>Ga0105238_10000310_pt1 | contig 53111 bp, 41 predicted proteins | sample KBSC34metaG_FD_81526 | JGI IMG/M metagenome (GOLD analysis project Ga0105238, IMG submission 81526) | Corn rhizosphere microbial communities from Kellogg Biological Station, Michigan, USA - KBS C3-4 metaG | ecosystem: Host-associated > Plants > Roots > Rhizosphere > Soil | place: Michigan, USA...
CAGCGCCATCAGCGACAAGGTATTCAGCGTATAGCCCAGCGCCCACATCGCAACGAAGGCGCCGGACAGGCTCAGCGGCACGCTAAGCGAAGCGATCAGGGTGGGGCCCAGCCGGCGCAGGAACACCAGCATCACCAGGATCACCATGACGATGGAGATCATCAGGGCAATCTTCACCTCATGCAGGGCGCTCTGGGTGGTCTGGGTGAGATCGAAGATCGGCGTGACCTGCACATCCGCCGGCAGCCACTGCTTGAACTTCGGGATCTCGTCGCGAATGGATTGCGCGGTTTCGATCGAGTTCGCATTGGCACGCTTGCTGATCTGCATGGTCACGGCGCGGCGGCCCTGGAACCATGCAGCCTGGTATTCGTCCTGCTGGCCACCGGTGATCTTTGCCACGTCCGCCAGGCGGATCGGGGTCTGGTTCTTGGTGGCGATGATCAGCTTGGAAAAGTCTTCCGGTGTCTGCAGGCCATCATTGGCCAACACTGTCATCTGTGAACGACCGTCGGTAAGCGTTCCTTGCGGCGAGCTGACGTTCGCCGCGCGCAGCGCCTGGGACACATCGTTGGCCGACAGCCCTTGCGAGGCCAGGGCGGCTGTATCCAGCTCCACCCGCACGGCGTGCGCGGTACCGCCGAAGATCTGCACGCGGGCGACACCCGGCAGCTGGGCGATCGCGGGCGACAGCAGGGTATCGGTGATGTCGTAGAGCTTGTCGGGCGGTAGCGAAGTAGATGTCAGTGATACCAGCAGCACGGGGATCTGCGAGGTATCGAACTTGAAATAGTTCGGCGGGGCCGGCATGCCGGGGGGGAGGTCCACCGCCGCGGCATTGAGCGCTGACTGCACGTCGCGCGCGGCTTTATCGGCGGTCCGGTCCATGGTGAAGCGCACCTGCACGAAGCACGACGCTTCGGTGCACTGCGAGACCATTTCCTCGATACCGGGAATCTGGCCGAGATGGCGTTCAAGCGGCGCGGCCACGGTGGTGGCCATCACCTGCGCGCTGGCTCCCGGCATCTGGGCGAACACCACCACGCCGGGAAACTCCAGCGAGGGCAGGGCGGCCACGCCCAGCAGGATGTACGCGACTATGCCGGACAGGACCAGTCCCAAGGCAAGAAGCGACGTGCCCACGGGCCGGCGAATGAATGGCGCGAATATGTTCACAAACCTCCCGGGCGGCCCGCCTCTCCAAGCGAACCGCGTTGCACGCGTCGTTTCCTTGACCGTTTCCGCGCGCCTTAGTTTAACGGGCAGGCGGGGTATCGTGCCGCCACGTTAGGTGCGGACGATGACGAACGCGTGTGCAGGAAGTATGTCCGTGCCGAAAGGCAGGGGCGGCGGCATGTGTCGGCCTCCGCCGCCCCTTCATCGTTTCAAACGATGCAAATCGTTCAGCATGGGGGTCAGAGTTGGACTCTGACCCCGTTTATCAACGCGCCGGTGAATAGCGCAGGGTGAGGTAGTACGTGCGACCGAGCTGGTTGAAATAGCGCGAGGTTTCGTAGGTCCGGTCGGCCAGGTTGGCGACCCGTGCCTGGATGCTCCAGGCGGGGCGGAAGGTCCAGCTGGCGCGGACATCGGCCGTGGTGTAGCCGCCCAGGCGCGCGGAATTGGCCGCGTCGTCGTAGCTGTAGCCGGCGCTGTAAACCGAGCCGCCCACGCTGAAGTCGCCAAGGTCGCGGTCAAGATCCACGCGGCCCATGCGACGCGGGCGTCGTGCCAGCAGGTTGCCGTCGGTACCGTCGTCCGCCTGGCTGATCGGCTGCTGCATCGTGGCCGAGGCACGCAGGTGCCAGCCGTCCACATCCGCGCCCAGCTGGCCTTCGATGCCGCGCAAGCGGGCGCGCGCCACGTTGATCGGCACGAAGTTCTCGTCATAGCCGATGAGATTGGTCAGCTTCGTCTGGTAAGCATTCACTGCCCAGTTCCAGGCGCCGGGCCGCGCCGACAGGCCGATCTCGTAGCTGCGGCCGGATTCCGGCTTCAGGTTCGGGTTGCCGCTGCCGAACGGATAGTAAAGATCATTGAACGTGGGTGCGTGGAATGACGACGCCCACGAGGCCGACAGCACCATCTGGTTGTCGAAGTGGTAGCCGTAGGCGATGCCGCCGGTGTTGTGGTTACCGAACTGCTCGTTGTGGTCGTGGCGGCCGGAAAGCTGGATCTCATTGGCGTCGAAACGGCCCTGGTACAAGGCGAACACGCCGGTGTTGTTGCGGCTGTCGGCAAGATAGCCGGTGTCGCTGTCCAGGCGCTCCTGGCTGTAGTCCACGCCGGCGGACAACGACTGGCCCGGAGCCAAGGTGAAATTGTTCTGCCAGCTGGCCTGATTGCGCTTCGAATAGCCAAAGCCGATGCGCGGGCCGAAGGCGTAGTTGTCGGCGCGGTCCTGGTTCTGGCCCACGGCCACGTTCATGTTCCAGATGTCGGTGACCGGGAAGGCGAGGTTGCCGCCCACCACCTGCTGCGAGCGGCGGGTGAAGTTGCCGAAGTCACCGTCGTATTCGATGTCGCCCTTGCTGCGCAGGAAGCTGCCGGTCAGCACCACGTCGTTGTCCCAGCGGTACCCACCGGAAAGTGCAGCGTTATAGGTGCGGTAGCCATCCTTGTCGGGCTGGTCGGCGAAGCAGCCGGCGAAGGCTTCGGCGGCGCCGACCTTGCAGGCGTTGATGCCGCGCGTGTACTGGCCGCCGAGGCTGGCGTTGTACCAGCCGTGGTCGGTGCCACCGGAAATGCCCGCCTGGCCGTCGACCAGGCTATGGCTACCGGCGGTGAGCGCCAGGGAGGGTGTCGGCGCTTCACCGGCTTCGCCATGGCGGGTGAAGATCTGCAGCACGCCGCCAATGGCGTCGGCACCGTAAAGGCTCGAACGCGGGCCGCGGACGAACTCGATATGGTCGATCTGTTCCACCGGGATCTGCTCGAAGGCCGGCAGCCCTGCCGCGACCGTGCCCACGCGGACGCCATCGATCAGCACCAGGGTGTGCGAGGAATTGGTGCCGCGCACGAACATCGAGGTCTGCTGGCCCAGGCCGCCGGCATTGGCGAAGTTCACGCCTGGCAGGCCGGTGAGAAGGTCCTGCACCGACTGCGGCTGCAGGCGGTCGATGTCCTGGCGGGTGATCACCGTCACCGGCGCCAGCGTGTCGTCGATCGGGGTGGCGGTACGGGTGGCGGTCACCACCACCGTTTGCAGGGTTTGCGTTTGCGATTCGTCCGCGGCGTGGGCGGCGGTGGCGGCGAGCAAAGCCGCGGCGAGCAGGGTCTTCTTCATGAGGTTGTGCGGGTCCCGGGGTTCGAACGGACCGGCGGCACGAAGGAAGGAATGGAACGAGGTCGCGCACGGGCGCGGGCCAGGTCCGGCTTCGCCCTCCGCGAGCCACCAGCAGCATGAATCCGCTTGCGCGGATATCCGGGCCGGTCTCCGGGCTGGCGAACGTCGGGACCATCGATCCCGAGGGGAACGGCACCTTCCCGCACTTATCGTGCAGTGGCGTCTTGCCGTTCCTTGCGTCGCTTACCGTTGCGGGGGCAGCGCCGGATTCTCACCGGCTTCCCGTTTCATCCCTTGGGTGAACACCCTCAGGACACCTGGACGGGGCGCATGGTAGCAGGTTCCCCCTGGGGTCGATCAGTCGCAGCGCTGGCAGGCGCCGGCGATCCAGGTCTCGTAGACGGAATAATCTTCGTTCAAAGCGACGAGGTCGGCGCGAAAGCCGGCGGTGACCTTGCCGAAGCTCTTTTCCAGGCCTAAGAACGCGGCGGGGTAAGTGGAAGCCATGCGCGCGGCCTCGGCCAGCGGCACGCCCACCATTTCCACGGTATTGCGCACGGCCGTCGCCATATCCAGGGCGGACCCGGCCAGTACGCCACTGGCTGTCTGGCACACGCCGTCGCGAGCGGTGATCTTTTCGCCATTGAGCACGAACGAGGGGTTGGCCGCGCCCACCGGCGGCATGGCGTCGGTCACCAGGAACATCTTCTGCCGCGGCTTGGCGGCAATCGCCACGCGCAGGGCGGCCGGGTGCACGTGGTGGCCGTCGACGATCAGGCCGCACCAGCTGTGCGGATCTTCCAGCGCCGCGCCCACCACGCCGGGTTCGCGGCTGGTGAACGGGGTCATGGCATTGAACAGATGGGTGAAGCCGCGCACGCCGTTGCGCAGGGCATCGCGCATGGTTTCGTAGTCGGAGGCCGTATGGCCGGCCGCCACGGTGACGCCGGCCTCGGTGAGCTGGCGCAAGGTGTCGATGCTGGCCCGTTCGGGTGCCAGGGTCAGCAGGGTGACGCCGTTGTGCTTGCCGGCCAGCATCGCGATGTCGTCCATCTCGACGGTGCGGAACTTCGCCGGGTTGTGCACGCCCTTGCGCTCGGGCGCCAGGAACGGGCCTTCCAGGTGGATGCCAAGCACACCTGGCACGCCTTCTTCGATGGCTGCGTTCACCGCTTCGATGGCCCGGCGCATCACGTCCACGTCGTCGCTGATCAGGGTGGGCAGGAAGCCTGTGGTGCCGAAGCGGCGATGCGCGGCACCGATGGTGCGGATGGTTTCCACCGTGGGCGCATCGTTGAACAACACGCCGCCGCCGCCGTTCACCTGGCAATCGATGAAGCCCGGCAGCAGCACGCGGCCTTCCAGGTCGTGGCGCTCGGCGGCGCGCACGCGCGGGTCGGACGGCAGGGCCAGCCCGGCGATGACATCGCCTTCCAGCAGCACGGCGAAGCCACCCTGCAATCCGTGGTCGGTAAGGACGCGTCCGTTGACAAGTGCGGTGGTCATGGGGATCTCTCTCTTCGATTCGATGGGCCGGACCGTCAAACGGTCTCGGTCACTTTGTTGAGGTGCGGCGGCACATCGGGATTCAGGCCGCGACGCAGCGACAGCGCATTGGCTGCGCGATAGAAGCTCTGGATGGTGAGCACCGGCGCGGTAAGCGCATTGGAGCCGGCCAGGGGTAACGCGCCTTCGCCCGTCGCACCCGGTGCGGCCACCCACACGCGGGCGCCGCGGCTGCGGAACTCGGTGGCCACGGCCAGCGTGCTGGCGAGGGTTTCATCGTCCTGTGCGAAGAACAGCACCGGGAATTCCGGGCCCACCAGGGCCATCGGCCCGTGCTTGACCTCTGCCGCGCTGAACGCCTCCGCGTGCAGGGCGCAGGTTTCCTTGAATTTCAGCGCCGCTTCCAGCGCGATGGCGAAACCGTAGCCACGGCCCACCACGAAGAAGTTGCGCACATCTACCAAGCCCTCGACCAGGCTGGACCAGTCGGCGTCCCAGCCTTCGCGCAGTTGCGCGGGCAGGGCGCGAAGCGCTTCATCGAGTTCGGCGTCTTCGCTCCAGCGAGCCACCAGGTGCAAGGTGGCCACCAGCGCCGCGATGTAGCTCTTGGTGGCGGCGACGCTTTTTTCCGGTCCCGCGCGCAACGGGATCACCACATCCGCGGCAGCGGCGAGAGGAGAATCTTCCACGTTTACCAGCGCCACCACGATGGCGCCGGCGGCGCGCGCGGCCTCGGCGTTGCGCACCAGGTCCGGGCTGCGGCCCGACTGCGAGATCGCCAGGTACAGCGCGCCTTCCAGCCGCTGCGGGGCGTTGTAGATCGACGTGACCGACGGCGAGGCCGAAGCGGTGACGATGCCCAGTTGGGTTTCCAGCACGTACTTCGCGTACATCGCGGCATGGTCGGAACTGCCGCGGGCGCAGGTGATCGCCATGTTCGGCGAGTGCTGGCGCAGGCGGGCGGCAAGCGCTGACACCACTGCTTCGTTCTGCGCGAGCTGGCGCTCCACCACCTCGGCGGCCTCGTGCGCCTCGCGGAACATCAGGGTGTTGCTGGGATCGGTCATGGAGTCATTCGCTCTGCAATTCGGCGACGAAGTCGTAGATGTCGCCGCGGTACCAGGAACAGGTGAATTCGACGACGCGACCGTCGTCGAGGAAGCTGCGGCGCTCGATGTTCAGCCCCGCGCTGCCGGTGGGAAGCCGCAGCAGGCGCGCCTGCGCCGCGCCGAAGACCACCGCGCGCAAGCGCTGCAGGGCGCGGCGCGGACGGTGGCCGAAGGTGTCGAGTGCTTCGTAAAGTGAATCGACCACTACGGACGGATCGGGCAGCAGGGCCAGGGGTACGGCACTGCGTTCGATGGCCAGCGGTTCATCGCCGGCGTAGCGAAGCCGATGCAGGCGCACCACCTGGGCGCCCGGCGAGAGATTCATCGCCATGGCCTCCTCGGGGGTGACCTCACCAATGCTTCGTTCGAAGAATTCCGAACGCGGGTTCAGCCCGCGGGCACGGAGGTCTTCGGTGAAGCTGGTCATCCGCGACAGCGGCTTGACGATGCGCTCGGCGATGAAGGTGCCGGCGCCATGGCGCTGGGTGAGCAGCCCGTCTTCCACCAGGCCGCCGATCGCCTTGCGCACGGTGACGCGCGAAAGCGCCAGGGCCTTGGCGAGATCCCGTTCGCTGGGCAGGGCATGGCCCGCCTCCATCACACCCTGGTCGATGACATTGCGGATGGCGTGGCGCAGGCGCAGGTAGGCCAGCGGCTGCCGGCTTTCGGCAGCGCTGTACAGGCGGTTGTATTCGCTGACCAGGGCGCTTTCCATAGGCGGGAAGATACCAATGCAGAACCAGTGGAGCAAGCCTGAACTCAGGGACTTCGGCTGAAGCTTCGATATAAACGGCCGTTTGACCCAAGAAAACGATTACAGATCGTTCCAAATGAAACTATTTCGCAATTCCGGCCTAAGGGCGCGGAACCACTGGAAACCCGTGGTATGGCACTGGTATGATCGGTGGACCCCAAACCCCAAGCTTTCGAGGTGTGCCGTGTCCGTTGCTTCCTTGCCCGTCGAGCCCTTCGACCTGGTGATCTTCGGAGGTACCGGCGACCTTGCGATCCGCAAGTTGCTGCCAGCGCTCTATCACCGCTACATCGACGGCCAGATCCGTCCGGAAAGCCGCATCGTCGGCGTGGCCCGCGAGGCCCTGGACGACAATGGCTACCGCGCCCAGGTGCGCGCGGCGGTCGAAGCCGCAGTGGATCACGTCGTGCCCGCCACGCTCGACTCTTTCCTGAAAATGGTCGGCTATCGCCCCCTCGACGCCCGCAAGGCCGATGGCTGGGACGACTTCGCCGCCATGCTGGGCGCCCAGCCCGACCACGTGCGGGTGTTCTACCTCTCCACTTCGCCGGAACTGTTCGTCGATATCTGCGAGCGCCTGGGCGGCTATGGCCTGAACGGCGACAACGCCCGCGTGGTGCTGGAAAAGCCCATCGGCCGCGACCTTGCCAGCGCCAACGTCATCAACGATGCCGTGGGCCGCTTCTTTACCGAGTCGCAGATCTATCGCATCGACCATTACCTGGGCAAGGAAACGGTGCAGAACCTCTTGGCGCTGCGTTTCGGCAACGCCCTGTTCGAACCCCTGTGGAACTCCGCGCACATCGACCATGTGCAGATCACCGTGGCCGAAACCCTTGGCGTGGGCCGCCGCGGCTCGTACTACGACCGCGCCGGCGCGCTGCGCGACATGGTGCAGAACCATATCCTGCAGTTGCTTTGCATGGTGGCGATGGAGCCGCCGGCTTCGCTCGCGCCCGATGCCGTGCGCGACGAGAAGCTCAAAGTGCTGCGTTCGCTGCGTCCCATCAACGATTCCAATGCCGCGCAGCTCACCGTGCGCGGCCAGTACCGCGCCGGCGCCGCCGACGGCCAGGGCGTGCCGGGTTACCTGGAAGAACTCGGCGAAAAAGAGTCGCGTACCGAAACCTTCGTCGCCCTCAAGGCGGAGATCGGTAACTGGCGCTGGGCCGGCGTGCCGTTCTACCTGCGAACCGGCAAGCGCCTGCCGTCGCGGGTCTCCGAAATCGTGGTGACCTTCCGGGCCCTGCCGCATTCGATCTTCGATGCGTCGTCCGGTCCGCTGCTGCCCAACCGCCTGACCGTGCGCCTGCAGCCGGACGAAGGCGTGAAGCTGTGGCTCACCATCAAGCATCCTGGCCCCGGCGGCCTGCGCCTGCGCCACGTACCGCTGGACATGACCTTCGCCAGCGCCTTCGGCGTGCAGCAGCCCGATGCCTACGAGCGCCTGCTGCTGGATGTGGTCCGCGGCAATCCCACGCTGTTCATGCGCCGCGACGAAGTGGAAGCTGCATGGAAGTGGGCCGGCCCCATCCTCGAGGCCTGGGAATCGAGCGGCGATACGCCCAAGGCGTATACCGCCGGCACCTGGGGCCCCAGCGCCGCCGTGGCGCTGATCGAGCGCGACGGACGCAACTGGACCGAAGACGCGCCGTAACAGAAAACCGGAGAGCCGCATGAGCAAGCCAACAGTCCACGTGCACGAGTTCACCGACCGCCTCACCCTGGCCGACAAACTGGCCCATAAGGTGGAGGCCCAGCTGAAGAAGGGCATCTCCGCGCGCGGGCATGCGGTGATCGCCATCTCCGGCGGCACCACGCCGAAAGCGTTCTTCGCCGTGCTGGCGCGTGCGAAAGTGGATTGGGCGAAGGTCACCGTTACCCTGGTGGACGAACGCTGGGTACCGGAAACCAGCGACCGCTCCAATGCCGCCCTGGTGCGCAACTTCCTGCTGAAGCAGAACGCCGAAGCCGCCACCTTCCTGCCGCTGTACAACGGCGCGAAAGATCCCGACGCCGGCTCCGCCGAGTTGACCAAGGCCATTGATGCGCTGCCCACGCCGTTCGACGTGGTGGTGTTGGGCATGGGTCCCGACGGCCACACCGCGTCGTTCTTCCCTGGTGGAAATAATTTGGCACAGGCGCTGGATTTGAAGGGCAAGGCGCCGGTGATCTCGATGACGGCCGCCGGTGCGGAGGAACCACGCATCACCCTGACCCTGCCGCGAATCCTCGACACCGAAGCGCTGTTCCTGCACTTCGAGGGCGAGGACAAGCGCAAGGTGTTCGACGAAGCACGTGCCGGTGGCGACTACCCCATCGCCGCCGTGCTGTCGCAATCGAAGACCCCGGTCGACGTTTACTGGAGTCCATAACGACATGAGTCTTCACCCGACGGTCGCGGCCGTCACTGCACGACTGGTCGAGCGCAGCCGCCCCGGTCGCGATGCCTACCTTTCGCGCGTGGATGCAGCCAAAGGCGACGGCACGCAGCGCCGCCATCTCTCCTGCGGCAACCTGGCCCACGGCTTCGCCGCCTGCGGCCCGGAAGACAAGGCCGCGTTGCGCGATGGTCCGGCGGCGAACATCGCCATCGTCAACTCCTATAACGACATGCTCTCGGCCCACCAGCCGTACGAGCGCTATCCCGAACTGATCCGCCGGCTGGCGCGCGAACACGGCGGCACGGCGCAGGTCGCCGGCGGCGTACCGGCGATGTGCGATGGCGTCACCCAGGGCCAGCCGGGCATGGAGATGTCGCTGTTCTCGCGCGACCTGATCGCCATGGCCACTGCGGTGTCGCTATCGCATGACATGTTCGACGGCGCCATGTACCTGGGGATTTGCGACAAGATCGTGCCGGGCCTGTTGATCGGCGCGTTGAGCTTCGGCCAGCTGCCAGCGATCTTCGTGCCGTCGGGCCCGATGCCCAGCGGCATCTCCAACGAAGAAAAATCCAAGGTGCGCCAGGCCTACGCCGAAGGCAAGGCGACGCGCGCCGAACTGCTTGAAGCCGAAGCTCGCTCGTACCACTCGGCTGGCACCTGCACCTTCTACGGCACGGCCAACTCCAACCAGATGCTGATGGAGATCATGGGCCTGCACCTGCCCGGCTCCAGCTTCGTGCTGCCCGACACGCCGCTGCGCGACGCGCTCACCGCCGAAGCGGTCAAGCGCATGCTGCAGATCACCGTGCTGGGCAGTGAATACACGCCAGTCGGCCGCATGATCGACGAACGGTCCATCGTCAACGGCGTGATCGGCCTGCATGCCACCGGCGGTTCCACCAACCACCTGCTGCACCTGGTGGCCATCGCGCGCGCCGCGGGCATCGACCTGCGCTGGGACGATTTCGACGCGCTGTCGGGCGTGATTCCGCTGCTGGCACGTGTGTATCCCAACGGCTATGCCGACGTGAACCACTTCCACGACGCCGGCGGCATGACGTTCCTGATCGACCAGCTGCTCGACGCCGGCTTGCTGCACGGCGATGTGCGCACCGTGGCGGGGCAGGGCATGGATGCATACCGTCAGGTACCGGGCGTCGATGCCCACGGCAACCTCGAATATCGGCCCGTGTCGAAGGAAAGCGGCAACCGCGGCGTGCTGCGCGCGGCGTCCGAACCTTTCCGCGCCGATGGCGGCCTGCGCATGCTCTCAGGCAACGTCGGCAAGGCGGTGATCAAGATTTCCTCGGTGCCCGAAGACCGCATGGTGATCGAAGCCCCGGCTGTGGTGTTCGATCACCAGAACGACATCAAGGCAGCCTTCGAGCGGGGCGAGTTGAATCGCGACTTCGTGGCCGTGGTCCGCTTCCAGGGTCCACGCGCCAACGGTATGCCGGAGCTGCACAAGCTCACGCCCACCCTGAGCGTGCTTCAGGATCGCGGCCATCGCGTGGCCTTGCTCACCGACGGCCGTATGTCCGGTGCATCCGGCCGTGTGCCGGCGGCGATCCACGTAACGCCTGAAGCCGAAGCGGGCGGCCCGATCGGCAAGATCCGCGACGGCGACATGGTGCGCCTGGATGCCCATGCCGGTACCGTGCAGGTGCTGGTGGCCGACGACGAGTGGTCGCAACGCGTCTGCGCCACGGCCGACCTTACCGGCAATCATTTCGGCATGGGTCGCGAGCTCTTCGCCATCTTCCGTAATGCCGCCAACACCGCCGATGCCGGTGCCGGCGTCTTCTAAACCAGACACAGGTTTCCCATGAGTACCGATGCCAAGCAGCAACTCGTCGAGCGCACCCTGCGCCTGGCGCCCGTGGTTCCGGTGGTGATCATCGATGATGCGGCTGCCGCCGTGGGCATGGCCCGCGCACTGGTGGCCGGGGGTATTCCCGCCATCGAGGTTACCTTACGTACGGCGGCTGCTTTAGATGCTGTGCGCGCCATCGCCGCCGAGGTCGAGGGTGCCGTGGTTGGCGTTGGCACCGTGCTAACTGCGAAGGACCTGGAAAACTCCTTCAAGGCCGGCGCGAAGTTCGCCGTGTCGCCGGGCAGTGCGCCGCGTTTGCTCGATGCCGCAGACGATTCGGAACTGGCGCTGCTTCCGGGTGCAGCCACCTCCAGCGAAGCAATGGAACTGCTCGAGCGCGGCTACCGCTTCCAGAAATTCTTCCCGGCAGTACCGGCCGGTGGCCCCAAGCTGATCGGCGCCTGGGCCAGCCCTCTGCCGCAGATCACCTTCTGCCCCACGGGCGGCATCAGCCTGTCGAACGCGAAGGATTTCCTGGTGCTGCCGAACGTCGCCTGTGTCGGCGGCTCGTGGCTCACGCCGGCCAACCTGCTGCAGGCGCGCGACTTCGCCGCCATCGAAGCATTGGCCCGCGAGGCGGCGTCACTGCGTTGATCTGGATCATCCTTAGCGTCTGTTGCAGCGTGCTGGTGTCGGTGCTGCTGCGATTGGCCCGTGGCTGGCGCGTGGATACCACGCAGGCGATTGCCTTCAACTACCTGGCGGCGGGTGCGCTCACCTGGTTTTTGCTGAAGCCTGCGTTGCCTTCGGTGCAGCAGCCGGTGTCGGTATATGTCGCCTTCGTCGGCCTTGGCGTGTTGCTGCCATCGGTGTTCGTGGCGTTGGCGCGATCGGTGACTACAGCGGGCATCGTGCGCACGGAAATCGCGCAGCGCCTATCGCTGGTGGTGTCGCTTACCGCTGCGGCGCTGGTGTTCGGTGATGTGCCGACGGCGGCGAAGGCCGGCGGCATGGCATTGGGATTAATTGCGGTGGTGCTGGCGATCGCCGGGCGCCGTGATGGCAGCCCGAAGGGTGCTTCGCTCTGGCCGTGGCTGGTGTTCGCGGGTTTTGGCGTGATCGATGTGCTGCTGAAGTTCGTGGCGCAGAGCGGGACGTCGTTTCCAGCGGTGCTGCTGTCGGCGTTCGTGCTGGCGCTGATGTTGTCGCTCATTGCTTTGCTGGCGACCCAGACCATCTTCACCTTGCGCAACTTCGGCGCCGGCCTGGTGCTGGGTGCGGCCAACTTTGCCAATATCTATTGCTACATCCGCGGGCACCAGGCGCTGGCAGCGCATCCATCGTTGGTGTTTTCGACCGTCAATATCGGCGTGGTGGTACTTGGCGCGCTGGTGGGTATCGTTGCGTTTGGTGAGCGGCCGGGGCCGATGCGCATGACTGGGCTGGCGCTTGCGTTGGTGGCGATTGTGGCGATCAGCTTGGCTTGATTGCCATTTTCGCAACCTTTCTACAGGTCGTATGGTGCCGTCAGGCCGTGCTCCGTAAACAAAGCACTCAGATCGTCCAACGTCATTTCCATGAGCTTGGCGGCACGTCGCGCGGACAAGTGACCTTGTTCGATACCCCAGCCCAATACTTCAACAAAGTGGTAGCTAGATGCTTGTGGGATCGAGCCGTCATCGACCTTTGCTTCGAGGCGAAGTGAGGAATCATTGATGCTCATAAGTCGGCTTAGATGGTGATAAGCCGCAATCAAGCCGCCCGCAAGTTGCTCGAATGACTCAAGGTCATTTGCGTACGGGAACTTGCGCCAAGAGAGCTTGGCTTCGCCGACGAGCTCGAAGGGATCGGTGAAGTATCCCGAATCAACGCCAAAATACTCCGCGGCCCGTATCAACTCGTCGGGCGCCACGTTTCTCTTGCCTAATTCGATATCGGATAAGGTTTGCCGATCCTTGAATCCAAGGACGTCAGCCAACTTGGCCTGATTGAGTGAGCGGCTCTCACGCAGTCCCTGCAGGCGACGGCGGATCGTTGTCTGGTCCATGACGATACCTCCGCATCCATTAAATGCTATTCCGTGATGGTCCGCTTGCGGAAAAATTTCATTCTCAAGAAATTTTGAGTAGGGGCTGTAACACCCTTTCCAGACAGTACAATTTGCCGGTGGTGCGCGACAGCCGGTAGCCTTAAAGGTAGCGCCCATGCCGCCAGGAATTCGTTCCTGGTCCCCACAACTGGGGATAACCAAGCGGCCCGGCACGTGTCAGAAAAAAGCCCTTCGCTAGTCGGAGGGCTTTTTTTGCCCAAAATTAATGCGCAAGCACCGACCGCAACGGAATAGTCCAGATCCCCGGCGGCTTGTTATCGAAGTAAAGCGTGGACAGGTCCGGACTCAACTTCGCCTGGAAACCGGATGGCCCGATATGGACCGGCGCGCTCCAGCCATTGCCGGTGGCGAACACGATGAAGAGGTCCGCCGTGCCCGAGGGTGATGGTGCTCGTTCCGAGCTGAAGACCAGGAAGGACTGATCCGGGGCTACGGCCGGATCGTAGTCTTCGGTGATGCCGTCGCTAAATGGCAGCGGTTGAGGTGCCTGCAGGCTGCCGTTGCGAAACGCGCTTTTATAAAGTCGGAAAGCACGCGTTTTCGCATCGCCCTGCGTGAAATAAAGACTGCCGTCTTTCGCGATAGACATATCGTAGGTCGATGAACTTCGGTTGACGACGTCGGGCAGGCGCACGGGCGTTCCCCAGCTGTCACCTTTCCTGTCTACACGCCACAGGTTGCCACCGCGTCCCGGCTGCGGCTTTCCGCCAAAGAATCCGTCAAGCATCGCGCCGCCCGCAACCGCCGGCCGGTTCGAGGCGAAGATCAGGTACGAGCCATCCGGCGACATCGCCGGTGCGATGTTGTTGCCCACGTTGGAGAACGGCGCCACCACGGGTTCCGACCAGGTATCGCCGTTCTTGTGCGAGATCATGAGTTGCCGCAAGGCGCCCGACCGTCGAGTAAACACGACTGTGTTCCCATCGGGCGTAAATGCCGGCGATGAGTCGTTCTGCGGGCCCCATTGCACCTCCGCGGCGAACATCGTGGGCGTTGGTGGGCTGCTTTGCGCGAATGCGCAGCAAGAGCCAAGGACAAGAGCGAGAGCCAGGCTTGCTTTCTTCATGCGGGTGCCTCGATGGCTGGATAGCGCAAGCTAGCCTCGTCGAGCGATGCGGGCACGCATTTTGTGACGACCGGCGGAGTGCCTGGTGCAAGCGGGACCGCGTGCTCGCCACGGCGTACCTCATGCCGACCTAAAAACGTCAACTGGCGCACAAATCCAAACACAGCCTGTCACGTTGAAACTCCCTCGCTCGTCCGGTCTGTGCGAGCACACAAAGGGGAGATTTCCGTGCCGGTAACGTCAACTTGTTCGCCATCGAACAGGTTGCCAGAACAGCTGCACAGCATCCATGCCGAACGCCCTAGCGATGCCCGGTTCCGCAAGCGAACCGAGGCATCCCTTTTCCGTGCAAGCCCAAATCAAGCGGTAAGTGATTTTCGCTTGGTCGATGTCGCTTCAAACAACCGTGCCACTTTCGAACATCATTGGAGAGTAACTATGCACAAGTTCCAGATCAGATCCGGCATGTCGATCCTTTCATCGCTGCTGCTGGCTGCCATTCCCTTCGTCGTACACGCAAGCACCAAGCCGGACGCTTCATCGCGTGCGCAAGGTTCCACCAGCGATCTGTTTACCAAGCATGCAATGGACGCTGTCGCACTGAATGCCCGGCCCAATGATGGCTCGGGCTACTGGCCTGATTTTTCCAACACTGGCTACGCCAACACCCCAGCCAACGCTGGAGGCCTTGGGCTCGGAGCCTACCCGGGGAAGCTGACGGACTTCTCGAAGGGAATGAGCGCCACCAAGCCGATCATCGTTACCTATCCGGACAACAGCGTGATCGCCTTTACGCACTTCCTTGCCTTGAAAGTGGTGATCTACGGCGACAACCTCACGTTCGTCGGCTGCCTCTTCGAGGGCAAGGACCCGAACGACAACCTGGTTCAGATCTACGCGCCAACCAGTGTCACGTTCCGCTATTCCACCTTCAAACCCAATAGCTATGCGTTGCCGCCGGGCAACGACGGGACCGTCTCGTCGTCCCATTCAACGCCTGGCACGCCGTTCAGCAAATCGTGGCAGCTGGCGACGACCATGGACACGGCCGTGGCCACCATGGACCACAACGACATCTGGGGCAACGCGGGCCTCGAGATGACCACGGGCTATCCCGGCCGGCCCTCGGTGTGGACCAACAACTACATTCATGACGCCGCCGATACGTCGCACGCCGTCTATCACCACGATGGCATCGGTCCCCAAAGCGAAGGCGACGGCGGCCCCATGGTAATCGACCACAACACCATCGCTTCCCTGGGAAACACCAATGCCTTGGCGTTGCAAGGCGATGGCGTGTACGACCACATCGCCTTTACCAACAACTACGTGTCGGGCTATGGGTATGCGTTGAGTTTTGGTGTGAAGAACAACGCCACCAACCTAACCGTCACCGGCAATGTGTTCTCGGCGGAGCTGAAGGAAATGTGGGGGCCGTTGTACGGCAATCTGTGGGGCGGCCAGGCGCAGGGATCGGTATGGCGGAACAACGTGTACCAGGTGCGGGATGGCGATGACAATCACTCGTACAAGGCGACGGATCATGGTCGGTATTGGTGGCCGACGGATAACGCGAGTCATGCCGAGGACTTTGCAAACTGACGTGAGGTGAGCTGCCCGGTTTGAGGTTTCTCCGATGGGATGTCGGAGGAAATTTTGCGACGCTTACTATATGGAGTTTGAGCGTCGTATCCGGGATCATTTGTTTGCCGCCGGGGCAACGCCCGGCGGTCGGGTATCGAAACCCGATCTTAAGTCTCGGGTACCGCAGGCTCCACCTCCTGCGGTACCCGTGATTCCCCGTCTTCTCACGGCGGGCGACCAGGCGGGCTTCGGCCCGGCCGGATTAGACTTAAGACGGTTTTCGATCCTGGCTCGCCCGCCACTCTGCGTGCAAACAGATTGGCGGAATGCTCCTGCATGAGTCAGCGCAGGACGGATGAACCATCGGGTCGTGTCAGAAGCGATCCGCGGCTGGCTAACCGGTCATGAACACCATGACGTGACTGGGGCTGATAGGCAGAGGATGCCTGGGTGGTTCATTCGTCCGGTCCGTTCGAAGATCCGCTACTTGTCTCTAAATCAGCTATGCTGAGAGCCGCCAGGGAGACGGAGGTGCATGATATGTCTAGTAAAGTTTTCATCAAACGTGGTGTCTCTGGTGAGTTCTCCACCTTCCGAACCTCCAAAGATGGTGGGATGGCCGTCGATCGGGAGAAGCTTCATCAGTCTGCGGGCTACAAACGCCAGGTAGATGCACTGGTCGAGCTCTCGCGGCAGATGCGGTCAAAGAAGAAGTAGATATAGAGAGAAGACTGGGGCTAATGCCCCTTCTTCGTACTCAGGGGATCATGGATGAACAATGCGGCCTTTGCATTGCTGGTGTTGGCTGCCGGGTACATCGCAGCGAGGCGTAGCCTGATCTGGCGACCACACATTTTTCGAAGTGACGGACACGCGCTTTATTTCTTGGTGGTCGTCACCGCCATCGCAGTTGCTGCGTTCAGCAGCTTGGCTCTTCACGAAATTGAACGCATTCCCCACCTAGGATCCTTCATACAGAGCTGTCTTGATCGATTGCTGAAAGCCTTTGGTGCGGGCAAAGTGTCGCTTTCACTCGGCTCTATCGCTCTTGTTTCCGTGGCTGCATCGTTCTTGCTTGCATGGATCTTGAACGTGCCCCTGGTTGAATGCCGAACCCTGAGAGGAGCATTGCTGATGCGCCTCAGTTGCCTAAGCGAGCTAGAAGAGTTTCTATGGGCGACGACCGCGCGACAGCTGCCCGTGATGCTGACAATGTCGTCGTCAAAAGTGTACGTTGGGTTCGCGATTGATGCATCAACCACTCGCGGTGAGCGCGAATGGGTGCGCCTAGAGCCTTTCCTATCCGGCTATCGCGACGAGAAGCAGGGCTTTGAACCGGTAACCGACTATACCTGGCTACACACTGGAACTGCCGACCCAAATCAGCGCCCCATCGAGGACTTCGACATCCTGCTTCCTGCGGATGAGATAAGATCGGTTCACGCGTTCGATCTACCAACCTATCTTACAAAGTTCAAGCAGTCCGAGCCTTTCGAAGGGCCCTTGCAGCAGGAACGCACGCCTCGCGAGACAGCGCCGAAAGCTACCAAGGCGGAGCGGTTCTACGTAGCCTACGTCGCAGGGATCTTCACGCTGCCGGTGGCTTCGTTTTTCTTCGGCCTGCTCGGTCTCGCAATATGGCTTCTCTTGACGTTTCTTTGCGCACGCGCATCGATGCTCGAGGAGGTTGAGCCTGGGTCGGCCGGAAGCTAGCCACATGACCGTGCACCAAGAAACATCGCCAGCGGCCTCGTCGAGACCTTCGTGAGCCGAAACAATGACGCCTCGGGTTACTGGGGGATTGGGCAGATTCAGCGGGAGATCGAAGGACGCGCCGGCACAGTCGTCGAGCTTGATTTGCTTCATAGCAAAGCGACGCCAGACGGACCAATAGCCCGGGAGCTCGCCGCGCATTACTCGGCGAATCGGTATTACTGCCGCCATCGGGAATCCGTTCAACTGCAAGGCGGTTCTGGCGAGCAGGAGCGGGAGGGTCTTTTCGGCGGTGCGTGCGGGGGCGGAAAAAAATTTGCAAGGCCATGTCGATTTTCGACACCTCTGTTCGACGCAGCTATAACAGGCCACCCTGGCCGGCCTGAACGAGGAGCCGAAGATGCGTTTGATAGCCTTTGCGAAGGGACCGATTGGACACTCGACGACCACTGGGGGAGCTACGCCATGACGATCACGATCACCGCCTTTGAGCGTTCCCCCGACGGCGGCAAGGGCCTGGCGCGGGATACCCGCGTGCGCTGGGCACTCGAGGGAGCAGGCCAGGCGTACAACGTCCTGCCCGTGTCCTTCCAGGCCATGAAGGAATCCGAGCACCTGGCCCGTCACCCGTTCGGCCAGATCCCCACGTTCGAGGAGGGTGACCTTGCCATCTTCGAGTCGGGCGCGATCATCTTCCACATCGCCCAGCGGTATCCGGGCCTGTTGCCGGACGAAGCCAACGCGCGTGCGCGTGCGGTCACCTGGATGTTCGCCGCGCTCAATACCGTGGAGCCGCCCATCCTTGATCTGTCGATCGCCAAGTTCCAGGAAGGCGACAAGCCCTGGAGCAAGGACCGCCTGCCCCTTGTCCAGGATCGCATTCGCGAACGGCTGGGCAAACTGTCCGATCGCATGGGCGATTCCAAGTGGCTCGACGGTGACTTCAGCGCCGCCGACCTGGTGATGGTGTCGGTGCTGCAACGTCTTAAGCCATCGGGAATGCTCGGAGAATTCCCGACCTTGGCAGCCTATGTCGCCCGGGCCGAAGAGCGGCCTGCCTTCCAGCGCGCCTTTGCCGATCAGCTTGCTTTCAACACGGCTGACAAGGCGGCGGAGAATAGCCACGGTAGCTGAACGGACATCGGTGCAGCGGGCGTGAGGAGCCCAAGCTTTCAAGCACCCACTGGCTTGACGCTCTCCTAGGCAATATCGTGCCATGCCTACAAATAAACCCCTGCTCCGATTCTACGCGAGCGGTAGCGACGGCCGTCTCTATCATGTGGCCGCCGTTGCACTCGACGAGCCGTCCGTCGCTGACACGTCAAAGGTAGGCTATGCGCTTGCCGATGGGCGTCGCCTTATTCAAACCGATGGCCAGACGTTTGCACTGGAAGGCGGAGGGCTTACCTTTCGGATTGAGCCATGACCGGCTGGAATGCATCCGGTCAGGACGCTCTGTTTGCCGACACGCTGGCCTTGGTCGAAAGTGTGAAATCGCGCGATTTAGGCGAAGCGCGCAACCATTGCAGTTCGCTCACCGCGCGGGCTCAAGCAGTAGGGGATAGTGCGTTGGAACGAGCGGTCGCGAGCATGGCGTGCGCGCTTGAGGACTTCGTCCCCGGCGGGAACATCGATTTCAGTTACGAACTTGCCGACCTGATGTATGAAATTTCCTCACTCAAGCTCGTCAACTACTCAAAGCATTACGTCGCCCCGAGAACCGGGTGACAGAAACACGCAAGAAGACTGGGCCTGCGTTGCCGAACAAGCATGGGCACACTGAATCATGCTTGAGGCCATCACGCAGTACGTCGAGCGCCGACGGCCGCGGGTCGGGCGGCCCGTTGTAGAAATGGACATTTCGTTTATCACTTGATGAGTTCGCTGTTCTCAAAGGCGAACCCAAAATACCGGTCCAGGGACAAGTCCGGATAAAATGGAACCGTGCAATGCCTTTGCGTGTTCTCCCATCGATCCCTTAGCTTGTAGCCAAGCGACGCCAGCCCTCCCATGAATTCCCGCTCGGCCAACACCCGGTAGGGGCAACACGTCACCCCCAAGTTCTGGACGGTGAAATACGATTCGCGGGTGTGGATCGGCACTGAGTTCAGTAGAAGGAAGCGCGGTCTCACAGGCATGGCGGAAATGGCTTCGGCCAATGTGTATTCGAGATACTGCAGCGACCCCGCCGCAAACAGGATGTGCGTGCCTGAAGCGGCGGCGACCGTTGATGCAAAGGAAAGGCGCCGCGCTGGATCGTGTTCCATGGCCCAGGCTTCGCCGGCTGCATTGACGGCCGGCACGTCCTGCACGGTCCAACGCAAGCCTTCGGGATACTCCAGGTGTTTCTGATAAGAGTAGTACGCAATGCCGATGTGTCCACCAAGGTCGAAAACGCTGCGACCGCCCTGGTCGAAGAAGCGGCCAAGCCAGTAGATCATCGGGTAATCGTTGAGATAAACAATGTGTGTGCGCTCACGGTAAAGATCCGCGGCACCGGTGTTGTCGTAACCCGCCGTCCGGCCGGCCGGAATGCTTGCCTGGGCCTCGGCGAACGATTTATAGACGCCGCGATAGATGTGATGGGTCGGTGTGGTGTGGGCCAGGAAGCGGCTTTCGTAGTGCGATTCCTGCCATCGCCTCACCAAGGAAATACGGCTCGGCGTACCTTGCCAGATCGGCGTTGCGTGTTGTGTCGTCATGGCGCCCCCTCCCGAGAGCTTCCGCAGCACTGGTGCCGGCGGACGGGCGGCGTCACCCGCCCCATTCACGACTTCACTCTACTGTGTGGCGCGACACGCACCATCACAACATTCGCCATAGCCTACTTTTGGGATAGGCGCAGACTACGGCTAAGCGTCTGCTAATGTTTGTTGATATCGCTAGGAGGTGCGGCTTTGTTGACCGCCTCGATGGAGTAGTCGATGTTACGCGCAAGGATTTGCCTTGCCGTTTTACCGTCGATAACACCGGCATAAGATTTGACGATGGCCTGGATCACCAGAAGCGGGTTGTCCCTGTAGATGTAATGCCCAGCCCCATAGGCCGTAATGCCTAGCCGGTTGGGCGCATTACGGACGAACGCCCGATGGCAATCCTTCCAGCGGCTGATGTCGGCATCCGAGGAAAAAGGTGGATGGTCCGAGACCAGGTCGATGACGGGAATGGAGGTCGGGAAGGCCTGGGCCCGCACGATGTCGACGGTTTCGGGCAGGTTCTTCGACTGGTAATAACTGCCCAGCGAGCCTGAAGCAGGTGGCTTCTTGTCACCTTGCTCCCGCACGAAGTCCTTCATCCAGCCCTCGCTGAACCAGCAGGCCGTACTGCCATCCACAAGGACCGCTGCCTTCACCCGCTGTGGGTGCTTCGACGCGTAGAGCGTTGCGTAGAGCGCCCCGTACGAGTGGGCCACGAGCATGACTTTCCCGTCGTAACCCAGTTGGTGAAGCGCTTCGTCCAGTTCTCCAACGCCGTTCTCGATACCATGGGCTTCCACGGACTGGTTACGACCGTCGAGTTCGCTCCGTCCGAACCCTGAGCGGTCGTACGTGATGAGTGTCGCACCGGTGATATCGTGTAGCGGCTTGGCGATGCCGGCCCACACGGTCGAATCATCCCCGCCGCCGGCCTCGAAGAGGATCGGGAGCCCCTCTCCCTTGTAGACATGGAAGTGCAGCTTGTCTCCCCGCACGGCAAGGTCGACATCCGTCTCCTGCGAGTGCGCCTGTTGCGCGGCCAGCGCGAAGAGGCCAAGCATCAGCGCAGCAAGCAACTTCATGGTCCGCCCCTGTCCTGTATTCATCCCATCCCCGCCGGGTTAATGGTTAACCTCCCAAGCTTGGCCTTGCGGAAAGCCCCCGGCAACTGCCAGGAGTACGCACTGCAGGACTTTGCCCCGCTCGTGGCATCATGGCGCGCCATCGCTTCGATCCGCGGCCATGCCCAAGAAAGCCACCAGCAATGATCTCTTCGCCGCTCCCGCAGCGCAGCATGGAGTCCGCATTGGCATCGGTGGCTGGACGTATGCTCCCTGGCGCAAGAATTTCTATCCGGATGGCCTGGTGCAGAAGCGCGAGCTGGAGTACGCCAGCCGCCATCTGCGCGTGATCGAGATCAATGGCACCTTCTACGGTGCACAGAAGCCGGCCACGTATGAGCGCTGGGCGGCCGAGACACCGGAGGGTTTCGTGTTCTCGCTCAAGGCGCCGCGTTATATCACCGAGGGCAAGAAGCTGGGGGACACCGCCAAGGGCATCAGCGGCTTTATCGAAGGCGGATTGGACCAGATGGGTGATCGTCTGGGGCCGATCCTGTGGCAATTGCCGCCGTCGCGCCGCTTCGACGCGGACGACCTCGATGCGTTCCTGCGCCTGCTGCCGGCCAAGCTGGGCAAGCGCCCCCTGCGACACATACTGGAAGTACGGCATCCGAGTTTTCTTAGCGCCGAGTACGTGGATCTGGCGCGCTCGCATCGCATCCCAACGGTTTTCACCGATTCTCCGGAATACCCGTCGCTCGCCGATATTACCGGCGACTTCATCTATGCCCGCTTGATGCGCAGCGAAGATGGCATCGCCTCCGGTTATAGCGCGAAGGACCTGGACGCATGGTCGAAACGTGCGCATCGTTGGGCGCAGGGCAAAGACAATCCCGAGCTTCCACACGTCGCCGCCGCCTTGCCCGATGGTGGCGAGCGCGAAGTCTTCATCTTCTTCATCGGCGCCGCCAAGCACCGCAACCCAGCTGCCGCGATGGCGCTTCAAGCGCGCGTCGACACGGCCCACAAGTGACCATCTGAGGAGTCGCTATGCGCACCAATCGCCTTCTTCCATGGGTGATTCTGATCGCCGTCATCGGCTGGTTCTACTTCAAGCACACGCCGCAACGCCAGGTAGATACCGCAACGCCCACGACGCAAAGCCAGGCGAGTACCCCTTCGCCGGCAGGCGGCCAGTCCCGGGGCGGCTGCCCGGTGTTGCCCGGCTTCCTGCCGCAGGAAGCCATGCAAACCATCAAGCTGATCGAAAGTAGCGGCCCGTTCCCGCACCGCCAGGACGGCACGGTGTTCGGTAATCGCGAAGGCCTGCTGCCTTCACAGGCGAATGGCTACTACCACGAGTACACCGTCGAAACGCCCGGCGCCGACAATCGTGGCGCACGGCGCATCATTACCGGTGGCATGCCACCGGCGGTGTACTACTACACGGACGATCACTACAGCAGCTTCCGCTGCTTCCAGGTGCATGCATGAATTCCCTGCTCGACATCGACCTGAACGACGCCGCAGGCAACGGCGTCTTCTTCGTCACCCAGGACGATATCGCCGCGCTTGACCGCTCGGCCAAACCCACCTTGCTGCGCACGTTGCCTATCGACCTGCATGCCTGCACCGACAAGGCATCGCTACTGCGTCATCTGGACGATGCGTTGCATTTTCCGGCCGGCTTCGGCGGCAACTGGGATGCACTTTCGGACAGCCTACGCGACCTGTCGTGGCTGGACGCCAAGGGCTACGTGCTGCTGATCATGCATGCCGAAACGCTGCGCGACGCCGACGAGGCGGAGTTCGATATCTTCATGGATATCCTCGACGAGGCGGCGGAGAGCTGGCGTACCGCAGGCGTGCCGTTCTTCGCCTGCATCGCGTTGCCCGAAAGCGCTGCCGATGATGCCGACGCCTGAGCTGAAATTCCCAGGAGCATGACTGTCGGCACCCCTGTATAGCGCGGCGCCATACCCGTCGTTACGATATTGCTTTCCCGGAGGGCAGGCTGATGGCGTTGGTCGACTTTGAATCCCTCGCGGCGAATCTGCCGAAAGCCTGGACCTCTTCCATCACCGGACAGGTTGGGCCGGCGCGCATCAAGGTGCTTCGCATGGACGGCCAGGCATACGAGGAAGAAACCCACGACTACAACGAGGGGCTTCTGGTCGTCAGTGGAAAGATGATGCTGGAAGTGCACGGCGAAGAAGTCGTGGTGACGGCTGGGCAGATGTATCTAGCGGCTGCGGGTGTTCCGCATTCGGTACGGCCGGGAAGTCACGGCACCTTGGTCATCATCGATATGTGATCGGATGTGAGGAAGCCTGCATCCGGCTGCCAACAGAGGGAAGCAATGACCTATCGAAAGCCAAAAAGTGCACGCATGCTTTCGGTGGTGGAAGAACTTCGACAAACTGAGCCCGGTATTGGACAAGCGTCTTGCCTATTGGCGGTTACGTAGTTGAAGGGGCTGTAGGATTTCCAGCATCCGGAAGCTAAGGAAGGATCGATGTTCGAGGATATGGCAAGGATTGTCGCTTCAATCGTCAGATACATCGTTGTGGAGGTGATTCTGGATTTCGTACTTTTCCAGGCAGGGCGCGGCGTTTTACTCGCAATCACTCTTGGCCGATATCCGACGCGCAACGACTTGGAGCGATCCCGCCGTGGCGTCCAGTGGGCTGGTGTTCTTGCCCTTATCCTCATATGGGTAGCTATCGCGGTCTATAACAACCTTCAAAAATAATTGAGGCCGACATTGATGATCGAACATATGACACACGAAGCTTATGTTCTTTCTTGTCGACAGCGAGCCGTCGATCTCGCTACCGGCATCCTCGATGGAACGATGAATGTCTTGGAAGCTTGCCGCGATCTTGCGGCGCTCCATTGGGAAGTTGAAGTTGATCAGTGGGATGAGGACTTCACTAGATTCTCAGGCATCTCGTCGGAGACGGATGCCCTACCCGTGGGGCGTGTCAGAGACCTTTGGTCGGCCGCCGCCTTGGCACGGATCGAGCCCGACATACAGTCGGCCGTCGAATGGGCAACGCCATTGGCCATCCCGGCCTGCCGGTCGGTCATAGCCCGGTTCCATCGTCCGGCAGATAGTTTTCCCGAGTAGCTACTTCCGAATCGGCGCCGTCGACCCGCGAACCACCAACTCCGGACTGAACCCCTCATTGCTGATCTCACCAGCAATGCCATGCGCCTCGCGCTCAAGCTCGGCGATTAACCGCCGCGTCGCATGCCTGCCGATGTCGGTAGTGGCCTGGCGTGCGGTGGTAAGCGCCGGCCAGCTTTGCTTGGAGAACGGGCTGTCCTCGAAGCCGGCGATGGACAGCTCCCACGGCACATCGATGCCGCCGGACTTCGCTGCCGCCAGTACGCCTGCGGCGATCTCGTCGTTGGAACCGAAAATCGCGGTGGGGCGGTGCTCGAGTGCCAGCAGTTTCCGCGCGCCGCGGAATCCATCATCGAAGGAATAATCGCCCTCGACCACCAGGTCGTTATCCAGCGGCATGCCGTACGCGCGAAGCGCGTCTTCATAGCCCTGGTAGCGTTCCGGGCTGGAGCGGTGGTGCTTGCCGCCCCAGAGGAAGCCGATGCGGTGGTGACCCAGCTGGATCAGGTGCTCGGTGATGGCGTAGGCGGCATCGCGGTCGTCGACGAAAACGCAGGGGTAGCCGTCCTTGGGATCCTTACGCGCGGAAATGATGCGCACGAAGGGAATCTTTTCCGCGGCCAGCGTCTCGATCAATTCCTTCTGCTCGGACATCGGTGGTGCCAGCACCAGGCCCGCCAGGCGCGAACGCCGCACCAGTTCGCATAATTCTTCGACCAGGGTGGGCGAGGTGGAATCGCACGGATGGATCTGCAGGCCGAAACCGCGCTCGCGGCACACCGACAGCACGCCGTTCTGCATGCTGATCACGTAGTGGGCGTTGGGGTTGTCGTAGACCAGGCCAATGGCCCAGGCCCGCGTGCCGCGCAGGCTCCGGGCCGAAGGATCCGGCTGGTAGCCCAGGGCGTCGATGGCGCGCTGGACCTTTTCCCGCGTGCGCTCGTGGACGGAAGGCTCGTTGTTGATCACCCGGGAGACGGTCTTGAGCGAAACGCCTGCCTTCTCGGCAACGTCCTTGATGGTCGGACTGCGCACCCTTTCTTCTCCGCCTTCGTGATCCCGCCGCCCATCGTAGCGGATGGACGGCAGGGAGAGCAGGGCTGGCGCCTTCCTGCGGGGCATGCTCAGCCCAGACGGTGCTGGCCGACCTTATGTCCCGCCAGGCCGAAATAGAGGATGTACAGGTAGCAGGGCACCATCAGCGCCGCGAACACCACCTGGAAATCGTGGTGCTGCTTCAAATATCCGAAGAGGGGCGGGATGATGCCGCCGCCCGCGATGCCCATGATCAGCAGCGCCGAACCGCGCTCGGTCAGGCCACCCAGTCCCTTGATCGCCAGCGGGAAGATCGCCGGCCACATCATGGCGTTGGCGAAACCCAGCGCGGCCACGAAGCCGACCGATACGTAGCCGGTGGTGAGCGAGGCGCCCAGCACGAACACCACGCCCAGCACGGCCGACAGTGCCAGATAGGCATGCTGGGTGATCACCCGTGGGATCAGCACCAAGCCCGCCAGGTAGCCGGCCAGCATGGCGAAAAGCGTGTACGAGGTGAAATGGCGTGTGGCCTCCAGCGGCAGGCCCAGACCCTGGCCGTACGTGCCAATGGCGTCACCAGCCATCACTTCCACGCCGACGTACAGGAACAGGCACAGCACGCCCAGCCATAGGTGCGGAAAGCTGAAGATGCCGCCGTGCTCGTGGCCGATGGTGCGTTCGGTGTTGGCGCCGGAGGGCTTGATTTCAGGCAGTGGCGAGCGCACCACCCAGAACGCCAGCAGCACCAGCAGGCCCGCCATCACCATGTAAGGCATGTGTACCTTGGCGGCGAATGCGTTCAGAAGGGCCTCGCGGCTGGCGGCGTCCGGTGCGGCGGCAACCTGGTTGCCGAAGTCGCCGATGTTGGACAGCACCAGCGCGCCGAACACGAAGGGCGCCAGCGCGCCGGCCACCTTGTTGCAGATGCCCATGAAGGCGATGCGCTGCGCCGCGCTTTCGATCGGCCCCAGGATGCTGATGTAGGGATTGGAGGCCGTCTGCAGCAACGAAAGGCCCGCGCCGATCACGAACAAGCCTGTAAGCGCACCACCGAAGCTGCGCATGGAAACAAACTGGCCGAAGATGACCGCGCCGATCGCCATCACGAACAGGCCCAGCGCCATGCCCTTCTTCATGCCCGTGCGCTTGAGCACGATTGAAGCGGGGATGGCCAGGAAGAAGTACGACAGGTAGAACGCCGACGGCACCAGGAACGCGTAGAAGTCGTCCACCTGGAAGGCGAGCTTGACGAAGGTGATCAGCGGGCCGTTGAGCCAGGTGACGAAACCGAAGATGAAGAAAAGCACGCCGATGATGATCATCGGCAGCACGCTGGAATGGCGGCCGGGCACGGCCTCTGGAATGGCGGACATGACTTGTACAACTCCCCGTCGTTCGGCCACGCGCGCAATGCGACGACACCGTTGTCCGCTTTATTGACCGGGCGGCGCAACGTTGTCAATCAACGTTTGCCCGAGGGGGTGCCTGGCCCTATGACTGACGGCATGGGCGGTCAGGACATTTGCTGCGTCGCAGCATGAGTTTCTGCCGGCTAAAGACGCCTCCAGGCTTGGCCGATATGAACATTCCCGGCAGTTAAGGACAGCCGGTCGTGTTGCGGCGCGCGATAAAAACCGTTCAAGCCATGTCTTTTTACTCGTTGACAACGTTGTCATAACGAAGCCATATTGCGGACAAGCGCGGCGCCCGGAGCTACCGAAGGGCGCCCATTGGGTCGGGGCAAGGGGACAGGTGTGGCGACAGCTGCCAACCACAGGACACTTCAGATGGTGAAACCCCAGGGTTCGCCGTTCATCGCGGCAGACGTCGGCGGCACGCATGCGCGCATCGGCCTGGTCAGCGCGCAGTTGTCCGGCGTAAACGTGCTGCATTACGAGCGTTATACCTGCGCCGAGTGGCCCAGCCTTACCGCTGTCCTGAAGGACTTCTTCGGCAAGGCCGGTGTGAATGGCCCGGTGGAACATTGCGCCGTGGCCTGCGCCGGCTACGTGCTGGACGATGCCATCGTCAACGACAACCTGGCCTGGCCGGTGTCGATCAGTGACATCCGCTCGTCGTTGTCCATCGGCCAATTGGCGGTCGTCAACGACTTCGAAGCCGTGGCCTATGCCACGCAATTCCTGGATCTTGCCCAGACCACCACCGTGATCGCCGCCAGCAAGCCGTCGGCGCCGGGTCCGGTGCTGGTGATGGGTCCGGGCACCGGCCTGGGTTCGGCCGTGTTGCTGCCAGGCGAGCCGCGTGCGCGCGTGCTGCCCACCGAAGCCGGACAGATTTCGCTGGCACCGGGCACCGAGCGCGAGATCGAGATCCTTCGCCAGCTCTCGAAGGAATACGACTACGTTTCCATGGAGCGGGCCTTGAGCGGCCCGGGCCTGCTGAACCTCTACCGGGTGATCGCCGGCCTGCGCGGCCTGCCTGTCGCGCTTGCCGAGCCCGCCGACGTCACGGCTGCCGCGCTCGCCAAGAGCGACGAGGCGGCCGTGGAAGCGCTGGACACGTTCTGCGCGCTGCTGGGCAGCTTCGTCGGCGACCTGGCCATGCTCTACGGCGCTACCGGCGGCGTATTCCTTGCCGGCGGAATTCTGCCGCAGGTGCGCGACGTGCTGCTGCGTAGCCAGTTCGAACACCGCTTCTTCAACAAGGGCGTGATGCGGGCCTTCCTGCAGAAGGTCTCAGTGCGCCTGATGGACCACGGCCAGTTGGGCGTGATCGGTGCCGCCGGGTTGTATCTCGACGGCAACTTCGCCCAGTGACGGGCTTTTCGGCCACCTGAAGTTTTGAAGTTCAGCTAGTTCGCAATATCTGAGAAACGGGCCGCAAGGCCCAGCCAACCAACGGACACCGGCCCCGCCGCAGGGGCTGCCGCTTAAATCGAAAGCCTCTGAGGGGAGGACGCCATGTCATTCAGCAAGAATCTGCTTGCCGCCAGCATCATCGCCAGCCTGTGCATGGCCGGCACTGTCCTTGCGCAGGACGCTGCCCAGGTCACCGGCGATAACGCCGCCAAGCCCAACGCAAAGAAAGCCACCGAACTCTCCACCGTGGTCGTCACCGGCATCCGTGACAGCGAAGCGGAGGCCCTGAACCTGAAGCAGGAAGCTGTCTCCCACGTGGAGATCGTCACCGCCGAGGACATCGGCAAGCTGCCGGCCAAGAACGTGGCCGACACCCTGCAGCGCCTTCCCGGCGTGAACATTTCCTCGTCCAGCGCTTCGGAAGGCGGTTTCGACGAAAGCGACCGCGTGGCCCTGCGCGGCACCAACCCCAGCATGACCCAGACCCTGGTCAACGGCCACTCCGTGGGTACGGGCGACTGGTTTGTGCTTAGCCAGGTGCAGACGGTTGGCCGCAGCGTCAGCTACAGCTTGCTGCCGTCGGAAATCGTAAGCCAGGTGGTGGTGCACAAGACCTCCGAGGCCAACATCGTCGAAGGCGGCAGCGCCGGCTCCGTCGACATCATCACCCGCCGCCCGCTGGAATTCGCCAAGCAGTACACGGCCGAAGCCTCCGTCGGCGGCGTGTATTCGGACCTGCCTTCGAAGACCGAACCGCAGTTCAGCGGCCTGTTCAACTGGAAGAACAACGACAACACTTTCGGCATCCTGGGCCAGGCCTTCTACGAGAAGCGCAGCCTGGAGCGTGACGGCCAGGAAGTGGTCGGCGGTTACGCGCCCATCGGCGGCACCGGCCCACTCGCCGGCGTGTACGCGCCGCAGCTGCTCGGTACCACGTTGTTCACCCAGAAGCGCGAGCGCAAGGGTGGCGTGGTCGACATCGAGTTCAAGCCCACCGACAACCTCACCTTGGACCTGTCGGGCTTCTACTCGAAGCTGAAGGCCGACAACTACAATCGCAACTACATGATCTGGACCAGCCAGTTCGCCGCCACGCATATGCCGGCCCCCGGCTACGTGGTGAACAAGAACGGCGTGCTGACCTCGGCCAACTTCCTGCCCGATCCGACCAGCACCGCGCCGTATGGCGTGTACGACATGATCTCGCGTCCCGGCGCCTCGTCGCAGTCGAAGTACCTCACCCTGGACGGTGCCTGGAATGCCACCGATCACCTGACCATCAAGGGCCAGGCCGGCACCACCGAAGGCCGCGGCGACAGCCCGCACCAGGATGTGCTGGAAACGGGTGTGCAGCCCGGCGGCGGTGCAGGCTGGCTGCAGCATGGCCTGGGCGGTCCGTACGACGTGCGCCTTGGCGCCGACAACTCCAGCCTGGCTTCCTCGGGCTTCCAGCCGTCCAGTGGCTGGATCTTCGGTGACCAGGACATTCACGTGAAGGACAAGGAACACTGGGGCCAGTTGGACGGCGAGCTTGCCTTCGACGACAACCCGCTTTCGTCCTTGCAGTTCGGCGTGCGCTATGCCGACCACACGCGTGAAAACCAGACCGACATCGGCCAGGGCCCGCTCAACGGCCTGGGCGTACCGTCGGACTATCCGCAGAACGTCAGCAACTACCCCGGTCACTTCGGTGACGGCCTGGGCGGCACCTTCCCAAGCGACATCTGGTACTACACGCCGGGCCAGCTGGCCGCGATCGATGCCGCCAAGGCCAATCGCGATCCGATCGCCCGCTTCAACTGGCAGAACATCTACAAGGTCGAAGAGAAGGACAAGGCCGCCTACCTGCAGGCGAACTTTACCGGCACCCAGTGGAGTGCAAACGCGGGTGTACGCTACGTGCGCACGGAAGAGGACATCAACTACAACACCGCCAGTTCCGAAGCCAATACGGTAGCGGGTCCGTTCCTGGGTTCTGCCTTCGGCACGTATTACAAGAGCAACTACAACCACACGTACAGCAAGGCTCTGCCGAGCGCCAACTTCAAGTGGAACTTCACCGACGAGTTGATCGGCCGCCTGGCAGCGTCCAAGACCATGACCCGTCCGGACTACTCAGCGCTCGCCGGCTCCGTGTCGCTGGATGACCTCACCCACACCGGCAGCGGCGGCAACCCGCAGCTGAAGCCGATCATCTCCACGAACTTCGATGCCGCCCTGGAATGGTACTTCGCACCGCGCGGGCTGCTGTCGTTCGGCGTGTACAAGATGAACCTGAAGGACTACGTGAACTTCGGCCCGGAGGCTCGCCAGTTCAAGGACCAGCAGGCTTCCAACGCCGCTGGCACGGACGTCTTCAACACCTATCTGGTGAGCGTGCCGGTGAACGTGGACGGTTCGGTCAAGGGTGCGGAGATCAACTACATCCAGCCGATCGGCGAGAATTTCGGCGTGTCCACCAACTACACCTACTCCGACGGCCACACCGACAAGAACGATGGCCCGCTGCAGGGCAACTCGAAGAAGACGGCCAATGTCTCGGCCTACTTCGAGAACAAGGTGTTCAATGCGCGCGTTAGCTACACCTACCGCTCGGAATTCTTCGCCGGCGTGAGCCGTACGGATAACTACTACCAGCGTGGCATCGGCAACCTGGCGGTATCGATGGGTTACAGCCTGACCGAAAACGTCTCGCTGTCGTTCGATGCGATGAACCTCAATCGCCCGGTGCTGAAGTACTACACGAAAGCCGATGTCTACGGTAAGCAGCCCTACGCTTTCTACGACAACGGCCGCCAGTACTACCTAAACGTCCGCTTCAAGTTCTAAGAGTTGGCTCAAGCGACCTTGCGGTGCTGCCCGCAAGGTCGTCTTCTCCCCAAGGGCCCTGTGACCAGGGCCCTATTTTTTTGTCCCGGCAACGGGAATTCGTGGCAGCATGGCCGGGCTGGCGGGGATATGGAGGACTTCGAATGAACAAGTGCGCTTGTGTAATGGCGATGATGGCCGTGGGCATGCTTGCTGCATGCGCCATGTCCCCGAACACCCCGTCTCATGCGTCCGCCGGCACCACGGGCGCCGCGATCGCACCGCTGTCGCTGGTGCCCGCCGTGGCCAGGCTCGACCGGCATGCCGGATCGTTTGCCCTTCGCGAAGGCACTCGCATCGTGGTGCCGGCCGGTGACGAAGGCGCGCACCGCGTGGCCGAGTACCTGGCCGATCGCATCAAGCGCAGTACGGGCATGCAGCTCACCGTGGCCGACGGTGGCGATGCGAAGGATGCCATCGTGCTGGTAAGCGACCCTGCCATCGAGGGCGAGGAGGCCTATGCGCTGGATGTCACCAGCGATGGTGCCAGCATCCACGCCAGCCGCTCGCATGGTTTGTTCTACGGCGCGATCACCTTGTGGCAGGCGCTGACGGCGCAACCGGATTCGCACACGATACCGGCCATGCACGTGGACGACGCGCCGCGTTTCGCCTGGCGCGGCCTGATGGTGGATTCGGCGCGGCATTTCCAGACCACCGATGAACTGCGCAAGGTCATCGACCAGATGGCCCTGCTGAAGCTCAATACCTTCCACTGGCACCTCACCGACGACCAGGGCTGGCGCATCGAGATCAAGAAATACCCTGACCTCACCCGTATTGGCGGCTGCCGCAAGGCGTTGGGTCCCGATGCGGCCCTGGTGAGTGAGCCGGGCACGCCGTATTGCGGCGTATACACGCAGGACGATGTCCGCGACATCGTGGCCTATGCCGCCGCGCGCTACATCACCGTGGTGCCGGAGATCGAGATGCCCGGCCATGCGCAGGCGGCGATTGCCTCCTATCCGCAATTCGGCGTCACGAAGAAGCGGCCGCAGGCATCCACCGACTGGGGCGTGATGCCCTACCTGTACAGCCCTTCGGATAAGACCTTCACCTTCATGGAGAACGTCCTCGACGAAGTGATGGCGCTGTTCCCCTCCACGTATATCCACGTGGGCGGCGATGAGGCCATCAAGGACCAGTGGCAGTCATCGAAGGCCGTGCAGGCCCAGATGAAGCAACTGGGCATCACCAGCGAAGAGAAACTCCAGGGCTGGTTCATTGCCCGCATCGGCGCCTATCTGGATGAACACGGTCGGCGGCTGATCGGCTGGGACGAGATCCTCGATGGCGACGTTCCGCCGTCGGCGGCGGTGATGTCCTGGCGGGGCACCAAGGGTGCGGTGACTGCGGCGAACAAGGGCCACGACGTGGTGCTGGCACCCGCGCCCGATCTCTACCTCGACAACGTTCAAAGCCGCCTTCCCGACGAGGTGCCGGGCCGCATGCCGGTGATCACGCTTGAGGCGCTTTACCACTTCGAGCCGATTCCGTCGGAGATCAGCGCGGAGAACGCCAAGCATGTGCTTGGTGCGGAAGCCACGATCTTTGCCGAGCAGACGCCTACGGGCGCTCGCGTTGAACACGCCGCCTTCCCGCGCCTGGCGGCGTTGGCCGAACGCACCTGGACCAATCAGGCCGACTGGCAGGATTTCCTCGCTCGCATGCCCGCGCAGATGGCGCGCTTCAAGAGCGATGACATCAACGCATCCGATACTGCCTTTGGCGTTGCGTTCGAAGCAACAGCCAACGGCGACAAGGCGATGGTGAAGCTGTCCACGCAGACGGGCCTGGGCAGCATCCACTACACGATCGATGGCAGTACCCCAGTGGAGAGCTCGCCAACCTACACGGCGCCGATCGACGTGGCGTTACCGACGACGCTCATGGCGACGGCGTTTGTTGGCGGCCAGGCGCTGGCCCAGCCGCGAACCCGGGTAGTCGATGCCGATTCGCTTCTGCGTCGCGACAGCACCGAGCTTGCGCTATGCGGCGACTCCAACGGCTCGCGCCAGGAAGCGGCCCTGCCGGTAGATGGCCCGCGTCGCACGCACTTCGTCGACATCATGAATACCTGCTGGCGCTGGAAGGGCGCCGACCTCACCGGTGTGCAGCATATCGCCATCGAGGTGGATCGCCTGCCCTGGAACTTCGCCCTCGCACACGAAATCAAGAACGTGGTGGAGCGGCCCAAGCACAGCAAGGCGGGCGAGATCGAGGTCCGACTGGACAGTTGCGAAGGCGAGCCCGCGGCTTCCCTGAAGCTTGCCGCGGCCCATGACGGCAAGGCCACGCTGACCGGCGATCTGCGGGGCGAGGGTACTCACGATCTGTGTATCGTCGTCACCGGAAAGCCCGGCCCAAGCACTTTCTGGGTGCTGGGCAACGTGCAGCTGCAGCGCTAGCTGAAGTCGACCGCGTTGTCGTCGCCGTTGTTATTCCGGTCGCCCGGCGCGTGCACGCATGCGCCGGGAGATCCAGCCCATGCTCATCAACAGGGTATAGACCAGGCCTGGTAGCGCGAAGGTCCAGCCGGGCGCATGGTCGGGGAGCGATAGCGCCACGATTGCCGACAACGCGCCCACCCCCGCGGGGATCAGCCACAACACCGCACGCATGCGTGGTACGAAATCGTCCTCGCCATGGGTTGAAGCCACCTTGGCCGCATGGCGGAACAACAGGGCCAGTGTCCCGGACATGCAGAAGTAGGTGAAGCCGTAGATGGCGAACAGGGCTTTCGCTTCCGCTGCGTTGTGAAGTCCGAAGTCGCTTGAAAGGTGCCCTGCGGAAAGTACGTTGAACAGGCTCGCGTACACCATGTGCAGCGGATAGACCACGATAAGCGCGAAGAACACCAGCAGCATCGACAGGAACAGCCCGGGGCGCGTCGCACGCGTGCAGTGCGTGCGCCATTGCACGTGGCCGTGCCAGAACCGCGCCATCTGCGCGAAGCAGGCGGCCGCCGCCGGGACGTCGCCCAGGATGTGCACCATCTTGTCCACATCGTGGGGAATTTCCGCGCCGCCGATGGCCAGCAGGGTCAGCGTGAAGGCGAAGGCGCCATCGACGAAGATATCCAGGCGGCCCGCCTCCAGGCCCTCGCGGTGCACCGTCACGCTCATGTTTATTCCCCGCGGCGAGAACGGGCGCCGCCTGCCGGCATCTTGTCAGCCGGCGGCGGCCCCGGCAACCGCGGTCGCCGGCATGACGCGTGGCGCGCGTGGATCGCGCGTGAGGGCGGAGCGGGCCTGTTGCTCCTGCGCCGGATCCAGGGCCGCGAGCGTGGCGAACTTGCCCGCCACCATCGAGGCCACGGGCACGCCATCGACATAGACCACGCGGCTGCCCAGGGTTGCCGGCACCTTGCTCCCCGCCAGCAGGCTGCCCACGAGGTTCAGCGGATCACAGCCGGAGACGCACACGTGCTCGCCGTCGTGCGCCCGCGTACGAACCTGCCGAAGCGCAGCCAATGCATCGGGCAAGGCAAACTGCTCGCCCACCAGGCCTTCGATGAAGCGTCCGCCGCGGATCTCCCCGCGGGCTTCCAGCCGCTGGTACACGCGGCGCAATTCCCGCCACGGCGGCAACCAGGGCGCCTCGCGTTCGAGCAACCGCCAAGCCACCACGCCATAGCGGCGAAGCAGGGTGCGCGCCACGTGCTCCAGCGCATCGGCGTCGTCGCGTTTCTCGCGGGCTTGCCGTGCCAGCGACCAGCGTCCGGAATCCTCGATCCCGCTAAGCGCGTGGCGACGCACGCGGCGGTGGCGCCCGTCGCGCTTGGCCGCCGGCAACAGCAGCGCGCGAAGACCGGAAAAGCTATCGGCGGTGATGCGCCCGGCAGCTACCAATTCGCCCAACGCGTCTTCCAGTTCCGTGCGCAACAGGTGCGTATAGGAGGTGAGCTCGTCGAAAAACAGCGCGCCTTCGTCGCGCAGCGCATCGGCCACGGCCTGCGCGCGCGATCCCAGCGTGACCTCGTGGGTGGGCGGTGCCAGCGAACTCCAAACGCCAAGCTGGCGACGGGGCAGCAGCACGATGGGCGTGGCCCGCACGGGGCCGGCCCCGGCCCCGCTGCCAGGGCGCAAGCGGCCCCAGGTGACGCGGCCGGCCCGGCAGAGGTCGTCGAGCCAGCCGATACCGTAGTCCTCGACCCGTCCTGGCAGGATCTCCCCTTCCCACGCGCCCGCGGCGGCCTCGAAGCCTTCCAGCTGGGCGATCACGCCCGCCAGTGCATCCGGACCGCTGACGCGTGACCGAGCGCCCATATGCTGCCTATCGATCAGGAAGCGCATGAAGTCCCGTGGCGCCACCGGTTCGATTTCGCGGCGCAGGCGGCCGATGGTGTAGCGGTGGATGCGTGCCAGCAGATGGCGTTCGCACCATTGTTCGCCGTCGATGGCCAGGCTGAAACGCCCGCGCATCACATAGCCTTCCTGCTGCAGACGGGACAGCGCGATGGTGATATCGCTTTCATCCGCCGCCAACACAGCAGCGAGGTTCGCTTCGGTCACCGGACCCACGCAGGCAAGGCGTGAACGCAGCAGCTCCACCAATGCATCTTCCGGCGGCCAGTCGCGGATGAACTCCGCCGGTGCCTCGATGGCCGGCGACATGGGGGCGTCGGCATGCAGCGCGCGCCAGGTGGGCAGGCGTTCGGCGGTGACCCACATGAAGCCGTCGCCAAGCTCAAGGCGAGTGGCGCGCGAGTCGCGGGCGAGCTGCTCCAGCAAGCCGCGCCACGACGGCTCGATCTCCGCTTCGGCGATACCGCCCATCAGGGTGAGTGCTTCGTGCATCTCGTCGGCGTCGCGTGCCTCGGGCCACGCTTCTTCGCACACGGCGTCGATGGCCGATTCGTCCAGCCGACCGAGGTCGTCCGGGCCTTGTGCATCGTTCCAGCGGCGCGATTGCACGGCCTGCGTGCGGCGCTCCTCGAGTGGGGCATCGTCAAGGAAGGCATAGGGCGATGCGCCCAGCACTTCGGCGGCCAGTGGCGAGGGCGCGGCCAGGTCGCGGCAGGCAATGGACACTTCGCCGGATTCCATGCGGCGCAACAGCGCCAGCCAGCCTTCGGTGTCCATGGCCTCGTGCAGGCAATCGTCAAGTGTCTGCGCCACCAGCGGATGGTCGGGCACTTCGCGTTCGCCCACCAGGTTCTCGGCACAAGCCACCTGGTCAGGGAATACCGTGGCGAGGAAATCCTCGCTCTTCATGCGTTGCAGCTGCGGCGGGGTTTTCTTGCCGCCGGTAAAACGCGGCAGCGCCAGCGAGGTCACCGCGTTCCAGCGCCAGCGCACGCCAAACAGCGGCGCATCCAGCAATGCCTGGACCAACACGTGCTCGGCGCTGGCCGAGTGCAGGTAGTGGGTTACTTCTTCCAATGGGAAGCTGTGGCTGGTGGACAGCGACAACACGATGGCGTCTTCGGTGGCCGCCGCCTGCAGTTCGAAGTTGAACTTGCGGCAGAAGCGCTTGCGCAGCGCCAGGCCCCAGGCGCGGTTGACCCGGCTGCCATGGGGCGTGTGGATCACCAACTGGGTACCGCCGGATTCATCGAAGAATCGCTCCATCACAAGTTGCGATTGCGTGGGCAGCACGCCACCCAGCGCCGCGGAGGCGCGGGCGAGGTATTCGACGATCTGCTCGGCCGCCGGCCGCGCGATGCCTACTTCGTCGACAAGCCAGGCCAACGCCTGGGCCACGCCGCCATCGGCGAGCCTGGTGACGATTTCCCCACGCAGGCGCGACACGCCAGCGGATAACTCAGCGCTGCGGCCCGGCGCTTCGCCCAGCCAGAAGGGAATATTCGGCGGCACGCCCTTGGCGTCTTCCACGCGCAGGCGGTCGCGTTCCACGCGCAGGATGCGATAGGAGGTATTGCCCAGCTGGAAGACGTCGCCGGCCAGGCTCTCGATGGCAAAATCCTCGTTCACCGAGCCGATGGTGATGGATGCGGGCTCCAGCACCACCGCGTAGTCGGCCATGTCGGGAATGGTGCCGCCGGACATTACCGCAGCCATCTTCGCGCCGCGGCGCGCGCGTAGCCGCTTGTGTACGGCGTCGCGGTGGACATAGGCCCCGCGCGGGCCGACGCGCGTGGTGAAGCCTTCGGCGAGCATGCGCACGATGTCGTCGAACGAAGCGCGCGTAAGGTCGTGGTAAGGCCAGGCGCGGCGGACGATGTCGAAGAGGGCATCTTCATCCCATTCGTCCATCGCCACTTCGGCCACGATCTGCTGGGCCAGCACATCCAGCGGGCCGCGGAGAATATTGAGCGTGTCCAGCTCGCCGCGGCGCACGCAGTCGAGCAACGCTGCGCATTCGACCAGGTCGTCACGCGAGGTCGGGAACAGTCGTGCCTTCGGCGTGCCGTCCACGGCGTGGCCAGCACGGCCGCTGCGCTGCAGGAAGGATGCAATCGAGCGTGGCGAGGCGAGCTGGCACACCAGGTCCACGTCACCGATGTCGATGCCAAGCTCCAGCGAGGCGGTGGCCACCAGCACGCGCAGCGCACCCGATTTCAGCCGTTGCTCGGCATCCAGGCGCTGCTCGCGCGACAGGCTGCCGTGATGCGCGGCCACGGCCTCTTTGCCCAATCGTTCGGAAAGATGTTTCGTGGCACGTTCGGCCATGCGGCGCGTGTTGACGAACACCAGCGTGGTGCGATGCTGTTCGACAAGATTGTGCAGGCGGTTGTAGACCAGCTCCCAGGTGTCGTTGGACATTACCGCTTCCAGCGGCACGGGCGGCACCTCAAGCCCGAGGTCGCGTTCGCGCACGTGACCGATATCCACGATGTGGCAGTCTTCGCCGCGATCGCCCACCAGGAACCTGGCGACTTTTTCGATCGGCTTTTGCGTGGCCGAGAGCCCGATGCGAAGCAGGCGCCGTTGGCACAGCGACTGCAGTCGTTCGAGGCTGAGCGCCAGATGGCTGCCGCGCTTGCTGACGGCGATGGCATGGATTTCATCCACGATCACCGTGCGTACGTCGCCCAGCATCTCGCGCCCGGAATCCGAACCCAGCAACACATAGAGCGATTCGGGTGTCGTCACCAGGATGTGCGGACGCGTGCGGCGCATGCGGTTGCGCTCGGCCGTGGGGGTATCGCCGGTTCGCACCGCAGTACGGATATCGATTTCCGGCAGACCAAGCTTTGCCAGTTCGCGCCGGATGCCCTCCAGTGGCACTTCCAGGTTGATATGCACGTCGTTGGACAACGCCTTCAACGGCGATATGTAGACGATGGTCGTCTTGTCGGGCAGGCCGCCTTCGTCCAAGCCCTGGCGTACTAACTCATCGAGAGCGGCCAGGAAGGCGGTAAGCGTCTTGCCCGAACCCGTGGGCGCGGCCACCAGCGTATGCCGGCCTTCGCGGATGGCCGGCCACGCGGCCACCTGCGCGGCGGTCGGGCGCGGGAACGCGCCTTCGAACCAGGCGGCGACGGCGGGGTGGAAAGCACGGAGCGACATGGTTAGATGGTGGGGTCAGATCCGGCAAAATCCTACACCCGCCCTTGCCAAGTTAACGTTACGCAAGCAATCTCCCTTGGTTCTACCCTGAAGGAAATGGCCATGCCCCGTCGTCGCCTGCTCGTGCTCGCCCTTCTTGCCGCAACGTCCGTTCATGCCGCCGACAAAGCCCGGCCCTGGATGGATACCAGCCTCTCACCCGACAAGCGCGCGGACCTCGTCGTGGCGCAGCTGACGCAGGACGAGAAATTCCGCCTGATCCGCTCCGAATTCGGCGATAACGAAAAGGGCAAACCGCAGAAGCCCGCCGGTGCGCTGGGTTCGGCCGGTTACACCCCGGCGATCGAGCGGCTGGGTATTCCCGCCGTGCAGGAGACTGACGCGGGCCTGGGCGTGCGCAGTGCAGGTCTAACCGGCAAGGGCGCTACCGCGCTTCCGGCGGGCCTAGCGGTGGCAGCCACCTTCGATCCAACCATTGCCTATGCCGGTGGCGCCATGATCGGCAGCCAGGCGCGGCGCAAGGGTTTCAATGGCCTCCTGGCCGGCGGCATCAACCTGGTGCGCGACCCGCGCAACGGCCGCAACTTCGAATACGCCGGCGAAGACCCGATCCTTGCCGGCAACATCGTGGGCAACGCAATCAAGGGTATCCAGTCCCAGCACATCATTTCCACCATCAAGCATTACGCCATCAACGCGGTGGAAACCGGCCGCAATACACTGAGCGCCGACATCGACGAAACCGCGCTTCGCGAATCGGACCTGCTGGCCTTCGAAATCGCCATCGACATCGGCCAGCCAGTTTCGGTAATGTGCTCCTACAACCGTGTAAACACGGTCTATGCGTGCGAGCACCCATGGCTGCTCAATACCGTGCTCAAGCAAGACTGGGGCTTCAAGGGCTATGTGATGAGCGACTGGGGCGCCGTGCATAGCTCGGCGGCATCGGCCAACGCCGGCCTGGACCAGGAATCGGCGGGCAACGTGTTCGACGACCAGGTGTACTTTGACGCACCGCTGCGCAAGGACCTTGCCGACGGCAAGGTGCCGCAGGCGCGCATCGATGACATGGTCCACCGCATCCTTCGCAGCATGTTCGCCAGCGGCATTATCGACCATCCGGTGAAAGCCGCGCCGATCGACTTCAATGCCGATGCCGTTGTCTCGCGCAAGGCTGCGGAAGCAGGCTCGGTATTGCTGCGCAACGAAAACAACCTGCTGCCGCTATCGGCCAGTGTGAAGAGCGTGGCCGTGATCGGTGGCCATGCCGACAAGGGCGTGATTACCGGCGGCGGCTCCTCTTCGGTCGAACCGCCCGAAGGCAATGCAGTACCTGGCTTGCAGCCCACCGACTGGCCCGGTCCCGTACGCTACCAGCCGTCGGCACCGCTGGCGGCGATCAACGCGCAGACCGGCGGCAAGGCGAAGTATGCCGATGGCACCGACATTGCCGCGGCGGCCAAGCTCGCCGCCGAGAGCGAAGTGGCCGTGGTGTTCGTGCAGCAGTGGACGGCCGAGTCGTTCGACCCCGCCACCATGGCGCTCGGTGGCGACCAGGATGCCTTGGTGGCCGCTGTCGCCAAGGCCAACCCAAAGACCATCGTGGTGATCCAGAACAACGGCCCGGTGAAGATGCCGTGGCTTTCCAATGTGGGTGCCGTGCTTGATGTCTGGTACGCCGGCGCACGCGGCGGCGAAGCGATCGGCAACCTGCTGTTCGGCAAGGTTGCGCCGTCCGGTCGCTTGCCGGTGACCTGGCCGAAGGACGAGTCGCAGTTACCCCGCCCTGTGATCGTGGGCGCTGGCCTCTCCGGCGGCAAGCCGGCCGACAGGGTCGACTACAACATCGAAGGCGCGGACGTCGGTTACCGCTGGTTCCAGAAGAAGAACCTCACGCCGCTCTTTCCGTTCGGCTATGGCCTTACCTATTCGTCGTTCGATTATTCCGGGTTCAAGGTAAGCCAGGCCAATGGTGAAATCATCGCCGACGTAACAGTGAAGAACACCAGTAAGCGTGCGGGCATCGACACGCCACAGGTGTACGTTACCGCTCCCGACGGCACGCCGCGTCGCCTGGCCGGCTGGGCCCGCGTGCCTCTGCAGCCGGGCCAGAGCCGCACCGTGCACATCAAGCTCAACCCGCATGCATTGGCGCGTTATCAGGATGGCTGGAAGGTGGCCGCAGGCTCGTACACGTTCCAGCTGGGTACGTCCGCCACGACGTTCGCCGGCGAGGCCAAGACCGCGGTACCGGCTTTTTCAGTCAAGCAGTAATTGAGCGCATTGCCAGCGACGGCCCGCCACGAAAGCGCTCGTCCGGACGAGAAAGATAATGGTGTCGACGCCCGCTGCACGTCATTGACGTCATGTTTGCGAGCCAGGCACATAAGGGGCAAATGAGAATGCGACATGTCGTGCCATACGTTGCCCTGGCGGCCATGGCCCTTTCCGCACCCGCGATGGCCGATCCACCGGACTTCGATCGTCCCGGTGCCGGTTTTGCCACCAGCGTGCTGCCGGCTGGAGGCGTGGCGCTGGAGCAGGGCGTGCCCGACTGGTCACGCGAGCCCGACGACCATGGCGCCTTGCAGGGCAAGTACACCGCCGACAGCCTGTTTCGCGTCGGCCTCGGCGGCCCGGTGGAACTGCAACTGGGCGGGTCGGCGTGGAACCACCTCTACGGCGATGGGGAACGCCGCACCGGCCATGGCGACAGCAGCCTGGCAATGAAAGTGGCGCCAAACACGAACGGCGACTTCAGCTATGCCGTGCTCGGCCAGGTGACGTTCGATAATGGCGCGCACGACATCGGCAACGGCGCGCGGCAGTACACACTCGGAACCACGTTGGGCTGGAAGTTGCAGGACGATCGGCAATTCACGATTTTTGCCAACATCGATCGCCTGCAGGGCAGCAACACCTGGACGCTTGCGCCTGTGTATACCGTGCCGCTCACTGACAGCCTGCAAGGCTATGTCGAAGCCGACCTGATCCATGACGGCCAGGATGGCAACGAAGGCCTGGCGGGTGGCGGCTTGGCCTTGAAGCTGGGCGAACGCGCCCAGGCCGACACCTTCGTGCTGCATCGCGTGGGCCCGCGCGGCGCTCAGTGGGAGGCTGGTCTAGGCATTTCCGTGTACTTCGGCCGCTTGTAGGAAGGACACAAAAGAACATGGCCCACACGCTCACGCGCGGGGCCATGATGGGCCATCCTTAGCTTGCGACGGACGTGAGTCCGCCGTAACGCGGCCCGGCATGAAGCCGACGCGGCGCTGGCACCGATGAAGGGGGGGCTCGACCATTTGCACGATGTGCGGGTGACGGCATCCTGCCGTTCTGGTCGGTCATCGATGTTTCCGTACGCCGGGAAAACTTTTCGGTTTCTTCGGCGGCGGAGCCATAGTGCGAAAATGCCGGCGCTATCGATATAGGAAAATGCTCAAAATTTGTCCGCTTGTGTCTGCGGAGGAGTCAGCTTTCACTGATTCGCATGCTTGGGCGGGTTGGCCACGATAGCGAACCGGGCGATGTAGTTCGCCATGTCCACGAGGCCGCTTTCGTCCTGGTCGCCCTTGAGCATGGCGATATAGCCGTCCGGCCGCACCAGGCACACGGTGCCGGCGGGTATTCCCGCAGCCTGTGCCTTCTCGCCATGGATGTAGCCGTGCAGGGGCAGCCCGGTGTTGTAGGCCAGGCGCCGAACACCGGGCCCGGGCTCGCCATAGACATGCAATTGCCAGTCCCGCGAGGTGAGCGGCTCGAAATTGCTCGCCTCGCCGACAGGCAGCCATGGCAGGCGGTCGCCGCCGCGCAGGCTGCCCGCACGTCCGGCCGAGAGCGCGCTGTCGTGGTAGGCGATCCGTACCTGTGACACCACGCGGAAGGCGAATCGCGGTGTTCCCTTGAACGATGCGACGGCGCGTATCACGTGCGGGAGGAGTCCCGTGCGCCACACGCGGCCGATGGACCCGTCCGAGGCGATCAGGCGGAAGGCGCGGTCGGTACTCCGCAGCAACTGGCGGGCAAAACCCATGCGTTCGGTGGCGTAAGTGGCCAGGATCGACGCGTCGGCGCGCCGGTGCAGCACCGAGGCCAGTTTCCAGCCCAGGTTGATGGCGTCGCCGATGCCGGTATTCATGCCCTGGCCACCCGCGGGGCTGTGGATATGTGCCGCATCGCCGGCCAGGAACACCCTGCCGCTGGCGAACGACGAGGCCATGCGGTGGTGTGAGCGATACGTGGAAAACCAATTGACCTCGTTGACCTTGAGGCCGGTGGTGCGCTCGACCTGGTCGCGCACGTCTTCGAAGGTGAAATGCTCCCCGCGGCCCTGGCTGTCCTGCACCACGCCGATCAGCCGATAGGCGCCGGTGCGACGGACCGGCATGACCAGGCAAAACCCTTCGGCGTTGGTGCACAGGCTTACACCCATGTCCGCCGCGGCACCTTCCACCATGGCATCGGTCACGTAGAAGGTCTGGTCATACGTGCCGCCGGCGAAATCCAGGCCCAGGGCGTGCCGCACGCGGCTGCCGGCGCCGTCGCAACCGCACAGGTAATCCACATGCATGCGTTCGGCGCCGCTGGCGCTGTCCAGGCGCACGTGGACCGACGCGGACGTCTGGTCCAGGCCAACCACCTGGGTGCCGCGCTCGATGACGACGCCCGCCGCCAGCAGGGCCTTTTCCAGTAACCGCTCGTGGTCGTCCTGCGGATAGGTCAGCACGTAAGGAAACGGTGAGATGCCCTCGCCGCCGGCACCGATCGATACCTTCGCCCGTTGCACGCCCTTGGTGCGCACCGAAATGTGGTCCATGGGGATGCCTCCGGCCACCACGGCTTCAGCCAACCCCAACTGGTCGTAGAGTTCGAGTGTGCGCGCATGCACGGCCATGGCGCGCGAAGCCTCGCCCGCGGCCATCCGCGGGTCGACGATGCGCACGCGCACCCCGGCGCGGGTCAGCCATAAGGCCAGCACCATACCGGTGGGTCCCGCTCCGGCGATCAGCACCTGCGTATCGTTCATGCGCTCAAGCTCACTGGTCTGCCCCGGATGGTGGCGGCCTTCCCGTGTGACCCGCGTGTAGGGGCCTTGGCCGTCGCCCCATGCCGCCGGCGCCCATGTCCATGCCGATTGTGCCCTTGCAGCGGGCCTTCGCAAACCTAAGGGTAGTAAAGTAGGTGGGTTACGGTGCCCCCACGCCCAGGAGTCGATCCATGCCAGACGCCGCCCGTCGCCCCCGCGACAAGCGCTACGCCTCCGCTGCCGAAGCCCTCAGGGGCCTGGTGGCCAACGACCAGGTGATCGCCGTCGGCGGCTTCGGCCTCTGCGGGATCCCGGAACTGCTGATCGAAGCCTTGCGCGACTCAGGCGTCACGGGGCTTACCGCCGTGTCGAACAATGCCGGCATCGACGGCGTCGGCCTTGGCCTGCTGCTGCAGACCCGGCAGATCAGGAAGATGGTTTCGTCGTACGTGGGCGAGAACAAGGAATTCGAGCGGCAGTATCTTGCGGGCGAACTCGAGGTGGAATTCACCCCGCAGGGCACGCTGGCCGAGAAGCTCCGTGCGGGAGGCGCCGGCATCCCGGCCTTCTTCACCCGCACCGGCTATGGCACCCAGGTGGCCGAAGGCAAGGAAACGCGCGAGTTCGACGGCCACATGTACGTGATGGAACGCTCCATCGTGGCGGACGTTTCGCTGGTGAAGGCGTGGAAGGCGGACCCATCGGGCAACCTGGTATTCCGCAAGACGGCCCGCAACTTCAATCCGATGGCCGCCACGGCCGGCAAGGTGTGCATCGCCGAGGTCGAGGAAATCGTGGCCATCGGCGACATCGATCCCGACCAGGTGCATACACCGGGCATCTACGTCGACCGCATCGTGCACAACCCCGCGCCATCCAGGCGCATCGAGCAGCGCACCGTGCGCGCCAAGGGAGAATGACCATGGCCTGGAACCGCGACCAGATGGCCCAGCGCGCCGCGCAGGAACTCAACGACGGCGACTACGTGAACCTCGGGATCGGCTTGCCCACGCTGGTGGCCAACCACCTGCCCGACGGCGTAGACGTGTGGCTGCAGTCGGAAAATGGCCTGCTCGGCATCGGCCCGTTTCCTACTGAAGACGAAGTGGATGCGGACCTGATCAACGCCGGCAAGCAGACTGTCACCGCCCGCCAGGGCGCGTCGTACTTTTCCAGCGCCGATTCCTTCGCCATGATCCGCGGCGGCCACATCGACATTTCCATCCTCGGTGCCATGCAGGTGACCGACAAGGGCGACATCGCCAACTGGATGGTGCCCGGCAAGATGGTCAAGGGCATGGGCGGGGCAATGGACCTGGTGGCGGGCGTGAAGCGCGTGGTGGTGGTGATGGAGCACACCGCGAAGGACGGCACGCCCAAGATCATTCCCGAATGCAGCTTGCCGCTCACCGGTACCGGGGTGGTCAACCGCATCATCACGGACCTTTGCGTGTTCGACGTCGTCGAATCAGGCCTGAAGCTGGTGGAACTGGCCCCAGGCGTGGACGAGGCCGCGCTGCGGGGTGCGACAGGATGCCCCTTCACGGCATGACGGAATGACCCTACGCGGCATGTCAGAATGCTCCTTCATGGCGTGACCGGGCGGGATGGAATAATTCCGGCACTACGCCGATACCGGATCTATATGTTCAAGCGTCGCCTTCATCGCCGCATCGCCGCCTGGCTGGCCCTGCTGGCCGTCGGACTGATGGTGGCTGCGCCCGGGATCTCGCAGGTGCTGCGATCCCGGAGCGGGTTTGCCGAACTTGGCGCCTGGTGCGAAGGGCGCGCGGGCCTGGTGACCCGGGCCGCGCCTGTCGCGGTCGACCCAAGTGGCATGCCGGCCATGACCGCCATGGACCACAACGGGGGCAGCGACATGGGCGACATGTCCATGGATGCCTGCGGCTACTGCAGCCTGTTCTGCCACGCTCCGACGGTGCCGGCGACGGTGGCGTTCATGCCCATGCTGGTGCCTGCCGCGACAGTTCTTCCGGCGGAGGTTCCAGCTTCGCCACTGCCCATGGCGCCACGTACACCGGTGGCCGTACCGCGGGGTCCACCTGTTTTCCCGATGACCTGAGTAGTACTGCCCTTGCCTGGCGCGCGCGCCGGCGGTCACTTAAGCTTTTGGGAATTCCACCATGTATCTGTCCTTGTCCGGTCGGCGCCCAGTCGCGCCGCTGGCGTTCGCCATCGCCATGGCATTGTGCGCGTCCGCGCACGCCGGCGACGATGCCGACAGCAGCACGCCCCAGCGCGCCAAGGCGCTCGAAGGCGTGAAAGTGTCGGCGGCTGACACCAGCACCATCGATCCGAATCTTCCGGCCGTGGTGGAGAGCGTCGACGCCCAGGCGTTGTCCCTGCGCAACGTGATCAATGCGGAGGATGCGCTCAAGTACATGCCGGCCTTCGGCATCCGCAAGCGCTTCATCGGCGATGAAAACGCCACGTTCTCGGTGCGCGGCACCAGCAACACGCAAAGCGCCAGGGGGCTGGTGTACTTGGATGGCCTGCTGCTTTCCAACCTGCTGGGGAACAACTTCTCCAATCCGCCGCGCTGGTCCATGGTGTTCCCCGACAACCTCGAGCGCGTCGAGGTGATCTACGGCGCCTATTCGGCCTTGTATCCGGGCAACAGCATCGGCGCCACGGTGCTGATGACCACGCGCATGCCCGATACCCTGGAATTGTCCGCGCAGTCGCAGTTCTTCACCCAGCATGTGGACGAATACGGCGTCGACCGCAACTTCGGTGGCCGGCGGCTCTCGGCAACGCTCGGCGACCGGGTGGGCAATCTTTCCTTCCTGCTGGGCGTGGCGAGCCTGCAATCGAACGGGCAGCCGCTGGTATTCGCCACTCAGGCCTTGTCCGCCGCGGCCGCCGGCGCCGCGGCAGTGCCGGTCACCGGTGCCATCGTCGACCGTGGTCCGAACGGCAAGCCGCGCATCGTGAGCGGCATCAATGCGGAAGGGCAGGAGGCCACGCGCCAGCACGAGGCGAACCTCAAGCTCGCCTACGACATCACGCCAGACCTGCGGGCGGGCCTCACCGTGGGCTACTGGTGGCAGGACATGGCGCACCGCACGGAAAGTTTCCTGCGCGATGCGCAAGGCCGGCCGGTTTACGCAGGCGTGGTATCCATCAATGGCAGGCAGTACACCTTGCCGGCGAGTTTCTTCGCGCCCAGTACGCGCGAAAGCGCCAACACCCTCTATGGCCTGTCACTGGGCACGCACCGCGACAGCGGCTGGAACTTCGAAGGCCAAGCCAGCTACTTCGACATGAGCCGCAACCGCGACCGCGTCGCCGCCAGCGCATTGACCGAAGACGGGCCAGGCCAGCTCACCGCCGGCGATGGCTCGCGCTGGCGCACTTTCGACCTGCGCGCGAGTCACCAGCCCGACGTAGTGGCACCGGGCACCCACTGGTTGAGTTTCGGGTATCACTACGATGGCTATGCGTTGGCCACGCAGGCCTACGCGCTCAGCGGCTGGCGCCATGGCGATGCGGGTGCGCCGCTGTCGGGTACCGGCGGCAGCACGCAGACGCAGGCGGTGTATCTGCAGGATGCCTGGCAGCTGGCCGATGCCTGGCAACTCACGGCAGGCGCCCGTTACGAACAGTGGCGCGCGTTTGCCGGCTATCGAAGCGCGGGCGCGGCTTCCGTCGGTTACGGTGAGCGCAAGGAACAGCACACCTCGCCCAAGGCCGCGCTGTCCTGGCGCGCCGCCGACGACATCGACATGCGCCTGTCGGTGGCCCGGACCTATCGTTTTCCCACGGTCAGCGAATTGTTCCAGGGCACCTTCAATGGGCTGGCGCTGGTCAACAACAATCCCAACCTGAAGCCCGAGAACGACCTTTCACGCGAACTCACCACCACCTGGACACGCGAACACGGCGTGGCGCGCTTTACCGTGTATCGAAGCGACACGCGCGATGCGCTCTTCAGCCAGACCAATACCACCGTGTTCCCCACGGTGACCAACGTGCAGAATGTGGGCCGTGTGCGTACACGTGGCGCTGAGGCGTCGTACGATGGCAGCGGCGTATGGTTCGACGCGCTGGATCTGTCGGCCAACATCGCCTATACGCAGGCCACCACGGTCGAGAACCGCCTGAACCCGGCCTCGGTGGGCAAACAGTTCTACCGCATTCCGATGTGGCGCTCGAACGTGGTGGCCACCTGGCATGCCAGCGCCAACACCGCTGTCACGCTGGCCGGCCGATATTCGGGCAGGCAGTACAACAGCCTGGACGAAAGCGATACCAACCCCGATACCTTCGGTGGCACCAGCAAATTCCTGACCTTCGATGGACGGGTGACCTGGAAGCCCAATCCACACATGGATATTGCCCTGGGCGTGGATAACCTCACCAACCGGCGTTACTTCGTGTATTACCCGTATCCTTCGCGTACTTATCTGCTGGACCTGAAGGTACACCTGTGAACGCCGTGCCCGACCGCCGCGCGCGCGATGCCTACCGCCTCGTGTGGCGATGGCATTTCTATGCCGGGTTGTTCTGCCTGCCTTTCGTGCTGTGGCTGGCGTGCACGGGATCGATCTACCTGTTCAAGCCGCAGATAGAAGCATGGCTGGACCGCCCCTACGACCGCATCGATGCCCAGGCGCCGCGCGTGTCCCCGTCGTCCCAGGTGGCCGCCGCGCTGGCGGTGGTACCCGGTGGCGTGCTCAACGCGTATGAGTTGCCGGCAAACAACACTTCCGCCGCACGGGTCCTGGTGGGCCGTGGCGACGACCTGGTGCGTGTATACGTTGACCCGACCAACGGCCATGTGTTGCACCACGTAGTGGAAGACGAACGCCTGATGCGGCGCATCTTCTACCTGCATGGCGAACTGCTGATGGGCGACCGGGGTTCCATGGTGGTGGAACTGGCGGCATCGTGGGCGATCGTGATGATCCTGTCCGGCCTGTACCTGTGGTGGCCCCGCGGCAAGGGCCTGGCGGGCGTGCTGTATCCACGCGTGCGCGAACGTGGCCGTCTGTTCTGGCGCGACCTTCATGCGGTGGCCGGTATATGGGTGGCCCTGCTCGCTCTCACTTTGCTGTTCTCGGGTTTGCCGTGGGCGAAGTCGTGGGGCGGGATGTTGAAGGAAGTGCGGAAGTTCGGCTCGACCACCCAGGTGACGCAGGACTGGACCACGGGACGTTCGGACGAATTGGCCAAACGCCGCGCGGCGAACACAGGGATGGACGACATGGCCGATATGCCGGGGATGGATCGCGGGCAGGGTCAATCGACGAAGCAGGGAATGGACCTGCATGCACTCGATCGCCTGGTGCCAACGGTTGCCAGCCTGCAGTTGCCACCACCGGTATTGATCGCACCGCCGTCGAAGGCGGATGCCGGCTGGACAGGCCGCTCCGACACACAGAATAGGCCTCTACGACTGACGCTCAAGCTCGACGGAGCTACAGGCCAGGTGATCAACCGCAAGGAGTTCGCCCAGGGGGCGTTCCTGGATCGGGCAATCGGCTACGGCGTGGCCGCCCACGAGGGCCAGCTGTTCGGCTGGCCGAACCAGTTGCTGGGGCTCGTCACGGCGCTGGGCCTGATCACCGTCACGGTGAGCGGCTTTGTGATGTGGTGGCGACGCAAGCCGGTGAGGCGGCTCGGCGCCCCTCCCGCCCACGGCGCCCGCTACCCCACGCTGATGGTCGGGCTGCTGGTGGTGTTCGGCGTGCTGTTGCCGCTCCTGGGTATCTCCATGCTGTTCGTGCTGGCCGCCGAACGGCTGGTGCTTCGCCGCGTGCCAGGACTGCACGCGTTCTTCAACTAGGCACCAGGGCGCGCTCAGTCCGGCACGCGCGCGCCAACGGGGATGCACACGAAAGCCTCCTCGGCCACGCCTTGCTCGCTCAAAGCCGTGGCCAGCAACGCCGGTGGTTCATCCAGCGGATCATCCGCCAGCTCGAACACGCCCCAGTGGATGGCCAGCGACTTGCGCACGTCCGATTCGCGATGAAGTTGCACCGCTTGCGCCGGATCGGTGTGCTGCCCCTGCATGAACCAGCGCGGGGAATAGGCACCGATGGGAAGGGCAGCCAGGTCGATAGGCCCCATGCGCTTGCCCACCTCGGCGAGATTCGGGGAATAACCGGTGTCGCCGGCAAACCAAAAGGTATAACCATGCCGCTGCCACACCCATCCGCCCCAAAGGCTGCGGTTGCGATCGCTTAAAGTTCGCGCGCTCCAATGGCGCGCAGGCACCAGCGTGAAGCGGCCGCCGTCGACGTCGATGCTGTCCCACCAGTCCAGTTCCACCACATGTGCGATGCCATGGCGGCGCATCCATGGGGCAAGGCCCAGCGGCACCACGAACACGCAGGCGGGGAATCGGCGCGCAATGCGCTTGACGCTGCGCGTATCGAGATGGTCGTAGTGGTTGTGGGAGATCATCACCACGTCGATGTGCGGCAGTTCGTCCACATGCACCGGCGCGGGTGTGCGGCGCGCAGGCCCGGCAAATGACAGCGGCGACGCGCGATGGGAAAGCACCGGGTCCGTGATCACGGTCTGGCCGCCGCGACGAAGCAACACACAGGCATGGCCCAACCACCAGGCTCCGTCCCCTTCAGCGGGAATATCCGCTTCCTTCCACCATTGCTTCGCAAAGGCCGCATAGCCCGCCTTCGGTGGCTTGGGCAGTCCCTGCTCCTTGCGCTCGCGCCGCCACCGCTGCAGGTCGCCCCTGGCGCGCGTGTCGGTCTCCAGGTTCCGGAAGCCCTCGGGGGTGTGGTGGGGCTTGGCCGGATCGAAGTACGGATTGCGGTAGGGCATGAGCGTTCCTTTATAACGTTGCATTGACCTGATGCCGGACACCGCGACTTTCAACCGTAAGAATGCGGCCGTTAGAATTCGCGGGTGTTTCGCAAGGAAGTACCGCGTCCATGAAGCGAACCATCATCGCGGCCATGATGGCCACGGTGGTGGCAGCTGGCACGGCACACGCGGGCGGCAGCCTGTTCGTGGACGATTCGGGCGCCACGCCCGCAGGTCGCTGCCAGTTGGAAAGCTGGCTGCGTGCCTTTTCCGGCGGCGGTCGCGAGCTCACCCTGTCACCCGCGTGCTCGGCCGGCCCGCTTGAGTTCTCGTTAGGCCTCACGCGTATCTCGCGGCCCGGCCAAAGCCTGCTTACCCCGGGCCTGAAGTGGCAGCTACGCGACAACAGCAATGGCGGCTTCGGGCTGGCGTTGGCCACCACCGGCATCTACCAGCACGGCAAGGTCAAACAAACCGACGCCTACCTCGCGCCCGCGTGGGCCTTGGGGGCCGACCAGCAATGGCAGATCTTCACCAACCTGGGCCTGTCGCGCGACCGCGGCGAGAAGTCGAAACTGGCTGGCGGCGTGGGCATGCAGTATTCGGTATCAAAGGCCATCGACCTAGTCGCCGAGCGCTACATCCGCAAGGGACGTGACGCCACCAACGAGGCTGGCATCAGTTTCAATTTCGGCAGCTCCGCCAGCGTTGATCTGCTGGTGGGCAAGGACCACGCCGACCAGTGGTTCACCTTCGGCTACAACGTGGTGTTCTAGCTGCGCAGCGGCGGCACCAGCGTGAGCCGCGGTTGCGGCGCGGTGTTCACCGGGGACAACAGGCGTTCGATATTGGCGGCTGCCACAGGCCTGGAATACAGGTAGCCCTGGCCTTCCACGCATCCGGCCTTCAGCAGGAAGGCGTGCTGCGCGTCGTTCTCGATGCCTTCGGCGATGGTGATCAGGCCCAGCGAATTGGACATCGCGATCATGGCATCGACGATAGCCACGTCGTTGCTGCTGTCGGGCAGGCCGCGCACGAAGGAGCGGTCGATCTTCAGGTAAGCCACCGCGGGAAGCTTCAGGTAGGTGAGCGAGGAATAGCCCGTACCGAAGTCGTCGATGGCCACGCCCACGCCCAGGTCGTGCAGCGCGTGCATGGTGCGCTCGGTGTCCTCGCCAAGCCGCAGCAATGCTCCCTCGGTGATTTCCAGCAACACGCGCGGTGCGCTGAGCTGGCTGGCCGATAGCGCATCGCGCACGCTCTGGACGAAATCCGGATGCCCGAACCACGTGGCCGATACATTCACGGCTACGCGGATCTGTGGCATGCGCGCGATGTCCCAGCGGCGGATCTGCGCGCAGGCGGCGTGGATCACCCATTCGTCGATCTGGCGGATCAAGCCCAAGGTTTCGGCAATGGGAATAAATTCATCGGGCATCACCAGCCCGCGCTCGGGATGCTGCCAGCGCAGCAGGGCTTCCACGGCCACCACGCGTCCGGTGCGCAGTTCCACCGACGGCTGGAACACCAGGTAGAACTCGTCCCGGTGCAGGGCTTGGCGCAGTTCCGCCGCCAGCTCCAGCCGGCGGCGCGCATCAGCATGCATGCGCGGGGTGTAGAAGCGCAGCGCGTTACGCTCTTCGGTCTTGGCCGCGTACATCGCGGCGTCGGCGTTGGCGATCAGTGCGGTCGGTTCGCTGCCGTCCAGCGGGAAACCGGCAATGCCGATGCTGGCGGAAAGGAATATCTCGTAATCGCCCACCATGAATCGCTCGGCGAGCGCGGTAAGCAGGCGGCGGCCGAGGTCACCGGCTTCCTCGCGCGTCTTCAGGCCGCTCATCAGCACGGTGAATTCATCGCCGCCGATGCGGCCGGCCATGTCCCCCGGCGAAAGCTCCTTGCGGATGCGATCGGCCACTTTCTGCAACAGGCGATCGCCCACGGCATGGCTGTAGCTGTCGTTCACCGCCTTGAAGGCGTCCAGGTCGATGAACATCACCACTGCGGCGCCGCGCTCGCGCGTGGCGGCGCTGATGGCATGGCCGCAGCGCAATTCGAACTCGGCACGATTGGCAAGCCCGGTAAGCGGGTCGTGCGTGGCCATATGTTCCAGGCGGCGCTGGTCGGCCTTGTTCGTGGTGATGTCGGTGAACACCGCCACGTAGCGCTGGATCTGGCCTTCCGCATCACGGATGGTGCTGATCGACAGCCATTCGGGATACGTGCTGCCGTCCTGCCGGCGGCTGAGGACTTCACCTGTCCAGTGGCCGTCGGCGTCAATGCGGGCCCACATGGACGGCGGCAGTTCACGGCCGTCGGGCTGGCGGCGCAGGTCGTCGAAGCGCTGACCCAACAACGAGCCTGAGTCGTAACCGGTAAGGCCCGTCTGCGCCGCATTCACCGCGGTGACCCGACGTTGCGCATCGGCGATCACCACGCCTTCGGCAATCGAACCCAGGGCTTCGGCCGCGATGCGGCGCTCCTGCTCCATCGCGATACGCTCGGAGATGTCGCGGATGATCGCCTGGCGGACCGGCAGGCCGCCCCAGGTCACCAGGTTGCCGTGCAACTCCACCGGGCGCAGTTCGCCGCGCGCACCCAGCAGAGTGCCGGTGAGCTTGCCGTCGGCCGCGATCTGGTCGGGACCGGGGATGAACAGTGCGTCGAAGCGTTGGCCGAGCAGGGCTTGCCGGGTCTGGCCGGTCCATCCGGCGGCGGTCTCGTTCACTTCCAGGATGGTGCCGCGGGCTTCATCGACCATCACGATGCCGTCGGCGGCGCTGCCGAAGAGCAGGCCGAAGCGTTCTTCGGTGCCGCGGATACCGGCCATGATGCGGCGGGCCATGCCCAGCCAGAACAGCGAAGCCAATGCCGCCAC
>Ga0105238_10000312_pt1 | contig 53052 bp, 27 predicted proteins | sample KBSC34metaG_FD_81526 | JGI IMG/M metagenome (GOLD analysis project Ga0105238, IMG submission 81526) | Corn rhizosphere microbial communities from Kellogg Biological Station, Michigan, USA - KBS C3-4 metaG | ecosystem: Host-associated > Plants > Roots > Rhizosphere > Soil | place: Michigan, USA...
CCGGCACCACCACCGAAGTGAACCGACGTCGCGTTCGAGGCACCGATTGAGGCGCTCAGCACATCGATTTGTCCTTCATAACCATCAATCTTGGATTCACCAGTAACGCCGTCGATTTTCAAGAGGATGTTCGCAGCCATGATCAATTACTCCTGTGTAAAGTGTTTTGGATTACTGCTTTAGTCGACTGTCGACTGTCGCATCACCCACAACTATCTTCGGGACCGGGGATGAATTGTTGCGGCAATTCTGACAAATTCGTGCAGAGAGTCACCAAGTCAGATAATTGAGAAAAAACAGGCCTGAAAAACAGCGATTCGCAGCAGGAACGGGGACAAAACAATCGCAGTTGGCAACCGGAGACTGCAAACGGATTCGGGTGCTACAGGCACGTGAGGCTTGTAGCACCCTGTCATCCTGCTTCGAACCACGCCGCAGATTATTTTCCGCGGGCTTCGGGCAATTTGGCGACCAGTGAAAGACCAACGCTCAGCTCTTCCATCTGGAAATGCGGTCGCAGGAATGCAACCGCTTCGTAACAACCAGGACGCGCCGGGTCGTCACGCACATCAATCCGGGCTTCACGCAACGGCCGCTTGGCCTTCGACTCGAAGCTGGCGGTTTCTGGATTACCTAATGTGTAGTTCTTGATCCAGCGATTGAGCCATGCTTCGCATTCGTTTCGTTCCATGAACGAACCGATCTTGTCGCGCGCTATCGCCTTCAGATAGTGCGCGAATCGTGAAACGCACAGCAGGTACTGCAACGCTGTCGACAGCCGTGCGTTGGCATTCGCTTCGGGTGTGTCGTACTTCTTGGCTTTCTGGCACGACTGTGCTCCGAAGAATGCCGCGTAGTCGGTGTTCTTGCAGTGCAACAGCGGGATGAAGCCCAAGTCGCTGAGTTCCTTTTCGCGCCGATCGCCGATGGCGACTTCGACCGGGCACTTCATGGCGACTTCGCCGTCATCCGTCTCGAACGTATGGACGGGCAGGCCCTGGACCAGTCCGCCGCCTTCGACGCCGCGAATCGTTGCCAGCCAGCCGTACTTGGAAAACGATTCGGTCAGGCGGGTTCCCAGCGCGTACGCGGCATTACCCCACAGGTACTTCTTGTGGTCGCGACCGTCGACGTCTTCTTCGAAATTGAAGGCTTCGACCGGAACGGTTTCTTTGCCGTACGGCAGACGCATCAACGTGTGCGGCATCGTCAGACCGACGTAGCGTGAATCTTCGGATTCGCGGAACGACTTCCACTTCGCGTACTGAACGTTGTCAAACACCTTCGCCAAGTCGCGGGCCTTGCCAATGTCGGTAAAGCTTTCCACGCCAAACATCTGTGGAGCGGCTGCGGACAGAAATGGAGCGTGGGCCGCAGCAGCGACTTCGGCAACCCGGTCGAGCAGCGCGATATCCTGTGGATGGCGACCGAATTCGTAATCGCCGATCATGCAGCCAAAAGGGTGTCCGCCAAAGACATCGTACTCTTCGCCATAGACCTTCTTAAACAGGGCACTCTGGTCGAACTCGGAAGCCTGTTCCAGATCTTTCAGCAGGTCTTTCTTCGAAACATTCAGCACTTTGATTTTCAGATCGCCGCCAGTTTCCGACTGATGGACAAGGTAATGCAATCCGCGCCAACTGCCTTCCAGCTTTTGGAAGTCTTCGTGGTGCATAACCAGATTCAACTGTTCCGAGATTTTCTTGTCGAGGACCGCCATCCACGCGTCGATGCTACGTTGCGCGTCCTTCGAGACGACCATGCCAGGCTGCATCTGGGTCTGAACGAAGGTCTCGATCAGTTGCGTCGCCTGTGATTTTTCCTGATCGTCCGCGGGACGAATTCCTTCGCGAAAAATCGTTTCCAGAACGCTTTCGGATTCTGTCGTCTGTGCGCCGGCCGCAAGTGCGGCTTGTTCTTCGTTCGCCATTAGAAAACCCCTTCCTGATCCAACTGAGTGGGACTATTTGTTTCGATCTGTGCCTGTGTGAATGAAGCGTCATCACCCGGAGCCGTCGTCCGGGAAAGGTCTGATGCTGCGGGCTGACGGCATCGGGGCCGATACGGGGCCACGCCTAACCTTCGGCGGGCTTTGGTGCCTCGGTGCCAAGTTCCTTGGCCAGCAAGGCGCGTGTATCACTATTGGAGAGCACTTTTTGCAGCAGTTCATCCAGCTTGTCGTTGCCTTCCAATCGTGACGACAGGTTTTTCAAATTTTCCCGCTGTTCCAGCAAGGCTTTGAGAACGGGGATCTGCCGGACGATGTTCTCCGGGCTGAAATCGTCCATGCTCTGGAACTTCAGTTCGACATTCAGCTTCTGATCAGGCTTGCCCGAGACCGTATCATCCACTTGAAAGGTCTGCCGTGGTGCCATGGCGGACAACACGCGATTGAAGTTGTCGCGATCGATGTCAACGAACTTACGATCCTTCAATGCTGGCAACGCCTTTTCGGGTTTGCCCGAATAATCACCCAGCACGCCTACGACGAAGGGCAGTTCTTTCATTTCCATCGCGTCGCCGACGAAAACTTCGTACTTGATCTGCACGCGTGGTGGACGAACTCGATCGAGCTTCTTCTGCAGACTTTCTTTCGCCATGAACGGGACTCCTCAAGATTTGGTATTTGAAACGCGGCTCAATGTGATTCCAGAGATCGCGCCCAACGCACACGCGTTGAACTATTTCGACGGTGGGCTCGAGACAATCCCGAGTGTTTCGCCGATCTGTTTGACAAGTTTGTCGTCCTTGACCAGTTCGCCCAAAACCTCTTCGAAGGGCAATCCGGCCCAGCGCACCGCCCGACGAACCAGATACGCCACCGGGCTGTGCGGTTCTGTTTCGCTGAAGAACTTCGCCGCCTCTTCCAATCGCGAAATCGCCTCCATCCGCGAACGGATTGGTCCATGGTGATTCGCCTGGTCCGGGGCATTGTTGGTAGTCACGGTACCCTCCTCAGCCTGCGCGGCAGCGGGTGTCTCGTTGATCAGTCCTCCGCGTCGTTTGAGTACTCCGTACACAAAGACGCGAATCTCGCCGATGGATTTACGAAGTTCTTCCCAACTGGGAGCGAAATCGCCCATACGTTGATCGAGCCTCAACGCCAACTGGTTGATTTCTTCCAAACAGGCATCGATGTCCGCCAGCAGCGTTTGATAGAACGGGATCGGCGATGAATCGACAGCCGCATCGAAGATCTGTCGTTTCTGATCGGCTTCGGCCGAACGCTTTTTGAAGGCGTCTTCCTTTTCGTCTTTGCCCTGCGGCGCGACGCGACGCAAATGCCAGAAGGTCCAGTTCAAAACATCATCTGTGGTCGAACGGGCGACAGGGATTTCTCGCATTGCCGTCGGCATCCGCGCCCCGCCGTCGGCGGACGTCAACCAACTGAATGGAGCCGCACGATTTGCCAAGTCACCGTCTTCGATGATGGGATAAAGCTGATCCCAGAACCGTTCGACGAAGCCATGAATCAGCTTCAGTCCATCACGGAATCCAGCGAATCCGCTTTCACGCAGCAAGGCTTCCGTCAGCCAGCCGGCGATCAGCAGGTCTTTGGTTTTCGTGGCCAGAGTATCGGTCGCGACATCGACAACTTTGGGCCATTCTGGCAGTTTGTCGGCACTGGAATCTAGCGGATCTTTCCATGTCTTACGCAACTGGCTGAGTTCGTCCCAGACGGGATCCCAACGCAGGTTTTCTCCGCACGGATTGTCCCCCGCGATTGGACTGAGCAGACGTTCGAAGTCCAATGTTGCGACCGACGCTGACATTGTGTTCTCGTTTCAGGATGACCACTGGTTGTTGGAAGACAACGTCACCGACCCGATTCGGTGACATGCTGACGGCGATCAATCAGGACGGAAGAAACTGCGAATGCAAGCGATGGATTATGCCCAATGACGATTGTACAAAGTCATCGTTTAGCACAATACCGTCGCGGCCCGATAAAGTAACTTGCGTTCGGCGATGAGAAGGTGATCGACGAACGTTTTCAGTCAGGCGCCTCGGCATACTGTTTCATGCTACGTGCCAGTTGCTCCAGTGCCTTGGCATGAACGCGGCTCGCCCAGCTTTTGCTGATGCCCAACCGATCAGCGGCTTCCTGCAAAGTGCGATCTTCGTAGTACACGGCACGGACCAGGGCCGCCGCATCTGCTGGCAGTGATTCCATCGCCTGGCGCAGCTTCAAACTGGTTTCTCGCTCAACCATCTCTGACCATGGCGCCGCGGCCGATTCGTCGACGACATCGGTCGAGTGATCGGCATCGGCGGCCGCCAGATAGACGACGGCCAATGAATTCGCGACCTGAGTGAACCAACTCGCTTCACGCGCCAGATCATCTCTCGAACCCAAGTCGCGCGCCGGCGCTTCTTTCATGGATGACTGAATGACCGAATCGGCCATCTGGTTGAATTTGACTTCGGGATCGCGCGTTTTGCGGAACCACATCAACTTGTTCACACCGTCAAAGATCGCTCCGCGAATTCGATAAAACGCAAACGTCGAAAACTTGACTCCGCGCGCCGGATCGAAGTCGTGCGCGGCCTGAACCAGCCCCAATTGACCGTAGCTGATCAGGTCGTCTGTCTCGACCCAGGCGGGCGTGCGAGTACGAACCTGCTGAACCAGGTGGCGGACCAGCCCCTGGCATTCTTCGATCAAATGGTCATTCGAGCGATCGGCCATTATTTCACCGCAATGAGCCGGGACCAAAGCGCGCTCCAACGAGCGTGCGAATCCGGGTTTTCGAATAGTGTCTGTGCTACACGGTTGGCGATTGCTTCGAGCTGCTCGTCAGATTGTAAACTTTCCTTAAGCTGGCGGCGAAGCGTCGCACGTACTATTTCGACCCCGACAGTCTCTTTTTCGAACGGAGCATCGGGATATCGCCGGGCCACTTCTTTCAGTGACTCGAGGTCCGCCGGGTCCGTCACCAATTCCTGTGAATACAGTTCTTCGGTCTGCTTGAAGACCGCTTCAAGCATGCGCCGCGAGGTTGAATCGCCACTGCGGAAGGGGCGATCGCCACCGCTGCCAGGAGAAGATCCAGATTGAGACGTCATATTTGTTCTCTCATTTTTCGACAGATCTGTGTCGTTTCGCCACTCCGGATTCAGGAGTTTGATTCGATCGCAAGATCTCCGTTCGCAGCAGCACGCAGTCCCGACGCACGTACTATTTCTGCCAGTTTTCCGGGCAACTAACATTCACCCAGCGTTCAATCGAATCGATCGAACGCTCTGAATCGTTGGTCAACTAATCCAACACGCCGAGGCGAACACCGTAAAGATTCTTCAAATCTTCGACCGTCTCGAACTCGTTCGGGAATTGTTTTCTCGCCACTAAATACCGCTGGTCCATTTTCTCGGCCAATTCACGTACGTCTTTCGTTTGTGGAAAGACCTTTTCGAAAACGGAACTCATGCGGATCTCGTCCGGTTGAGGCCCCGGGCCTCGCCAATTCGAGACCGCAATTCCCAGGTGCGGAGCCTTTGGCCAGATGTCGCGTTCGTTCAAGCCACCGTCTTCTTGCTTCAGATCCAGAAAGATCAGATGCGCTCCGTAACCTCGTGTGAGGTTTTCTTCCAGAATTCGTCCCGTGATCGCGCGGGTCAGCGGATTTTCGGGATTCAATGTTCCGAACGCGAAATCGTCTTTAGTCAGTGTGATTTGACCCTGGAAATAGATCATCACAATCGACTGCGGATTCCCTTTGGCGCCTTTCAAGTTGCGTAGCATCTTTCCGACCAGTTCACGCAATCGATTCTGAACCGCAGCCGGAGGTGCATTTAAGGCGTCGTGTACGTGAATGTGTGAGAACGCATCTGATTCCCAGATTTCCTGCGAACCCTTTTGTCGAGTAATCGGCTTGGCTCGCAGCGCTTTCTCCATCAGCGCGACACGCGCGCTGTCGCGCAATTGAGTCGCGTCTCCCGACCCTAACAGCAGCACGTACAATTCCTGTTCGCGTTCGGGATTGGCACAGTCCATAACCAGCGTGTTTGTACTGCCGAGTTCAGACGCCATACGGCCTTCGGCACGGAACACTTCGACCCGGATCTCGTTATCCTTTTTGCGGTTGAACACGACATCGGCTTCGAACCAACCCAGGTTTGGCTTTTTATCGTCGATGACGACATTGACGGTTGGAAGCTTGAAGTTGTTCACCCAGATTCGCGCGGACAGTTGTCCGCCGGGCATCCTGACCGGCATGTGAACTCGACCTCGCAGCAGCATTCGAGACTTGGACGCACCGCGATCAAAATAGCCGGTGCCATCATTTTTGAGTCGCGGTCGTTCGTCTCCGATGCTGGCGATCTCGACGGCCGCCGTCTGTGGTACGTACGACACGCGAATGATCTGCTTCTGGCTCGATCCACCGGGGTTGTCAGCAGTCAATTCAATCTCGTTGACGCCTTCGAAGAGATCCAGTTCTTCGATCGCACTGGCTCCGTCAATCGGAACCAGGTCGGTCGGAACGGTCTTTTCGAACAGTTCGAACTTTGCAGGATTGCCCCGGATCTGCAGCCGAACACTCGCGGCGACAGTCGATCGGACCGAATATTCCAGTTTCAGCTTTTGCACACTGACCGTGACCGATTGTTCGACCGCCGGATCGGGTGAGACCGGAGTCAGGATCGCTAGCGTCGGCGGAGGCGACGGAGCCTTTTCGACGCGCACGTTGTGGATCAGCGGTTCAACCGAACTTCCTTCGTCGTTGATGGCCGTGATCTGCAAAGTATGCTCGCCCTCGGTCAGGCCGAATTGATTGCTTTGCAGCAACCATTCGTCGGCCGAATTCTTCACCGGCGTCACCGTGAATTCACGTCGTTCGTCCTGGTTGTCGATGACGACCTTGGCCGTACGAACCGGCAACTTGGATCGTACACGAATCGCAAGCTGTTCCGGCTTCAGGTTCAATGCGGCATCGTCTCGTTGAACTTCCAATACCTGAGGTGGCCGACGTAATTCGACATCGACTGACTTGCCAGTTGGCTGCCGATTCCATTCATTGGTCAGTTGCACACTGACGTGACTGACCCCACCCAGCAGTGCCAGCTTGGCCGAGATTCGATGCTGCTTGGGATTCGTCCGATCGACGGTGACCGATTCACTGGCCACCGGCTTGTCGTTGATCAGCAGAGTGTGCTGGTAAGAGTTGTCCAACCGTCCGTCGAGTGTTGCCGCAATCGTGACCAGTGCATCGTGATAGCCGGCGTAAAACACATTGGGTTCGGGCTTCAATGGTTTCGGGAGCTCGCGCTGAATGTCGGCAGTGACAGTCAACGACGAAACGGTTGGCGTCGGTGGCTCATAAACAAACGTCAGACGCTTTTCGTCCAGGGCATCGCTGATCGCAGCTTGCAGCAAGATCGACTGTGAACCCGGCTTCAACGTGACCGTCTCGTCGAAGGCAAAATCCTTGATCGCATCGGCTTGGAAGCCGGTCATGGCTCGTTTCGAATCCGCGAGCGACACATTCGCGTTGCCCAAATTGGCTTCACCTGTGATTCGCCCGCGCAGTTGCACCTGCGGCCAGGCGATCTTGTAGGTATTGCCATCTCCGACCAGCGAAATGGCATCGCCCTCAGCGGGTTGCACCAGAATCGTCGTCAGGTTGATGCGCGGTGCCTGAGGTGGCGTTGCGCGCCGAACCAGATTGGAAGTTCGCGTCGATTCGAATTCAACATCTTTCGCCGGTGCCGACGCGTTAATGGCGACGATTTCCACCTTGTTGTCACCGGGTTCGATTCCGACCGATTCGTTGATCTGCAGTTTTTCACGAGCATCCCACTTACGGATCACGATTGGCTCGGCCTGTCCCGGTCGTTGGACCCGCAGTTGAACCTGGACCGGTTCTGCTGACGGAATCACCGTGGCGTTCACCGCCACAATTGGTTCCTTGACATCGTCGAACCAGTTCGGAGACCAATCGATCGACGCCACTGCCGGCCGATATTGCACTCGCTCGACCTTGGTAATTTCGCGTTCGGGCGTTTGCAAACGGACCGTCACGCGATGTTGGCCGCGATCCCATTTGGCTTTGGACAGGTCCGCGATCCATTCGCGTTCAGAAGTCTGCTGGAAAGATTGAGCGACACCATCATCGAGCGCTGCCGTGAATCCTCGAATACGGCGCGGCGTGATTCCTTTGACTTCGGCAATCACCTGTACAGCTGGCGATTCAACCTGCGGATTGTCTTCGTAGTCGGTTCGAACGGGTTCACCATCGCTATAACGCAGCCAGAACGAGACTTCCGGCTTTTCTTCGGTTTCTTCGATCACCAGCTTTTGCGATTCGATTAGTCCCTTCAACAGGTCTCGTCGATAGAAGCCGTCTCGATAGTCACCGATGGCGGCGAACTTGGCGGGATGTTCTGGATCACCGGTATTGAACTGCCAGCCAAGCAATCGTTCGATGCTTTCACCACTGGAATCGAAATTCCCCAACGGATGCCAGCCAATCCAATCCCACTCGCCGGCCTTTTCACCTGCGGTCACAAACAACGAAAACAGCGGCTTGGTTTCGTCGATCGCCTGACCGATGTCACAGGTGACCTGTTCAACCTTGCCATTTCGTCGAATGGTGATTGGCAATTTACTGCCCGGTTTCTGACTGAGGACCGCCTGATAGAAATCGCGTGTCCAGCGTAAAGATGTCGATTCCTGATTCAGATCCACTGACACCAGATCATCGCCGCGCTTCAGCGGAAGGGTTTCTGCTGCCGACGTGACAACGACTCGTTCCTCTTGCTGGTGTACTGTCAGACCTGGAATTCGCCCATGCTGATTCAGAGTACGTTCGGCCAGATCGGTCAGGGTCCAGACCGACATGATTCGATCGGCGGCAACCGACAGTAGCATTCGACCGTCGTCCGAGAAGGACAGGCTGCGAATACGCTCGGTATGTCCCACACACCAGCGAATCGGTTCGCCCGTGTCGCCCCGAAAAATCCGCAACAATGGTTGACCGCGCTCGTGTGTCGCGACGGCAATCAACGGAACGGGACAGGATTCAGTTGGAGGGCAGAAAGCAAAGGTAGACAGGATCTGTCGTTCGTCCAATTGCAGGGCCACTGGCGGCAGATTGCCACGACGCACCTGCAACTCGCCTGGCTTGGTCACGGTTGTTGACCAGCCGTCGATCGTTGCCACAGCACGTTTCCATTTCGCATCGGCCTTTTCCGCTCTGCGATCCTGCAAATCGAGGATACCTGCGTTGTCGGCAAACTGGCCTGGTACGCTGCTGGCCGTGTCATTGAAGATGATGCCCCAATGGTCGGCATTCCGTACGAAACCGGCTTCACGCAGGTTGAGTGCCCGGCTGCGCAGTACTTGTGGCTTTGGATTGCGCCCGGCGACTAGATCTGCCATGGGATAGATCTCGATCGTGTTCGTGTCGCCACCGGAGACTGCCGCCAGTTTTCCGTCGTTCGTAACGGCAATCGCAGGGATGCGGATGTCGCCTCGCCACGGCAATTCCAGCTCGCGGACAACTTTGACAGGCGCAGATGTCGTGGTGATCGTCAAGCGGTAATCGGCTTGATCGTTCGGCTGATACTTCGTGACGACGAACATCGCCAGAGGTGCGCTGCCACCAGTGCCGGGAATCAAGGCCAAAGCCCCCGGCAGGTTTTGTGCGCGGATTGAATCCAATTGTGCTGCCTGGTACTGCTGACGCGTAATCGATTTCAGCGGTTCGGAATTCGACCCCGGTACCGTCCAGATACCGACATCGGCGTGTGCACCCGTCAAGAAGCGATTGCCGGCACCGGGCAACGGGGCCACCGCCAGCAGGTTGGGGCTGCTTTTCACATTAGCGACCTGACCTGATTGAGCGTCCCAGACGCGTAGTTGATCGTCACCCCAGCCAAGAGCGACTCGAACTTGTTTCGAGCTATTGCCGGTGCTCCAGGCGGTAAGACCGGGTCGCCAGCCTTGCAGGTTCGGCAATGCACCCCACGACTTGCCGTCCAGTGCGGGACTCATCGTTAGTGCGGCGAGTTCCTTAACGCTATTCAGATCCCACAGCCGAACGCTGGGCCGCAGTTCATTCGAACCATCGACACGTTCTTCGGCGACCGACACCAGTTCGGGTGGATTCGATCTGCTGCCGCGGACGAATGCCAGTGACTGAACCGGCCCCTGGTGGCCTCGCAGCAATTTCGTCGTGCGTGTCGAAGTGTTGAAGACGTAGATCAATCCTTCGTCGAACTGCGCGGTACGGGACATGACGCCCGCCGGCATCACCCAACCCACGCTGCGTTCACCCGACATTTCCCTTGTGTGACCTTGTCCGGCCGTCGCCAGCCACAGACCGTCCGCGGAAATTGTCAGAGCGTTCAGGCCGCCATACAGTCCTGAACCGGTGGGGACGCGCAAAGTCGCGCCCTGGCTATATTCGAATTGTCCGTCGGCGCGGCGGTTCCAGACCTGAACGGCTTTGTCCCAGCCGGACGAATAGAGGGACGCTCCATCCGGGCTGAAGGCCAGCCCGCTGATGTAGCTGCGTGGTCCGCCCGTTTCAAGACGAAGCAGGGGCGTCAGATCGCCGGGTGGCATCACGGCGTCGGCCGCTTGAGCTCCATCAGGATCTGGAACCGGCTGGCCTGCCTTAGCTGCCAACTTGTTCGCCGCAGGTGCCTGAGCAACGACACTGAAAGGCTCGACGGCCCGCGCCGCATCCGACGCGAAGATGACGAGCAGAAACAATTCACAAATTACGGACCGGTTAGTCATAATCCGCCTTCCGCATGCGGAGACGAAATGAAATGGGCCCGTCCATTTGTTGCCGAGATTCCAGCGAACGGAGTCGGCCTGATTCAAATTATTAGTGTCACGTGCGGGCCTCACGATTTCAAGAATCTCCAAAGTTTGTCAGCGAGCGGTGTTGCGCAAACCCGTTTTCGAACGGGGCAACACGTTGCTACGGTGCGCATTTCGAGTGTTGTTGGCGCTATTATCCGAGGCCACACCGAAAAGTTGCTGATATTTCGGCAGATTTTGACAGAAAAGACGAAGCGCCTTCTGGACCAAGGCGGATTCGTGGGAACTACTTTTTGTCGACATCGGTTAGCAACACGACCCGAAAACTGATGTATCCATCAGACGCAATGCCCGTTGGCAACAGCTTAACGATTCCCGCATCGTTCAAATCGTCGATCCGTCGAACTCGAAGTTCCTGTTGGTCAGATTTTGTCCACAACATGTCTTCGGTTGGATTGGGCACGCCAAGACCGCGTAGTCTTGCGCTGATATCATTTTCGGCCAGTGTCTTGTCATCCTTGTCCGGGATTCTGTGTCGCCAAACTTCTCGCAGATCCATTTCAGCACCCGTGAAATCGACCAGAGTGGCGGTCAATTCCGTCGGCGGACCTCCGGTCTTCAAGTGAGGAAACCGGCAACCGTACGGAGAACAGTTTTTTTGCAACGTTCCGGCCGAGTCGCGGAATTCATTTAGTGCTGGTCCCCGTCCGAACCACACCTCGGCATTCAACACTGGTATCGTGTCGCGCGCGCGAAAATCACGCAGGTCTTCACTCGAAACGTCCCAGGGAGACTTTTGAAACTTCGCCTCGAGGACCCGCAGGAAGTCGTAATAGCCGGCCATCAACTCCCATTCCATCGCGGTCGGCAAGCTGCCCGATTTGCCGGCGAGCCATTGCGAAAAACGCTGAGCTTCAAATACGAACACATGTGCGACGGGATATTCGTCAGCAACTTCCCAAACTCGTTCTTCCTGAGTGCGTGGTTGGTATTCAAATGTCGGTACAACTTTCGCGAATTCGTTGAACAGGGCGTTCGTTACCATCTGTTCCATCACGTAGAACGATCTGATGCGTCGGTCGCCAATTTCGGTTGAGGGGACCAGACGAAACCGAACGGTTTGTCCGGCCACTCGCCGCTGCAACACCGACGCATAGTAGTCGCGCCCGATTCGACACAATTGCGAATCAGATGCCTCTTCAAAGCCCAGGCCGCGGATCGATTCAGGCAACCAGGGTTGCGGACGTCGAATATTCAGCGAGACAGACTTTTCGTATGTATTGGACGAATTGGGGACCGTCGCGCGAATCGTTAGGCTCGCTTCGGAACTTATCACCGCGTTCGGGTTCGGCACCGAAATGACATACCGTTTTGAGGTGCCGGGAACCGGACCGGTTTTCAACTCAACGTGCAAACCGTTTGGGACTGCCGGCGCTGGGAATTCAGGAGTGACATCGCGCGGCAGATCGTCGATGGCGAATGTCAGAGTCAGGGTGTCACCCGCCGTGAGGTCAAGAGCTGCGCTCTCGTCAAGATTCGAGACCTCTTCGTTGTCGCGCATGACAGACAACGTGGCACGGGGTTGCGATCCCGGCCGCATGATCAGCACACCGACGACCACCAACAGGCCTGCCACCAGTAAGAACGTCAACAAGCCCCACGGCCCACGCGACGGCAGCGGTTCGGGTCGAGTGTGTTTCCAGATCGGTTGGTCGTCGACAAGCGCTTCGTCAGTGTCATGCAATTCGCCCGGACGAATCGTCTGCGAAAAATCGGAGCGACGCTTTGTTTCTGGCTGGACGAATGCCGTCAGAAATCGATCTCGAACCTCCGACATCGTCTGAGGTCGACGACTCGCATCCTTTTCGAGACATTGCATCACCAGCTCTTCGATGGCCGGTAGAAACTTCCGATCAGGAGCGACATCGGCAAAACGCGGCGGCGGTTCGAGGCTGATGGAACGAACGATTTCCGCCAATGCCAGGTGGGACGTATCTGATTGGGGATACGGCACACGCCCCGTCAGCAATTGATACAGCAGAATTCCGAAGGCATAAATATCTGATGAAGCGGTCGTCGTCGGCTTCGCCTTCAACAGTTCCGGGGCCATATATTCGAGAGTACCGGCGCCGTCCTGAGTCCGGTTGCGCTGCGTTCCCTGGGCATCCAGTTTGGCGGCGATGCCGAAATCGAGCAGCACGAACTTGCCAGTCGATGCCGCGGAACTCGATCGACCGACGTACTGTTTCAGGATGATATTGCGCGGTTTCAGATCGCGATGCACCAGATTTTCGGCATGCGCGTGTGACAAGGCGTCGCCGACTTCGCTCACGAACTGACGCATCTGTTCAAATGTCAGCTTGTTGCCCTGGCGATGGAATAGCTTTTCCAGATCGTCGCCATGCAGGAATTCCATGACGAGGTAGGCCAGACCATGATCGTTGCCATAGTCGCTGACCTGCACGATGTTGTCATGGCGTACCTCGGCCGCCAGTTTGGCCTCTTTCATGAACTCGCGGTATGACAATCCAACTTTGACCGCGACAGGCTGATTGAACTTCTTGTCGATCCCACGATAGACAGCCCCAAAGCCACCTCGATCCACGAACCGGTCCAGCAGGTAGCGTCCGTCGAGTTCTCGACCGACGAGGGAATCAAGATCTTCGTCGTTCAGTTCGCCCATCGACATTGAGACGGCGCTTTGTACACGGGCATTGGCTAGAGAATCGGTACCGCTCCGTCGAATGGGGAGCTTTCGCCGTGCACTCATGATATCTGTCTGATGGGTGATTTGCCAACGGCTGCTCAAATGGTTGACCGCTCGAAATCAGGGTGAAATCGAGGTCAATCATCGGCTCTGGTGAACATGGCAGCACCCAATCTGCCGGGCGTTATTGCTCCTTGTCCCATTTGGCGATGTTCAGCGGCTCTTTCAAGACTCGGCTGCCGTTGTCGAGCGAACTGCGTGAAGTCAGAGCGACAAAGTTGACCGAGGCGTCAAAGTTTTCGCCGACGTCGAATTCGTAGGTGATCTGCCGCTGGGTTTCGAACAACTTGCTGCGCCAATCGTAGGTAGTCGGCAGGAAACGAGATTCGACCTGCGATTGTTGCCCGACTTCGACGCGGATGTCGGCGATATTGAGCTGCGTCTGATTCGGAGCTGCCTGCAGCCGAACCAGCAGTTTGCTGCCCTGACGTTCGGCGGTGATCGATAACGACTGTTCAGGCCAACCGGGCAGTTCTGTCGGTTGCGGTCCCTTGAAGAGTGGAACGAGCGGCAACTGAACATCAGGTTTGGTTCGTGTCATCTTCCACGATGCCCGAATCGATGGCTTTTTTGTCGCCGGCCAGTCTCGAAGTTCGACTTGCCATGCGGGGATCGATTGATTCGGAGCTAGCTTCCACGATCGAGAGAACTGTTGGCGACTGCCAGGCACAGTAATGTCAATGCGAATCTCTGCGGGTCGATCGATCGCGCGCGTGGCGTCAAAATGATCCAAACAGAACAGGAATTCTGCTCGTCCTGTCTCCTTGTCATAGTCTGCCTTCAGATAACCGAAACGAGTTGGTTCACGAGGCGCTGCCGAACCTTCATCCTGCATCGAACGTGGCAAGTGAGACTCTGGACGTCGATGACTTATCATTTTTTGGGTCGTATCCAGATCAAATTCCAATCGCTCGCCGCCATAAATCGTCGCCGGGAACGGGACGAGACCCGGAAATTGAACCATGTACTCATGAGGCGCCAGTCCACTGACTCGATCACCCAGATTCGCGAAGAATTCCTGACGAGGTTGTGCTTCGCGAACGACTTCGAATTGACGCGGCTTCATCGCCTTTTCAATGGCGGCGGCCAGACTGGGACCATCAGGGGCATTCTGATACGTCCCTTTAGTCGTATTTCCCAGTCGTTGCAGCGAGTCGATCTCTTTCGGATCCTTGACTCCGAAACCAACCAGATAGAGCTTCACTTCGGGATGTCTCGTCAGTGTTTCCTTTAGCTTATCGTATCGACCGGAAACGACATCGTTCCAGGCACCATCGGTAATCGCAACGATCACGCCGCCATGCTTCCGATCGATCAACCAATCGGCCGCTTGCTGTGTGGCCCCCAGCAATGGAGTCTGGCCAAACGGCTGAAGCATTTCCAGATTGGCGATCATGCGACGGTAATGATCATCGAGTAGTTGTGCCGGGGGATTCATGATCTCGTGATCGTTGGCCCAGTTTTCGGCCACGGTCGATGGAATATCTGGCTTCCAGTCTGGATTCGTCGTGGTTTCAAATTCGGTACCACCCTTTTTGTGTTTTGCCCGATGCCCATAGGCCATTAGCCCGACAACGTGAGGTTCCTTCTCGTTTCTCAACACCGGGCCATCGCGCAGCACACGCAACGCGTCAGAAAGGGCTCGTCTTGCTGCCTGGAACCGTGTGGTTCCTAACGGCGTTTCGGGCACGACTTTCTCAAACATACTGCTCGAACAATCCAGAATGAAAAGCGTATCACGGCGATCGATTCCGTTGACGGCCACTTCGCCAGTCAGCGCGGGGGCCTGATAGTCCCAGTCGATCGAATTCGGCGGGCAGGGATCGACATGAACGATGTCGTTCTGATCGTCCCAATACCGGCCGCGGAATACCAAGTGCGGACGGACAGAAATCACATCACAGTTATTTCGAGGAGGTGTCCGCACCTTGCGCACGGTCTGTTCGGCGGTCAATGCATTCGCTGTCACAGACGTTCGTCCCGCCGGTACAAACTCCAGTAATGAATTGTTGGGATCGCCTTCTTCCGAGAGCCACAACGCGGCAGTACCATGAGGCACCTGTTCATTCATCTCGGCGGTGACTTTGACCGGTCGCTGCGCAGTGAGGCTGAGATCGACATTGGCGTCGTAGCTGGCGATCTTTAGCCGAGCGGTCTGACGCGCCTGCAAGCGACGCTGTACGTCGTCGCGAGCCGTCTTCAGCGAGTTGATCGACAATTGGTCGTACTGACGCCCTGCCAGACGCAAGCATTGATCCGCAGCTTGCACGTACCAGGGTTCGCGGTCACTGGTGTTCACCTTGCCCCAGAAGTCATCCAGATAGCGATCGGCCTGGGACAGACACAGGGCTGCCAGATCGAATTGATGCAACCGGCGAATGGGATCTCGATTGCCGGTAAACAAGGCGGCATCGTAGCCATGCAACGTGCGTGTCGCTCGTTCGGCGATCAACATTGAACGCATCACGTCGTCCAGACGATCTGCACTGGCCGGGGTTGGTAACGCACGATCGACTCGTTCACGAAACTCGCGTCGCGTCGATTGCCCCAATTGCATCAGCAGATCGAGTTGCTTTTGCGGATCGACAACGGCGTTTTTCCAGATCACCCAGCGTTCATGCATCGAAGCGTCTGACGACCCCAGCGACAGTGTTTGCATCGCCCACAGACCCTGCCAACAGCCGTCGACACTGGACCAGTCGTTTCCGTTCCACTCGGCCGACGTCGCGACGGGAGTCTTCTGGGCGTTCGCATTCAGAATCCGATCACTTTGTTCCAGATCGGCGAATAGACCGCGTCGCGTCTCGGCGGGCAGTCCCGACCATTGCAAGGCGTTCCGTAGACGAAGCCAGTGAAAGTATTGCGTCTGACCTAAATCGCTACCTGACCCCGCAGGTCGTTCATCGGCCGTCGAACCAATCAGTCCCTTCGCGTGGCGAATCAACCGATTCCGCAGTGCATCAACACCCCTTTCGGGATGCGTCAGCGTTTGCTTCAGCGTCTTCAGCTCATCGCGCCATTCGCCTCGCACGGCAAAGCCCGGATCGGCCTCCAATTCACGATCGAGCAAACGTGCCAATTGTCGAGTTTGCTCAAACATCAGCAGTAGGTCGATTTCGGTCTGCTGCAAACTTGAGTCGTCCAATTCGTCGCGCAGCTTTTCCTGCTCGGACAGTGCCGGCGGCCGGAAACGCGCTTCGTCGATTCCCAACGAATACTCTTTCATCAACCGGGCTCGCCGCGATTGGACCGCACTGGCTTGCAGATTCTCGACGGGCAAACGCTGAGCAGCCCACCAGGCCAGATCAGGCAGTTCTGACAGCAGACGGTTGTGAATCCGATGGGCGTCGTTGAGTTCGTTGGAAATCTCGTCGCACTGTTGCAACTTCAGTTCGGCCGACTGGCGCGCGATCGACGCTTGTGACAGATCGGCGTCACCGCCCACGAACAGCAAATCGTCGGACACTCGGCGATCGCGATCGGCCTGTGACAAGACCGATCCGATCCACAAACGCGACCGATACGACAGCCATGACGATTGCTCGGACCGGGTCCTCAGTTTGACGTTGGCATCCTGAATCTGTTTGGGCAGGTTCGCGGGTGCCAACGATTGCAGTGCCAATTGCAGTTGCCGTTCTGACAGAACCAGATCGCTTTCGGGCAATGGACCAGAGCCCGTGCGCCGAGCAACATTCGCGGCAACAAACTTCGATCCTTCAATCGCTGGCGTTCGGTTTGCATCACGGGCGGCCAGTTCGCGTTCCGCCTTTTCGGCCGCCTGCAGATGTGGATCCATGCCCTCCTTTTGTCCGACCAGCCACCATTGTTCTGCTCGGCGCAAATGTTCGAGGAACTGCCGCCAGGCGAGCGGATGCCACTGCTCTGGTTCACGCGTACTCCAGTTGTCACGCGATTGCCACAGTGCTTCCAGTTGTTTGGTTCGCGCGCCGTCGGCCGGCTTGGCCGTATCGTTAAGCGGCACTGCCGTCTTGGAAACGACCTCGGTCACGACGGTCTCAAGCAACGTAGCTTTGGTCTCGGGACGAGTCCAGATTTGCGGATGCTGGCCACGCAGATCGCGATTCTGTTCGACCCAATGGTTCGTATGTGTCAGGACGAAGTTGTAGATTTCGGCCAACGTCACTCGCCGATCACGGCGCTGTCCACCACTGCCATCGGCATCTCCGGCCAATGCCCGAATCAGAAAGTGCGAGAACACCGATCGAGACAAGGCGGGGCTGACCCAACTCATTTCGCCCGGTGCGGCAGACGTCAGGATGGCGAGGTTCGGAATCTTTTCGAGCGCCACGCCGATCTGACTGACCGATTTATGTTGATCTGAATCGGCCGCGAGTTCCGGTCGCGCGAACTGACCCCAGCGCCAGTCGATTGGACCTCGTGCCAGGTCGACGGCCAGGATCTTTTTCTGTTCCGGCGGCTGGCTGGCCAGGTATTTCCACAATTGGTCAATCGGCAAATAGCCTTCGGGTTCGTCAGGACCTGACTCGATGGTATAGATCACGACCCCCGATTCACTGCGACCTGCCAGAGCCGTCACGTAGAGCACCAACACGCTACGTGCGTCCGAAGCTTTCGGCGGCTTGGTACTGTTCGAGATTTGATTTGCGGTCAGACGCTCGGAAAGGTTCTCGGCACTGAATGCTCCACGAAAGTCTTCGCGATCTTGTTGAGCGTACGGGTGAGGGGGCAAGCCGGCATCGCTGTAGGGCGCTGGGCTGAGAACCGCGAACCGGGTCTGTGTACAGCCAGGGACAAAGACCAGAATGATGAACAGCACGATCGATACGAACGCGATCACGGCGGACATCAGGCTCAGGAACGTTCGAATCCAGCGCGAGCGCAGGGGCCATGCGGTAATGCCACCCGATCCCGGTCGACGCCATGAGCGCGCGCCTTGCCGCGCAGATGACTCTGCGGAACCTCGCCAGGAAGGACCAGGTGCAGGCATGATGTTTAAAGATTCTCCGTTAAATCCGATTCGCTACGTGCGATGGCCGCGCGAGCCCGTCAGTAGAGACTAGCCCGATGACACCAGGGAGGCGCGTTCCCAGATCCGCCAGACCAGATACAGATCAACACTGAAAACACTGAATGTGAGCAGGGCCAGTAACAGTGTCAGCCACAGCAACCGGCTGTCGCGCTTTTTCCAGGCGGGTAACCAGGCAACATCATTTTGTTCGCTCATCAGTCGTTGAATGACGCCGTGGACGAATCCCTGCCGAGTGGAATCGGGACCGGTGGCCGCGAAATAGCAGCCCGTCAATCGCACCAGTGGCAGTTCACCCGCGAACGCCATTAACTCACGACTCAATAAGGTTCGTCGTTCTGACAACGCACACAGGAATTGGTAGAGCTGTCGATTTTGAGGGCTGGCCAGATTCTTGGCGAATTCGGCGTAAACCCAATCGCGGAACCACAGCAGGCCTTTCTCGATAACCCATAACGACGACTTGTCGTCCAGTGTCAGACCGGCCGGATAACGTGAGCCTGCGCGCGAATCGCGGAACCGTGAGTCGAGTTCTTTTCCACGTTCGACGAACTGAGTTAAACCGGTCAGTTCTTCCAGTCCCGCATGCAGGCAGACCACGGGGAATTGCAGATGCAGACCGTTGTGCAAGGTTTTCAAATCGTCCCCAGCCGCCGCAAACAGTGGTTCAAACTTGGCACTTTGTGTCCAACGCAGCGGCACGACCTGCAACAATCCGTTCAACGGGCAGTAAGACCCGCGTTCGGCAACCAACCGTTGACACAAATACTGCAATCGACGTCGACACGAACGCAATTCTTCCTGGCTCAGTTTTTCATGCGTCATTTGGCGTGGAGTTGCATCAGACGTAACTGCTTCGGCAATTCCCCCGGGACGAATCGTTTCTCCCATGCGCGCCGAGGGTGGTGGCATCGTTGCCCCTGCAATGGCACCTGGTTTCAGGGTGCGACCCATCGCGCTTTGAATCTGTTCCGGTCGACGTGTCTGTTCGATTGCCGACTGCAGTTGTCCTGGACGTAGCGTCGCCAGGCCGGCAGCATCTCCGTGAGCCGCGGCGGCAGGCTTCCCGCGCGGGGCCACCGATTCCTTCAACTGACGCGACATCGCACCGACATCATTCAGGCAGATGAACAAAGCTTCATCGCAGGCATGGAATGACAGTGCTGACAGTCGCGGATCGTCGCCCAGGCTGTTCACCTTCCACTGCAATCGAGCCGATTCGAATAGACTTTTCAATTGCAGGGTCGTGGCGCCGTTAACCAGAAAAACGGGCAACCATTGCAAGTCGAATCCTTCACGTGCGAGTGCATCCAATCCCGCCTCCCAGGCGCGATCGATGTCTTCAAACTCGGACAGATCCTGAGCGAAGAACAGTTGAATTCCCGCGATCAGCAGGCGAACGAACAAGTAGAACAGCACAAACTGAATTGCCACATAGAATCGTTGCACAAACCAGTTCGAGATCGGGACGCGCGATTCAGGAATCATGCGTGTGCTGTACCACGCCAAGATGACAGTCACGCCAATGACCAGTGAGTAGTGAATGATGCGATAGGCGGTCGGACTAAATCGACCTGCTTTGGGGATCATTCCAAAGAACAGCCCGATCCACCTCAGCATCGCAATCAACACGCGATGAGAGGCATTCAAAACTCGGGCAATCCAATAAATCTTTTCAGCGACCATCAATGACACTCTGTGCTGTTTAGCTTGTTCAAATTATCGAAAACAGTTTCTGCTACTTGGACTGTAACAGCAGAACGTTCGCTGTCGTCGTCTGGCCCACTTTGACTTCAATTTTCGCATCACCAGCTTTTTTGATTCCAGTAGAGGGATGATTGGTACTGACTTTGATTTCGTACTTTCCCGGTGGCAACTCGTTGAAAGTGATACTTTCGGACTTCGTACCTTGTTCTGATCGCGTTTCTGGACCATCGACCTGAATCTTCGCAACATCCCCCTTGGAGAGGCTCAGGGTGACGACCAGAGTTCCTGTGGTCAGGCTTTTCGGCAACATCGCCTTCTTGAATGTGACCGGTACGATGCGCGTGGCGACGGTTCCCAATCCGTTCCGCGCCTGGACGATCAGGTTGCGAGTTTCCTCGTCTTTCGTCAGGGGCGCAATTTTCGATCGCGGTATGATCACTGGCCATGTGACCTTTGGATTGTCGATCCCGACATAGGTGTGCTCTTCGATCAGTTCTTCGTCCTCTTGCAACTGTTTATCGCCATTCTTGTCGAAGCCATACGCCAGGCGTTGAATTCCCGATTCCAGGTCGAGGGCTTCGACTCGTAGCGCCAGATCCTTGTTCGTCGATCGCGCGTCGGTTGTCAGTCCCTTAATGTCCAGCGTGGGTGCTGCGTCGTCATCGATTGCGAATCGGAAGGATGCAGACGCCAATGGTTGCGAAGGCGCCGATGATCGAGTCAACGTGGCTTGCACCAGAAAGCGACCTGACAATCCACGGATTTCGGACTCGGCTTCGTTCGTTTCGTAATTCTCTGCCTGCGTGCGCATCTTCCAGATGCCCGCCTGGATGTTATCGAGTAGCACATGACGCTGAATTGACGAGAACAACCGCCACGAGTGCTGCAGTGGCGTTGCTTCATTGCCCGCGTCCGTCTCGCGAATGATCTTGTAGGACAGCGTCCAGTCTCCTGTTTCTTCGCTGCGATCCAGTTCCGTCGCATCGACCTGAAACTGCAGATGGAGCGGTTCTTTTCCTTTGCGAATGACGGGCTCCAACCGAGGGGGCGCCTTGGGATCGTCCGCCGGCAACAACAACCGAATGTTCAACTGCGGTGGTTGCCCCATGATCGGCGTGACCACACCAGTCGGCTCAATCCGCCAGCGATGGGTATGCGGTAATCCCGCGACATCAAGGGCGACGCTCCAGTTTCGATCGCGTGTCTGATCACTCCAGTTCTTGGGCAAAGCGAAAGACAGGGTCAGCTTTTGACCAACTGCGACGGGACCACCGAGTGTGTAATCGGTGACGAGGCGGCGCAGGGAATCGGGCAGATTCAATTCAATCGGGATCTTCTTGGGTAACAAGACGTCTTCGGATGTGGCCTGTCGACGTTCCAGTTCCAGTGTCAACCGGTCATCGCGGATGACTGGTTGAGGCTCACTAATAAACTTCGACGCCGACCAGAATGTTGGGTGCACGTGATATTCAAGCGGCGGCTGGCCTTCGGGCGTGATCACGAACAATATCCCGCGAGCCAGATCTGCCAGCGGGGCTGGCGGCTTGTCCTTGGGAGTGACCGCTGACGCGTCTTTTTCTTTCGGAATCGCTGGCAAATCACACAGGATGGCGGTCCGTTCCTTGCCCTGGGTCAGCTTGAGATTGAGATCTTCGATCAAGGGCACTTTACCGGCATCGGTGAGGGCCAGAATCGACATTTTTGCCGACGCGGTCAGATCTTTTGCTGGTCGAACCAGATCGGCACGCAACATGACGGTGGTCATCGGCGGAACAAACACTTTGATCCCCGCGACATTCGATAATGGCACGTGTTCCAGCGCTGTCCCTGTCGCGGCATCAACAAGTTCGATCCGCCACTGCGAAGGATCAAACGGCGGATAGAGCAGGATGCGCCGGAAATCGATCGGATACCCGTCCTGCTCAGTTAATGCGACCAGTAACGGTTGAGCTGTGTCGACGTCGTCATCCAGCTTCAGGTCGACAATCAGTTGCCCCGCCGCAGGAAGTGGGCGAACAGTTGGCTGGCGCAGGTCGATCGGCCTCGTTCCCTCGACCAGTCGCACGCGCGGACCAACCATCACAACCTTGAGCGGAGTCTGTTTGTCGAGTAATCCGGCGGGTACGGACAGGTGAAGTTGAGCCATCCGAGTCGCATCGAAGGTGGGTCGCTTGTCCTCCTGCAGTCGAATCGGAGATGTCGGATCGACACGTGCGTCGACTCCTCCCAGCTCTCGGTTCAATGTTTCGGCCCGGTCGGCCAGCATCGCGTATCCACCAGGACCGGCTGTTGACGACGTGGACGCACGGCGTCGCCAGTCCTCTGCGAAGACCAGCATCCAATCGGCGAACTGCCGCTGACGCGTGTCTCGAATTCGGACGTCAGGATCGGCTTCTGGCAAGAGGGATGGATCGAGCGTCGCGGCCATCAAGTGACAGAGTGGCAACGTGCTCAGAGATTTCTCTGATGGGGCACGTGTCTGTAGCGTGCTCCACTGTTGACGGATCGACCGTCCCAGTTCTGCACGTCGCTTGCGCAGCGCATCTTGTTCGGCGATCCCCGTTGAATTCGCGCTACCTGGCGTGGGTTGAGACACTTCAACCAGACGTTCCCAGTCTTTCCACAGGTTGGCTGTACCGTCAGCATCGTGTGATAGCAGGCTGAGCGTTGCGATCGACCAGAACCCCTGCCACAACGATGCGACTTCACTACTGCGGTTGGGTGAGGCATCGCCCCGCGGTTCCAATTGCCGCAATTGCGCCAGCTTGCGTCGTTCGTCCAGCGACAGCCACGGTTGATCAACCAGTCGGTCAGCTTCGCGCCAGAGTGTCGGGGTCGGATGGTCCGCCGTACCCAGGCGTGGTAAGGCACGGCGAAACGCGTCCCAAAAATCACTGCGGTCGGCTGTGGCCTGATTCGTCAGCTTCAGCAAATCGTCTGACGATGGCTTGTTACTTGAGTCGCTGTCATTGCTCAGCAACGCGACTTTCAATCGTTGCGCGTCAACGAACAGAGCGAGCAGCAGGCGTTCCAGATCCGTCAATCGGGCTGGCTTTTCGGGCCAACTGTTCCGATACAGGTCGGTATTCCACAATCCATCACGTTCATGTTCGGACCACTGCCGTGCAACATCGCGCAGCCGAGTCCATTCGACTTTTCGCTGATCATCGTCGTTCGCACGTGTCGCGACCCATTCTGCTGCGATCGGCAATTCTGCCAACAGGTCACTCCAGACACCGATGGTGTCCACATACCGGCGAGTCGTTGATTCTGCCTGCACGGCCGCGTCTTCGGCTTTCTCCAGCCAGTCGCGAACTTCGGCTCGACTGGCGTCTGATGCCAACAACCATCGTTCCGCTGCGATCAGGTACCGCAAGGCAGACTGAATGGAATCTCGAATTAGCGGCAATGATTCGGGCGAGCGAACAGCCAATCGACGGCAGCGATCTCGCAAGGTCATGATGCGTTGCACGATGTCGCCGCGCCCAAATCGTTCGGCTGCGTTCTCAGACAGCAGCAGCTCGCGGACAAACTGGCCTTCGGGCGTGGTGGGGGTCTGACCGGTTCGATCGAGCGCCTGCACGATCTGTTTGAGTCGATCCCAATTTTCAGGATCAGTATCCCGGCGAAGTTCCAGCCTTAACCAGAACTGAACGACAAGAGGATCGAGCTCTGCCGGCGGTGGCGAAGGTGCGGTGGCAGCCGGTGGCGCGGTGGCAGGGATCGCCTCTTTGAGCAGTGACAGCAGGGTTTTGTTGGTTGCGGCGATCGCTTCGGGTGAGGGTGTTACCTCAGGTCCGAAACCCAGTTCTTGCATAGTTCTCCGTTGAGCGTCGCTTGCATGTAATTCACCGCTAATGAAATCGGTCTGGCTGCGAAGCTTCTTGTAGGCTACGTCGGCTTGCTGAATCGCGAGTTGCGATAGCTCTTCCATCCCGCCGCGATTTAACGCCGCTGCTAAAGCCAGTTTCGATTCAAAGGTTCGCCATGTCAGCGGCATTTGTCGGCAGACGGCATTGCGGCCTCGTCGTCCCAACTCACCCCATTCGTCTCGGACCTTCAGCAATTCATCCAGCCGCGTCGCCCAATTCGTGTCGGCACCTGCAGCCGGCTTGGCGGCAGTATCTTTCTTCGCGTCGGCCGCGTCAGTTGCCGCATCCGGTTTTGATGCTGGCGCTGTTTCGGTTTTCGAATCGCCTTGTTCGCCTTCTTTTGCGCCCGCCTGCGCCGCTTTTGTCGCGGCCCCTTTCGCGGCGGCGGCATTCAACGCTGGCGGCTTGGATGCGACCTTTGTATTCGCAATCAGTTCACTCAGGTTTCCCGTCGAGACCACCGCCAGATCAAAATCGGTGACGTTCCCCAGCAACTTTACCGTCTGAATCGCGCCATAATGTTTGTGAGCCCAGTCGTCGACTCGTTGTTGCGCGAACGCCGCCAGTTCGAGCAGGCTGACTCGACGATCGCGGCTTCCCGATTGTCGCGGCGGCTGGCCAGCCTCCCACCCATCAGCGACACCTGACAATCCTTCGATCACGGATTGAACAAAGGTGGAGCGATCGGTTGCTGGCCAACTGTGCTGACCGGGCCCCGCCGCCAATAGCAGCGACACTTTGCCTGCGTCGGTAGATCCTGAACCTCCTGAAGTGAGTTTTCGCGCGGGCCAGTCGGATGCCAGTTGTGCGGCGATATCGTTGTTCAAAATGCCGAGTCGCCAGTTCGAATCCAGCCGGGCGGCGTCCAGGATCAATAGCACTCGCCGCGCGCGGCTCTGTTGCAGCTTTGCAATCAATTCCTTGACCGGAACCATCGTGGCGGGTGAATTACTGGGGCTGTCGGGTGTCGCATCAATAGCGAACAGTTCCACTTCACCCGACGGTTGTACCAATCCATGCATCGTGCAGAAGATGATCAGATTCTGATTCGCCACATTGTCGGCGCTGGCTTCGATTTGCAGGAAGCTGAGTAGCTGAGCTCCGTTCAGCACGTTGTCTTCCTGCCGGACGGGCAGAAATTGAGAGGGGAATTGGTCGTTCAGGATCTGAAACGCTTTGGCATCCTGTTCGCCAAAGGGGTTGATCGGCATATTCCCCTGTGGGTTTGCACGGCCGCCGTAGGCACCGATCCCGAAGGTGACAATTTGCACCTTTGGCACGCCACCTGTGGTTGGGGCGAGCATGACCACGAACAGTCCCAGCAGGACGACGAGGCCGAGGACCACCATTCGCAGTTTGAATTTGCGCGAATAGCGACTGCCATGCTGGCCGCCGAAACCTCGCCATTCTCGCGCGTACGCCGATTGAACGGGTGGTTGTGCCCGCCAGTCTCGCGAAGGTGGCTTGCCTGCACTCATTGGGACATCTCGTCTGGCTGCCGAGAGAACTGCATTCAAGTCTCTACGACGATTGGCAAACGCATCTTGGACGACCGGCCCGGACGCATTTTGAAAGCGAAATTCACAGCTCGCTTGAGTCTACATCTGGGTGAAAGTCACGACAAGAACCGGACAAACGCTGACTATAGCAGATTACCCAATCATCACGGTTGGGCATCCAATCACGATATTTCCACCATGGGCCGTCATGTCTCCCATGCGTGCGGCTGGCTGACCGCCAATCAGCACGGTAAATGAACCCATGGCGATCACATCCGGCGGACCAACGCAGACGGCCATGTCACCCACGCGCGCCGCGGGCATCATGCCAATCAGAACGTTGGGAGCACACATGCAGATTGGTCCGCCCACGTGCGGGATCGGCACGACGGCGGGCGTCTGCATCGGGCAAACGTGCATGTCACCAATCCGCGCAGCAAATGGCATGATGATTTCCTTACTTGGCAGTTTCCGCAGGGTCGACGCAGATCAGTTTTGCCGCCGTCAGAACCGATGCGAATTTCTCATCAGAAAAGACTCGCCAATTGCCTGGAGACTCGGGACATTCCACCATGATCCAGGTCAGCCCTGACAATAGAGGCTTGACTTGCTCGGCTGATTGACACGTCAGGATCAAGTTGAGCAAACTTGGCCAGTAATAAACCGTCAACGCTCCACCGGCATCGTTTCCCTTCAAGCCGATGGCGCGACGCCAGTGCTCGATCAGTTCCTCACCCTGAAGCTTCGAACCGAAGCAGACCAGACCGTCTTTGCCCCAACATTCTCGCACAGCTGCGGCAGCGGCTGGACTTTCGCGCAGCGTTGCCAGCAGCGGAGAAAACTTGGGACGCATTTCCGTCGACATCCACGAGAACAGGAATTGTCCTTCTGCCAGTTCCTCAGGTGCCGATTGTTTCATCCGCTGGAAATCAAGCATCGCATGGATCGGGCCTGACTGTGTCAGGATGTCGAGTACCCGTTCAAAGCCCAGGTCGGGAGTGATGCTTTGATACTTCAGCCAGCCGCAACTGGCCGCCGATTTCGTGAACTGGTCGATCGCCTTCGCCGAATCCACGCGCCTCGGCGTGATCGTCGCGTCCAATTCGCTGCTGCGTTCGCGGCGAACTCGCACGGAATTGCCGGTTCCAAACGTGATCAAATCACCCTCAACCAGTGCGGCGGTGGCGACCGCCTGACCGTTTACAAGCGTATCACCCGTCTGACTGAGATGAATCAGCCGGCACTCGGGCGGCTGAAATTCAATGCGGCAGTGCTGGCGCGAGACTGTCATGTCCTGCGGAATCGACAGATCGCATTCGGGCAACCGGCCGATGACGCAGGTTCCATTCGCAGGGATCGCACAGACCTGTCCTGTCAACGGTCCTTCGACGACGTCCAGGATCAATCGTTCGGAAACAGTGTCTTTCGCCATCGCTAACCAACCTTCGCTCGACATCCACAATCATCTGGTTCGGATCAATCGCACGACTTGCTGCCGGTCTTGGAGTCGTCAGCTTTCTTGAAGAAGTCGTTGGGTGGTTTGCCGTTCTCGGCTTTGACGGGCTTCTCGGCTGACGTTGGGCTGGCTCCGGGACCTGCACCTGCGGCACCCCCACTGTTGATCATGACCATCGGCATGCCATTGATCGCGACACCAGCCACAGAGATGTCGACAAAGTTGCCCCCCACTTTCAGCGACAACTGCATATCGGCTTCAATCACGATCTGCATCGCCTTCAGGTGCATGATCTGGCCCGCTTCAATCGCGGCGGTCGTGTCAAATTTCGAATCCAGCTTGCTCGCTGTCAGCGAATATGGACCTGTAATGCTATTGTTCGAGTTTCCACCGACGGTCAGATTCTGGTTCCCATCAACTTGCTGCTTCAAGTCTTTCTCGATGTAGAACTCGTGGTTACCTCCATCTGAATCGCCGTTACCAATCGTCAAATAGGAATTGCCTTCAGTCTTCTCGACTTTGTCGTAGCGCGTCTTCAGCATCCACTCGCGATGTACCAGTTGGAACAGGTTCCCCTTGTCACTGGAGTCTTCACTCTCGTCACCGATGATGATGTTCTTCTCAACAAGTACGTGCTCGCGAGAGGTCTCCTTCACCTTCACATCCATGTCCTTTTCGGCATGGATAAAGACTTGCTCGCTGCCTTTGGTGTCATTGAATCGCAGTTCGTTGAATCCATCTCCGCCCTTGGTGGAGTTGGTCTTGATTCCGCTGATATTCGGATCATTCTTGTGCTTGTCATCAGGGCCGTCGCCCAGATAGGGTGGCATCTGTTGGTTGTTGTACAGGCTGCCGACGATCACGGGTTGATCTGGGTCGCCTTCCAGAAACGCCACGACCACTTCCTGCCCGACTCGAGGCCAGAACGACGCACCCCAACGTTTGCCTGCCGAGATTTGCGAGACTCGCACCCAGCAGGTGCTCTTTTCATTGCTTTCACCCTTGCGGTCCCAATAGAACTGCACGCGAACTCGGCCATACTTGTCGACGTAGATCTCTTCGCCTGATTTGCCTACGACCTTGGCCGTTTGCATGCCGTCGACAACGGGTTTGGGCGTCTCGCGTTGCGGGCGGAACTGAACGTCGGACGGAATCGCGCTGAAATCATTTGTGTACGGAGTGGCGCTCGATTCGCTCGTCGCATAGTTCGGATTCTGATCGGCAGAGTGAGCGATTTCGGTGATCAGATATTTCTTGCCAGATTCACCTTCGATCGCGAATCGATACCCAGGTGTCAGTCCGCGACATGTCGACAGACCGTGAAAGTTGTGGTGCGTCGTCTCGGCCGCCTGAGCGTGCAGGTTGGTCAGCGTCGTTCCAACGGAATTCACTTCGTCCAGCCGCTGATCAGTCTGGTTATAGCGAAGTCCCGATCCGCTGGGCCATTCGAAGACTTCCAGCTTGTCGTTCTTGCCGACGATCGTCTTGGGCGAGATCCCCGAGAATTCGATCTTGTTCTGTGCTAACTGGCTGTGATAGTCGCGGGCCGCAAACTTACCCGAATGGATCGCGCGTTCTTCCTGCCAATCGTACAGTGTGTCGTCCTGGATCTGTTTCGCTCGCGATGCTGAGATGTATGTCACCTGGGCCTGGTTCGGAACATCGTTTCCCGCCGTCAGTGAATCGTCAATGATCAGCTTGTGGCCAGAATCAGTGTGCTCGAAGTAGTAATAAATCCCGTCCTGCTCAAGCAGCCGTGAAACGAAATTGAAATGCGATTCCTTGAACTGGGCACAGTAGTCGATTTTTTTGTACTGTCCGCGATTGGCTCTGATTTCGAACTGAAAGTCTGGAAAGTCCTGCTGCAGTTCTTTCAACACCGATTCAACAATGTCCGGAACATTCTTGTCCTGATAGATGCGGTAATCAGACCGCTTGGTCAGCAACCACATCCAGGGAACGATTTCGGCTTTGTAATAGTAAAATTCGGCATCTTTGCCGTGCGAAGCAAATCGTGAGCACATCCCATCGAAGTAACGAAACGGTCCCTTCTCGTAATCGGCACCGTACGACACTCGCAGATTCATCCGCTTGCCCAACAGTTGATCGGGCTGAATCTGTGACGATTTTTCGGGAACGACGATCAGTTCGACTTCGATTTTGAACAGCCCCGACATCCTTTCGGTGGCAGCGAATTTCGCCGGCAACAACAGTTCTGTTTTGCCATCGGCCTTGAAATTCATTAACCGCGGTTTGTCGGAAAATTCCAGGGCCACAATGCCACCTCATGGTTTGAACGAACGTCATTTGGAACGGGCATCACCTTGCCAGGTCATGTCGTCGTCCGTGGTTTTGTGCAACAGCGATCACGTCCTGCAGCAGGACGGAAAGCGATATGTTCAGGTAAGGGCGACCCGACAAGCCTCTTTTTCCATGTCGTTCGCAACCGAATAACCCGGAAAAGAGGCATCGTTGTGGTTGTTCCACTGCTATTGTCGCCCTGAACCCGATGAAGTTGCGTAAAACTAGCAAGATTCCGTCATTCGAACTGATATTGGAATCCGCCTGCGTCGTTCAACTGAATTTCGACCTTCGAAACCGCACGTTCTTCAGCCATCCGCGACAGCAATTCGCGCGAAATGTCCGGCAGCACCGTTCCTGTAAGAATGTGGTCGACATTTCGAGCCCCGGTTTCGTTTTCGCGGCAGCGACCCAGAATGTGGTCGATGACCGGGTCCGAATAAACCAGCTTGGCTCGGTGGTTTTCTGCCAGTCGCTGACCGATCCGCTTGAGTTGCAGTTGTATGATGTTCCGTAGGACGTCATCGCCCAGAGAGTAATACGGAACCACCGTCATACGCCCCAGGAAGGCCGGTTTGAACCGCTCCAACAGTTTGGGCCGCAGTTGTTCGGCCAGCTTGTCCGGTTCTGGACGTGTTTCTGGATCGGCACAGAGTGACTGGATCAAATCAGAACCGACGTTGGACGTACACAGGATGATCGTGTTCTTGAAATCGATCTCGCGCCCCTCGGCGTCTTCCAACAGTCCTTTGTCGAATACCTGGTAGAACAATTCCAGCACATCGTCGTGGGCCTTTTCAATCTCGTCCAGCAACAACACGCAATACGGTCGTCTGCGAACCGCTTCAGTCAGCTTTCCACCCTTCCCGTAGCCCACCAGCCCCGGAGCCGACCCGATCAATGTCGACGTCGTGTGCGACTGTTGGAATTCGGTCATGTTCATGATCACCACATTGCGTTCACCACCGTAGAGCAGTTCCGACAATGTCAGTGCGGTTTCCGTCTTGCCGACACCGCTGGGACCCGCCAGCAGGAAGACACCGATCGGACGACGCGGGTCGGTCAGGTTCGCCCGCGCGGTCTGGATGCGGCGGCCAATCGCCTGAAGAGCATGATTCTGTCCGATGACGCGTTCGGTCATTCGTTCGTGCAATGTCGATACCAAACGGATCTCATCGGTCAACATCTTGCCGACGGGAATCCCTGTCCAACCCGAGACCACTTCTGCAATCGCCTGGAAGTTCACGCAGGGCTGCATCAGCGGGCTTTCGCCCTGCATCTTTTTCAACTCCTCTTGCAGCTGAGTCAACTGCTCTCGCATCGCTGCAGCCTCGGCTCCTGTGGGCGGTGCAGCCGGAGTCGGTGATACCGCGGGCGCTGGCGCGGCGGCAGGAGCCGCACCATTCTTTGCGGCGGCCTTGGCCGGAGAATTGCCTGCCAGCCGATCGCGCAGATTGCAGATTTTTTCCACCAGTTCACGCTCTTGTCCCCAACGCTTTTCCATCTGCTCCAATTCGGCCTGGGCTGTTTGGCGTTCTGCCGTCAGTTCATCCATGCGCAACGAGTGATTGGCACCCGCCGCGGCTTCACGAGTCAGAACGTTCTGCCGCAGGTCGATCTGTTCGATCTGTCGTTTCAAGTCTTCGATCGGAGCGGGAATCGCTGAATGACCAACTGCCACACGTGCGGCAGCGGTGTCGAGCAAGCTGACTGCTTTGTCGGGCAACTGTCGCCCCGTGATGTAGCGATGTGACAACCGCACCGCCGCGGAAATCGCTTCGTCCAGAATCCGCAGGCCGTGATGTTTTTCGAGCATGCCGACCAGACCGTGCAACATGATTTCGGCCTGAGCGATCGCGGGTTCTTCAACCTTCACGACCTGGAACCGCCGCGTCAGCGCAGCATCTTTTTCGAAGAACTGCTTGTATTCTGACCAGGTCGTGGCACAGATCGTGCGCAGTTCACCGCGTGCCAATGCTGGTTTCAGCAAGTTGGCGGCATCGTTTTGCCCAGCCGTTCCACCCGATCCGATCAACGTGTGTGCTTCGTCGATAAACAGAATGATCGGTTGAGCTGATGCTTTTACTTCCTGAATCACCGATTTCAATCGGTTCTCGAATTCGCCTTTGACCCCGGCGCCGGCTTGCAGCAAGCCCAGGTCCAGCACACGCAGGGCGACGTTCTGCAGCGGTGGCGGTACATCGCCGGCCGCGATCCGCTGAGCGAACCCTTCGACCACGGCGGTCTTGCCGACACCTGCTTCGCCGGTCAGGATTGGGTTGTTCTGACGGCGTCGCATGAGGATGTCGATCAGTTGTCGAATTTCGAAATCGCGCCCCGACACAGCGTCGACGTTGCCGCCGCGTGCTGCTGCAGTCAGGTCGACGGTGTACTGATCCAGCGCCGGTGTCTTGCCACTACCGGGTCGAAGTTCCGGGGCTCCGCCGGGTGTCGGCCGCGACATTGGTGCGTCTTCGATGCTACCCGAAGTGATATCGCGCAGTTCTCGATTCAAACTGTCTGCCGACAGCTTGCCCAAGTCGCCGACGCTCGTCATGAAGAGCTGACTGATCTTGGAATTGGTCATCGCAGCCAGCAGGATATGACTACTGCGTACTGCGGGCTCTCCGAATTCGACAGAGGCGAACAGCCAGGCATCGCGAACCAGATCGACCAGCAGTGGCGACAAGGCTGGCGGTCGGCCATTGCCCGTTTTGAAGCCATCGATTGCTTTCGTCAACGCGGCTTCCAGCCGACTTTGATCGACGCCATAGTGCTTGAAGATCTTGGTCAAATCTGAGTTGGAAACTTCGAGCAGCTTTTGCAGCAGGTGTTCCACCTCGACTGTATAGTTCGTGCGCGATAAACAGAGGCCAGCGGCGCTTTCCAGTCCTCGACGGCACGTGTCATTTAACTTGCCAACCAATGACCGCAAATTGAAGTCCATCAAATCGTCTCCCTCTGTTTCCACAAAACACAATGTGATCTGGAATCTGTTGCTCGCCGAAATTCGACGACCAAACCTCCCCGTGGTGCGGGGGTGAGTGCTCCAACACCGTCGACACGCGACCGGTCGAACCCGGGACAGGACGTGTCATGTTGTCAGACTACGATGACTCAAGCTTAAATTCTGTTCAGCCAATCTGGCCCGCAAGTTCCGATCACGATAGGGCTGGCACCCGCTGAATTCAACGAAGGACCGTTCGCCTGTCCACCGTCGGCCGAGTTGGATTGTCGGATGAGGTCGCAAAAAGTTGCTAACTTCCTGTCGAACGATGCAACTAACATGTGACGTGGAATCTATTCTACAGCTGTTCTGTGTCTGGCGAAGGATTTTTCGCAACCGGAAAATCCTTCCCATTTCGACTCCATCGACAGCTGCCAACTTCGGGCAATCACGCGTCCTTATTCGACTGGCAAACTTGCGGCGAACCGAAATCTTTTCCTGATCGGAAAGGTCTCCCTCGAAACGGACCCCATTCAAGACGAAACGAGCGGGTCCGGCGGTTTGTACCGGCCCCGTGTTTAATTTCGGGGTTATCCGCCTTTCAAGGTCGATAGATCAGGTGATTCGAAGCCATTGCTTTTGGAGTGCAGGACGTTCTCCGCGCTCGAATCGTATTGCTGCGGATCCCGCCGGTTGACCCCAGGATGACGATTGCCATTTCGCGATCGCATTTGTCCCGCGGCGGTTCTCGAAAGGATTCTCGATGCGAAAAATTGCCGCATTCGGACTCGTCGCAGTTTTTGCCGCAACGCTCTCGACACAGGGCTCGGTCTTCGCAGCAGATGGTGCGCCCATCCCTGCCACCCCACCGTTCGCCAGTCCTGATATCAAGCCGACGCTGTGTGATTGGCTGACGGCTCGACCGATCGCCCTGGCGAAAAAGGTCGCGCTGACAGACCCGTTGCAAAAGCCACCGTTCGTTGGCCAACCACCTGATTCCCTGAAAGGGATGGCGGCCGGTATCCGAGCCGTCCAATTGGATGCTCCGAACCGCGCGAAGGCCGCTGCCTACCTGGGAACGGTCGACTGCGTCACCTATCCACAGGCTCAGGCGATGCTGATCGCCACGATGCAGGACGATCCTGCTGAAGAAGTCCGCTACGAAGCCGTGATGGCCCTGCGGAACATGATGTCACACGGTTGCAGCAATCTCGACTCCGAGTGTGAGTGCGAAAAGTGCCGAGGGATGAAAAAGGTTTCTCGAGAAACCGAACGTCACACCAAGAAAATGCAGAACGCCGTCATCCATGAGGCCAAGGGCAAAGCCAAGAAAGAGGCTCGCAAAGCCAACAAAGTCGTAAAGGAAACTCGTTACGACTGCTGCCGTGGTTGCTGCAATGCCAAAGTTTTGAATGCTCTCGCTGAAGTCGCTTACGGCAAGGACGAATTCTGCTGTTACGTCGAACCTTCGGAACGCATCCGAGAAGCGGCTGCCGAAGGAATGAGCCTGTGCTGCACGAATTCGGGTGGTGGCTATATGCCAACCGTCGATCCGATTCCTCCTGTGACTGACCCGGTTGATCCTGAAGTGATGCCCAACGACGATAAGGAAACCACTCCTGACAGCAACGTGCCCGTCGAGGCTCCAATCGATCCCAAGACAACGGCCCTTCCGCCCGCGCCCGTGACGGTGGCTCCCAGAGCCAAAGTGAGCACGGTGACCGTCGCTCCCAAGGCCTTAGCCGTGCTGAATGAAAAGCCAATCCAAACGCCCGCGACCCCAGCGCCTACCCAGGTGTCGGAGCTGAAGGGCACCAAGACTCATCCTGTGCTTACGGCTCTGAATGGCTTCTGCATCGTTGGACTGAAAGAACGCCAATTCATCCCCGCTCGCAGTGAGTTCTCGACGCAGTTCGAAGATCGAACCTACTACTTCTCTTCGGCTGACGCGAAGGAAGAATTCCTGGCCGAGCCGACCTACTATGCCCCGGCCTATGGCGGGATCGATCCCGTCGTATGGATGGAAAAGCATGAAATGGTCGAAGGCAAGTTCCTGCGAGAATACGAAGGCCGATTCTACTTGTTCTCGGACAAAGAGATGTGGCAGGCCTTCAAAAACAAACCGCAACGATTCGTGTTGAATCGTCCGGCAAATTCGTCACGAGATCTTGCTGGCCGCTAATCGCGGCTCGCCCAGTGACGACGACATTCAAGAAAGTGCGACGGGGCCGTTCCGCCAGACCCTCTCCATCAAACTGTTGAATAGACAAAGGTTTCATGATGCACAGCTCAATCTGGAAGAGCTTTTGCCACGCCCTGCCGCTCGCGATGGCAATCACATCGAGTACCGTGGCCTGGGGGCAGACGACCTTCACGCTTGATCCCAAGGTCACGCCGGTTGCAGCCGCCGAAGAAGAGACTCTGTTCGATACCAAGTTGATTACCGCTCAAAGCGAGTTGATCAACCCCAAGCCAAGCTGCACCAACAGTACGGCGACGCCCAGCCTGGCTGATCCGGGACAGCAGCAGATGGCTCCAGTACCACCGAACCCGGTGACACCCGACAACGTCTTCAATCCACCTCCGATGAGCTCGCTGCCGGCTGGCCAGGGGGCATTGACGGCCCAAAACTTTGTGTCGTCACCCGCCGCGGCCATGGCTGGCGGTTACCTCGATCCCGCGGCTCCAATGACGCAATTCCGCATGCGTTATGACGACGGGATCAACAACAAATTCCCGGATCGCGGCGAATACTTCTACGCGAAATGTGGCTGCTTCCGCTCACCTGCACTGGCTGGCGCCGCGTTCGACCCGCAGGCCAAGGGTCCTCAAGGGATCAACGCCAGTGCGAGCTATCAAGACGTTCGTCCCTATCTCGAATATGCACTCGATCGCAAGTTGTCGATCTTCACGGAACTACCCACCAGGTTCGTCAACTTCAATTCGCTGCCCACACCCGGCGGCGTGACGGGACAGGACCCCCTGGGTAACACCGCCGGTTTCTCGGACATGAACATCGGTTTCAAATATGCATTGATCGCCGAACCCGATCGTTACTTCACTTTCCAGTTGCGAACCTATATCCCCACTGGTGATTCCTACCTGGGTCTGGGCACCGGCCACGTCAGCATCGAACCATCATTGTTGTACTATCAACGCTTGACGGAACGCCTGATGCTGCAAGGCCAGTTGACAGAGTTCACACCGATTGCTGTCTCAAGCTTCGCCAGCGACGTGATGCAGTATGGTGCCGGACTGAGCTACATTGCCTACAACAATCAACGCATGGCAATCGTTCCCACGTTCGAAGTCGTCGGTTGGACCTTCCTGAATGGCCAGAAGTTCAGCCCCGTCGACGGCGGTCTGCAAAGTGCCGCGGGCGACACGGTCTTCAACGTGAAACCAGGTGTCCGAGTCGGTTTCGGTCCGATGTCACGAGCGATGATGATGCAACAGCACTCGATCTACGCCGGATTCGGTATCCCAGTGACCGATCAACAGTTCTACAGCAATCTGTTCCGCCTTGAGTACCGCTACGTGTTCTAAGCAGAGGCGAACTGACACAGACAGACGACGAGAGGCGTTCCAACCGGAACGCCTCTCGTCATTTATGGGCGACACCGATCTCTGCCGACGTCCGCTGAGCGCGAACGACATCATTCGTTGACGCACAAAGTGCAGCGCCCGTGAAAGCCGCCAATGACGCCTGACGACCACTACTGTGAGAGCTTCAGGTAGATCGCGATCAGAACGATGAACGCGATCGACACGACGAACAATCCCATCAGCATTGTCTGCAACCAAGTCGCACCGGTCAGTGGCTCGACACCGCCGCTCAGGGGTTCGCCGGTCAGTTCGGGTAGCGTCGGTTTGCGAATGAGTCGCGCCAATTCGTTGGCCCAGGCGTGTCGCGCTTCTGCTGACGTCGAGACACCGCCAGGCAATGGCTGATGCAGATGTTCGCGAAAGGCTTCACCAATGTCGCCCTCGAACCCCAGCACCAGGCACAGGTACCAGACTTCGATGACGTCTGACGAACTCGATCGAGCCGCCCGCTCGCCATATTCATAGAATCGCCACGCCCGGTTCTTCTCGGCGAAATAGTCGAACTCCAGCGTGATGTCTTTCCATTCGGCGTCGGCCGCAGTCAGAACTTCATCGACCCAGTACAGCAACGCTCGTCGAGCCAGTTCAAAATCTTCTCGGCGCTGACCCGGCTGCGACGACGCCGCGCCCGTCAGCGCATCCAGGTCCATGCGAATGAGCTTCTTCTCTTCGGTTAAATCCGGATGTTCACGACGTTCAATCCGGTCGACCAGGTCGAGGACCGCGTCGAAGATTCGATTGACCGGTTGAGCGAATTCGGGAGTCATTTATGTAGAAGTCAATTAGCAGTATGTTGAAAAACGGGGACCGGCTCACCCGCAACGCGTGAGCCGCATCGCTAATCTGAACCCAACTCAATCACGAATCCCGCCGACCCACGGCCGGGTCACCCGTTTCCAACGCGCGAGCGACCCAGCTATTCGGAACCCAACTTAATCGCGAATCCCGCCGACCCGCGGCCGGGTCAGGGCATTTGAGGCATGGCATACAGAGCGAACGAAAGCGCGACCAGTTGGCCCTGGTCCGTCCGCACTTGAATCGTCTGCTCGCCGTCAATCCCGCCCACCACCTGTTTTTCGTTAAAGCGAATTCCCAGATTCAATGTCTTTTCGACCGCCTGCCACGCCTCTGAGCCTCGGTCCAATTTCCAGTATGTCCAACTCGTACCGGGAAAATCGCGTGGCGGCGACGCTTCCGGCCGCGCTTTCACGCCGCCTTTGCCGCCACGATAGATATTCTCGACGACATCGCTGCTTCCGACTTTCAAATCCAGCCGATCTGTCAATAATTTGTCAACTTCATTGAACGACAACGTCGACTCGACGCCCATATAAAACGTCCAGCCCGGCGTCAGCCATTCACGTTCCAACCGCACCTGCATCTGCAGACCCGCTCCAATGAACGGCCGCTTGATGTAGGCGCGCCGCTGCTTTTCCTGATCGATGTCGAGCAACTTCCGTACGGCCTGGAAGCAATTCCCCAAATCGTCGTGATCGTAGATTGGAACCTTCGGCATCCGTCGTTCCGGCAGAAAGATCGAGATCTGACCGACAATCCGACACATTTCCATGTAAGCGGTCAGTGGATGCACTCCACGCACAAATGGCAGATTGACCAGATACCCCAGTGCCGTATTCAAGGCATGTAACTTGAAGATCCGTTCCAAATCTTCGCGATGCCCACTCTCGAACGCGACGCCTCGATCGAGCATGTTGCGAGCAAGTTGTTCGGCCAGACTGCCCAACTGATCGGTGGCATTTCCGAGAATGCGTTCCTGCAGGTACGACCACGCGTCACAGGCCAGAATCGGCGGAATATAGTCAGGATCGATTTCAGGCGGCGCTTCGGCAACGGTTCCCAGTCGCAAACGCATGATCGGTAAGGTTTCGTAACCGGAGATCTCGTCGTCACCCAGCAGCATGCGACTCTTGAGCCAACGAACATTCATCACCAGTGGATTGCCGGCCTGGTTCTCATCTTCAACCTCTTGCGATTCGACCACAAATCGGCACACCGCATCCGATGTGGGCATATCGGCGTTCTTGCGACCCAACTGCAGTCGTGGCACCGCGATGTGGACCATCAATCGGTCTTGGGAGTTCCGAAACGCTGTTCTCGGAATTTCAACCGGTGACAAGATCGCATCTTCGGGAAACCGCACGAACGTTCCGTCGCGCAATCGCACATGCAGACCGCTTAAAGACACGCGCCAGTTGGACAGCGCGTCAGTATCGATATCAATCTTTCGCAGCCCGTAGGCATAACCCACATGCCATTGCTGGGCCAGCCCCAACTCTTCCTGCAGTCGGCGTTCTGCCAACTGAAAGTGATGGGGGCTGATGAACAACCCTTCGGACCAGTGAACCGAATGATTTGTCATGGATAAACGGCTGAAAGACGCGAAGCGAACCAGTCCAAAAACGAACGCACCGAATCCTCATCAATTCCTTATCATTTCGCAACCCCGCCGGCCGCGGCGGAGCGGGATGCGCGTCGCGTCATGGGTTCAGAATAGGTCAGCCGCTTGCGCGGTGGAGGAATGATTGCGGGTTGGGGCGTTACACCCCATAACAGATGTGATTGGTTTTGCCTTGACGGGCTGAGCCGTTGGATTCTTTGACTTTGTCTGTCTTCTAAGTTCGTTCTCGCGAAACCAGGTATGAATTGGATGGTTCGCAGACCTGTTATCGGGGCGGTGGCACCGTGGCACACACGCGACAACGTCGAGAACGTCGCGGCATCAAGACAGAAAGCCGTTCGGTATCGAACGGCTTTCTATTCAAAGGAGTTGATCGAGATGCCCTCTCCTGTTCGCGAAAACCGCGATCAGGCAGACATCGTTAACCGTCGTCGACGCAGCACATTCAACCCCACCCCCAATCCACCGAGGCTCAGCAGCGCTAGTGTCGATGGTTCTGGAACCGGACTTTCGGCCGCAACCGAGAAGATGGTGCCGCTGCCGGCATCGCCTGGATTGTCTGGATCATCGCTCGCTCCAGCCCCACCACCACTGTAGGAAATGGTAAATCCATCCGTGTTGTTACCGCTCAGGTTTGCCGTGATGACCGAAGCCGAAGCCTTACCGGCTCCATCCGTCCAGGGATCAATGATATTCAAGGTCCCTTTACCCGTTTTGGTGTCGAAATCAATTCCATAGACCGTGACGAAGTGAGCACCTCGTCCCGACCAGTTGAATTTGATCTCGACGTCCTGTCCCGCTTTCAATTGCTGATACAGGAATTGAATCGTCACATGGTTACCGGCAATTGCGTTCGATTGGCTCTCGACATGGATTCGGTCCTGCAGTCCCTGGGCCGCGATGTAGTCTTTCTTTCCCGAGACAAGTTGAGCACTGGTGACTCCATCAGCGGGGGTGCCTGTCGTTTTCGGGTCGGTACCGCCCATATAGGCGCCCAACTGGTTGATCGTCTTGGAAGGATCACCAGGCTGTAACAGTCCCTTGAGATTGAAATGATTCGTCAAATAGACGAACGAGTTATAGACCGATGTTGGCCCACACGCCTGACCGCCGTTGATAATTCCGTCGGCCTGTTGTCCGACCGTGCCGAAGTCCAGGACGTCTTCGACCGTATTCAGGACTTCCGCGTGCGCGTCCGCCACGATCGAAACCATGGCGAAGACAATGGGAAGCAAAAGAAATCGCCTCATATTCTTGTTCCAATTCCGAATTGCAGAAGGATGAAGACACGCCCAGTCATCGACGATGACGATCACCGTCAACCTGACCAGGCGAGACATTCAACGACCCAACTTCCGAGCCCTGATGTAATCAGGTCAAAGATTGAGGCGGGCGCAGCAATTCGAATGGAACTGGAGGGGAGTATTCAATCGATGGGGCAGGATAGAGACGCCCCACGAAGAGCGGCTGAAACGTGACGGTCGCTACGCTGAACACGGACTCCCCACGAATGATTCGGGATCGAGTCTTGGAGGCACGCGAACCAAATCCTTCGACCATCGTCCGCAGACCGTGATTGTCGAGAATGACTTCGATCGCATTAGGCACTGGAATCCGCCGCGTCTTCGTCAAAACCGATTGATCATCCCGTCGAATTGAGCATTTCGGTTGTTCTGTTGATTGGGGACGACGTGCCGAGATCGGAAGCAGGGACCGGTCGTTTGACATCGCCCAGACTTCCATCACGTCCGCGGCGAGAATCACATCCGCCTCGACGGTTCTTGTATCCCAGGCGAACAGGATCAACACCAGGGTCGACCACGCCAGGTATCGCAGGGTGGAATCAATGACGTACGAGGGGATCGTGCGTCTAAACATCTCAGCCCTCCATGTGAGGCCGAATAATGCCGTTGCACCGAGACGTCAGCGTTCTTGACGTATTGAAATCACGAGTTGGATACCCAAAAGGATAGGCTCTCCGAATCGGAACGGCAAGCAAACGTACCCCACTGCTTGATCGCTTGATCAAATCTGGCGTGGAATTGTCGCAGTAGATCCGATCCTGCTTGATCGCGCGGGCATGCCCATCATGTTTCGCGCGAATGGGCTTGGCTTGTCGTTCTTGGGTGAGTATCGTCTGCGCAGGGCGAGATGAAATCGCTATGCCTTGCTGAATGACACGATGCATGACGATCGAGCCTCTCACGAAGCCTGTCCCGGGCTGATGTATTCGTCGGAACATTGCAATTGACTGCAATCGCACGAGATCAAGCGACAATGGATGTCGAACTCGATTCGCAGGTGGCGCTCCTCGAGCCACCGTCGGCTCGCACTCATTTTCTGCTTGCGATCAGTTGTGTCCTGATCATTTTGCTGCTCGACCTGAATCCGCCTCTTAATCGCCCGTGGAGCAACTTGTACTTTCTGGTCGCCGCGTATGCGGCCATCTGGTTGCGCGGGCCACTTGAAGTGCTGGTGCATGCGTCAATCATCACCTGCACGATCTTTGTTCCCATGTTTTTTCGGCCAGAATATGTGCCTTACGGATCGCCATTCTTTAACCGATGTACTGGAATCTTCTACGGATTGGCAATGATTACGCTGATCCGATCGCGTCGCCGCTATGTCACCGCCTTGCGCGAATCGAACGGCGATCTGGAACAAAAAGTGATTGAACGAACGTCGGAATTGCAGCACGAAATCGCCGAAAGGCAGCAGATCGATGCGGAATTGCGAACCAGTCGACAACGTTTGGAAAACCTGTCACGGCAACTGATCGCGGCACAAGAAGTCGAGCGCCGCAGTTTGGCGCGTGAGTTACATGATCAGATTGGCCAAGTGCTGACAGCGGTCAAATTGAACGTACGGCGAGCTCAGAAAGAGGCCGGGTATTCCTTGCAGCCCTGCCTGGAATCGACGGCCGGGATCGTCGACGAACTGATCGGTCGTGTTCGCAGCCTGTCGCTCAATCTCAGGCCGCCTCAATTGGATGAACTCGGTCTGGGCGCGGCATTGCATTGGCTGGTCAAGCATCATTCCGCTGATCGAGCAGACCAGAACCAATTAGACGTCGAGCTGGGCGACACCCAGATCCCCGCGGAACTCGAGATCGTCTGTTTTCGCATCGCCCAGGAAGCGGTCACCAACGCGCTGCGTCATGCTCAGTTTCAGCACCTCAACGTGACGCTGAATGTGACTGCCAATCAGCTTCATCTGATCATCGAAGACGACGGTGTTGGCTTCAATGTCAATGACCGTTGCCGACAGTCGGTGGAAGGGGAAAGCCTGGGTCTGATCAGTATGCAGGAACGGGCGGGATTGGCCGGTGGTCACATCGAAATCAACTCGACACCAGCGCACGGCACCAAAGTCCACGCCGTTTTCCCTCTGCCGCATCTTGAATGAGGCAACAGAGTGGATCAAGCATGGCAGGTCGGCATCGCTGAAACATCAGCATGGGATCGCAAGCAACCGAAGTCTGGCGTCTCGCACGACGAAATCGACCGCCGTCCACTCATGTTTCAGCGCGACTCGTCTGTGCGGCCCACGAGAGCGCATCCACATTAAGTGTGGTACCTCGCGAACCGAAATCCATAGCGTCGAACCCATGTTTCAACGCGACACGTCCGTGCGACACGCACTAATCGCCGGCGCCGTCTGCCAACTGGCTCATCCCGGTGTAGATATCGGTATCCGGATGTTTCGCCTTCCAGGCTTTCCACGACACCGTTTCGATGTCGAGTTGCTCCAGATCGACCTCGTCCGAATCTTGAGCGACGGATTTGCCGTCAATCTCTAGGATCATTCGACCTTGTTCCCAGCCATGCAATCCGACGGCCAATGGTTCGTTTTCTGCGTCGCGGTCCACAAAAACGCGAACACAATCTGTCCACGAGTTGTACGTGACTGTGACAGGAACATTGGCAATGATGTCGTTCAAGACCGTTGCTCGCGGGTCCGATAGCGCCGTGATACGGTACGCCCGGTGGTTCCCGTTGACCGAAACTCCGATCACCTTTGTCGCGTCACCGATTCGGGCCTTCGCCGCAAGCTCGATTTTCGGACGCTTGACTCCCTGAGTGTTCAATACCAGGTTCTTCAAACCTCGGTTCAAGGCTTCGAAGTCGGGCTCGCGACCAAGGTAGACGCTCGTATCCGGATGTGCCGACTTCCATTCCTTCCACGACATCACCGTCGCATCCAGACGCGTGAGTGGCACACTGTCGGCCGCTTGCGGAACGACTTCGCCGTCCACATTCAGCAACAGACCCGTTTGATCATTGAAGCCACCCACGCGAACGTTCAGCGGAGCATCGGCCACGCCCGTCTTGCTGAATACGCGAACGCAACGGCGCAGGTCACAATAAGTAACTGTCACCGGCACCGATTGGATCACGTCGTTGACGACGTGAGTCTCAACCATACTCATGCCCTGCATGCGGTAAGCTCGGTGTTCGCCGTTCACGCTCACTCCGATGACAGACGCCTTATCCTCAATTCCCAAGGCATCGGCACGAAGCAGTTCCGGATTCTGAACCAGCGGACCGAGCATTTCGAAATTGCGAACGACGCCCTCGAAGCGCTTGGCGGTGGCGGTCACTTGATCCGCATGGTCCATACATCCGCTGACGATCACCAGAGCCATCCAGGCAATCACGACAACAGTGATCGATCGAGGTTTGCGGAAAAACATCATGTTCAACGACAGTGGTTTCAAGATCTCTTTCGAGTTGGAAAGTTGTGTTAATAATAGTTCACAGTTGATTGTCTGCGTCAACACGCAGTGACGATCCTAGGCCCGGAACGAGGCCAAGACAATGCGTCTCGAAGCGATTTTCATTGCGAATTCATATCGGTGAAACCTGATGTCTCGGTGAGCGCCGCAGTTCCCTGACTGATTCGCGAGTGACGTCGCATTACGATTCGGTAACCTTTTAAAAACAGGCCAATTCAGATGCGTTCTCGTTGCGAAATCATCGACATTGCACCTGCGGCAGACGCAATTCGTGCGCGGCCCCCTATGCAGTCACTACGAAGGCGACAGCACCGCCTATCTGAATTCGTCCTGAATAACAAAACAGAGCGAATTCAGGTTCTTTTAAGTGTTCAATTGAAACGCTGACATCGAGAACATCCTATCTGTTTATTCATTGGCACATGGAAACTGTCATATGACAGTCATCAGCGATCTCCGATGCTGAGCCTGTCGCATTGACGATGGTCCGAGGGCGCGCAAACCAGCTGTTCACGGCAGAGGAGCTCTCTGCGGTGATCCAGGAATTGGAGCAGGGCAAAGTCGATACCGTGTCGACTGACGACGGGAGCGCGGAGAGTGCATGGCCGACGTCCGATTCCGCCGGACATTCCGCGAGAAACCGTGATCCATGAATTGAGCGAAGAGCAACGCTTGTGTCCCTGCTGTGGCCTCTCGCAAAAGGAAATTGGCCGTGAAGTCAGCGAACAACTGGAGTTCATTCCTGCACAACTGAAAGTCCTGCATCACGAACGGGTCCGCTACGCCTGTGCGGCTTGTGAAGAAAACGTGGTCCTCGCGCCGAAACCACCGCAACCGATCGCAAAGGGGCTCCCAGGTCCAGGGCTGCTGGCGCATCTGGCACTCTCGAAGTATGGAGATTACCTTCCGCTGTATCGGCTGGAGGACATCCTGTCACGCAGGGCGATCCTGCTCAGACGCAGTACGCTCTGCGGCTGGATTGGCCAGACGTCTGACCTGCTGAAACCGCTGTACGGCCAACTGTGTCAGCGCGTCCTGCGATCGGCGGTGATCCACACCGACGACACGGGGATCAAGCTGCTCTCGGAGGGCCAGTGCCAGAGTTGCAAGTTCTGGACGTATGCTGGAGACAACACGAATCCGTTCGCCATCTATGAATTCAGTCTGACGCGCGAGGGAAAGAACCCTTCGCGGTTCCTGGAAGGCTTCACCGGTTACCTGCAGGCCGATGCCTTCAGCGGATACGACCAGGTCTACGCCAAAGGGAATGTCCTCGAAGTGGCCTGTCTGGCTCACTGCCGATGCCACTGGTGGGAAGCGAAGGAGACCGACTCTCGCCGTGCTCGTGAGGCGCCAGGTTACATCGGCCGACTTTATCAGTTGGAAACCCAGTTCGAGACGGCTGGCATGATCGGCGAGTGGCTCCGCGTGGCCCGGCAGCAGTACCCTGTTCCGGTTCTCACTGAGTTCCAGGCGTGGCTGAAACGAGAACAGATTCTGGTCCTTCCCAAGAGCCCGATCGGTCAGGCCTTCACCTACACACGGAATCAATGGCAGGCGCTGTGCCGCTACATCGACGACGGGATTTTGGACATCGACAACAATCTGGCTGAACTCCTGGTCAAGTTTCCAGCGATCTTGCGTAACAATTCTTTGTTTGTCCGCAGCGAAGAAGGTGGTCACCGAGCTGCGATCCTCTTAAGTCTCGTTGCCAGTGCGAAACTCTGTCAGGTCGAACCGTGGGTCTGGCTCACCGCCGTCTTAACCGAACTGCCCGCCAGACTCACCTCCTCAACCGGCCCACCCGATCTGAGTGATCTGCTTCCCGATGAATGGCTCAAAAACCATCCGCAACATCGATGGAGAATCGACGATCTCCGAAAAGTCGAACGAGATCGCTCGCGCCGACACAAATCCGGCAAACGAAATTCCAAGGGCCGATGACACGACCCTGCGGTTCACCGTGCGCTGACCATGGCCGGTGTTTGAGCACATTGAACACTTGCCATGAAATCGCTGCAACCCCTTTGGCTCTATGGCGAAAGAACGTGCTCAAATTAGTGTTCAAGTACATGCTCATCATGAACACGTACTTTGAACTCCATCTCGAATCGAAACGTCCGCACACGCATCCATTTCGTGAACGCACAATCGATCTCTCTACTTTGTCCCCGCGATGCCACGCGCGTGACGTACGCCCGTGGCGGCCGTCATCGAGTTGTCAAAGAACGATCGAGCGCGGCGATCTGACGCTGATTTGGCTTCGGCGACAGAGCCTATGCGCATTTCTCCGACCGCGACACTCCAATCTTCCAAACGTTTGGAAACTCTCTTGGAATTCGCGAGGACACGACTGTTTGCCTCAACTGGTCAGGGATCAGTTGATTGGCAACATCAATGGCACGATCGCGAACAACCTCTCCCAGGACAATCTCGGTCACAGCAGTGACCTGAACAGCATGGGCTCAACAGCCGTCACTCAAAACCATGTTGCCATCAACAATGCGACCGAGCTTACGGGCGTCGCGCTTCATGACTATTTCGACAATGCAGGAACGATGACCGGCGACATGGCCACGAGCAACGGATCCGACGGTTTCACGCTGACCAGCGGAATCGGCAGCGGCGGCCAATTCAACGGAAATACATCAACCACATACGTTCGCAACGTCCCGTCGCAACGATTCTTCTCGCGCTCACGGCGGGCGCTGACGCGCCCGATTACGATCGTTGTCCCGATCACGAGATGCGGATTGAGAAACACTGTGTCCGCCGAACTATCTGCGACCCTTCGAAAAGTGATCTGTTGCGAGGAATGCATCTTTTACTGCATGATCTTGAGTTCTTTCCTGATCATGAGCGCTCTCGGCGTATTGTTCAGAATTTTGACCCATACGCCGTCTTCGGCCTTCGATTTTTCCGTTGGTGAGTAGTCGATGAAACCTGATACGAGCGATCTCGCGCCGTCTGCAACCGCGCCAAACATGGTCCGACGGCAACCGTTTAGGCAGCCAGATCGCTGGTATCAGCGATTGAAAGACCGATTGTGGGGTTATGACTTCTTCATTTCGTACCACTGGGCCAGCGGCGGAACATACGCCGTGAACCTTGCGGCCCAATTGCGCGAGAAGGGATACGAAGTCTTCCTGGATCGCGAAGAGTACGCAATGGGCGATGCCTGGCAGCGAGTTGGCGAAGTTGCGCTCCGCAATACGCAGCGCCTGGTGCTCATTGCCACCCGTGAAGCCGTCTTTGAATCAAAGCCCGTCGAACACGAAATCGTGCGATTCACGGACCGCAGCCGTCACTGCATTCCTATATTCTTCGGCGACACATTCTTTGCCGATGAGGAGGCGAATCGTGGCAAATATATCGTTCTCGATCGGCTGGCCGATGACTTGCTTTACATTGTTGACAGCCGTGAAAGTCTAGCCATCGGCCCCGTAGCGGAAGTCGTTGAAAAACTCTGTGCCACTTACAGCATCATGCGCCGCCGCAAGCTCCGTCAAACCATCACGTTGGTAGCACTTTCGCTGCTCGCCTCATTTTCAATCATCGCCAGCCTTTCCGCTATCAACGCGATCATCGCGCGAAACAAGGAAGCAGTGGCTCGCGGGCAGTCAGAAAAACTGGTGGCCGACATCAGCCTGCAAAACGGCCATCGCGCTATCAATACCGACGGTGACGTCGGGGCGGGTCTGCTATGGTATGCCCAATCACTGAAGCCGAAGAGCGAGCACGCAAAATCCGCTCAAAACTCAGCTCGATCACTCATCGGAGGTTGGAGCCCCTCGTTACCACGTTTTTCGATGCTTCACGACGGCCCGATTCTCACAGTGGTTTTCAATCGAGCTGGCACTTTGATTGCCACGGGAGGTGCTGACAAAACTGTCCAACTGTGGGACGCACGCACAGGCAAACCATCCGGCAATCCCATTGCACATCGAAGCCAGGTTCAGGCAATCGCCTTCAGCCCGGATGGCAAAACGCTCGCCACCGGCGACGGCGATATAGCAAAACTATGGGCCGTGGCGACTCATGCGCCACTCAGTGAATTTAGCTTTCCATCGACCGGTCGATACCCGATTCAAGCCATCTCATTCAGTCTGGATAGTCAGAAACTCGCGTGCGGCTATGGGGGTGACTGGAGCGGTTTCGTGAACGTCTGGGATGTTGCAACTTCCAAGCCATATTTTCCAGAGTCGCTGCATCATGGCGATGAGATCTCTTCGGTGATGTATAGCCCGGATGGAAAGATCCTTGTCACGGCAGGCGTTGACGGTGTGAAATTGTGGGACGCCTTGAATGGTCAAGAGATCGATGGCCAGCTCTCGCAGCAGATTCCGACGCTCGTGATTCCGATACCGCCTGAACCGCTCGATGCCAATTCCACGGTCCTGGATACGGCGGAGACTTTGCCAGCCGAGACGCCCCAAAATAGAACTGAACAAGTTGGGAGCACCGATGCGCCATCACTTGAACCGGATGCCGAGACACTCGCTGGCCAGCGAAAAGTGAGTGCAGTGGCCTTTAGTCCCGATGGTCGCACGCTTGCGACCGCCAGCTTCAAAGGAGCCGTTGACTTGTGGGATGTGGATAGCCGACTGCAGCGGTGCACTCGTCTCCAGCATGACGATGCCGTGAATGCGGTCACCTTCAGCTTCGATGGCGGGGCACTCGCGGCGGCCTGCCGAGACGGAACGATATCGGTGTGGAATGTTGCAGCCGAACCACCACGCCTGGAAATGAAGGTCCGAAACAATCGAGTTGTCAACGCAGTGGCCTTCAGCCCGATCCACAGAGAACTGGTGGCGGCCAGTGACGACCGAACGGCTCGATTGCTGCGGATCCCTGATCCAACGGCTGATCCCGTTTCCCATCACGACGCCAATGGACACGCAATGGCTATGGGTTTCAGTCCCGAAGGCGGTACCCTCGCAACGGCGGTTCGTTATCAGAAGGGGGATGGAGCGCGGCTCTGGGAACGAACCACCGGCATGTCCGGCGGACGATCCGTCAAGCTTAAGAGGCAGTTTCTTGGCGAAACATTCGCCCCTGATGGACGAACGTTGGCTCTCTCGGAAGGGACGACCGTCTGGCTGTGGGACGTCGCCACCGACAAACAGCAAGGAGCGCCACTGGCACATGATTCGCCTCCCAACAAGGTGTCGTTCAGCCCGAATGGAAAGGTTGTCGCGATCACATGCAACGATCACTCCGTGTGGATCTGGAACACGCTGACTGGCAAACGACTTTGCAATCCACTCAAGCATGGTGACTGGGTCGACGAATTGATGTTCAGTCCTGACGGCAAGAAACTTGCGACGGGAAGTCGTGACAGGGTAGTCTGGTTGTGTGACCTTGAATTGGGCAAGTCGTACCAGATACCACTAACGTCTGGCGGTGAGCTCAAAAACATTGGCTTCTCATCTCAAAATCGAGATTTCATCACGGTGGAAGGGACCTGGTCTCCGAAAGAGGGCCGCTACACAAGCAACACCGTCGCGCGCTGGGCAATTACATCGGGTGCGCCGGTTCTCAAGTTATCGACACATCCTGTTGGAAATCCAGTTCTGCTGAGTCCAGACGGTCGCAACCTGGTGACAACCGACTTCGGAACGCTGCGAATCTGGAATGTCTTCAATGGTCAGCAACGGGGCAAATCGCTTCAGCACCCTGACTATACACACGCAGTCGCGTTCAGCCCAGACAGCTCCACATTAGTCACGATCTGTAAATCGTTTATCTCGTTGTGGGATGTCCCGACAGGCGCCCCAAAATCCGCCCCGATCAAGCACACGGATCAAGATCCACGTGCGGTGTTCAGTCACGATGGCAAGTTGTTGGCAATCACGAACGGAGGCCAGGTGCGGTTCTGGGACGTGTCGACAGGGCAATTGCGCGGCGAACCCTGTCAGTTCGCTACGATGATCACACAGCCCCAGAAAATAGCATTTAGCCCGGACGATCGAACGCTTGCCATCGCCAATGGTGAGCTACTGCAATTCTGTGACGTACCTCGCCCAGTGACGGATGATCCTGAACAGGTACAGCTTTCGGCGGAAGTACGAACAGGGCAATCAATCGACAACGGCCTCGTCCAGACGCTCACACGAGCTGAGTGGAGCGATCGTCGCAAAAAACTTCAGGCGATCGGCGGGGATTGTCTGAACCCAATTCCTGCACTCGTTGTGAAAGCGCATTCCGACGAAATCCCCTCAGCACTGTCTAGTACGGATTTCCGCGACAGCAGCGCAACGAACTCATCAAGTGCGGCGAGGTTAGATCATTCTCGCCCTCGCTCTAGACATTCAGACGGGTCATGGTTCCTCGGAATGGCGGCCGCGATCGCCTGCCTCGTAGCATTGATTGTATTGACTACGCAGCGGCGCTGAACCCAAGCGCAGCGACATGTTGGTGCTCCCGGAGATAGTTAAACCACCATACGCGTTGCAACGGCACGTGTCACAGACCCTGTCACAGAAGACTAGTAAAATACCGAAAAACCTCGAAAAATCTGGAATGTGTGGAAACGCCAAGAGCGTTCGCAAGAGTGGTGGAATCCCCTGAAAAACAGGTCTCTCTCGAAGAATCCGCTGTAACTGACCGGTGGACTACGGAACCGAAGGTTGCTGGTTCGAGCCCAGCGGGGTGTACTCACAATTCAATTTGAAAAAGGGGACACGCTCCGTCCGCGGCGCCCGTCCCCTGTTCATCTTTGGCGTCTTGTTTCTTTTTTCCATTACCCGCTTCGGCACCCTGCGTTTTGATCCAACCACGTTTCGACTGGCGGTTCTGTAGCTCTGCTTACCGCGCCGTTGTGCTTGCCGTCGACAGCTCCTGTTGGTCGAGGCTGGGGAGTGTTTTGGGCCAGTTGCCTTTGTATTGGACGTTGCGGACTTTGACTTCGGTTTCGTTGGCGAAGTGGAAGAAGCCGAATTGCCTTTGGTTGCTGGCATACAAGTCCGTTTCGAGGATCAGTTGGCCGTTCAACGTTAGCTGCACGGTGTCGCCTTCGATCTTGATTTGGACCTGATTCCAAGCCTTGTCCTTCAATTCTGGTTTGGCGAGTGGCTTGGTTTCGGTTGCGCCGGTGACGGTTGTTGGCGCGATTTCGTTGTCGGGCTTCAGGCCGTAGCGGTCGCTGTCTGGGTCGGTAAGCCAGTGGAATTTGACTCCGTCGCTGTGGATCATCATGGCCAGGCGACCGATCGCGGGATGGACGTGTGTTTCGTCTTTGGCGTAATAGAACTCGTACGTCAGATCCATGTCCTCAGCCAACGGGCGGTGGTAGCGCAGCAGGCTTTGACGCTTCTGGTTTTTCATGCTGTCGAACTTGCTGCCGACGATTTCGTTTTCGGATTTGCGCCAGGCGTTGTTCGAGTTGTCGCCGTTGCCGTTCGTGTTCATGGGGTCGGAATAGAGCGAACTGGACCAACCGATCAGATCGTCGGCATTCGTCAAATTCAGTTCCGCAGGAATCTCGGGCGATCCACTGATCCGAATATTCCGCGCCTTGCCGCTGGACGCGGCGTTCGCTGACAGGGCGAGCCACGGGTCGATCTTTTCGGGCAGCAGTTGCTCGTGAACTTGTCGATCGTTGATGAAGTACGTGGCCTTGCCAGGGGCGACGTCCAGCTTCAGCCGGCACCACTCGTCGAATTCCAGTTTGGGATCCAGTCTGGGACCGAACGACTGATTCTCCAGTCCACCGAGTGCAATCTTCTTTTTACCATGATCGGGACCTGCCGATCGGCCGTGATACATCAGTTGCGGTTCATTCCAGCGACTGGTCGTCACTTCGGCCTCGACGGTGAACGTGCCCTTCAGCGGTGATTGGAAGTAGAGATAACTTTGCCCGTCGCCCGCGAGGTGCGAGACCGTCTTGTCACGAATCTGCCAGCGTGACGGCGGACTGAATTGCTGATCTTGAGTGCGTTCCATACGAGCACTCAGCCATTGCTGTCGAGGTGACGATCCACTGATCGGTGGGTATTGGCTGGTCTCAATCAGCGATTGGCAACGATCTCGCAGCGCGATCACTCGATTGCCCCAGGTGACATCGGCCGATTGCTTCCGGAATTGATCCGTCATCAGTGTGAGTAACGGAAGCGCGGCAGACCGGGTTTCGGCATGCTGCGTCGCCACGTGGGCAGCGAGGAATTCGGGCCAGCGCTCGGACGTGCGCGTGTCATCCGCCAGGGTCTCGCACAGTTTGGGAAGTTGTTTCAGGCATTCGATCGCTGCGTCAAACTGACCGCTTTCGATTTGAACGATCGTCCGCAGCGCCAGTTTCGCTCGTTTGATACTCGAATCATCATTCGCCGCAGGTTCCGTCTTCTGCTTCAGTTCATCCAGGCGATTCAACTCCTTAGCGAGTGTCACCAATTCAAGCGCGGGTGACGCGAGATCGGGACCCCCATACTGACGGCGTCCTTTCTCATTTTTTCTGGTCGCTGGTGACGCGATGGCAAGATAGTCACTACCGGGAATGTCGTTGGCCGACGTCAACGTGCCGTACAGCCGGAAATGGCTGTGGTCGTCGTTCGGCAGGACCCAGGCCGCCAGTGACTTGAATCGCAACTCCGGATTCAGGCCGCGCGATTCGAGCAGTCGATCCGCAATCGTGGCGATCTGGAATTTCTCGTCGATCACCTTGGCGTTGCCATGATGTTGAGCCACCGTCAGTTCGCCGGACGGCGCCTGTGGGTTTGAAACGGCTTCGGCCGGGATCGTGGCGGGCCAGTCGCCGCGCATCACGACGTTGCGGACCTTGACGGCCGTCGCGTTCTTGTCGTGATAGAAGCCGAAGACGCGATTGTTTTCGCGTTCGAACGTTAGTTCTCCGGCAGCCTTGCCGTTGACGTTGATTGTCACGACATCGTTTTTGAAAGACAGTTCAACGTTGTTCCAATCCTTTTCCTTCAGCGAGATTGGTCCCTTGCGAATCGATTCGTCGACCAGTCGATTATCGGTCGGCAGGCTATAGCGGTTGTCTTCCGAATTCCGGCTCGTCATCCAATGCAGATTCAGACCATCGGGTTCCAGCAGGAACGCCATCTGACCCAGAGTGGGATGGACGTGCGTCGAGTTGTGTCCGCGTTCGTACCAGAACTCATAAGTCACTCGATCGCCGTCCAGCAGCGGCCGGTGGTAATACAAGCGACTTTGCCGGACTTTGGTTTCCTGGATGGCTGACGGTGGCAATTTGCGGCCGAGCAGAATGTGGTCTTTGGTTTCCCAATCGACGTCCTTGCCGGTTTTTTTCTGCAGCACGCCATACTCATCGGCGTCCATCATGGCGTCGTCCTGGGATCCGGCGTCCTCGTCGTCATTCGTTTCGCGTTCGGCGGGCGGCTGAGTTTCGCTGTAGAAGTCCGACTGCCAACCAGGCATCGCATCTTTGAGTAACAGGCTGACTTCCCGGGGAATCTCGATCGCGCCGGACATCTTCAGATTGCGAACGGCCGTCGCTGCCGAGTTCAGACTGGACAAATTCAGCCAGGGAGATGACGCGGTCAGCTTCGTTTTTTCGTGGATCAGGTCACCGTTGACGAAGTACCGAATCTTTTTGGGAGTGACTTCCAGACGCAACTGGTTGAAGTTCTCGTGCCGGATCCGCGCCATCTTTTTCAGGAACTCGTTTCCGTTACTTTGTCCTCGTTGGATGCGGTAGTTGGCCGCTTGGGCGACATCGTAGCCCTGAAACCTGGTACCGTCGTAGCCCAGGTTCAGCGAGTTTTGATTCCAGGCGCTCGACCACACATCGCAGGTGATCTGGAATTCGCCCGCGATCGGATAATTGAAATAGATGTCGCTCATTTCCGTGCCGGCCATCAGGCACAAGATCCCCTCGTTGGCGATCCACCAGCTTGGCAGGCCGCCATTGCTTTGAGCATACGGGAAAGATCGCGAGCTGGCCGTCCAGTATTTCAGGCCCGCGTTCCACGGTTCGCTTTCGAGC
>Ga0105238_10000317_pt1 | contig 52676 bp, 77 predicted proteins | sample KBSC34metaG_FD_81526 | JGI IMG/M metagenome (GOLD analysis project Ga0105238, IMG submission 81526) | Corn rhizosphere microbial communities from Kellogg Biological Station, Michigan, USA - KBS C3-4 metaG | ecosystem: Host-associated > Plants > Roots > Rhizosphere > Soil | place: Michigan, USA...
CCCGAGCTGTCCTGCCCCCACCCGCCTAGTTAAACCGGGGTGCCGCCAGGAGCTAGCCAGACTGCGGCAGGCTGCGTTATGTGGCACAGCTAGCTGCAGCACCACGCCCGGCACGATGCGCACGTCCTGCCGCATCCTGCGCGATCGCGATCGGGTCGGGACCGGTACCCACCTGGGTATATTTACACCCCGCCTCGCGATCGCGATCACGCGAGGACTGTGTCTCGTGAGACACGCTCGGAACGTGTCTCCTGAGACACGATCCGCGATCTCGAAGCCCTCGCGATCACGCGCGGGTGATCGCGATCGTGCGCACGCGATCACGCACGGGTGATCACGCACGTGATCGCACGCGCCCGGGCACAGTTTGCGCTCCTGCGCATGCGCGCGATCCCTCGGCGGTGCGGTGGCACGCGACGTGTCGCGACGTGGCTAGCCACGGGATCGCGCGCGAGGCGGTTGGATCGGCTCATGCATTTGGATTTTCGCATGCCGACGAACCTCACCCCCTACGCTGCTCCCAACACCACGTACGCGGCCATGCCGCACATCGACTGCATCGGCGGTAACCGCCGCCCGCTCACGCTGGACGGCATCCGTGCCGCCGCCGCGGCACTCGAGGTCCTGCCCGAGCCGCACCGCATCACGCGGCTGGCCGTCGAGCTCGACATGGCGATGACCATGGACCCCGCGGCCCAGCGCCGCTACCAGGAGATCTACGGCCGTGCCTGGACGCCGGTCAGCCTCGAGGCTGACGAGCTACCGCCCGAGACGGTCGACGCCGAGTCCACTCGGGCCGGCACCTCGGCATGCACCCCGAGTAGCAAGCGCCGCTAGCCCCACCCCACCCCAGAGCCCGAGACTGCCGGAATACTCCGGTCCCCTCGGGCGTAGATCTTCCGCGGGACGGGCCGAATCTATGCTCGTGACGCCCCACCAACCAGACAGGAGACCAGATGACCCTCGCCACCGAAGCCACCAACGCCCTCGCCTGTGCCGACACCGCCGCCGCTGCCTGGCTCGTCGGCCGCGCTGCCACCGTCGCCCCCTGGGCGGGGTCGCGCAAGTACTACCTCTGCGACCTCGTGCCCGTCGAGGTCCTGCGCTCGCGTCGTGTGCAGAGCGTGCTTGCCGCGCTGCACCGAGACGGGTTCGTGGTGCTGTCCCGAAACGACCTGTGCGGACCAGAAGATTACCAACGCCGCCAGGACAGCGCGGTCCCGCTGGATCCGGGCGGGGACCTCGATGGGGCCATGGCCTGGCACTTTCTGGACCTCACCCGCCCCGGCCCGATGCAGTGGCAGGTGGGCTAGCACCCACCGGGCCGCGAGGCCCCCAGGGCGTCGAGCTCGTCTCGGCCCTCTGGGGACACCGCCGCCAGCGCAACCCCTACCAGACCAGGAGATCCCGTATGCCCACGCTGCTCACCGTCACGTCACCCTACCGTGCTCCCCGCGTTCTCCGCGACGCGGGTAGCCTGGCCCATAACATCCGCGTCGAGGACCCCTTCCAGCACCCCGGTTGCGCCCGCACCGCCGCCGAGGTGGCGCGCGAGCTGGCCACCGTCGAGCATGGGCGGTTGCTCGCGAGGATCCGCCGCTGGGTCGCTACGCACTCCCCCGGCGACGACGCGATCGTGACCGAGCGCGGCGTGGAGTGGTACGACGGCTACGAACGGCACTGCGTGAGCACGTTCGAGGAAGCCCGCGACGCGCTGGGGTACTAGCCCCACGCCACCCAAGGAGGTGGCGCCCGTCGAGCATCGAGCCATCTCGGTGCTGGCCGGACCCTGCATCCCCCGGGCCGAATCTGTGCTCGTTGACCCCTACCAGACAGGAGACCCCATGCCGCCCGTCCACACAACGCACCGCGCCGTCATACGGCAAGTGGTGCTCAACATCTCGCTGACCCTGGAGGGCCAGGAGCTGCTTGCCGCCGCCGTCGCGCTCGGTGCCGCCAAGAGCCCCCGGGGCCTGGTCATGTGGTGCAACGCCTACCAGAGCGACAATCGCAAGCCCGCCGCGATGCGGGCCGCCGCCGTTGAGCTGGGCAAGCTCGTCGTCGAGACGATCCTCGCCGGTGCCGAGTGGGACCACGACCACGAGCGCGGCACATGCTCGATCTGCCAGACCCTGGCCGGTCACCCGCCGGAGTTCCTCCGGGGCGACGTGGAGCCCTAATACTTCATCGCCGATTAAATACTCGCTCAACCCTACCAGCCCTACCAGCCCTACCAGGAGAACCATGCGTCACCTCGTCGGAATCTTGCTCTCGCTGTCCTGTCTCGTCATACCCGGACCATCTTCGGCCGATCCCGCTTCCGCCCACAAGCCCGACGGCCACCGCCGCGCGCTGATCACCCGCGCCCAGCTGGCCGCGCTCGCGGCCGAGACCAAGGCGGTCAAGGCCGAGAAATCGGCCGCCCGAGCCCGAAGCAAAGCGGACAAGGCGATCGCCTACCTCCACTGCGTCGAAGACCAGGACGTCTCCCTCGACGATGGCAGCGTCGTCGAGAACTGCACGGGGGCGGAGTAATGGCGGCGGTCGCCGAACTCGTCCGCATCGCGTGCGACATCGCCAGCGGATCCTCGCGCGATGATCATGCGACGGCGATCAGCACGGCCGCCAGCTGGCGCCGGTGCAACGCCCGGGGCAACGGCCTGGAGGCGTACCGTCGGGCCCTGTCGCCTGGCACCAGCTGGCGCTTCGTGACCAGCGAGCGACTGCCCCGAGGCACGTACCGCGCCTCGGACCGCAACATCACGCTCCGCGGCCCGGTGTATCCGGGCGACCTCGTGGCCGACTTCGACCGCCGCCTCAGCGGCGGAGCGTCGGATGGCGCGGCGCAGCACGACGGGCAGATCGGCCTCGTCATCTCCGCGGGCGCCGACGGCGCGGAGATCGTCTGGATGACATCGGCGAGGCAGAAGGACGGCACGGTCCGCGTGATCCTGCCGACCGGCGCCCACCTCACCGTGGCCGGACCGGAGTGGCGATGATGGGCGGGGCTCGGCAGTGTGAGTGTGAGTGCGGCGCGTGGAGCGGAGAGCGATGTGCGTACGTCGGCCCCGCCGCTGACATGTGCACGGTCGAGTTCATGCTCGCGCACCTCCGGGCCTCGCACGAGGCCGCGGGGAACCGCGGCGTCTACCCGCGCAACGGCGCGGTCCGCATCCGCGTCTCCGCGCAGTGCGTCGAGCGGATGCTCGACGACGATGGGGAATGGGTTACGGTGGAGTTAGCTGTCTGATCCGGCGCGCCTCGCGCGCCTCTGCTCCGGGCCTCGCGCCCGGCCCCATTGGGCGCCACATCGGCGCCACAACATCACAGCCCGCTCGAGCGGGCGGAAGGATCTGCCATGACCACGACGACCATGACCACGATCGCGACCTACCAGACCGGCCCTCGCGCGGGCCAACAGCTCGCCGCGGCGCGCGCCGCGAACCGCCGCGAGTGTCTGATCGGCGAGCTCGCCGATCGCCACGCCGAAAGTGATGGCGACATCCAGGAGCTGCGTTGCCGCGATGAGGGGCACCGGGGGTGCCGGTGCGCCGACCGCGTCGAGGATGAAACGCGCTCGTGGGCCTGGCACGTGTTCGGCCGTCTGCCAGTCGAGCGGCTCGAGGCGGAGCTGTGGGCGCCGCTGCGCCGCGAGCCCGACCCCCGGATTCCGGTGGTCGCCTCCAACCCGGAGTGGCGTTGATGCTGGCCACCCTCGTCATCCTCCTGGGCATCCACGTGCCCACCGAGCCTGAGGGGCCCGGCGAGCTGCACGGCTACATGCACGAGATGTGCAGCTTCCTCGTGTACTCGATGGTCGCGCCGCCCCCGTGGCCGGAGTTCGAGGATCCGCCGATTGGCGTGGCCCTGTCCGGTCTCTTCTGCGAGGAGTCCTGGTGATGTCGGACGAATTCAGCGAATTCAGCGGCTACCATGACTGCCCCTGCCGTGATTGCTTCGAGATCGCCATCGGCTGCCACATCGACGAGGACGGCGAGCAGCACGACGAGATCCCGGGGCTGTGCCACGAATGCCAGGAAGCGGGCTGCTCGCTCGACGGCGACGAGGACTGTCAGGTTGAGTACGACGAACCCGAGGTTGAGTCCGAGGACGACGAACCCGAGGAGCGGTAGCACACAGGGCCGTGGTGCCCACCGAGTTCGCCGCGCGGCAGTGAATTCGGTAGACCTCACGGAATTCGATTTATCAGTCGGGCGTTCGATCGCCCAGGAGGTACGCATGTCGAGTCTCGCTCTCCAGTCTCTCGCCGACTACATCACCCCCATGTCCCTGCTCGCCACCGCGCGGTCGCAGGGCATCACAGCGTTGGGTCTCAAGCCGTCCCCCGGCTGGCCCTGCAAGATCTTGCTCTCGTCGCTCGTCGCGCCGGTGTTGCACATGCGATCGACGCAGCGCCGCTTGCTGCAGCTCCTGCGCAGCGGCGGCATCGCGCTCACCCGCATCGACGAGGGCTCCTGTCCGGGCCTCATTCCGGGCGCGCGCCGAGCGGCGTGGTTGGCGTCGCGGTTCCGCTACGACGGCATCGTGTGGGACTCGATCGCATGGGATGGTGCCCTCCTGTCCGGCGGGAGCGTCTGGTGAGCCACGCCGTCATCCTCCTGATCGACCAGTTCCGGGCGCGCCACACCGCGCTGCGCCTGCAGGCCGATGTGATGCTGACCCGCACTCGCCACGATGTGCGGCGGAACGCTGAGACGCTCACCGCGGCCGATCTGGCGTGGTTCCGCCGCCCGGTGGGTGCGCCGTGACCACCGCGTTGCGCGTATCCCGTCTCGCGGCGCGCATCAAGACGGCAACCGAGGCAAGTGATATGCTCGTGCAAGGGCAGGCCGCGATGGTCGAGGCCATGCGCGCGCTTTTCAAGGCGCGTGTGACGCGCTGCAGCCGCTCATGCAGGGGCTGGTTCGTCGACGTCGATGTGGGCCCAACGCGGTGCGACGAGTGCGCGATCACCAACGGCTACGATCACATCGTGGCCGACCGCGACGTCGCGCTCTTGCCCGAGGCCGATATAGCCTGGCGCAAAATCCAGGAACAATCCTGACCGCGAGGGCGTTGTGCCCGTCGATCCGACGAAGAAATTCGTCGGTTGGCCGGACCCAATACCAAGGAGACGCACGCCAATGTTCGAGGCACGCACCAATCACGAATCCTGTCCTGTCCGCATCATGTACACCGAGGTCCTCACCGGTAGCGTGATCCACGCCAGCGAGCTGGACACCCGCCTGTGGGGCCTGCGTCCGGTGCGAGCGCTGGCCGTCATCCGGTGCACCGAGTTCAGTGCCTGCTCAGGGACGACCGTGGAGCGAAGCAACTATCGGGTCATCCTCGGCGACTGCTGCGAGGGCGCGCACAGGCCGGGTCTGGTGCAGATCTGCGGCTCGCACGGCTACCAGGCCCTGGCGTACGACGCCACGCTTGGCCCGGTTCCGGCCGATGAAGAGCTTCGAGAGTGGCTGGAATTCGTCGCCCGGTATCCGATCATCGACGACGACGACCACAACGAGTTGGAATCGTATCTCGAGTACGAGGCGTGGGACGACCACGGCCAACATGACTTCGAGCGCGCGATGATTGCACTCATGGATGCGGACATCGACATGGAACACGAACACGAGGCCCCGGATCTCGACGGGAAATCCGCGATCCATATGACCCCAGCGGACTCTGCGGAATCCGGGACATGGGCGCAGCTTTGGCGCGATCTGTGGTTGGTCGGCGCCCACGAGTTCGGCATCAACGGCGGACCCGGATTCGCTATCGAAAGCGGCGGCTCGGTCAATTTCTACGTCGAAGAATGGATCCGCGCCGCCCGGGCTATGCACTCGGCCGTAAATGCGGCCGGATACACTCGCGCGGGTCAGCGGGTGCACCGGATCAAGCTGTACGGGAAGATCCTCGAAATCGCCGAGGCCTGCCGAATCTCTGCGGGCAAGTAGATATCCACCCATCCAGGGGCCTCGCGCCCGTCGAGCCGCCATCTCCCATGGCGGCTGGCCGGACGCAACGTCCAAAGAAAGACAGGATTATTCAAATGTCAGAAAACCACGACGACACGATCCCGCTAGATCCGACCAAGGTTCAGCTTCGCAAGGTCCCGCCGCCCGACCCAAAACAGGTCGCGGAACTCACCAAAGCGTTCAACAACGCAATCCGCGCCGCCGAGGCGTCTGGTGTGTGGCCGGCTGTCGTGCCGCAGTCCAGGGACGCGATGACCCGCGCGACCATCGAGTTCGTGGCCGCCGCCTTCGGGGGGGTGGGGTGGGAGATGAACATCTCACCCGCGAACCTATCGGCGCGGGCGCTGATCTGGCACCCCGCCGCCGCGCGCGGCACGCTGAGGCCCGGAGAGTAGGCACGAGGGCCTTGTGCCCGTCGATCGCCAGAGACATCCTGTCTCTGGAGTCGCTGGACCCAAGGACAGGAGCACTGCGATGGACAGGAGCACTGCGATGTCAGACACAGAGGACGATTTTTTCAGCATGATCGAGGTCGATGCCCCGGCGCCGGCCGGAGGTATGCTGGCGGCACCCCGCCAGATCCCGGCGCCAGCACCTTCGCCGGCGACTTCGCCAGCACCTTCGCCGCTGGCCGCGATCGCGGCCGAGTCGAGCGCCAACGCGGCCGCGACCGGCATCGGATCGCGGGCCGGTGGCCAGCTGCGCGCGGTGGGGTTCGCGAACGCGGACGGCTACATCCAGGCCCTCCGCAACGGCGTTCCCACCGCCACCTACGTGGCCTACCTCGAGACGCTGCGCGCCCGCTTCGGCATGACGACTGCCGATCTGCAGGCGCTCTCGCTCCCCCCGCCCATGGCCGAGGTAGATCTCCCCGTGGGCGCCGGCATCACCCACACGCCCACCGGGCCGAGCGTGTTCGACCGCCCGGCGGCAGAGCGCAAGTTCACCGTCGGGGCCCAGCCGACGCAGACCGTGGAGCGGGTTGTCCAGCTGTCGCCCACCCAGCTCGTCGCCGGCGCGGCGGCCGAGGGCTCGCACGCCATCGTGGCGTGGGAGGGCACGTCGGGCCTCACCCTCGGCACCCTGCGCGCGGCGCTCGATCGCATTGGGCTCGGCGATTGGGCCCCCTCGTCGCCGTCCGCCCGCGCTCAGGCCGGCGTCGCGCTGCAGGCCCTGAGCGCCAAGGGCTTCGTGGTCCGGGCCGCCCGACGGTCCCATCTTCCCGGACTGGATACCAACCACCACGTGTGGTCGGTCGGACGGGTGCATCACCTGGTCTCCAACGAAGTCGGTGCCGAGTTTGGCAAGCTCAACGCCCGATTCACGCTCGCTGGCGACAAGCTGTCCTACGTCGGCGACGCGTCCATCGGCGCGCCGGTCGTCGCCGCTTTCAGCGCGGCGCTCGCCGCCGAGACGCTCAAGTCCAGCGACGTGACCGGATGGCTGGGGCGCAGCCTGTCGATGCGCTGTCGCGCCGTGCGGTTCGGCGCCATGGGCTGGCTGGTCCCGTCGCGCCACGTCGCGACCGCCCGGAAGCTCGTCGAGGCAACCCGCTCAACGGGGTTCGGCTCGGGCTGGGTCACCGGCCTGCCCGTTGCGACGTCCGACGATCTGCGGGCTGGCATCGCCGGCGCGCTGCGCGAGGAAGCGAGCGGCCTACTCGCGCGACTGGCGACCGAGAACGCGGCGGCCGAGAGCGGCAAGATCGGCGAGCGTCGCGCCCAGACGTTCCTGCGCGACATGCGCGAGGTCGGCGCTCGCGCCTTGGCGTACGCCGCGATCCTGGGCGACGAGCTCGTCGCCTCGGTGCGTTCCGACGTGCGCACCGCCATCGCCCAGCTTGAGAGCTATCTCGGCGACGACTACACCGGCATCGGCGCGCGCTTTGACGCGGTCTGGCAGGAGATCGCCGACGACGTCAAGCGCACGGGGGATGTGCTGTAGGTCGAGCGCCGCGCTCGCGGAGCCTCGGAAACATCCGAGGCTGTACGAGCGTTACGCTCAGACAGGAGCGCTAGAGATGATAACTGCCACCCTAAAGTCCGTCACGCCCGGCGATATCCGGGCCATGCTAGCCTGCTACTCCGACGAGCGCGTCGCCCAGCTGTGGGCGGGCCGCGAGCGCCTCGCCGCACGCGATATCATGTCGCTCGGGATCCCGGCGCACGATCGCGTCTGGTGCCTAGTGAGGATGTTGAATGCCCCAGGACGCGCGGCGTTCGCTCAGTGGTGCGCGGATCGCGCATCGAATGCCCCCACTATCCCCGGCGCCAACCGGGCCACCCTTTCAGCCTTTGCTGCAGCCAGCGCCCGCGACTACGCCGAGGTCGTTATCGCCGGAGATGTCACCGCTGCGCCCAAGGCCGCCGACTACGCCATTGAGGCCGCCGACTACGCCGTCGACGCCGCTTGCGGTTGGGCCTCCTACGATAACTATGAATATTGCGCCGACGCCGAACGCACCGTCGAGCGTCGGGTACAGCTGAATGAGCTCGTCCGCATGATCGAGGCGAGCGAATGACCGCCGAGAGTCTTACCGTGCTAGACATCGCTCGCGTGCTCGAGATCGCCACTGCCCGGCGCGACCGCGTCATGATCGTCACCTGCCATGTCGCCGCGCCGCCGCCCGAGGTGTCCCTGTCTCGCGACAGCATCCGCGCGGCCGTCGAGCGCGCTCGACGGCGCGTGGTCAACGCCATCAACGACAACTACCTCGGCATCCCCGAGGAAATCGAGGACCGGAAATGATCGAGCAAGCACACGGCGACGCACTGCATCCACCCACGGCAACCGCCACATTCAGCGATGACGAGCTGCATCGCTACGAGCTGACTCGCCTGGTCACGCCTGACGATGGCGCCCCGGCGCGCCTGCCTGGCGCCTTCGCGCTGTTTTGCGGGCTGAATCCCAGCACCGCCAACGCATTCAAGCTGGATCCAACGTGCATCAGAGAGACCGGATTCACCCGCCGGTGGGGGTTCGGCGAATACCGCAAGGTCAACGCCTACGGCTGGCGCGCCACGCTCCCGGCCGATCTGTGGTCGGCCGGCAGGGCCGGACAGGATATCGTCGGCAACGATAACGACGAGATGGTTCGTCGCAATCTCGAGCGCCTCAAGCGCGATGGCGGCGTGGCTATCGCGTGCTGGGGCACGCACGCCAAGACCCATCGCGTCGTCCGCCTGGTCGAGCTTGCCGAAGCCGCCGGCGTCCAATGGCAATGCTTCGGAACCAATAACGACGGCAGCCCCAAGCATCCGCTCTACCTGCCCGGCAGCACCCAGCCCCAGCCGTGGATTCCGCCCTGGAGGCTTCCATGATGAAGCTCGGCGTCTACATCGCGATCGCGGCCACCGTGTGGTTGTTCTCGATCGTCACGCCATCGGCGGCGCCGCGCCATCCAAAGTGGCGCTACATCGGAAAGGAACGCGTCCCGTGGGAGCATGACGTCGACGCCCACGAATGGGAAGAGTTCGAGCACTCAGTCGACGAGTGCATTCCACCACAGGAGACGAAATGATCACCAAGGGATTGCTTAGCGAATGGGACGCGTGTTGGTTCAGCGATGGAAATGACGGCGATGCGCTCTGGGCAGCCGCCGTCGGCGACCGCACCGAGGTATCACCCCGCGAGGCCGCCGGGATCGAGTCCGTGTCGCTCGACGATCGGCTGTGGGTGCTGTGCGGCGCGCTGTGGCACCGGTCGGAATCGGCCGCGCGCACGTTCGCGATCGACTCCGCCGCGATGGTATCGCATCTCGCTGGCCGCCCGCAGGATCAGACGGAGCACGCGCGACTGATCGGCGATCTGCGCCGCATCTACGCGATGCCCGACTTCGCGGAACAGCGAATCGCGCGCACGCGCTGGTCCGCCGATATCGCCCGTTGCGCCGCCGCGCTCGCCGCAAACAACCCCACCATCTGGGAATACGCCCGCGCCGCCTGGATCTCCGCAGAAAATGCTATTTTCACCGCAAACGCCCATCTCACCGCCGGCGCAGCCGCCAGGGCAATCGCTCTCGCCGACGATGCCGGCCTTACGACGGCCTTCAGAACCATCCGGGACGCCGAGCTGCGCAAGGCGATCGATCGCGCGCTCGTCGCGCTCGGCCCCGACGCGGATGGGTGGTCGTGAGCAACTCGCCGTGGCTCACCAGCGTGGGCGGCCGCTGCGCGCACTGCGGACAGGAGGGGCACCGTGCGAAGCACGGCAATTGTTCTCCTGTCCATCGCGCAGCCCTGCGAGTCATCTCTGGCGAGCTGACCACCCAGGAGGCCGCCGAGCGGTTCGGCGTCAGCAAGCAATCCGTGTCGGAGGCGGTGCGCAGGGCCCGCGCCGGCAAGGTGCCCCCGTGAGCCGGCTGGCCAGCATCGGCCACGAGCCGGCGCCGCGCGGATACCGCGGCGTGGTCGTGGTCAACCACGAGATCATCCACCGTACGCCGGAGACGTCGGTCGTGGAGTACGCCCGTGCCAGAGCCCGCGCATGGGCTGGACGGAGGGGCTACGAAACCGGCAGGGGTGCTCCGTGATAGACTACGATTATCTCATTGACAATCGCTCCGACCCCGACATGCGGTCTGTGTTGGAAGACGCTGATATCACCGCGGGCCGACGCGTGACTCGTCTCGGGGTCGCACTTTGGGCCGTCGGTGACGACGTCGTCGCCGTCGACGACGACATCGACGCCAACGACGTCGGCATCGTCGCCGACGTCGTCGACGGCGACGACGACGCCGTCGGCGACGACGACGGTGATGTCGTCGGCGCCGCCGCCGACGCCGTCGACGACGACGCCGTCACCGACGGCGCCGCCGACGACGCCGTCGGCGAACTTGCGGAACCACTGACCACGGAGACAGATATGAGAGACGGATTAAAAATCATCCAGGTTCCCGGACGTTATTCTTGGGCCGTGACTCGGGTTGGATGGTTGCGCCGCGTATCTGGAGACGAGTGGGAGATCGTGGGTGCGCGTACCATCGTGCGCACCGGATCGCCTCGCACTCTGGATAGCCTCGCCGCCCATGGCCCGGGGCGCGACCATCGCCTCAGTGCTATCTCCGAGGCTTCAGAGGAAATCCACCGACTGGTCATCCGTCGTTCCATTCCGGCCAACGAGGCGGCGTGGCTCGAGCATTGCCCAATGCCAGCCGGCTGGGTCAGGTGATGAGACCCGGGCGCACGCCGACCGCGGCGTCAATCCTCCGGTCTCGCCAGGCCAATGCGGAACGTAAATTCTCCGACGCCTGCACGGCAAAGGCGGAGGCGCTCAGAACGTTGATGTTCAACCGTATCTACCGTTGCTCGCCCACATGCCGCGGCTGGACGGTCAACGCCGATCTCCTGGTCGTGGAGCTATGCGACCCATGCATCAAGGGCAGTGGGCTGCAGAGCCTGGTCGGAGACGCCGACGCGGCGGCGCTGCCGGAAGCCCGGGAGGCGGTGGCCCGCATGCTGCGCGGCGGCACATGAACACCAAGCCCTACGACACCCACCACCGACGCCTTGTCAAGCGGATGAAGCGTCGCTATGTGAGGCGCCTCGATGCCGTCATGCGCGGGCGTCACGACATGGAACATTCAGACAGGAATGTTCGGGCACTCATCCGCGCTACCCGAGACCTGGGAAACGCGATTTTTGCTGCGGTTCTCCGACTCCAGCAAAATTAGCTTGCGTGATCCGGTATCGGCAATTAGCGTAGCGAGCGCCTGATGACCAGGACAGGAATAGTCCCTGGTCATCGCGCGTCACCTACGGCGCAAAGGAGTCGACGATGAAGATGTCAAAGCCCGGACCGACAGATCTCGAGTACATGGTGGTGACGTGCACGCCGGCCTCGACGGAGGTGGTGTTCCTGGAGCACGAGTTGGACGCGATCGAGGAGGCGACCGCCGCGCTCAAGCCGCGCACGAGCACGTACGTCGGCCTGGTTCTAGCGCAGGGCGAGAACCTCGTGCGTGACCGCGCCGGCGTGATCACCGTGGCGCTGCGCATGACGCCCGAGCAGCGACGCGGCCTATCGGAGATCGGGGTCAGGGGGCTGCAGGCAATCGAACTGCACCTCAAGGCCAGGATCGTGGAGTACCTCGACAAGCTGGCTCAAATATGAGCAGCATGCACCAGCCGATGCTTGAGGCCATCCACCCGACCGAGGCGGTGCGCACCCAAGTGACGCCGCCCTCCATCCCGTGCATGTGCCCGAGTGATGACCGCGTGGTCGCCATGGAGTACGCAGCTCCGACTGGCGTCAAGCACGGCAGATGCGCATGCGGTGGGGTGTTCACGACCGGAGGAGTGGCTATTGCTGCGCGATAGGCTGCTCGCGGACCTCTCAGCAAGAGCGGTGCACCTTCGCGTTCGCCGAAGAGATGATGCTGTTCTGGGCCGGTGTCGCCCAGAATAAAAAGTAGCGAGTACCTCTTGGCGTCGAGGCTCGACGCCAGCGGGTGCCACCTACAAGCAAGGTGGAAGGAGATAAGGATGAGTCGACTGAATGCAGGATGGATGTTGGTGCTGGCGGCCGCCGCGTGCGGTACCACCAGCGCAGATGTGGGAGATGATGATGCGGCGATCTCCGATCGCCCGGCGGAGGTATCGAATCCGCTATGCGACTGGCCGCAGCAGTTCGGCGTGCCGAGCCACACCGGCCGGGCGTGCCCGGCGCAGCATGGCCTGACGGTGGTTGCGGCCCTCGTGTCCGACGAGGACGCGCAGGCCGAGAACGCGTTCAACGGCTTCTTATCGATCCACGAGGGCGCCGTGGTGACGTCTGGATCCTACGTCGTGATGCCGCACTCGCAGGGCTGGACGGATCCGGTGGAGATCACCGACCCGTCGACGAAGACGTACGACGTGCAGGTGTTCCGCTGGGATCCGAGCGTCGACGCGCCGAACCGCGCGCTCGACTACTTGTACACGCTCCCCGCGAGCTGGGAGCCCGTGGACCGGGCGGTCCAGAGCTTCGGCTACCTCACCAACGGCTACGTGCAGGTCTTCCAGCCCGTCGTGAGCGGCTCGCAGCTCTACGTGCCGGCCTCCTCGGGCCGCGTCGAGCGGCGCGATCTCGCGACCGGCGCACTGATCGCGACGATCGATCCGTTCGCCGGTACCGCGTTCTCCGGCGATCCCAAGCTCACGCAGATGGGTGCGCTGTCCATCAGCCCGAGCGGCAAGATCTACTACACCGCGCTCGCCCATCCGCTCGGCGTCAACCCGAAGGGTCGTGACGCGCGCGGCGCGTGGCTCGTCGAGGTGGACCCGACGACCAACACGGCGCGGCGCGCCGACTGGTCGCTCATCGCGAGCAAGACGCTCGGCATTCCGACGTCGACGGACCAATGCCTCCGGCCGTTCTTCCTGTTCGGCCGCAAGCCGACGGGACCGGATGACCATTCGAACCGGTCGGCCTGCGGCGCTCAGCAGCCGGCGATGAATTCCCCCGTCGCCTTCGACGGCATCGGAAACATCGTCGCGCTCTCGTATGGCACGAGGGAAATCTCGGCGGCCTTCCTGATCCGCGTCAGCGCGGCGACGCTCGCTCCGATTCAGGCGTACGATTTGCGCGGCCGGATGCTCCATGGCTGCGGCGTCCGCCTGGCCTTCGACGAGCCCGATACCGACTGCGCGATCATCACCGCCAATGGCACGCGCAACGTCGGGTTCGACCCCGACCTCAACTCTCCGGTCGGGTTCCAGGCAATGGGATTGATGGATGGCAGCCCGACCGTGGCACCCAACGGCGACCTGGCCGTCTCGGGCTACGATTCGGGGTTCTCGTTTTTGGGCGGCTACGACAGCCGCGGCGGCACGATCTCGTTCACCGCGAGCGGGGCGCTGCGCGCCGTAAACTCTGTCTTTGGCTGGGAGGTCACCAACGCCGTGCAGGCCGCGCTCACGCCGGGCGGAGGGTTCACCTACGTATCGGACAGCCAGCTCTACAGCGAGTTCGATCTCAGCATTGCGCGCTGGTCTCCGACCTTTGACGTCCTGTCTCAGGCGCGTCTCGACATCCAGCCCGGGCCGGCCATCGACTGGCTCGACACCCAGGTCGCCATCAACATCGATGGTAGCTACTGCGGCGTCAACGGGATGGGCGTCTTCGCATGCTTTGACGGCACCGGGGCGCTCGTCGAATCCGTCGACCTGCTCGGCGCCGATGCGCTGCCATACAGCATCGAGACGCTCTCGAACCACATCTCGCGGGACCGTGCCGGCACGTACTACGTGAACTACGGCGGCATCATGTGGATCATCGCCGGCGGTGGCGGCGGCCGCGCCCACGCAACGCTCGCGCCCACCGTTGGCCAGGCGGCGCAGCATGCGCTCGGTCGGGCCGCCAAGGCCGCGCGGGCTCGCTCGGATGCGCCGCCGGCGCTGGCGGAGCTCGACGTCCCCCGTTCCGATCTCGTCAGCATCCCCGACGAGCTACGCCTCGTCCGGCCGTCTTCGGTGTGCGGGATACCGACCAAATGCCAGCCCTACATCGCCATCGTCAACGGCAACGGCGAAATCGAGGTGAGCAAGGCGCCGCTGTCCGACGCTATTTGCGATGCCGCCTGCGGTTCGCTGGAAGGCCGATGCCCGGCGCCGAACACCCTCGGCGCCTACCTCAGCTGCTCCGACAAGTGCTTGACGCTGGGTGACTTCACCGCCACGTGCATCGCCAATTGCGTCAACAGCATCCGCACGTCCTGCCAGACCGGGAGCGGGAACCTGTGAAGAAGACGCTAAGTCTCCGCAGGGAGGTTATTCGGTCGATGACCGCGCGCGAGCTCAAGATGGCTGCTGGCGGGACGGTCCACGACTCCGACCAGCCGGCGTGCGAGCTCAGCGACACCAGCGTTCCGAGCTTCGCGACTCCGGCGTGCGGCACCGCGTTCACATGCGGAATCCACTCGCTTTGTGGATGCAACGGCGACTCTCAGCTTTGCCATCTGCCGTAGCACGCCGTGTAGCCTTGTGCTGCATGTGACCGGAGATCTTGCGTTGGATGTCCGGTCGTGAGATCACCCCCGACATGGCAAACACCACCCATGTCGGCAAGGCTCGGATCTGCAACTTCATCGTCACCCGCAGCGACGGCAGCGTCGACGCGACCACGCCGGCCGCCGTCGGCGTCGGGAATCCCAACAACCTGAGGGCCACCATGAACCCGGACAACCCGCGGCAGTTCGCCGTCGTCGCCCTGGCCGAGACCCCGGGCATCAACACCACCGTGACCTGCAACGGGCACTCGGCGTCGCTGCTGGTCACGGTGGTGGCCGCCGAGGGTCCCGACCTCGCCGGCGTGTCGATCGGATCGCCCGGCGACGAGGTCGACCCGCCGAGCTGGGCCTAGGTCCGCTTCGGCTTGAACGGACGCACGACCTCTTCTGTCGTCGTCGTGAGTCCGCCGGCGTCCTCGATCTCCTTGAGTAGGAGGTCCAGGGCGCCGGTTTTGTTTTTGGTCGTGAACTTCTCCTTGGTCCCCTTGTGGTCTGCCACCAGGCGCTCGATCGCCGCGATGGGGACCTTCACCTTTGCCGCCGCGCGCGCCTTCTGGGCGCCATAGCGCGCCTCCAGGACCTGAAGCGCGACTGCGCCGTCGACGTCACGCTCGTTGCGCAGCGTCCGCCCCAGCACCCGGCCGTCGGGGAGCGGGATGTCCTCGTGCCAGGCCGCCCTGGAGATCTCGGCCTTCATCTCGGACAGCATGTCCGAGATGCGCTCGATGGCCAGGTACGCCACGCCGGCGCGCTCGACGGAGAGGACCGGCCCCGACGACCTCACCAGCTCGATGTCGTTGCTGATCGACAGCCCCAGCTTGACGAGCTCGGTCGGCAGCTCCCGGATGAGACCCACCGTACCGGGACACGATCGCCGCGCGGAGCAGTAGGCGCAGTGATCTCCCACCACGGTCGGGACCTCGAGCCCATTCGCCCATTGCATGGTGTACTGCTCAACCAGGTCGAAGACCCGCTCGAACTGGTCGGCGGCGTCGGCGAGGTCCCAGCCGTCGAGCGTGTCGCGCACGGCGTAATGCGTCCCGTCTTCGCGAAGATGGAACAGCTCGGCCACAACGGAGTCAGCCTTGGTCAGCGAGGCGACGCAGAGCGCCCCCATGAGCGTCTGGCCAAACTGCCCCGGCCGAGGGTAGCGCGTGCGGCCAAACTTCCAGTCCCCGACGTACCCCTTGATCCCCTGGGCGGCCGCGGCCTCGTGCCCGATCAGATCGTACGTGCCAGCGATCTCGTCGTCCGTCGGCGGATTGGGCAGCGTGTCGTAGTCGCGGTGTCCGAGGTTGCGGCCCAGCTCGCGCGCGGTCCGCGTCCTCACGTTCCAGGCGACCGCCACCTCGGTGGATAGGTGCGTCGGCAAATCGTCCAGAGGGAGCACCGCGCAGTAGCGGCGGAACTCCTCGGGGACCAACGCGAGCGCGTAGTCAACGCCCTCGATGCCGATGTGCTCGAGGAACTGGTGGATCGCCTTGCCGCGGTTCCGCACCCATTCGGAGCGCTGATCCGCGTTGAGGTCGACGACGCCCGGGAGCACGGCGCTCGCCGGACACTTCCACACGCGGTGCCACTTCGATGCGGTCGGCTTCACCGTGGCCCCCTCTCCCCCATCACCGGCTCCGACAGATCGAATTGCGGTGGTTCCACCCTGAGCATTCCGGTCAGGTTGAAAACCATGAAGTTTCTGGATTTCTCCAGTCCAGATCGCATCTCGATCTCCATGCCGCTAGAGATCCGCGGTCCGCACAGAATGATGCCATCACAGTAGCGGATCACCGTGATGGCATCATCAATGCCGGCCTGGCGATGCGCCGGGTTGCTGTCGTCATCGCCGGACAGGATGCTCGCGATCCAGGGCGCGATCACGGTGTGGTGCGGCCACGTCTTGCGGGCCCACGCCAGCCAGCGCAGCGCGCGGGCCACGTTCTCAGTGACGTCGCCCGCCACGGGGTGTGCGAGGTAGAACAGCGGCCGGGTCATGCGTCACCCATGAGATCCTCAGCATCGACCGCTCGGGCTAGCTCGCAAGCCCGCTTGATCTCGCCATCGGTGGATCGAGACAGGATGGTCTCCAGAGTTTGGTCCATCGTCGCCAGTCCCATGACCGACCTGGCGGCCTCTAGCTTGACGAGCGTCGATTCGCGCAGCGCGATGCGCCGGTAGCGCGGGCCGCGGTTCCCGCGGCTCACGGGAGCTCGGCCTTCCGCTTGGCGAAGATCTCCCGCATCGAGGCCGCTTCCTGCGGGCTGGCGTGCCGCTTCGACCAGGCGACCCAGATGGGCTTGCTGTCGTCCAGGTGGGCCTGAGTCCGGCAGGCCGCCGCCCACGCCTTGAACGCGTCGAAGGACTTAGCCTCTGGGATGACCGGCGCGCGCACCTCCTCAGGCGCCGCCTCCTCGCCGAAGTCTTCGACGGGATCCGGCGCCGGGGCAGAACTGGAGGTCGCCGTAGTCGTAGAGCCGGGAGAACCCGACGAGGTCGACGTAGGCGCGGCCGTCGAAGAATCGTCGGGGGTCGAAGGGCGGGCGGCCGCCGCAGCAGCCTCGGCCGCGAGGCGCTCGTCCATCTTGCGGCGGGCCTCGTCGATGGACGCCTGAAGGCGATCCTCCTTCTGCTGCATCGTCTCGTGCGGCCTTTCAGCCGGCGGCGGCGTGCGCGGCGGACGCGTCACCCGCTGGTGATCGGTGACGCGCGGCTGCTGATCCCGTCGAGGCGTCGCGATGCTCTCGGGGGCCGGCTTGGTCTCGGCCTTGGGCGCCGGAGCCTCCGGATCCACCGGAGCAGCGGGAGGCGGGACCGAGGAGAACGCCGGCTTGTCGGTGTACTCCGCGTCGATGAAGTCCCCATCATACGCCTCCTCGACGGACACGAGACCGGAGACGATATCCGGCCAGAGGATGCGGCAGATCTGCCCGGACCCGCGGGCGACCAGCATGTCCGCCGGGTGGTGCACCCAGTTGTGCTTGCTCATCAGCCCGGCCGCCCGGGCCCGCTCGATCGTCCAGGTGATCTCCAGCTGAGCACGGCCGCGGCGCTTGCCGCGCCACGTCGCCCGCTGCGGCGTGGTCTCGATGAGATCCAGGACCTCGCACAGCGGCGACCGGAGGATGATCGCCCGCTGCCCCTCGGCCGATAGCCGAGGAATGCCCTCGACGATGTGATAGAGGCGGAGCGACTGCATCGGGGCGAGCCCTAGCTCGGCGCCCGCCATGATCACTACGGCCATGTTGACCGGCTGCCCCCGATACGCCGTGGGAATGATGCCGGATGTGGCCAGCGCCCGCGTCAGATCCATCACCTCGCCGAACGTCCTGGGCACGATCGGCATGGGGTCATGCGCACCCGCCTCCATGCGGCGGATGGCGGTCTCCGGGTTGTACGCAACGATCTCTTTGCCTTCAGCCATTTGAATCGATCTCCATGCGCCGAGTTGACTTGGGCGCTCACCCTCTGTACTAATTTTTTAGCGTGCCGTCTACCCCACTGCTGCCACCGGATGCTGACGAGCTCCCAACGAAGATGGAGCAATGGTATCTCGCGTGCCTCGGCGCCTGGGTGGAGCACTACGGCACGCTGCCCAGCGTGCCGCAGCTCAGCGACTGGCTCGGCAAGTCGGGCACGGCGATCCGCAGTGCCCTGCTGGCCCTCGAGGCCAAGGGCTACACGCGGCGGGACCCGCGTGGCTACTTCTATCCTGTCCATGGAGGTGAAGCATGACGGCTAAGGCAAACATCAACGAGCTCATGGCGGCCGTGTCGAGTAAGCATCACGACCTGATCGTGTCCGTCGCCAAGTCGTCGGTCGACGGCGACCCGGCCCGGGTGGTGGCGCTCACCGCCGAGTACCTCACCGCCATCGCCGGCATGCAGCCGCTTCGCAGTCGGGCGGGCGTGGCCGTCGACGCCGCATTGACCGCGCTCGTGCGCCAAGCGGCCGACGAGGGGCTGATCGACGACGCTCGGGACAATCCTCCGGTGAGCAGCGACGTCCTGCGCCTCCGGCAGTTGCTGCGCGAGAGCCGTTCGGAGCTCATCGCGGTGCGTCGCAAACTCTCCGACGAGCTAACGGGAGTCCGATCGGAGCTGCGCGACGCGACGGATACCATCGCCAGCCTGATCCGCAAGAGCGCCGGCTGATCCCCATGTCCAGGTTCGACCGCGATACGGTGGTTGCCGAGCTGCGCGCAGAGGACGTAGCGGCACACCTCGGCATCAAGGGGCAATGGCGCGGCCGCTGGATGCGCACCAACCGGTGCGCCGAGGCGGACCACGGGTCCGACGCGTTCGCGCTGGCCCGCGATGGGATGTGGCATTGCCACGCCTGCGACACCGGAGGGGATCTCCTGTCCCTGATTGCGCGCGGCGAGCGGATGGACCTATCTGGCGACTTCCCTCGGGTTCTTGAGGTCGCGGCGGCGATCGCCGGCGTGGCGCCGGATGATGACTTCGGCCCGGCGCCGCGCCCGGCGCCCAAGGCTCGCCCCGCCCCGCCCCCACTGAAGCCCTGGTCCGAGCGCCTCAGGCTCGCCACCCGCCGGGCGGCATGGGTGTGGGATCACCTGTACGAGGGCGAAATCCTCGTCGCTCCCTACCTCAGGACGCGGGGCCTCGATCCCGCTGCCGTGCTCCGGCGTGAAGAGATCCGCTGCACCCCGCTCCGCGGACCGCGCCCGACCGCGCAGGACTCGGAGGATCTACGCCGGCTATGGGCGACGATGGCCCACATGGCGATCGCGATTCCTGTCCGGGATGTCACCCGCGGAGCCTTCACCGACATTCGTGTGCGACGCATGGAGCCATCCCCGGGCCAGCCGAAGATCATCGGCATGCTCGGCGGCGTCACGGTGCAACCCGAGACCGGCGGATGGCCGGCGCAGCTGGCCGGGTGTTACGGTCACCCGGAAGAGATCGACGGCGATTCGGTCGTGCTGGTCGAGGGCGCCATGGACTACCTCACGGGCCTACAGATCTTCCAGAGCGCTCAGGTCCTGGGCGCCACATCGGCTGGCGACATGCCGCTCCTCGCCGCGCATGCCGCGCGCAAGCTGGCGGCGCGGGACGATGAGTCCGTGCTCATCATCATCGAGCAGAACGACCCGCCGCGGCGAGCTCGTGATGGTCGCGCGCTCGTCGGAGCTGCCGACGTCTCGGTCAACGAGTTACCGAACAGCGCCGCCAAGACCGCGCTCCGTCATCTTGGCCCGCATCGCGTGAAGCGCATCCTCTGCCGGGTTGACGGGCGGGACGACATCAAGGACCTGAACGACCTGCTGTGCGCGGGCGTCGATGTCCGGGTGAAGGTTGAGAGCTTCAGCGCGCCCGAGCCGCAGGATGGCTGAATTCGACGAGGAAGACTTCGGCTCCGGCGACGAGCCCGAGATGGGGATCGTGGTCCCGTTCCCGGGGATGCGCGTCAACGACCGGCTAGCCGAGGCGTGGGCCAAGGAGGTCGCGCGCCGCAACCAGGCCAACAGGACGAGCTACATATTCCCGTCTCCGGCGCAGATCGTCGACACGATCATGCGCAAGCGAACGCTTCCCGTGCTCGGCTGGCCGGCCAGCTGGCCGCGCCTGGCGGCCCGCGCTCGGCTTTACGCCGGCGACGCGATGTCGATCGCTGGTCCCAAGGGCGGCGGTAAGACGTCATTCGCGATCCAGATCGCCCGCGCCAACATGGGAGATGGGATACCGGTCATCTGGGTGGGGCTCGACCTCGACGACTCGCAGATCACGGTGCGCGTCATCGCCAATCAGCATGGCGTGCACACCAAGGAGATCCGCGAGCACTGGCCGCGGCAGCGCATCGACCACGCGATCGCATCGTTCGCCGACCTATGGCACTTCGCCGACCGGCACATCGACGTCGACCGCCAGATCGCGTCCATCATGGACGTCGTATCCATCACCAAGGCGATCTATCGGCGCCCGCCGGTGGTGGTCGTCGACTACCTGGGCAAGCTGACCGCTCTCGCCGCCATGAGCGCCGAGGTTCGGCGCAGCACGATCCAGGTCGTCAGCCAGCTCCAACAGCTCTGCCTGCACGAGGAGTTCTTCCTCATCCTGCTGGTGCAGACCAGCCGCGCCAACGAGATGAAGCTCGTGGGGCGCGAGGACTTCGACTCCGCCACTGACGCCATGGGCATGGCGAGCGACGCCAGCGCGGTGGAGGCGGAATGTCGCGTACAGCTGGCCCTGGCCGTGTTCAAGGCCGACGACGCTCCGCGGCTCGACAGCCACGTGCTCTGCAGCAAGAGCAACGTGGGGCTCGAGGGCCGCGAGGGCTTCAGCTTCGCCAAGGCGGGCGGCGTATGGGGCGAGCTCGACTACCTACCGGCCACGCCGAGCCAGGTCAAGGCGGAGGCCGACAAGGACAAGCGCGACAAGCACCGCGCGGGACCCGCGCGGTCGCCGGTGGAGGTGCGCTCGGACATCAACGCGGCGAAGGCTGGAGACGCTGCGGCGCTGCGGCGCGCCGCGATCCTCGCTGCCATCCGACGGCACGGCATGCTCGGCATGGAGCTGCGCGCCGTCAGGCAGATTCACGGCGCCGGACGCGGCCCGGCCGTCGTGCAGGCGCTCAACGAGCTGGAGGCCACCCAGCTCATCGAGCGCGTAGGTCACAACAAGTGGCGAGCGATTCTGGGGCAGACATGACACACATCGTCAACGGCAAGTTCGGCGGCATCCATGGCTAGTATGTCTCCTATGGGTAAACGAAAGTCCATCGACAAGGCGCGTTATGGCGCCATGTGCGTGCCGGGTCGTGCCGAAGATGGCTCCGACTCCGCGTGGTTTGTGGCGCCCGTTGGGCGTTATTACAGACCGGGAACCGCGATCTACATTGGAGACGGCGAGACGGCCCACGAGCGCGCGCGCAAGCGCGCGTCGCGTCTCAACGCTCGGAGTCGCTAGGTGTCTGCGGACTTCGCAATCGACGGACCGGCATACATCTCGTTTTCCGGCGGTCGGACGTCGGGCTACATGCTGCATCGCATTCTCGTTGCTCACGGCGGTAGGCTGCCGCGCGACGTTCACGTTTTGTTCGCCAACACCGGCGACGAGATGCCAGAGACCCTTGATTTCGTACGCGATTGCTCTGAGCGCTGGGAAGTCCCGATCAACTGGGTCGAATATTACCTGACGCCGGACGACGAGCCGTCCTACGAGATCGTCTCCTACGATTCAGCGTCGCGCGATGGCACTCCGTTCGATCGCTACTTGCAGCACGTCGAGCGCCTCACGGCAGCCAAGGGTAACGAGCCCTACCTGCCGGGGCCCGGCAACAGGTTCTGCACGACCGAGTTGAAGATCCGCGTGATGAAGAAGTGGATGCTCGCCTTCGGATACGAGCACTGGACGAACATCGTTGGAATTCGCGCTGATGAGCCGAAGCGCTGGCGCAAACTCAACCGCAACCCGCCAGAGCGTTGGGAGGTCGATCTGCCCCTTGTGGACGCTGGCGTGTCCGTTGACGACGTGCGCGAGTTCTGGGGTCGGCAGAAATTCGACCTCGGTATCGCCGGTGACTGGGAGGGTAACTGCGACGCGTGCCATCTCAAAATGCCATGGAAGGTCGCGCGTGTGTTTCGCGATCACCCAGAGCGTGCGCAGAAGTGGCTCGATCGCGAGGCGCGTGCAGGCAAGACGTTTCGCCCTCGCGGCCCGAGCATCGCGCAGCTCGTCGCGCTCTCGCAGGAACCAGAGCCCTCGGTCGTCGAGAGCGATCAATTCGAGATCCAGTGCACCGGATGTACGGATTAGTCTATGTGCCTTGGGAGGTGCCGCCGCCTCCGTGTCCCCTCACGGGCCCGCGGTCGCTGTTGATGGTCCGGTAGTCCTCGAGCTGCAGCCGGAGGTTGTCGTCCTCCACCTGCCGCAGGCGCTCGCGGTGGGCGAACAGGAGGTTGATGTTTGCGGGCGGTGGGATCGCGCTGGCCATGGCCAGGGGTACCACGAAAAGAACAGACCCCGGCGAGGTACACGGGACTCGCCGGGGTCGGCCCCGCATGGAGGTACGCGGTGCAGACAGGATGCTATTCGCTGGGCGCCGGGACGTCAAGCCCGAGCTCGATGGCGTGAAGCCAGCAGATGCGACGTCCACCGACCAGGGTCACCATCGTCATCGAGCAGCGATCTTTGTCCGGCAGGGGCATTACGCACCCGCCTACCGGCAGGTACTGGCCGGGGTACGACCAGACCGGAGATGACGTCGGAACGGTGTTGTTCACCTCGACGACAACAACGCCGGGAGGCGCCTTCGCGATGACGGCGCGTGCCTCGCTTAGGTTGCCCGCGGCGGCAAGGAGAACTGCGTCCTTCAGGTACTGCTTTTCGCTCATAGACGACCATCATATCCATGTGTCTATACATGGCAAGCTTTGTTTGACAACAGCCGCATCGCGATCCACCATGTCGGACATGCGAGCAAAGAAGCCCACAAAGAAAAAGGCCGGCAAGGCCAACAGGAATCGAACCGATCGGAGTATCGGGTTCCGCATGACGGCGGAACAGCTGGACCGGTTCGAGACGGACCGGGCGGAGTACCGGGCGGAGGCTGCCCCCGACTTGGATATCGGCCAAGGGGCCTACGCCAAGATCGCCGCACAGCACTTCTGGACGACCCGGTCGAACCTGGGCCTGGAGCGCCTGGAGCATGGCGCGCTTCTGGGGGTCCTGTCCGAACGCCTGACCAAGGTGATGGACATGATCGATCCGTCCTCCGAGGCGGCGCTCGAGGACGCCATCATCGAGCTCCGGTCGGTCGTTGATCGGATCGACGGGGAGCGTGCGCGATGAACGACGCGATCCCCATGTGGATTTTCCTGGTGGTCGTCGCGATCGATGCCGGGTTGTGGGGCCTGCTCTATCTGCTCTATCGCCGGAAGGCACGCCGGCATCTCGAAGTTGTCGATCGCCTCACCCGCGACCTCGGCGATGCGAACAGGCGGATCATCCGGCTGCGCGAGAACCTCCTCGTGCGGCGCGGCGAGATCGCGCTGGGCGGAAACGCCGTTGCCCCGTTCAAGGCGATCCAAATCGGGACCGCCGACTCCAAGGGCAACATCGTTGCCCTGTTCGGGACCGACAAGACCGACAACGGCAACAAGAACGGAGGCGGCAATGGCGCTCGATGACATCCTTCGCTGTCGGGACAGCAGCCCGGCAAAGTTCTCCGTCAGCATGGGAGACGCCAAGAACAACGCGGGCCCGCTGATCGAGGTCACGAGGGGAATGGCGATTGCGATCGCCCAGATGGTGGCGGAACACCTCAGGATGGGTACCGGTGACTTCCATCTCGCCGGCGAAGACTGCGTCGACGACCTCATCTTGATGGCTGTTGCAGCGTTCGTCTCGCGCGTGTTGTCGACGTCGAACAACTGGACGCCCGAAGGTTTCGCTCAGCTCATCCGACTGTTCGACGCCGACAACACGCCAGAGGACCTGTCGATCGCCCGGGCCGTGCAGGACGCCGCAGGGCCTGTGCCGTGCCCGTGCCCGAGATGTCAGGCCAAGCGGGGGCAGGCGTGAAGGCGCCCAGCAATGATGGGCTCGTGCTGATGCACCAAGCCAGCATCGCGATCCTGAACCTGTTCCGCAAGGTGATGGCGTCGGCCCAGGAAGCCATCGCGGAGTCCGGTCCTGCGTTCGCGGCAGAAACGGCGCCGGCCGAGGATTACGCGATGTGGGTGATGATCTGCGCGATCGGGCGCTGCATCGAGGCGACGGGCGGAAGCTGGACTCCGCAACTGTTCGCAGCGGCGCTGGCGCACGTCGACCAGTCCAACCCGAACAGCACTCTCTCGCGGGCGCTGCGCGCTCGACCTCTACCGAGCACCTAGCCCGCGATCAGCGCCGACGCGCCGCCCTTGAGGACGAGCGCGCTGATGTCCATCGGGCCGATCGGCGTGGTCGACGGGTAGCCGTGAAGGAGGCTATCCACCTTGCCTCCGCCGGATAGCCCGCAGTACTGCCACAGGGCCAGGGAGGCGAGGTCCCATCCGATGCGCTGGTAGACCTGCGCCGGCAGCGTCTCGGTGTAGCGGGCGATGTACAGCCAGCGGCACCCCATGCGGTCGGTGATGCCGAGGTCGTAGAGCCAGCTGCCGCCGTAGAGCATCACCCACTTCCCGGTGAGCTGTCGGATTCTTTCGACGAACCTCGACACGCAATCGATCACCTGGCGCGCGGTAACGCTGGTGCGCTGCCCAGCGCGCTCGACGTCAACCACGAAGACGTCGCGCGGGCCAAACCCGCCGGCGCGCGCGAGCGCCTTAAGGAAGAACTCGGCCTGGGCATCGGGCGACTGCACGACGTCGATGTAGTGGTACGCGCCGCGCAGCCAGTCGGTGCGCGCCGAGTGCGCGCCGGCGAGCTCGACCAGGCGCCACTGACCGCCGAACCACGTGCCGCCCGAGTAGTAGGTGCCCTGGGTCGCCTTGATGATCGCGCCTGACCATGGCGCGCCGGCGGAGGCGAGCGCGTTCCAGTTCTTTGCCCCGTCGCCCTCGTATACGTCGACGATGAGCGGGTCCATCAGGCCGCGCTCGCGCTCGAGTTCTTCTCCGCCTGAACGCCGGGCAGGTGGTCTTTGAGCCACTCCCAGATGCCGGCCGACGCCGCCGACGTCGACAGCGCCGTCGCGAACAGCGCCAGCGTGATGGGCGCGCTGACCGCGAACGCTGCGCCCAGCGTGCCCGACAACGCGATCGCTAAGTTGAGGGCCATGCCGCCGAATGGTGTCTTGAACCAAGACCACAGCGCGCCGGCCCAGCGCCGCAGCGGATACGTCAGCCCTACGAGCACGAGGCCGACGACGGGCTCCCACGCCTTCGAGGTCACGGCGGCCCAGAGGAGCTTCGCCCAGGCCGCGGCGTCGGTGTCAGGGGACGGGATGTCCGTTGCCGCTAGGGCCGAGGCGGTCATCAGCACGAGCATCAGGACGGGCCAGGTCAAGAGACGGTTGATTCTCTGCATGCCCAGAGGGATCGCACGCTTTCCGGTCCTGGTACAGACCGGAAAGCGTGGTCAACAGCTGGGCCAGCCGAATCGCGTCAGCCGGTGCGAAACACACCGATCCCGCGCCGAATGCGGCGGCGCATCGCACACCATCCGCCAAGACAGGACGCTCAGGCAGTACGGGGAGGGACGGCGGGCATGGGCTGGGTCGATCGACCATCACCGGGGTTGGGACCGGAATCCTGACCGGAACCTCCACCGTCCGGGTACAGGACGCCGATGGCACCCCCGACAAGAATGTCACCAGCAGGGACACCAGCCTTAGCGAGCGCATCCACGAGAGCCTGCCGCTGTCGGCGCTCGTTGTCCAGCTGGGCCTGAAGCGCCAGCGCTCGCTCGCTCGCGACCGCAGCCTGAGCCTCGGCGGCCGTGGCGCGGGCGTTTGCAACGAACGCCTGCGTGGTCGCCGCGCTCTCGCCGGCCCGCGCCTTCTCCTCCTCTGAGACCGCGGCCATCGCCTCGCCGCGGGACCGCCAAGCGAAGAACCATCCGAGGGCGCCGGCGAGGCCGGAGACGAGCAGCGCGATCACGTCGAACATGAACCGAGCCTAGCACCGGCTGGCGAGCATCGAGCTCACGATCGCCCAGACCCCGGTCAGGATCGCGGCGAGCTTGAGCAGGACCTGGCGTCGCGCGGCGCCGGACGCCTTGCGCTCCACGATCTCCGCGAGCGCGTTCGCCTTGCGGATCTCGAGCTCGGCGGCGGCATTCGCAGCCGCCTGCGCCGCCGTGCGCTCGTACGAGGAGACCAGGATGCCCATCTGGCCCTCGAGCTTGGCGACGTCCTCCCGCAGGTCACCTACGGTGTCCTCGAGCACCGACATCCGAGCTGAGGAGCGAGACTCGCTCGACTCCGAGGTTGACCTACGTCCGCCGCGCCGGTCTGCTGGATCGCCCATCACCGCGTGGTACAGCGACTCCGCGGCGGCATCAACTGGCAGATGTATGCCGCGTATCGATGCGGCTATCGACGGTAGCGCAGGTACACGTCACCGACATGCAGGACCTGGCTGGCTCCGGTCGCGGCGAGCTGGATGTTGACCCAGACCACGGCGTTCTCCGGGATGGCGACGTCACCGTCCGTGGTCAGCTCGAACGCGGACCAGGCCGCCGCCTGGTTGCTGACCCCGCTGCCTTCCACGGTGTTCGTGCCGGCGATGAGAGATCCACCGCCGACGTCGCCGAGCGGGTAGTAGCCGATCCCCGCGGACCAGTCGACGACGCCGTCGCCGTACACCTCGATGGCCGCGCCGACCACGACCTGATCGCTGTCGACGTTGATGCGCCCCCAAAAGTTGTTCAGCTTGTTGCCCGCGTCGGTCGTGAACCTCCAGACCGGCACGAGGCCGGAGCCTGGCGCCTGGACCAGGACGGGCGGCGTGACGCCGGAGGTCGAGCCGATATCCACCCAGCACGCTGGGAACGATTGGCGGAGCCGCTCGGTCTGCCGATCTCCGACATTCATGTCCTGCAACCTGTTGAGGAGCTCCGGCGGGACGGGGTCGCCGAGAGCGATGGTGAGGTCTCGGGATTCTGGCAATGCCATGTCGCAGCCTTTCTTGCGCGGCGGGGCCGCGTCGATCGCCTGAGCGTCGGGGTTGGCGTCACGCTGGACGCCGGCGTCCAGCGTGACGGATGCGTCCGGCCGCTCGCCCACCGGGGCCGAGCAGGCGACGAAAATCAGAGCGAGCAGCGCCTTCATGGGATCCCCATGTAACCACCCGTCGGCGTGATGCCAATGAGGCTTTTGTCGTCTCCGGCCACAAGCACTGGCGTCTCGGTGAAACCGATCTGCACGAATGCATGCTTCAGACCGGATAGCACAGTCCGAATTCCGGCCGCATCTGGCGCGGCGCCGAGGGCCGTGGAGTCCAGGAACACGTACGCCTGGAACGGCCCGTGCCCGTTGCCGTCGCGCAGCACGATCTCGTCGAAGCTAGCGATCGGCGTGGTCACCGTGCCGCCGAAGCTGCGCAGGTACGGGCCGCCCTGGTTGACCGCCGGAGAAAACGCGATGTCAGCGCTGTCGGCGAACCCGGCGATGCCGGAGGTCGTCGACCATGCGATGCGCCACACCCCAGGCGCCGCCCTGACCTGGTAGAGGTGCAGCCATAGCGCGGCCGGGTTGGCTCCGAAGGTGTTGCGAACAACGACGCCCTGCGACACGCCTGACAGGAATAGCTCGGTCACCAGCTTGAACGTCCCGCCGTCATCGCGCAGGCCGGCCAGGATGTAGTTGCGAAGGCCAGCGTCCGCGAAGAATACGCCGGCCTCGCCACCGGGGTGCGGCGTCGAGAACACCGTCTTGGCGACGATGTGCGCGTCGGGGCCGCCGCCGGCGAGCGGCATCGTCATCCTGTGCCAGCGCTCGGCCACGCGGCCATCGAACGTGAAGTCCCCCGATGCTCCGGGCGGCAGGCATCTCGCTGCACCGGACACGATCGACCACGACGAGCTGTCCGGCTGCATGAACCAGCGAACCGGGTCAGGGCCGGGCGACGTGGCGAAGTCCTCGAAGATCGTGTCGGAGAACGTGACGAAATGCAGATCGTCGACGTCGGCGTCGATGAGGTCGGAGATCGCGTCGATCACGCCATCGCGCGATGAGCCACGGCGCTGACGCAGCCGGGACAGGACGCGCGCCCGTCGCTCCTCGGTCGAGAGCGCCGGCTTGGGAACGAGCCGACACAGCGTTTCCCAATCGTCGAGGACCTGGCCGTACGCGCGCTGCGGCAAGAAGTTGGACCGCATCTCCTCGATCGACGCGGCCGCCAGGCCAAGCGCCTGCCCGATGAACCTGAGCTCGCGCTGCACGTCGCTGCCGGGATCTTGCGGCTGCGGAAAGCCATCGTCGTGCATCTCGAGGATGAGCTGCTGTCCAAGCGGCTGGTACCGCGTGATGCGCAGCCAGGTCGCCTCGACCTCCTCCAAGCAAAGCACGCGACCCACCAACATCACCTCGTCGATCTTGCCGGCGAAGAAGTGGCCATCGCTGCCCTGGTGGCGGGTGCCGATCTGGATCGCGCCCGTGGTGCCGCCGCCGATGCCGCCATCGGCCGACGCGACCGTCCCCACCAGGATGTCACCGACGTAATAGCGCAGCTCCACCGAGGTCGGCGAGATCCATCTCCTGGTGGCGGTCAACATCGTGTAGCCCCTCGGCAGCGTGACCGTGGCGCCGGCCTGCACGTGGATGGTGCCGCCGACGTCCTGCCAGACCCACCGCAGGCTAGCCGTGTTGCTTGCGGCATCGACCACGGCGAGCTCGAGGGCGAAGCACAGCCGCTCGGCCGACGACGTACCGAGCCCGCGGGAGATGATGTTCCCGCCCTGTCCCGATGCCGCCTGCAGCGTGCCATCCCAGAACACGATCGCCTGGATCGTCATGTCGCGCGTGAGCAACGTCGCGCCGCTCTCGCGATCGCGCGCCCCCAGCCCGGTCGACAGCACGGGCTGGAAGTCGCGCGCCATCCCAACCGCGCCCGACACGACCGTGGGCATGGCCAGGGCGCCTCCGGTCAGGGCCGGATCGAGATCGTCGAGCACCCGGCCTTCGTCCTGGGGGAACGCGTCATCGTCGCTCTCGTCGAACCGCACCACCAGGATTGCGGCGGCGTCGTAGAGCCCCAGCGCGCCCGGCGGATCGAACGCGATCGTCTTGTCGCCGCCCGCCGCCATCACGCCCTCCTGACGATCACCGGGCCGGGCGTCACGTAGTGGATCTGGCCGTCATTGGGGAATGCGTCGTCGATGCTGTCGTAATCCGCCGCCGGAGACACGATGGTGGCGTTCCGCACCCCGGCCTTGTACATCGCGATCTTGTAGATCGTCGACACGAGGAGAGATCCGGACCAGGTCCCATATCTGCCGGCCGGGTTCGCCGCGCCGATCCCGTCAGCCAGGATATCGAGCCCGACGATGGACGGGCCGTTGGGGTTCGACGGCGCCGCCTGTCCCTCGGTGATGGCCACCAGGCCGCGGCCCGCATAGACGTTCTCGCCGTTCAAATGCGCGACGATAGCGTCGCGCACCGGCTTGACCAGCGGGCCGCCCGAGTAGATCAGGTCGCCTACTTGCGGCGCGTTCGTCGGGGCGGACTCCAGGATCACCTTGTCGGCGGCGCTGATGCTCTCGATCTTGATCTCGTGCCCATCCTGAGATCCCGGCGTGGACACGGCGTCCAGGATCAGACGGTGTCCGGCGCGCAGCGAGGTCGGAAGCGGGATCGAGAACTGCAGCTCTCGCGTCGTTCCGTTCCACGACGCCACCGTCGGTCCGTCGTCATCGATCCAGTCGAACTGATAGGCCGCCGAGCCGTTGGTCTGCAACCGGATCTCCACACGCTGCGGGTCCGGCACCGTGAGCAGCACCCGCAGGGAATCGCCGCTGAGCTGCAGCGGCACCTTGCTCGCGATGTACGCCTTGACGGTGGCGCGATCGTCGACCGTCAGCGCACGCGCCGACCCGGACGCGTTGTAGAACGCGGCGACGTCCACCGTGCCCCTGCCGGCGCGATCGCCGTACGCGTACGCCTTGGCGACTGACGCCAGGCTCTCGATCGCCCAGTTGACGAAGTCGCCCTGGCTGCCGCCCGACCTCGAGCCTGAGAACGTGTCGACGACGCGGCTGCGATAGCTGCCATATTGCTCGTCGTCGAAGCCGTCCTCGTCCAGGTCGAGCTGTAGGACCACGTTGGGCTGGATTCCTGGGATCGAAGACAAGAATCGCAGCGTCTCGCCGGCCTTGAGCCTGGTGGACGATCCGGTGCTCACCGCAGCGATATCCACGTCGACGAACCCGTCCGGGTCCCCCAGGATTCCAGGGATGGTGGCGGTCTCGCCGAGCTGGAAGATGAGCCCGCTGGCGTCGTGCACCAGCTGATTACCCGACGCGGCGCTGGACGCCGCCGAGCCGCGCACGCGGCCGGCATCGCTCTTGCGGGCTCCGGTCGCGCCCTTGCGTTCCACGCCGGTGGCAATCCCCCAGTCGTTGATGGGCTTGCCGTCGCCGGCGGTCAGCACATGGACGTCGCGCTGTGCGCTGTCCACGTGGAAGTGCAACTGCGTCACGGCGCCGGACAGGAATGTGGTTTTCTTGCCGTGGTAGCTCCGGCGGCTGCCGAAGTTTAGGCCGGGGAACAGTGACTTGGCCAGGGCGACCAGGCGGGCCCTGGTCGTGTCGAGGGACGGGATTACGAATGGCATGGGATCACCTCTGCTGTAGCAGCAGGTTAACAGGCGACCCCGACGCGAGGTCACGCCATGAGGTCGATACGACCTGCGTCCCGTTCTGGTCGACCAGCGGGGCGCCGTGCTCGTCGCGCACCGCGACGCGCGCATTTGCGAGCACGCCTTCGGTCGCCAGGTCGGCCATGACGCGCTCCGTCTCGGCCCGCAGGACCTCGGGCGTCAGCGGATCGCCGGACCGGATGAGCGACTTGATGGCGGTGCCATGGCTCGGGTCGAACGGGCTGGCAGCGAGCTCGACCTCAAGCGCGACGAGCACGATGCTCCGGCTATCGGCGGTCTCGGCCCATTCCCCGTTGTCGGTGCGGACGTAGTCCAGTGTGATCGGGTCGATCATCTGATCGTACTGGCCGCTCGCGCCCTGCGCGATGGTCGGGTTGAGATTGCCCAGCGCGCTGCCGCCGGTGCTTGGCAGGAAGCTGAAGCCAGACCCGAACGGCGACGGGAACGGGAACGGTAGACCGGTGCTCATGCTGCCCCCAGGGGATAGAACTTGACGGTGCCGGCGTTGCCGGCGGCACCGGCGTTGCCGGTGCCCTGCGCGACACCGCCGGTGCCGCCGGGGCTCTGGGTGGTCAGGTTGCCCGGCTGGGCGGCGCCGCCGTAGCCAACGAACAGGATCCCACCGCCGCCACCACCGCCGCCGGCCGCGTTCGATCCGATGGCGCCGACGCCCGCGCCGCCCGCGCCGCCGCGCGCCTCAATCACCAGGGTGCCGCCCGAGCCCAGCGTCCGAATGCCGACGACGCCGACGCCCGCGCCGCCGCCGCCGCCGCCGCCGGCGGCGATCCCCACGGTGCCGGCGCCGCTGCCGCCGCTGCCGCCGCCGCTGACGATGCCGGGGTTGGACATGCCGATCTTGGAGAACAGCGCCTGCGTCCAGGTGAGGATGTCGCCGAGCGAGGCGGCGTAGGTGTTGGCCACGCCGCCGCCGGAACTACCCGCGGCCGTGGGACTCGAACCGCCGCCACCGCCCGCGCCGCCCTTTACGGAGTTTGACCAATTGCTGGCCTGGTTGCCGGCCTGACCAGCGTTCTGGATCCCGCTTGGCCCGGCGGCGGAGGTGCAGCCCTGCGGATTGGTGCCCAGCGCGGCGCCGCCGGTCGACGTCGCTCCGGGGTTGCCATTGTACTTGATGGTCGCCGTCCCCGACGCCGGAGGCGTGACGGTGCCGGAGAAGAACAGCCGGAATCCGGTATGAACGCCGGCCTGCGTCTGATCGAGCTCGACGCCAGCGCTGAAGGTGGCGTTGCGGAACGCGCACTCGCGCTGCGCGGTATAGACGCTGCCGGCGCGCGTGTATCCGGTCACGGCGGTGGCGCCATCGAAGACGGCGTCTCCGTCGCTGCCGTCGCCAAATCCGCCGACGCTCTGCTGCAGCATCGCGAGAACCTGCGACGTGGTCAGGTCGATCGGCGCACCGGTGCTGCCGGTGTTGTTGCCCTTGAGCGTGTTCGCCGCCATGGTGGCCAACTTCGCATTCGTGACGGTGGCGCCGGTCAGGTCTGCGCCGCTGCCCGTCGTGGCGATCGTTGCCAGGCCGAGCATCGTTCTGGCCGTCGCAACCGACACATCGCTCGGCGCCGCGCTCCCACCGGTGCTGTTCGCCTTGAACGTCGTGGCCGCCATCTCGGCGAGCTTGCTGTTGCTCACCGCGCCGGCATCGACCGTGAACACCGTGCCGCCGCTGCTGACCACGATGTCGCCCTTGTCGCCGTCGGTCAGGCCCGCGCTCCCCGCGGCCAGGGCGGTGACGCGGCCGCGGGCATCCACAACAACGGTGGCTAGGGCATAGGTGCCCGGCGCCAATCCCGCCGCCACCCATTCGCGCAGATCGAGCGCGGCTTGGCGCAGGATGTTGTAGTCGGCGGAGCGCACGTATTGATCGGGCGCCGTGTCCGCGGTGCTGGCGGGGGTCCCGTCCCAATTGGTTTTGGGCCCCGGGATGTCGGTCTCGTCATCTACGAAGTGGGTCACGCGCCGGTGGTATCCGATCGCCCGATGCCCGTCTACTCGACCTTTGCGACCGTCGTAAGATAGCCACTCGACCCGCTCTGAAACGCTGCCACGGCCACATCGAACTGGGCGACGGCCGCAACGAGCGCCGGGGTCGCCGCGTTCGACGGATCGGCAACCGGCTTGATCGCGACCGCATACGTGCCGATGGCGTCGGCGAGGAACTTCAACGAGTCGATCAGCTGATCCTCGGAGCCCCGGTAGGTCTGACCGCGCAGCGTGCTCTCGACTGGACCGGCCGCGCGGATCTCGACCGTCGTGTTCTTTCGTACTCGCACGGTCGCCGTGCGGTTGAAGATCGCGGTCTCGTCATCGTCCATGTCGTTGGCCATAGCGCGGCGGCCATCCTCATCGCGCGTTCCGACGATGACGGGATTCTGGGCGCCGCCAATGAAAGCCACGATCGCCTCGGAGTTGGCGCCGGCCTTGGGCCGCGAATGGAACCCGATGTTGCCGAACACCTCTGCGGTGAAGCTCTCCGGGGTCCGCGAGTCGAGCAGGAGGTGCCCGAGCAACTGCCAGAACGCCCCCGAGGTCAGCTTGACGGCCATCCGGCGGATCATGCCGGCGACCGCGCGCGCCTCGGTCCCGCTCTGCCGGCGAACCTCCTCGGTCGTATCGCTCGTCTTGCTCATAGCACCACCTCGGTCCCGGTCGGAACCATGTTGAGGGTCGTGACGTCTCCTGTCTCTCTGTCGAACGAGTAGGAGCACGTTGAGATCCAGTAGGTATCATCGATCCCGATGTCGTCGTAGATGACGCGGGCCACCGTATCCGTCGCGTACACCGTGGGAGCCCCGCCGGAGAGCGCCTGGCCGAACCCGCTCATCTCGACGGTGACCACGTGGCGATGGTAGTCGCGCCGCGCCTGCTCCTGCGCGGCAACACGGGCCGCGTCGTTGAAGCTGTCGAAGCTTCTCTCGGGCATGAACAACCGCTTGGGATGGTTGAAGTCGCGTCCCGTCCCGTCAATGCGGTTGAACGGGTTATCGAACGCCACACCTCGGTTGTCGGTGACGTTGGTCCCGAAGTTGGTGTCGCTCTGGCCGCCGACTCCAGCAACCATGATCATCGAGTACCGCTCGCCGTCATCCTCGGTGACGTGCAGATCGTGCGCGTTGGTCCGGATCGGGTTGTCCGGTCCTGTCGCGGCGAACAGGTACTGAGGATCCTGCGCCTGGTTGGGCTTGCCGACGAACAGCTCGCGCCCGTCGGCGGAGCTGAACACCACGAGCCCGGCGCGCGACGCGATCTCGTGAATCACCTGCCAGCGCGATTCTCCCGGGTGAACCTTGCCCTGTCGCGGCACTCGCACGTTGATCGTCACCACCGGTTCCGTGGTACCGGCCACCCGCTTACCCTTGCCGCGGCGGAGGATGCGGTTGCGCGAGTTGTCGATGGTGACGGCGCCGAACCATGGCGACGCCAGCCGCTTGATGGCCTCCACCACCGACATCCCGGTGTAGTTGATCGCGGGCGCGGACTCGTCGATCAGACGGCCGACCCGGTCGCGTCCCTGGATCTCCAGGGTGCCAGCCTTTGCTCGGACGAACCGACGATCGACGAAGCCGTCGATCAGGGTGACGCCATCCGCCTGCACGGTGACGCGAGCGTCTCTGCGCAAGGCGTTGAAGGCGCGCTGCGTGACCGGGATCCGCAGCACGAACGTGTCGGCGGCGTGGATGCACGAGCTGAAGATGTTGCCCGACAGCCATCCGCCAACCTCCTGGCCCTCGACGATCACTGTCACACGCGAAGCCCCGATGGTCATAGCTGAGCCGGCCTGGACGGCATAATGTAGCTGCCGACGTCCAGCCACCCCGGGGTGGCGATGTCGTTGAGCTGCATGATCTGGCGCGCGCGCTCCTGCGCCAGATCTCCGCCGTAGATGCGCGCCGCGAGGGGCAGCAGCGCCGTCTGATTGACGACGCGCATCGTGAACACCGAAGGCGTGTTCGCGAGCACGGCCTCGGCCGCGGCGCGCACGGTGTCGCCCAACGTGATCGCCGCGATGAACGCCGGGTACATCCTGACATCGAGCTCGAACCCGCCGACGTCGATCATGGTCGCGATGCTATCCGAGATCCGCGCGGTGTCGATGAGGACCTGGCGAGACGGGACATCGTCCGTCTGATTCCAGCCAGACACCGTCGCGCGAGCGTCGGCCGTGAGGGCGGCGCTCGCGTAGGCAAACGCGAAGGCGTCGGCACTGGCGAACCCGACGGCGTTTGCTACGGCCGTCGCCTGAGCCACGGCTCGAGCGGAAGCGTAGGCATTGGCGAACGCCGTGGCGGAGGCCGACGCAGCCGCGGTGGCGGATGCCGTCGCCGATGCGCTCGCGCTGGCTGAGGCGCTCGCTGAGGCGCTGAGGGTCACGTCGGCGGAGATGTTGGCGCTCACCCCGATGTTGATGTTGGCGCTGAGCGACGCCGAGATACCCAGACTGACGGGCTTCAGGAAATCGAGCGAGTTCGCTGCCGAGGCGGGCAGGCCGATACCGTCGGAGCGGAGCTGCTTGTCGAGCGTGTCGGCGGCCTGAAGCACGGCGGTCTCTCCGGCGATGCCGCCGACCCCGGGCGAAAGGGGGGAGACCGGCTGTGACTCGATGTCCGGGATGAACTCGCAGGTCGCGGTTGCCACAGAATGCTCGTCGATCCGCGGGTCGAAATCGCCCACGACCGCCCAGAAGTCGCCGAGGAGCGGATGAGACAGGAGTCGACGCTCTCCGAGATCCACGGCCTGCTGCATGCGAATGATCTTCTCCGCCGGCGTCTCGTCCTCTCCTGGGAAGATGTCGAACAACAGGGTCATCCGCGTGCGCCGCGTGCGCCGCCCGTGGTCCTGGACGGGATGCACGTCGCCGGAGGCCAGGTCGTGCACGACCTGGGTTCGGCCGCCCTCCCACGTGCAATCGGATGCGTACAACTGGATGTCCCCCCAGGACGTTGCGAACAGGACGCCGAGCCCGCCGTCGGCATTTTGGCGAGGCGTCGACGCAAGACCAACGCGTGAATCGAGAACGCCTGGCATCTACTTGCTCCTTGCGGGATCAACGCGAGCGGTTTTCCCGGGAGTGAATCCAACCTGAACCAATGCATCGCGGAACGACTGGGTCATCTGCTTTTGCATCACCGGATCCATACCGGCAACCGATCGCCCACCATAGGACTCGAAGCCCTCGAACCCCGATTTGCTCGATGAGGTCCGGCCGCTCGACTCAACCATTTTATCCACTATCTCCTGTCTCGCCTCGCGGAGCACGCGCTGGATTACGTCCTGCGGTATCTTCATGTTATCGAGGTACCGGCCGCCGGCCCATTTCGCGCCCGCGGAACCCGGCGCATCGGATGACGAGTACACCGCCAACACGGCGCGCTTCGTCGCCGCATTGCTCGCCTTGCCTTCGGGTCCAATGACGGACTGGATATCGTTTGCCGTTTTTTCATACGCCGTGAAGTCCTCGCCGAGCATGGTCAGCGCCTCGGCCACGGTCTTCCCTTGCGCCATCTTCTGCGAGACGTAAACTCCGCGATCCTCTCCCGCAATCTCGAACGCGTCCCGATACGGGTTGTTGTTCACGTTGTGCTGAAACACGCCTCGGATCGCCTGGCCGGTTCCGTACAGTGCCCCCAGGGCGTCACCCAGCTTGCCGACCCCCTCGACGAGCGGACCGATCTTGTCGGTGATACCTTCAAACGCGGCGACGAATTTCTCGATGCGCTCCGGTGTGAACGCCTCGGCGATCGCGTTCTTCATTTTCTCCATCGCGATCGCCATGCGGCCGGCCGCGCTCTCCGTATACGTCGCCAGGTCCTTGACGACCACGCCGTTAGCGCGGCCGGCCGCCTCCAGCGAGGCCAATCGAGTGGGGGCCTCGGCGATGAGCTCGAACGTCCGCCACGCCTCGCTGCGACCGAACGACTTGATCAACGCCTCGATGTCCTTGTTGAGCGGCGATTTCTTGATCTGATCCATGATGTCGCTGAGCTCTCGGAGCTCCTTCTTCGATCCCTTCTTGAACACGTGGATTCCGTGGGCCTCGAATCGCGAGGCGTGCCGCTGTAGTCCGGCCATCAACCGGATCATTCCGGTCGCGGCCTGCGATGCCGAATCGAAACCGTCGCGCGTCACCTGGTACATCGCGCCCAGCTGAGTGGCACCCTCGCGCCCCGTGACGCCGAAGCGCGCAAAGATGGGCATCATCCCAGAGAACTCGGCGGCCATTTGCTTCGCCTCGATGGCGCCCTCCTTCGCCTGGTTGATCAGGCCCCCCATCGTATCCTCCATCTGATCGTCGGCGATCTTCATCGAGCGAGTCAGCTGGTACATCATCCCGGCCAGGTCGGCGCCGGTCGCCTCCGATGCCTGTCCTGTCCGGGCGAGGATCTTCATCTTCTCGATGCTGGTGTTTTGCGCACCGGCCAGGTCGACGTACGCGCGGGCGCTGTCCAGGACCACGCTGGCATCGATTCCCGTCGCGGCTGCGGTCTCACGGGCGGCTCGCGCGATCTCGTTGAGCTGAGCAGGGGTTTGCTTCGCCGCGATCCCGAAGCGCACGAGCTTGTCGTTGAAGTCGAAAACCTTCTTCCCCTGATCGACAAGCATGTCGATGCCACGCACCGCGTAGCTGCCGACCACGGCGCCGGCGGCGACCGCCATCCAGTTGCGCTTCTTGTTCTCCTGGGGGGCCATCCCGATCCCGGAGAGCGCGTTCTTCGCGTTCTTCGCGAAGTTGGCGAGGAAGCCCGCGGCGCGCTGCAACCCAGAGGGGAGCTGCGACGGGTTGGCGACGATCCTTACCTCGGCGACGTTGTTGCTCATGGCGTCAGTCCTTCCTGAACGCCGTGTTGACGATCCGTCTCGTCGTGGCGCCCGGCGACTGCGCCGGCGTTGAGGCTACTGCGGATTCTCCGGGAGATCCAAGGATTCCAGATCCGATTCCCCAGGCGAGGACTTCGGTGTCGGTGAGCTCAGCTGAAGGGCGTCCGTAGAAAGCAGCCAGAGGGACAGCCTCTGAACACCGGCAGCCATGAATGACATCCCGTCTTTTTTTTTGAACGCCTCGACGAGCTCCTTGGCGTCATCATCGGACAGGAGATCAGAGACGGGATCCAGGCGCTGGCGGATGTCCTGGTAGATGTTGCCGGCCGCGATCAGGAGATCGTCGTCGACGCCCATCCATTCCTCGGTCGTGCCGAACTGCTTGGCGTGGTCGTCCGGATCGCGCACGGCGATCGCGAGCTGGCGCGCCCAGCGCTCCAGGTTGATGCTGTTCGTCCACATCGGCGTGAACGGGATACCGAGCCTGGCCATCTCCGCGATGACCGCCGACTCGACCTGAGCCGATTCAGCGTGTCCCACCAGGCGGACGAAGGCGCGGCCGATCCCGGGGAGCTCGACGTACTCCCCGCGGGCGCCAGCGCTGCGCCAGCGCGCGAGCGGGGTGTCCTGCCCTGCCGCAGCGACCGCGCCCGCTGGGATGCCGCCCGGAGCATGGGCAACGCCTCCGACCGCGCCCGCTGGGATGCCGCCGGCGGCGACCCTGCCGCGATGCTGCGCGAGCTTGCTCACGAGCGCGTGACCCCGAGGCAGGCCATCGAGATCGTGTCCTCCCAGTTGCCCTCGGCGTCCATCTTCGAGTCGATCTTCGAGATGCGGCAGGCGAACGACTCACGAAACCCGCCCTGTTCATTGACGACCGTCAGCGTAAACGTGGCGTACGAGTTGTTGACGATGAACCAGTCTACCTCGGGCGTGCGGCCGACCTGGCGATACGAGGTCGCGTCGATCTCGAAGCCGCCCTGCTTGCGCCGGAACCCCGCGCCACGCTCGACGCCGATCGCGAGCACGACCTCGGTGCTCCGGCCGTCCTTGATGTCGAGGGACTTGATCTTGAGCAACTTGAGCAGGGCCGCGCCGGCGCCGCTCACGTTGATGAAGAGTTCTCCTTGTGATGCAACGTCGCTCATGATCAGCCTCCGATCTGTATGTTGTGGACCCAGGCGATCTGACCGAGCGGGACCACGGCATGGTAGGGCAGCTGGACGTTGTTACGCCCGATGGTGACGGCGTCGTGCTCCAGCTGCATCGCCTGCACGTCGCTCTCCACGTGGCGCTTGCTGATGACGCCGGCATCGGCCTCGGCACGAAGGATGGACGCACCGAGATCCAGGATGAGCTGATCCGTCGTCTCGTCCTGGGGGACGCCGTCTTGGTTGGTGTCCGGTCCGAGCGCCAGAGCGGTGGCGATGTCGAGCTGGATCGCCAGGGAAACGCCGGTGCGCGATACGGCGATGTCCCGGTTGCGGTCATCGGGGACGCCGCTGGTGGTCGTCTTACTCGTCACCAGGCGCTCGATCTTGACCGCGTTCTGCGTCACGGCGCCCGAGCTGTCGATGATGCCGTTGAGGACGGTCAGGCCGGCAGCGATTCCGGTCTCGACCTCGGGGCCGGTGTACCAGGTCCCCTGGGTCGGAGGTGACAGCGGGATCTTGGCGCCGTTGTAGCCCGCGTTGGGGCGCTCGCTCGAGAACACCCGCATGGCCACAGCGGTGGCGATCTCGCCCGCGGTGCTCAAGCAGCCCTCCATGTTGGCGATGATCGTCGATTGATGGTTGGCGGCTGCGGCGAGCGCGGTCGCGGTTCCCAGCGTGCCCATCTCGCCGATGAAGTAGTACCCCCACGTCTTGCTGCTGACGCTCCAGCGGACCGCCAGGTCCAGGAGAATCTCGGCGATGTCGGCCGCGGCATGGTTCGAGAGCACGATGCCCTCGTAGCGCTGCGGCGACAGCGCGTCGAGCGCCGGCTGATGATCGGCCACGCCGGCGCCGACCACCGTGTTTGCGATCGCGACGGACACGCCGGCGACCTGCTGCAGCACGGTGACGGCAATATCCTTGCCGTTGACGCCCTTGTGCGGGTGCGTCAGCGTGACCACGTTGGTCGCCACCGTCGGGACGACGGGGAGATTATCCTGTCGCTTCTTGAGCTCGTTGCTGATCGCGGTGGCCACGGTGTTCTGAACGTCGCCGCTGCGCACACCGACGTTGAACACGCGACCGGCGACGGAGATGACGACGTTGCCATCCGTGGTCGCGGTTCCGGTCACCGTTGCCGTCTTGACGTTGGCGGTCCCGCCGCTCGGCTCGACGACGGCGACGGCGCGAACGCGAGGGCCGCGGCCGAATAGCTGCGAACACTCGTACGCCTTGCGGCAGTCGATCGCGAGCTCGCTGCCCACGCCGAACAGCGCATCGGTCGTGGTCGCGTCGGACGCCTCGTAGATCACGCCGGGCGTCGCCGTCCCGGCGGAGCTCATCGTTCCGATGATCGCGATGGTGAGCGGGACCGAGACGATCGCGTTGGAGGCGCGCAGGTAGTTGAACTGGTGAAACGTCGACGGACGGTTGATGTTGCTCGGGACGTTCGTCGTGATCACTTGCCACCTCCCAACCGCGAAGCCCGCGCCGCGAGCGCCGCCTCGAGATCATCGGGGGCGGCGGCCGCCGATGGGCCCGACACCGCCCCCGCGTCGAGGTCGCACGGGATCAGATCACCGCGCGCGATCGCGCGCCGGATGGTCTGGCTGAAGCGCACGCGCTTGACGACCCCGGCGACGGCCTTCGTCGGGTGGCCGCCGGGGTCGGTCCCGTCGTTGGGGTGGATCGGCGTCAGGCGACCGGGCGGCGCCGTGACGGTGATGTGGGTCGGGATGGCCATTGTCGGATGCTCCTACAGTTGGGTGTCAACGTCTACTGTCCGAGGGTCGACGGGGGCGTCGGGCGGAACGGTCTCGTTCTGGGCCGGGGTGTTGCGCCAGTAGACCTCGGTCAGCGGATCCGGCGGCGTCCTCCACTCCCTGCCCTTGCCGAAGATGGGGGCCGGCGTGAACAGCTTGACTCTGTACTCCTGAACCCAGATCGTCATCGGCTCGGCGGTCGCCAGCTCGCGCTCGCGCACGATCCGGATCTGCTTGACCGTCGTCTTGGTGGCCTGCGGATACCTCCCATACATGAGCTCGAGGGCGTGCTCCATCATGATGTGGAGTCCCGGATCGGCGTGGTCGTTGGCGCGCGCGACGTTGTCGGGTGCGTGACGTCCGGTGTAGCGATCGCGCTGGTGGCCGGATGCGAAGTACAGGATGAGCTCGACGGTCGAGAGCGCCTCCTGGGCGCCAACACCCGTGACATCGAACTCGCGCGTGCCGGTGGCCACGGCGATGCCCGGCGTGGCCTTCAGCGTATCGATCAGGTGGCCGATCCCGAGGTCCTCGTCGGTGTAGGTCCGCACCACCCCGCCGAAGCTCGTCAGCGATCTGAGGTACCCGTTGGGGTACTTCATCGGCGCGAGGATCTGCAGCGCGGCATCGATCAGGATGGTGCGCTGCGGGCGCGGCTCCTCGGTGTCGAAGATGTGCGACATCCTAGAACCCCTGCCAGCGCTTGATCATCGCGCGCTCGAAGATCTCCCGGGCGCGGTCTGCCAGCCATTTCGATATCCAGAAGAACTGGCGCTGCGGGAGAATCGATCCATGCCCGACCACCGTGGGCCCATCCTGATGCGCCATCGACCATGGCACGCGGGACCTGATCAGCAGGAAGTCGCCGGTGATCTTCGTGAGCCGAGCCATCGGCAGGCGCCCGAGGATCTGGCGGTTGCGGCGCTTGCCGCTGCGGGCGTAGCGTTTCAGCGTGGTTGACGCCAGGAACGGCCAGGCGCCCTTCGGGCCGCGCATCCGGTTGCGGTGGTCCCGCTGGTCGCGCAGCGCGGGCGGCTTGATCTCGTAGAAGGCATCGCGAAAGTCGCGACGCCCCATCAGGCGCAGCTTGTTCGCGATGCCCTTGAATTCGACGATGCCCTCGATCGCTACAAGCGCCATCTAGATGAACCCCTTCAGCCTGCAGCGCGAGATCTCGAGCGAGCTGTCGCGCGGCGCCGCCTTGTCGTTGACGATGCTCGCCTTCACCGGCGTGGGCTCGATGCCGAGCGAGATGGTGCCGCGAGAGACGCCCTGCAGCCACTCGCGATCGATTTCTTCCGCCTTCTGATCGTCGTACATCGGCTGACCGCGGTAGCGGTTTCTCCGCAGGATGCGAGCGGCCATGCTCGCCGACAGCTCCGATACCACATCGGGCACCGGGCTGAGCGGGACCGCGTAGCGGTGCCCGACGTAGGAGTCGATCACGCCGTCCGCGCGCTTGATCGCGTCGGCCACGACCAGGGCCACGCCGGCGCCGTTGTCAACCTCCGCCGTATCTTCGAGATCGGCGAGCTGCACGAGGTTGACGGAGCCGCCGACCGCGGTCTGGACCTGGCTTTGCGTCGAGTAGGCCATCGGCTACTTCTTGGCGGGCGGCGGCCCGAAGTCCTCGGCCGCCTCGCCGGCGGGCTTGGCGCCGGCGGCTTGGCCCGCCGGGATTCGCGACGGCCGGCCGTCGCCCTTGTCCGGCGCGTTCATGCGCGCATCGCGCAGGCGCTTTAGCTCCTCGCGGGTGGTCTTGAGCTCCTCCTCGACGGCGCGGGTTTGCGCGCGCAGCGCCTCGACATCACGATCGTCGAGATCCTGGGCGCGGTGGTGGACATGGAGCGCGGCGTCCTCGAGCAGGCGCTCCGCACCCTCGATGCCGACGACGTACACGCCGGAGCGCTGCATCTCCGCGATCTCGGCGTCCGGCAGATCCCTGATCTGAACGGCGACGCGGGGGTTGTCCTTTTCGAACTTCAGCCCCGAACGCGTTCGGCGCGGTACCGTCCGGTCGAGCGACACGTAGAACGTATCGCCGTCCTTGGGGACCGGATGCCCGGCGCGCCGGTTGTCGCGATGCAGCCGAGCGCGTTCGCGGCGGGCGTTCTCCGCGCTGATCTTGGCGTGGCGCGCCTCCTCGATCTCGAAAGGCGTGGGCGGGAGGTCGTCGAACATCTTCGGATCCATGGTCATCTCCTGGGTTGGTGGTGGATGGGCGCATCGCCGGGCGTCCGGCCCGGCCCGCTCGCGGCGGGCGTGGAGCGCGTGCGCTAGGCGCCGGGTCCGCCGACGATCTCCTGGGGGAGGCCGTAGGCGGCGCCGTCCTCGGACTCGATGCCGTAGAGGTACTTTCCCGTGCGGAAGGTGAACTCGTCGTCCCCCTTGTCGACGGCCAGGAACTCCACGTCCCGCTTGATCTGCAGCATGATCGCCGAGGACCCCTCGGGAATCAGGAACCACTCGAGCCCGGTCAGGGTGACCGTGGTTCCGAACATGCTGTAGGTCGCGCCGGCGGTGATCCACTCGGAGCAGTACGGGATCGCCGTGCCCTTGTCGAGGTTGGTCTGGGTCTGGCCGACGATGTTTTCCTGCTGCAGCACGGTCCGAACCGCGTTGCGGTTCGAGGGGCCGTGCACCAGGTAGAGCTGTCGACCGCGCGCCGGCGCGAGCGGCAGGCCGTTCTCGTCCTTCATCGACAGGAACAGGTTCCACGCCGATTGGTACGTCGTCGCAGAAAACGCGCCGGTGACCTTGTTCGAGTAGGTCGCGCCGGTCCCATTGCCCAGGAACGTGTGATCGGTGTCGATCAGGTTCTGGCCGTCGTACGTGGTGCCGAGCGCGGTGCCCTGCAGGCCGGCGATCAGCATGCAGATGTACATCTCGTCGAGGTGCCACTGGTAGCTGTCGCCCAGGCTGTTGATCTTGCCCTTGTACAGCCCGAACTCGTCGTTCAGGATGTCGCCCTTCGGGACCATGATCGAAGCCTCGTGGGGGCGGGTGGCGATGGTCAGCGCTTCCCCGCGCAGCATCGACACCACCTTGTCGCCTTCCCACACGCGCATCTTCGGCAGGCTGTCGAGCCACATCTCCCTGTTAAGGAGCTTGTTGGTCCGCAGCATCATCGCGAACCGCTGATGCAGGCCATCGGCGCGCTGCAGGCGGTTGTTGAGCATCGTACCGAAGCCGATGTAGGCGGCCTCGATCTTCGCCGCGTCGGGCGAGGAGCCGCCCTGCCGGACGCCGGACAGGCGCGACATATAGCGCGCGATCTCCTTGGAGCCGCGCGCGCGGATGAGGCTGCGATCGACGGACTCGTCGTGGAGCCCGTGGAGCGAGCCACGGTTGTACGGACGGGAGATCTGTGAACGGAGGATCATGTCATTGTCTCCTTAGGCCGCCGCGATCTTGGCCTGGGTCATGTCGACCCAGACCCCATCGGCATCGACCTCGGTGATGTACCCGCCGATGATGTCGTTGGTGGTGGTGGCCGCCTTGCTAACGGTCTGGTTGTCCAGCACCGTGCACGGCTGGCCGACGTCGGCGGCCGTGATCGTGCCGTCGTTGCCGAGGTTGAAAATGCCGCGCTCCACGACGATCCGGCGATCGCCGGCGGCGTAGTCGGCGGCCTGGCAGGCAAGCCCCATGACCACGTGCGTCGCCGTGTCCGCCCCGCGGACGGCGCCCGCGGACGGCGTCGCGACCGACACGATCGTGCCGATCGGAATCGCCGCGGCTCCGGTAGCCGTGGTCGCCAGATCGAGGACGATCTGCCGGATCGGGCCGCGCTTCTTGGTGTTGCGGTCGAGCGAGGTGGCCGCCATCAGCGACCTCCATCGAGCGCCAGGTGGCCGCTCGCGTAGCGCTCCATGTCCTCGACTTTGATGCCGAGCTGTTCGGCAACATCGTTGAGGTATGGGTTGTCCTGCGGGGCGAACGATCCGACGGGGACGCGGGCCGGTTCGCCGACGCCGAGCGACGCCGCGCGGCCGCCGAGCCGGATGGTCGGCTCCATCTCGGCGAGCTCGGCCTCGAGCTCGGCGATCCCGCCGTCGCGCGCGATCCGTCGGAGGCGGGTCTCGCGGAGCGAGGGGGCCGGGTTGCCGTTCTCGTCGCGGCCCCGGCGCAGCCGGCCGTCATCGTAGGCGCGCTCGATGAGCGCGTTGACGCGCTGATCGAGCACCGCGCCGGTAGCCGCCCGAAGCGCGGTCTGCGCCTGGACCAGCTCCGCTCGGACGCCGTCGGCCGCGACCGCGCGCTGGCGGAGGCTCTCGACCGCCGCCAGAGCACGATCCTCGTCGCCGTCTTCCAGTGCCGCCAGCCCTAGGGCGGCGGCGAGTCGTGCGAATTTCATCGTCTGATTCTCCTTGGGTCTCGTTCTCGTTCTGGGTGGTAGTTGCAGTTCGGCGGCGAGAGCCGCCCTGACATCGTTGATGCTCGTTCCCTTGACGGCCGGGATGGACACCCCGCTCGTCTCCTTGCCCTCCCACGCAGAGAACTCGTATTCGGCGATCTTGGACTTTCCGTCAACCATCACCTTGTCGCCGGGCCAGCATTCGCAGCTGTCGCGGCTCAGTACATCGCACCCGTGCGCGGTGCAGAGCACCGGGCCGAGCGGGCGCCAGCCGATGGAGAACCGGTCGAGCGTCCCGTCGAGCACAGAGATCGCGGCCTCGGGCTTGACCACTTCGATGGTCTGCTCGAACGCCACGCGCGTCTTGGTCTCATCGACCAGCTGCGACCGCAGGATGGTGCCCTTGCGGTAGGTGTGATTGTAGGTGTTGTGGTCCATCAAGAACGGCTGGCTCGCGAACGTCCGCGCCTGTGGATCGAGATCGCCGCCGAGCCGCAGGAAGTTGGCGTTCGACACGCCGGGCTGCTGCTTGAACGTCCGCGCCGTGATGGTCAGCTGGGCGTGCTTGCCGCCGCGAATTTGGTCGATGAGCTCGTAGCGCTTCGCCTTGGCATCCAGGTCTCCGGGCTCCGAGCGCAACGACGTCAGGCCCTTGATGCCGTCGATTCCGATGTCGCCCAGGATGCCGCCGACGACGAAGTCGGAGCGGAGCGCCGTGATGATCTTGTTCTCGCCATCTCTCATTTTCGCTTGTCCTCTCTGGCGTGTCCGGGATCGGGCGGGTCGGTCGGGGAGAATTTCACCTCGTCGTCCGGACCGCTCGGCTCGCGAAGATTGAACTCCTCGTAAATCTGCGCCTTGGACAGCGGGACCGCCTGACCGAGGATCTCGAGGGTCTGGGCGCGCTGCAGCTCGTCGCGCGCGATCTTCATCTTGATGCGCGGTGGCGCCGCGCGGTCGAAGCCGTTCCACGCGACGAACGTCTGGCCGATGCTCTCGGAGAACGACGCTTCGAACCGCGTGGCATCGCGGCGCTTCATCTTGAACGCGCGCGACTCGTGCACCGTGGCGGCGTTGTAGCTGCCGGCTCCCGTCGAGCTCACGTCGGTGTTGAGCGTGCCGCCCGTGATGAGCATGGTCAGCTGCGCCGCGCAGATCTTCATGATCTGCGGGTAGACCGTCGAGGAATCCCCGCCGCGCGCGGTCTCCTTGATCACCATCTCGGTGAGGTTGGACAGGACTGCGTATCCGTCCTGTCCGATGGCCTTGACCGCATCCTCGAGAGCAGCGCGGGACGCGCCGCCGGAGCCCTCCTCGTAGTAGCCGATCGCCATCGGCATGCCGAACATGTCGGCGAAGATCTGAAACTGCTTGAACCCGGTCAGCGCGAACAGGATCCACCAGGCGCACGAGCGCATGAGCCCGGCCGCGAACGGGTTTCGATGGTAGTAGAACGTGCAGCTCCAGAGCCCGGCCGTGAGCTCGATGAGATCGAATGTCGACTTGTCGCCGTCGATGAGCCACAGCTCATGCGCGCGCGTCGCGGACGGGGCCGCGAACCGGCGTTGCGCGACCAGCTCGAAATCCGTCGGGATGATGAGTTTGTCGACGGAGTCCCACACCAGGTTGGTGCAGGCGTAGCCAAACGGAACCGCGGTGAGCTGGTGCTCGATGTGCTTGCGAAAACAGCCGTTGCCCTGCAACACCTCGTTAAGGGCGTCGGCGGCGATTCGGCTCGGCTTGTCGTCGCGCCCGAGCGGCGGCAGCACGGCGAAGTCGCAGCCCGCCACATCCTCATTCCGCTCCGCGAACATGCCGCGCGCCTCCGGGTAGCGCTCGAGCAGGTCGTCGAACATGTCCATCATCCGCGTCGGGGCGCCGTCCTCGGCGAGACGGTAGTAGGACAGCAGCGCCTCGACGGTCAGGCCGATCGCCGGGTGCGCGTTGAAGGTCTGCATCCCGCGAGGGTTATCGGCGGCCACCTGGCGGCGCAGCCTCGACGGGCCGAGCTCGCGCCCGTACTCGTCGAGGAGGGCCGGGACGCGCAGCTTGGGCCGCGACGTGAGCCTACTCAAAGGCCCCTCACCCGGCCACCACGCGGCCGGGCGTGCGCCGGCCGGAACGTTCCTGGCGCCTGAAGGGGCGCCAGTCCGTTTGGTTTGGTGGTCACGGGTGGGGTGGTGCCAGATCTGTAGATTCTTGGGAAGAGGCGAACGATCGGATAGCTTGCCGCGTCGCCCAGGTGGGCCGCTTCGTGCGTCCGGCTTGGCTTGCCGTGCACGGTCGGCCATTCCCGGATCGCCTTGCAGGTTCTCGGACAGCGGTCGGGATCCAGGAACAACCGGCGCTTGAGGTCGGCGTTTTCGATGAGCGACGTGAACGAGCGCGCGCGATCGATCACGTCAGGGTTCTTGCGCTGGAAGCGGCGAGACGGCGGAACGATGTGCGGGTAGCCGGACGAGCGAATGATGTCGAACGAGCCCTTGCCCTGCCAGGTCGGCGGTGGGCTATCCACTGAGCGGCGCCGTGTGTGCTGGTACTGTCCGGTCGCGTCCCCGACGAGCAGCGTCGTAGCGGGGTCGTATTCCTTGCGGAACAGCTCGACGCACAGCGCTTCCTCGTCACCGCCATCCAGTACGACCTCGTCGACACCCCACACGACCACGGTTTCGTCATCGATCGCGCCAGTCCGGGGGGCGAAGACGCGATAGACGGGACCGCCGATGTGAGGATGAACCTGGAAATCCAGGCCGACGATGTTGATCAGGCCATCGCCTTCCTCGTGCATCTCGAGGAAGATGGACGTCACGTCCTCCCAGTTCGGATCATCCGGTCGCGGCATCGGCCGCTCGTTGCCGACGGGCGTCCGATCCCAGTTGTAGGCCACGTTCGTGGCGTCGCCGAGGAACTCGCCCAGGACCTCGATTCGGAATGTTCTCCGGTCAACCTCGGCGTGGAGCGCGAACAGCGAGTGCCGGTTGATGTGCGGGTTGTCGAGCGGATTGAAGTGGAAATAGACCGACTGACGCTTGCCGCGCTGCGCCTCCGCCGCGAAGTCAGCGACCCATTGCTGATCCTTTGCCTGGACAGGAGGATTGGCGCATACCAGAACCAGACCGGAATGGTCGGATATGGCACCGCGCGCCACCACGTAGACTCGGTGGGCTTGCTTCTGCCCTTCGTTGAGCAGGACGAAGTTGGCCTCGCCCTTCTTGATCGCGTCCGGATCGGCGCCGACGTAGGCGCTCTTGAGCATGATCGCCGACCCGTTGACGAGCTCCCATCCGTCGGCCTGGGTCTCCCGGGAGACCCAGCGCGGATCCAACAGGACCGACATGTAGCGCCGGACCTCGTCGTGATCCTCGTCGGTCGGGTTCACGATCCAAACGATCGACCCCGGAAACTGGATCGCGTAGATCGCGCAAAACACGTTCGCGAGCCAGGTCTTGCCCGCGCGGCGCCCGCCGGCGAGCATCGCCGAGTACGCCTCGTCCGGGTTCGTGGATACGATCTCGTCTTCGTCGCTCGGCGGAGGCGGCGGATCGTTGCGGCGGCCGGCATGGACGCCGAGCCATGTACGGAACCACCGCACGGCCGCGACCTGGCCGGGGTGCGGCTGCACGGTGACCGCGGTGACCGCGTCGCCGTCGTAGTCCCCGAGCAAGTTGTCCCACAGGCCGCCGACGGACAGGACGATTTCGCCATCGACCTCGATGTCGAGCCGCATGTCGACGAGCGCATCGCCGTCGCGCGTCCGCTCGCGCCGGATGCGCTCGATGATCTCCGCCTCGGTCTGGCGAGATCTAGCCATCGCGGCGGATGGGGATCACTTTCGCGCCCTCGGGGGCGGGCGGGCGCGGCTCCGACTTGGCCGCCGCCTTGGCCCGCTTGCGGTCCTCGATTTGGCGCTGGTGTTCCCGGATGAGCCGTGTAGCGTCGTAGCGCATCGCGTCGGTCGTGTGCTTGGCCGCCGAGTCAAGGATGGCGCGGATCTCCTTGCGCCGGGTCGCGTTGCTGAGGCCCACCTCCATCATGGTCTCGTACGCCTGGCGCATCAGGAGTTCGCGCGCCCAGGATGATGCCTGCATCGGATCGGCTGGAGGTGGGCCGAGGGCCGCCATGCTCTCGGGGACCGGCTCAGGCCTGTCGCGGATGGACGCCGGGGCCCTTGGCTTCGCCGGGGCGGAGGGCGGAGCGGAGCCGAAGTCGTCGGCGTCTTCGCTCTCAGCGCCGGGCGGTAGGCGTGATCTCCTGGGCACCTTCGAATTCTTCGGCGGTTTCTTCCCAGTCCGCAAGTCCCTCGGCGAACCGGGCGACGTACACCAATCCTGTCTCTCCCAGCGCATCGAGGACCCGATCCAGTCGCCGGAGATCGGCCGAGTTCAGTCGATTGACCAGCAATACCACTCTGTTACGTATGCGCTGGATTTCCTCGACCGCATTAACGACCGCTTGCGCCCCGGGCGGTACCGGATGGCTCACAGGCCGCGCTTCTTTTTGCTGCGCTCCCGCTGATACAGCGCGCACACCTCGGCATGCAGCCGCCTTGCGGGCATCGCCGGCCCGGATTTCCCGGCCTGGACCACTGAGATAACCTCGGACTCCAGCGTGACCAGGGAGCTCCCGATCCGGGCGATCTGCACCGATCGTTTGCAGTCCCGGCAAGTAGCTCGCCCCCCGGATGACAGCGAGCTCGGCGGCATCATGGACATGGTCACCTCTTGACCGGAGACCGTATCACGGATTGCCGGGGGCGTCGAAATCCTCGAAGTCCGCGTCCCCCTCGGGCGGGTCGGGATCCTCCCCCGCGGGCTGCGGATCGCCTTCGGGGATGTTCCCCTTCGCGTCGAGGAAGCTCTCCTGGAGCTCCTCGGCGGTCGCCGTGCGCGGGTCGCCGACGTATTCGCCCGTCTCCTTGACGATCCGAACGACCTCGTTGCCCCGCGTGAGCCAGTCCTGCACGGTCATGTCGGCGCGGCGGACCTTTCCGCGGTCGACACGCCGGCATTCGGAGATCTTGGCGTCGATCTCGGCGATCTCGGCCTTGAGCGCCTTGGACGCCTGGCTCGCGAGATCGATCTTGCGCTCCTTTTCGTCGAGCAGCGACATGATCTGATCGCGGTTCTCGTCGATCTCAGGGACCGTTAGCCTACGATCCACTGTTTGCTTGCGCTCGCCGAGCATGCGAACCAAATCTCCGGTCTTCTTTTCTTTCTTGCTCACATCAGCCTCTTTCGTTGTAGTGGATCGACCACGTCGACACGTGTATCGGCGCGGTTGTCGCTGTTCCAGCGGGGGTCACTAACGCTCGACACGCCGGTTTCCGACGGAAATACGGTCGGAACCGAATCCTGGGTGTCGGTCCAATCATCGATCAGCGCCACGAACGTCCACCGCTCACCGACTCGGGTGATACGTCCGCGTTCCCCTGTTCCTACTGTGACGATCTCGCCGACATGCTGGTCGCCCAGAACCATCTTGCAGCCGAACAGCGGTCCGCCCGGGCGCCACACATGCCCGACGCCATCGCAGCGTCGGCACATCGACCACGGATCGGCCGAGTTGCGGCCGACGCCGGTGCAGTCGGGGCAGAACATCTGAGCCGGGCAGAGGTTCAACGCCACTCCAGGATGTAGTGACGCTCGCGCGGCTCGCCCCAGCGCAGCGCATACGCGCGCTGACCGCCGATCTTCATCGATCGCTTGCGGTCGGCGTCCATCCCAAGGTGCTTTTTGCACTTCTTGGCGGGCTTCCCGATGCGGTTGATGGCCACCGGCTGGTCGCACGTGTCGCATAGGCCATTCGCACTGTGACGCGCGCGTAGCTTCCTCTTGGCCTTGGATGACGCTTTTCTCTCCTGGGGGGTCATGGAAGGAGTTCTACCTCATACACGAGCATGTTGGTGTCAAATCCTGGCACCGGAGACGCGCAACTCCTGTCCGCGTCAAGCCGGCAGGATTCGGCAGGGCGGACGGTGGCGCCTTGCTCGTCGATTTCGATCAGGAGAACGCGGCTCTTGACTCCGGGCGGGTTACTGATGACGAGTCGGATCGTTATCATCGCTTGGCCCCATCGTCATCGACGAGCCTGGATATCGAGATCCAGGCACCCTCTCTGCCGGGTTCGGCGTACAGCTTCTTGTGACCGGAGATCGCGATCCGGCTGTCGTCATCGAACACGATGCCGGTCAGGTCGTCCTCAGTCGACCGCAGCAGCTTGGACCCGTCGGGCTTGCTGATGTGGTACTTCGGCGCGTCCCCGCGGACGGCCCCGGCGAACTCGCCCTTCACTACGAAGTGTTTCCGCGGACGAGCCATGTAAAAGAGCACGTGGATCATCAGCGGCTCGTTGATGAACATCAGGCGATCGGGATATCCGGCCGCGGCCATCGCGGCTGCCGCGGCGGTGCGCACAGCTCCGGTCCACGACGCGAGCTTGTCGCGGTTGATGGCGGACCCCGCGGGCATCGCGCCTTTGCCGGTTCCTTTGTAGCTGCCCTTTGGGGCCGGCTCACCCCGGACCCAGATCTTGATCTCTTTCCTGTCCATGATTGGATAGCCTATCGTGCAGCGCTGACAGACCGGAAATAACTTGCGGGCCGCTCTCCCAGGGCGGCAGCCCGAGGACCTCCAGCGCCGCGCAGAGCTCGCACGGGGGCGCGCCCGGTTGGCGGTCGCAGCTGCACAGCGCATCCGGCGGCTCGATGCTGACGAGCAGGGTCAGCACTTCGACCAGGGAGCGTTGCATGCGATCGTGTCGGCGGGCCTTGTCGCGCTGCTCGTTCTTGGCCCGCCAGCGATCGCTGTTCCGTGCGTTGAACGGCGAAGCCGGCAGCATGTGCCACGCCGCGATCAGTTCGGCGGCGGTCGGCGTGGTCGCGTCGGACAGCGCGAACATCCGAACCAGGCGATTTACGCGCTCGAGCGACATGACCTTGTGCCCGGTCAGCTCGGCGTTCGCGTAGCTATTAGGCAAAACTCCTATGGCCTTGGCTACCTCCTTGCGGGTCATGCCGGACGCCTCTCTGGCCTGACGGAGAATCATCGGAAACGAGCGATCTTTCATGTGTCGTTCACCATGGGTATGGGGATGAATATTTTCTCCTCCACTATACCCATGGTGAAGACGGAGGAGGCGTTTTCATCTAGCGCATGTACATTTTTTTCATGTGTTTCTGCACAGCCTTCATCTGTTCACTCCCCCTCTCACCCCTCACAGAGTGAGGGTGAGAGAGGGGGGAGGGGTGATGGAGGAGACCCACACAGCAATTGTGTAGGTCGGTCCATGTCGCATTGGCATGACCAATTTTTGCGAAACCAACGCCCGAG
>Ga0105238_10000318_pt1 | contig 52620 bp, 55 predicted proteins | sample KBSC34metaG_FD_81526 | JGI IMG/M metagenome (GOLD analysis project Ga0105238, IMG submission 81526) | Corn rhizosphere microbial communities from Kellogg Biological Station, Michigan, USA - KBS C3-4 metaG | ecosystem: Host-associated > Plants > Roots > Rhizosphere > Soil | place: Michigan, USA...
AGTCCAGCTGCACCAGTTCCAGCAGACGCTTGACCTTCTCGCGGATGACCGCTTCCGAAGGCCGCTGGGCGCGCGGTTTCACGCGCAGGCCGAAGGCGATGTTCTCGAACACGGTCATGTGCTTGAACAGCGCATAGTGCTGGAACACGAAACCGACCTGGCGTTCGCGCACGTGGCGCGCCGAGGCGTCTTCGCCATCGAGCAGCACCTGGCCCGAATCAGGCGATTCGAGACCGGCGATGATGCGCAAGAGCGTGGTCTTGCCGCAGCCGGAGGGGCCCAGCAAGGCCGTCAGTTCGCCCGCCGGGAAATTGAGGGATACGTCGTTGAGCGCAGTGAAGCTGCCGAAACGCTTCTGGATGTGATGGACTTCGATGCTCATGATGACTCCTTAGGCTTGTTCGCTGGCGCTGTGCTGCTGGTGCAGCCGCCACTCGATGACGCTCTTGATGGCCAGCGTGACCACGGCCAGGAAGGCCAGCAGCGACGCCACGGCGAAGGCGCCGGTGATGTTGAATTCGTTGTAGAGGATTTCGACCTGCAGCGGGATGGTGTTGGTCTCGCCGCGAATGTGGCCGGAGACCACCGAGACGGCACCGAACTCGCCCATGGCGCGCGCATTGCAGAGGATCACGCCATACAGCAGGCCCCACTTAATGTTGGGCAGCGTGACGTGCCAGAAAGTACGCCAGCCGGAGGCGCCCAGCACCAGCGCGGCTTCTTCCTCCTCGCTGCCCTGCGACTGCATCAGCGGGATCAGTTCGCGCGCCACGAAGGGGAAGGTCACGAAGATGGTGGCCAGCACGATGCCCGGCACGGCGAAGAGGATCTTGATGTCATGCTCGCGCAGCCAGGGGCCGAAGTAGCCCTGCAGGCCGAACAGCAGCACGTAGATCAGGCCCGAGATCACCGGCGAGACCGAGAACGGCAGGTCGATCAGGGTCAGCAGCACGTTCTTGCCCCGGAACTCGAACTTGGCAATCGCCCAGGCGGCCGCCACGCCAAAGACCAGGTTCAGCGGCACGGCGATGGCGGCGGCGACCAGGGTCAGCTTGATGGCGGACCAGGCGTCAGGCTCGGTGATGGACGCCACATAGACATCCCAGCCCTTGCGCAGCGCTTCGTAGAACACCGCCACCAGCGGCACGAACAGGAACAGGGTCAGGAAGGCCAGCGCGATGCCTATCAGCAGCGCACGCACCCACCAGGGTTCGGTGATGGCACCGGGGGTCAGCGGCGGCTCGCCGCGGGCAATCGCGTTGGCTTGCGGGGCAGCGGAAACGGGGGCGGCACTCATCTCAGGTCCTTTCCGACTGGCCACGCTTGCGAGTCCAGGCTTGCAGCAGGTTGATGGTCAACAGCAGGATGAAGGAAACCAGCAGCATGACCATCGCAATGGCGGTCGCACCGGCATAGTCGTACTGCTCCAGCTTGGTGACGATGAACAAAGGGGTGATTTCAGAAACCATCGGCATGTTGCCGGCGATGAAGACCACCGAGCCGTATTCGCCGGAGGCGCGCGCAAAGGCCAGCGCAAAACCGGTCAGCAAAGCAGGCAGCACGGTCGGGAAGATCACCCGGGTAAAAGTCTGCCAGCGGCTGGCACCGAGGCTGGCGGCAGCTTCTTCAAGCTCGCGCTCGGCTTCTTCCAGCACCGGTTGCACGGTGCGCACCACGAAGGGCAGGCCGATGAAGGTCAGCGCCACCAGCACCCCCAGCGGGGTAAAGGCGACCTTGATGCCCAAGGGGGCCAGCAGCTTGCCCAGCCAGCCGTTCTGCGAATACAGCGTGGTCAGGGCGATGCCGGCCACCGCCGTGGGCAAGGCGAAGGGCAAGTCCACCAGAGCATCGATGATGCGCTTGCCGGGAAAGCGATAGCGCACCAGCACCCAGGCCACGATGCCGCCGAAGATCACGTTGAGGAAAGCGCCGATCAGCGAGGCACCAAAGCTCAGGCGATAGGAGGCCATCACCCGGGGCGAAGTCACCGCGTCGATGAAGCCGCCCCAGGTCAGGGTGAAGGTCTTCAAAAACAGCGCCGACAGCGGGATCAGCACGATCAGCGCCAGGTAGAAGATGGTGAAGCCCAGCGACAGCCGGAAACCGGGCAATACGCGCCGGTTGGCGCTGCCCGCCGAGCGGGCCGACGCGGTGCCGGGGGCGGCAAGGGAAACAGGGGATGCGGACATGTCGTTCTCTTGTTATTACAAATGCGACTATAGGTGAGCGATATTCGCATCTGATAGTTATAAAGAGAACGAAGCTTTTTGCATGTCCTTAGACGAAAAGCGCATAAAGCCGGGCTTGAATCCGTCTTTATGCGCTCATGAAGAGGTGAAGAAAAAGCTTCAGGCGATGCGTTCAAGCAGCTCCAGCAGCCACTGCTGCCCTTCGGTCCAGTCGCCCAGGCCCGATTCGGAGTTGATATGCCCACGCGCGCCCACCGAGCGGAACTGCGCGCCCCAGGCTTCGGCCCAATGGCGGGCGCGCTCGGCGCTCATCCAGGGATCGTTGTCGCTGCCCACCACCAGGGCCGGATACGGCAGCTTGTGGCGCACCGCTGCGCTCAGGCTGAACTTGACCGGATCGGCCGGCGCCACCAGCAAGGCCGCCACGATGGGATGCGCGGAACCCTCGGAGGCCGCTTGCAAGGCCGCCGTCCGATGCACGGTGGTGAGACACCCGAAGCTGTGCGCCACGATCACCGTAGGGCGGCCATCACGCGCCAGCACTTCGCCCAGGCGGGCCGACCAGCGCGGCAGGTCCGGGGTTTCCCAGTCATCCTGCTGCACCCGCTCGAAGCCGGGATACAGCCGCTGCCAGCGCGATTGCCAGTGTTCCGGGCCGCTGTCGGAGAGGCCCGGTGCCACCAGCACGCGGAAATCCGCCAGCCGGGCCGGTGTGGTGGAAGAAGAAGGAGAAGTCAGACTCATGCAGGCCCCGCAGCGAGTGATGAAGTCATGCAGTATGCCTTACGCGGCATCCTTCAGGCCAAGCAAGGTGTCCGGCAGGAGTGCGGCCGGCACATCCCACAGATAGCCCTGCGCCAAAGTGGACTGGGCCAGTGCCTGAGAGTACCAGGCCAGTTTGTCGAACACTTCCTTGTTTTCAACTCGCTTGAAGAAGATACGCACCCCCTGCTCGGCCGCCCGCAGCAGCAGCAAGGCTACGCTGTCGGGATCAGCCAGCTCGCGCGCATCGACCTTGATGAGGTCGGGCTTGACCTTGTCCAGCAGGCCCAGTGCTTCCAGCGGGCTGTTGGCCGAGACGCCCAGGCGGAAACCGTTGCGGCGGTAATTGTCCAGCACGTAGTTGAGCAGCCAGCGCTGGTTGGGCGTGACCACCGGCAGTTGCAGCACGATGCGTTCGTGCGGCAGTTCCAGCGCGGCCAGGATGCGCCGATAGGCCACGCCGTGATTGTTGTTGACGGCGGCCAGCAGGCGCGCATGCACCGAGAGGTGCAGTTCCGGCGCGTCTTCGCCGACCTGGCGGTAATAGTTGATGGCGTGCAGCATGCGGCACAGCCGGTCCAGTTCCACCGACTCGTCGTCGCTGGCGGCCTGGTCCAGCAGTTTCCACAGATGCAGGCCGTCGTCGACGGCCGAGTGACTGCGGGCGAAGGCCTCGCAGGCGACGATGTGGCCGTCGTCGAAGCTGCGCACCGGCTGGAAAGCCGAGGTCAGCGAAGTATTGAAAAAACGCCCTGCGGCGCGCCCCTGTTCATCCAGCCAGACCTTGGCGGACGGGGTGCCGCCGGTGTGCTGCGCATCGAGGCGGGCCAGATAAGCCTTCAGTGCCTGATATGCCATCGGGCCTGCTCCTGAAAAAAAGACACCGCCCGGCCGGCATCACCGGCCAGGACGGCCAGACGATCACAGCTTGGCGATCGAGACTTCGGTGGCCTTGACCAGTGCCACCACTTCGCTGCCGATGGTCAGGCCCAGGTCCTTCACGGAGCGGGTGGTGATGACCGAGGTCACGATACCGGCCGGGGTTTCCACATCCACTTCGGACACCACCGAACCTTCGATGATGGCCTTGACCTTGCCCTTGAACTGGTTACGGACGTTGATTGCTTGAATGGTCATGCTCTGCTCCTTGATGAAACGGCGTCGGCACCTGCCGCGCCGCATGGGTTGAAATGGGGTACCACTAAAAAACTGAAAATCGGGTCAAACCTTCATGCGGTCAAACTCACACCGCCCACTGCACCTGATGTACGCCGCGTGGCGTGAAGAAATCTTCAGATGGCTCCGTAGCCGCCTCGCTGCCGGGGTGCCGCAGCACGCGCGCCAGGATGGCTTCCTCCAGCGCGGCAAACTGGGCCTGGCCGCGTGAACGCGGGCGCGCCAGGTCGATGCGCTGGTCCAGTGCCACGTGGCCATCCTCGATCAGCAGCACGCGATCGGCCAGGGCGATGGCTTCCTGCACGTCGTGGGTCACCAGCAAGGCGGTGAAACCGCGTTCGCGCCAGAGCGATTCGATCAGGGCCTGCATCTCGATGCGGGTGAGCGCATCGAGCGCGCCCAGCGGCTCGTCTAGCAGCAGCAATTGCGGGTCGTGGACCAGTGCGCGCGCCAGGGCCACACGCTGGCGCTGGCCGCCGGAGAGCACTGCCGGCCATTCGCCGGCACGCTGGTCCAGGCCGACCTGGCGCAGGGCATGGAGCGCCTGCGGCGCGGCCTGCTTGGGCAAACCCAGCGCGACGTTGGCCTGCACCCGTTTCCAGGGCAGCAGGCGCGCATCCTGGAACATGATGCGGATCTCGGGCTCGCCGCTGCCTTCGTGTTCATAGACGACCTCGCCGCCGCTGGCGCCATCGAGCTGGGCCACCAGGCGCAGCAAGGTACTCTTGCCGCAGCCGCTGCGGCCGACGATGGCGACGAATTCGCCGGGTTCGATGTCGAGGTCGATGTCGTGCAGCACCGTGCGTCCGCTGAAGGACTTGGACAAGGCGCGCAGCCTGAGGCCTACGCCACGGCCGGCGGCACGGCTGACTTGCTGGTGTTCCTGGGTGTCATTGCGCATGATGGTTTCCTGATGCATTCATGGAGCTCGTCATTGGTAGCCGGGGTGCCAGCGCAGGAAGTAGCGTTCCAGTGCCCGCGCCGCGGTATCGGCCAGCTTGCCCAGCAAGGCGTAGAGCAGGATGCCCACCAGCACCACATCGGTCTGCAGGAATTCGCGGGCATTCATGGTCATGTAGCCGATGCCGGCCTGCGCCGAAATGGTCTCGGCCACGATCAGCAGCACCCACACCAGGCCCAGCGCAAAGCGCAGGCCGACCAGGATGGAGGGCAAGGCGCCCGGCAGGATCACGTCGCGATACAGCGGCCAGCCCGACAGGCCGTAGCTCTTGGCCATCTCGATCAAACCCTGGTCCACCGAGCGGATGCCGTGGAAGGTATTCAGATAGACCGGGAAGAATACGCCCACCGAGACCAGGAACAGCTTGGCCGTCTCGTCGATGCCAAACCACAGGATCACCAGCGGGATCAGGGCCAGCGCCGGAATGTTGCGCACCATCTGCAGGGTGGTATCAAGCAGCAGTTCGGCTGAACGCAGGCTGCCGGAGAGCAGACCCAGAATCAGACCGAGCCCTGCGCCGACCGCAAAGCCGGAAGCCGCACGGCCGCTGGAGACGGCCAGGTGACGCCACAACTCACCGGAGGCGGACAGGTTCCACGCCGCCTTCAGGACCGCGAACGGTTCCGGCAGGATGCGGCTGGACAGCCAGCCGGCCTGCGCGGCGATCTCCCACCACACCAGCAGTAGCAAGGGCAGCAGCCAGCCGACCCAGGCACCACGCGGCTTGCGTGCGGCCTTGGCAGCGGCCTTGGGACGCGCCTGCTCTTGCGGCGCAGTGCTGGCGAGCACGGGATTGGTTGCACTGGTCATGCCGGCCTCAGCTTGCCGACACGCGCACCGGCGCGGGCTTGGGCAGTTCGGTATTGCCGACGATCTCGCCGAAGGGACCGGTCAGGTTGTGGCCGGCCAGGCCTTCGCGCTGGGCGCGCGGCAGCAGCGGGAATACCAGCTCAGCAAACCGGTAGGATTCTTCCAGGTGCGGATAGCCGGAGAGGATGAAGGTATCGATGCCCAGATCCGCATACTCCTTGATGCGCGCAGCCACGGTCGGGCCGTCGCCCACCAGCGCGGTGCCGGCACCGCCGCGCACCAGACCGACGCCGGCCCACAGGTTGGGGCTCACTTCCAGCTTGTCGCGACGGCCGCCGTGCAGGGCGGCCATGCGGCGCTGCCCTTCCGAATCCATGCGGGCGAAGTTGGCCTGGGCCTTGGCGATGGTCTCGTCATCCAGGCGGCTGATGAGTTCGTCGGCGGCGCGCCAGGCGGCTTCATTGGTATCGCGCACGATCACGTGCAGGCGGATGCCGAAGCGCAGCGTGCGGCCGGCCTTGGCGGCGCGTTCGCGCACGCGGGCAATTTTTTCGGCCACGGCGGCCGGCGGCTCGCCCCAGGTCAGGTAGACGTCGACCTGCTCGGCGGCCAGGTCGATGGCTTCGTCCGAAGAGCCACCGAAGTACAGCGGCGGATACGGTGCCTGCACCGGAGGATAGAGCGCCTTGGCGCCCTTGACGCTGAGGTGCTTGCCCTCGAAGTTGGTCTCTTCGCCGGTACGGGTTTTTGCCAGTACGTCGCGCCAGATCTTGAGGAATTCGTCGGACACTTCATAGCGCTCGGCATGGCTGTCGAAGATGCCATCGCTCTCCTGCTCGACCGGATCGCCACCGGTGACCACGTTGATGAGCAGACGGCCATTGGAGAGGCGGTCGAAGGTCGCGGCCATGCGCGCCGACAGGGTCGGTGCCGTCAGGCCGGGACGCACTGCTACCAGGAATTTCAGGCGCTGTGTCGCATCGATCAGGCTGGCTGCAGCTACCCAGGCGTCTTCGCAGGAACGTCCCGTGGGCAGCAGCACGCCATCGTAGCCCAGGGTATCGGCCGCCACGGCAATCTGCTTCATGTAGTCATGGGTCACCGGGCGCGCACCTTCGGAGGTGCCGAGATAGCGGCTGTCGCCGTGAGTAGGGATAAACCAGAAAACGTTCATGCTTGACTCCTGAGCTGCTGGACTAGAGGTGGTCGATGTCAGTGTTGTTTATTTGAGGACGGCGTCGCTGACCTTGAGCTGCTTGGGGATCAGCTTGAGTTCAAAGAAGGCGTCGGCGATTTTCTGCTGCTCGGCCAGCACCTGGGCATCGACCGGCTTGTAGACGTGGGCATAGCGCTTCAGGCCGGTCTGGATGATGTCGGCATCCAGGCCCTGGATCGGGGCCAACTGGGCGGCGGCTTCAGCGGTGTGGGTACGAACCCACTCGCCTTCACGGGTGATCTCTTCCAGCAGGATCTTCTCGACCTGCGGATTCTTGGCAGCGAAGGGACGCGCACTCAGGAAGAACTGGTGGTGACTGACCGCCCCCAAGCCCGAGGCCAGGCGACGCGCACCGACCTGCTTTTCAGCGGCGGCCTGGAACGGATCCCAGATCGCCCAGGCATCGACCGCACCGCGTTCGAAGGCGGCACGGGCGTCAGCCGGGGCCAGGTAGACCGGCTGGATGTCGCTGTATTGCAGGCCGGCCTTCTTCAGCAAGGCCACTACCAGCCAATGCACGTCCGAACCCTTGTTGAAGGCGATCTTCTTGCCCTTCAGTTCGGCCACGCTCTTGATGGGTGAATCCTTTTGCACCAGCAGGCCTTCGGCCTTCGGGGTCGGGATTTCATAGGCGGTATAGACGAAGTCGGCACCGGCCGCTTGCGCAAAGACCGGTGGCGCTTCACCGACGTAACCGAAATCGACCGAGCCCACGTTGAGCGCTTCCAGCAGTTGCGGACCGGCCGCGAACTCGGCCCACTTCACTTCCACGCCCAGCGGCTGCAGGCGCTTTTCCAGCGCGCCGTGGGCTTTGAGCAGCACCAGGGTATTGGCGGCTTTCTGATAGCCGATGCGCAGCAGTTTGGTTTCCTGCGCCTGCACCGGGGCTGTGCCCAGGGAGAAGGCCAGTGCGCCCAGGGCGATGGCCGAGAGGCGCTGCAGGGTGCGGCGACGCGGGAAATGAATGGTCTTGTTCTTGTTGGCGGACACGATGTTTTCTCCAGATTCCAGAATGCGGGCGTGCAGAGGGCCATCCGCTCTACCAGCCGGTTCTTTTTCAAGTCGGATTGCGCTGCCGGATCAGGTCCGGCCAGCTTCAGTTCAGTACGACACGCTGTACTGCAGCTGCGAGAACGGAATCTCGCGGAATTCTTCAGGTGCGATCTTGTGCAGCGCTTGCAGGCTGGCCGAGAGCTGCTCCACGCCTTCATTGACGCGGGCTTCGATGGGCGCATCCAGCACAAGGCCGTTTTCTTCACTCCAGGTCACCTGCGCCTCGGTGGCGTAGATGCTGGGCAGCACGTGCTTGGGGTTCAGCGACGACAGCACCGGGCGCAGCGCATAGTCCAGTGCCAGCATGTGCGACTGGCTGCCACCGGTGGCCAGGGGCAGCACCAGCTTGTTGGTCAGGCCGAACTGCGGCAGCAGGTCCAGGAAAGCCTTCAGGATGCCGCTGTAGGCCGCCTTGTAGACCGGGGTGGCGACCACCACGGCCGAGGCTTCTTCGACGGTAGCCAGGGCCGCCTTGATGTCCGGATCGTTCCAGTCGGCGCGCAGGATGGCCTGTCCCGGCAGGTCGCGCACATCCAGGCGCGCGTAGCGGTGGCCCAGATGGGCCAGCTTGTCGCCGACGTGGTGCAGCAGACGGGTGGAACGGGAGGGTGCCGAGGGGCTGCCGGCCAGTAACAGGATCGTCATGTCGTGTGCTTGTGCTGAGGGGTGGATGGAACCGGCCAGGCCGGTCCCTCTTGCAGGTTCAGGTCACTTCTTGTTGGGTGCGTAGAGCTGGTCGAAAGTGCCGCCGTCAGCAAAGTGCGTCTTCTGCGCCTTCTGCCAGCCACCGAAATCCTTGTCGATGGTCACCAGGTTCAGCTTGGGGAATTGCGAAGCGTACTTGGCAGCGATCTTGGGATCGATGGGACGGTAGTAGTTCTTGGCGATGATTTCCTGGCCCTGTTCCGAGTACAGGTACTTCAGGTATTCCTCGGCCACCTTGCGGGTACCGCGACGGTCAGCCACCTTGTCCACCACGGCCACTGGCGGCTCGGTCAGGATGGAAATCGAGGGCGCGACGATGTCGAACTTGTCCGGGCCCCATTCCTTGAGCGAAATCAGGGCTTCGTTTTCCCAGGCCAGCAGCACGTCACCGATGCCGCGCTCGACGAAGGTGATGGTGGCGCCACGGGCACCGGAATCCAGCACCGGCACGTTCTTGAAGAGCTTGGCGATGTAGTCGCGCGCAGCGTCATCGCTACCGCCCTTCTGCTTGGCATAGGCCCAGGCCGCCAGGTAGTTCCAGCGGGCGCCGCCCGAGGTCTTGGGATTGGGCGTGATGACGGAGACGCCCGGCTTGATCAGGTCGCCCCAGTCCTTGATGCCCTTGGGATTGCCCTTGCGCACCAGGAACACGATGGTGGAGGTATAGGGCGAGCTGTTGTGCGGCAGGCGCTTTTGCCAGTCGGCCGGCAGCAGCTTGGCCTTTTCCGAGATTTCGTCGATGTCGTAGGCCAGGGCCAGGGTCACCACGTCAGCGTCGATGCCGTCGATCACCGATCGGCCCTGCTTGCCGGAACCGCCGTGAGAGGCCTTGATGGTGACGTTGTCGCCGGACTTTTCCTTCCAGTACTTGGCAAAGGCCTTGTTGTAGTCGGCGTAGAGTTCGCGCGTCGGGTCATAAGAGACATTGAGCAGCGAAATATCGGCCGCGTGCGCCAGCGAGGCGGCTTGCGCCAGCACCAGGGCGGCGGCGACCGATTTGATGATCTTCTTCAGCATATCCGTTCCCAAATGTTCTGTTGTTTTGGAGCACACAGGTTAATGAGCCTGCAGACCAAAAAGAACGAATACTTTCTTCTCTCGATATGCGAAAAACAGATATGAAAGAACACGCCGCCGGAATAAGGATCACGGTCTATATAACCAAAGTCTTGGTTGAGGGGACGAGCGTGCTGAAATCGTACCAGGCTGCCCTTCCCGCCCGACGCGGCTTTGCGGCCGTCACATCGGGTTATGTGAAGCTCTCGTCACGCAAGAAAAGCACGATCGGACTTTTTGTTCTTTTCACATTGTGGTATAACCTTCATATTGCAACGCACCAGGCCGCGCCATGAAAAAAGAAGCTGCAGGCGAGACAGAACAGATTTCAATCCAGGTCATCGAGCGCATGGTGTCCCTGCTCGACGCGCTGGCGGAGTATCCCGACCCGGTGAGCCTGAAGGAATTGTCGGCGGCGACCGACCTGCATCCGTCGACGGCGCACCGCATCCTCAATGACCTGGTGGTCAAGCGCTTCGTCGACCGCGTGGAGCCGGGCACCTATCGCCTGGGCATGCGCCTGCTGGAACTGGGCAACATCGTCAAGAGCCGGCTGTCGGTGCGGGAAGCGGCGCTGGACTTCATGCGGGCGCTGCATCGCAAGACGCACCAGACGATCAACCTGTCGGTGCGGCAGGCCGATGAAATCGTTTATATCGACCGCTCCTTTTCTGAACGTTCCGGCATGCAGGTGGTGCGCGCCATCGGCGGCCGCGCCCCGCTGCACCTGACCTCGACCGGCAAGCTGTTCCTGTCGGTGGACGATCCCAAGAACGTGCGCGCCTATGCCACCCGCACCGGGCTGGCTGGCCACAACAAGAATTCCATTACCGACCTGACCAAGCTGGAGCGCGAACTGTCCATGGTGCGCGCCCTCGGTTATGCGCGCGACAACGAGGAGCTGGAACTGGGTGTGCGCTGCATGGCCGCCGGCATCTGCGACGACAGCGGCAAGCTGGTGGCGGGCCTGTCGATCTCGGCCCCGGCCGACCGCCTGCAGGATGAATGGGTGGATGACCTGGTCAGCACGGCCAGCCAGATTTCATCGGCACTGGGGTATCGCAAGGATCGCGGCTGAGCACGACCCTCTGCAGACTCACCGGGCAGCAGTGCGCTGGCCGTCCGCATTCACCACCACTTCCCCATCTTCCTTCGTAAACGGACCTTGCTGCGGATGCGGCAGGATCTCCAGCACCAGTTCGGAGGGGCGGCACAGGCGCGTCCCCTTCTCGGTCACTACGAAGGGCCGGTTGATCAGGATCGGATGGGCCAGCATCGCATCGAGCAACTGCGCGTCCGTCAAGGCAGGATGGTCCAGGCCCAGTTCGGCATAAGGTGTGCCCTTCTGGCGGATGGCTTCGCGTACCGTGAGACCGGCCTCGCGAATCATCGCCTCCAATTGCTCGCGGCTGGGCGGGTGCTGCAGGTACTCGATGATGGTCGGCTCTTCACCGCTGTTGCGGATCATGGCCAGGGTATTGCGGGAGGTCCCGCAGGCGGGATTGTGGTAGATGGTGGTCATGGTGAATCTCTGTGTTGAAGTGGATTGCATCCCGGGATGATCAGGCCCCGGCACCCAGCCTGAGCGCCAGTGCCGACAAGGTGACCAGCAGCACCGGCAGCGTCAGCAAGGCGCCCGTGCGGAAGTAGGCGCCCCAGGAGATATGAATGTTCTTGCTGTCCAGCACATGCAGCCAGAGCAAGGTCGCCAGGCTGCCGATGGGCGTGATCTTGGGACCGAGGTCGCAGCCGATGATGTTGGCGTAGACCATCGCTTCCTTGACCACACCTTGCGCCGACGTGGCGTCGATGGATAACGCACCGACCAGCACCGTAGGCATGTTGTTCATGATCGAGGACAGCAAGGCCGTCAGCACACCCGTGCCGAGGGCGGCACCCCAGACGCCGTGCGTAGCGAATTCATTCAGTACACCGGTGAGGGCGTTGGTGAGCCCGGCATTGCGCAGGCCATAGACCACCAGATACATGCCCAACGAGAAGAACACCACCTGCCACGGTGCCCCCTTGATGACCGCACGGGTGGAAATGACGCGCCCTCTGCCGGCCACGAGCAACAGGATCAATGCCCCGACAGCCGCCACCACACTGATCGGCAAGCCTTTTCCTTCGAGCCAGAAGAAGCCGGCCAGCAGCAGCGCCAGCACCCAGCCGCCGGCAATGAACGTGGCGCGATCGCGGATCGCGGAGGCGGGCGTACGCAGCTGCGCCAGGTCGTAGCGGGCCGGCAGGTCGCGGCGAAAATGGATCAGCAGCACCAGGAGAGTTGCCGCCACCGAGACCAGGTTGACCGGCACCATGACCGAAGCGTATTGCGCAAAGCCGATGTTGAAGAAATCCGCCGAAACGATATTGACCAGGTTCGATACCACCAGCGGCAAGCTGGCGGTATCGGCGATGAATCCCGCCGCCATGACGAAGGCCAGTGTCGCCGCCGGCGAGAAGCGCAGTGCCAGCAGCATCGAGATGACGATGGGCGTGAGGATCAGCGCGGCGCCGTCGTTGGCGAACAAGGCCGAGACCGCCGCCCCCAGCAGGATCAGCAGCACGAACAGCATGTGGCCACGTCCGCCGCCCCAGCGGGCCACGTGCAAGGCGGCCCATTCGAAAAAGCCGGCCTTGTCCAACAACAGGCTGATGATGATGATGGCAACAAAGGTGCCGGTGGCGTTCCAGACGATATGCCAGACCACCGGGATGTCGGCGAGGTGGATCACGCCGCAGGCCAGCGCCAGGGCGGCACCGCCACATGCGCTCCAGCCTATGCCCAGTCCCTTGGGCTGCCAGATCACCAGCGTCAGGGTCAACAGGAAGATGAATAAAGCGGTCAGCACGTTCTCTCCTGGCTCAACACGGTTTGGCCGCCTCTCCAGCGATGCCGCTGGAGGGTTCGCAGCAGGCGGCAACGGGCGTACAGGGATTGCCGCCGCAGCAGTTGTCGGTCAGGAAGCGCAAGACTTCATTCATGCGGGAATAATCGGCCGCGTAGATGACGAATCGACCCTCCTGGCGGGAAGTCACCAGTCCGGCGTGCGACAGTTCCTTCATATGGAAGGAAAGCGAGGACGGTGCGATGGCCAAGGCTTCACCGATCTTGCTGGCGGCGCTGCCCGCGGGCCCGACTTGCACCAGATGACGGAAGATGGCCAGTCGCGATTCCTGGGCCAGGGCCGCCAGGGCCGCAATGACGGGGCCGGTTTCCATACGCTTCTCCTGTTAATTCAATATTTCAATTATTGTTGAAATATTGAATTAACACAAGCGTTTCGGACACTCAGGCGTGATGACAAAGCTTGCATGGCAAGCGACGGGCATTAAAAAAGCGAACCATCAGGTTCGCTTTTCATTTGCAGCCGGTGAAGCAGATGAAGAAAGTATCAACCCTCGTCCGCCCGCACCATCTTCACGCGGGTCAGGTTGGGCTGATCGTCCACCAGCCACTTGCGCATGCGCGCGGCATCGCCCACGTGCGACAGGCGGCCCTTGGAGTCGAGGAACACCATGACGATGGGACGGCCTTCGATGCGCGTATACATCACCAGGCAATGGCCGGCTTCGTTGATGAAACCGGTCTTCTGCAGGCCGATATCCCACTCCTTGTTGGAGGTCAGGCGATTGGAACTGTTGTACTGCATGGCGTGGCCGCTGGGCTCGACCATGTACTTGGGATCGGTGGAGTACTGGCGGATGATCGGATAGTTGTAGGCCGCCACCACCAGCTTGGCCAGGTCGCGGGCGCTGGCCACGTTCTGGCTGGACAGGCCGGTCGAATCGACATAGCGCGTATCGGTCATGCCCAGCGAGCGGGCCTTGGCGTTCATGGCCGCCACGAAGGCCGGCAGGCCGCCCGGATAGTTGCGGCCCAGCGCGGAGGCAGCACGGTTTTCGGAGCTCATCAGGGCGATGTGCAGCATGTCATCGCGGCTCAGGGTCGCGCCCACGCGCAGGCGCGAGCTGCTGTGCTTTTCGCGGTCGACGTCGTCATCGGTGACGGTCAGGGTTTCTTCCATGTTCAGGCGCGCTTCGACCACCACCAGCGCGGTCATCAGCTTGGTGACCGAGGCAATGGGGAGCGCAACTGAAGAATTCTTCTCGAACAGCACTTGCGAACTGGCCTGGTCGATCACCAGCGCCACGTTGGAGCGCAGTCCGACCGGATCAGGGGTGAGATTGAGGCCGGCCAGATCACCGGCGGTCATCACCGGCGGCACCACCGGAATGGACGGCGCGGCCGAGACGCGCTGGTAGCTGATGTGACGCTTGCCCTTGACCACGCTGACCTTGCGGACCAGTTTTTCGCGGTTGTTCAGGGAGCCTTTGGCCACCGTCTTGCTGACGGCCTGGGCCGGGCGTTTGGCCACGACTTTCTTGGCCGGCGCTTTCTTGGCGGCATTGTTGACCGTCTGGGCAGCGGCAGGAGCCAAACCAGCGTGGATGAACAGAAGTGATGTGAAAATGGCCAGCGCTGATTTGATCATAGGTGGAACTCCCCCCAATTTACCCTGAAAGTACACAAGAGAAACGTTGGCAGTGTAGCAAAATGCAGATTTTTCGCAAGAGAATTAAGACGTTAGCGCATTTTTTTAAACGCGTTTCTATCTCCGCGCCCGATCCGGTGCCCCACACTTTTTCGGGATTTACTGCAAATTTGCCGGGTGGCTGCTCGATGTTTTTCGAATTTTCTCAAGCAAAACCCAGGCCAACGAGACGGCATATTACCAGTCTAGCTGTCAGCTTTCGGTCACAATCACGATAACAGACGGCAATACTGACCCCAGATGTTCGCTTTACCATAATCCAAAGTGAATTGATAACGAGGCAGTGTCACATATCGTTGACGCCCCGTCTCCTGCCTTGAAGGGCGGGGACGGGGCGTTTTCACTGGCCGGGATTGAACGCGCCGGCCTGGTCCGGTCAAGGCTTGCGCGCATCCAGCATGGCTACGTCGATGGAGAAGGAACAGGCCGCGTCGAGGTCGAAATACTCCTTCACCTCGCCGGGCGCAGCCTGCCACAGGGCGCGAATGGCGGTGATGTTGTCTTGCGGCGTGCGCATGCGGGCCACCCAGGAATCGAATTCCAGGCGCAGCTTCCAGGTCTTGTCGCTGGCGATGGCAAAGCTGGCGCCGCGCAGCAGCTTGCGCCAGGAGTTCAGGCTGACATTGCGTACATGTGAAGTATCGCGCAGCAATTCGATGGCCTGCACATAGGTATCCGCCAGGACATCCGCCGGCGCGGCCGTGTCGATGACGATGAAGCGTCCGCCCGGCTTGAGCACGCGAAATACTTCATTCAGGGCCTGCGGCAACTGACGCCAATGGTGGGCCGAAAAGCGGGTGCAGACCAGGTCGAAGATGGCATCAGGAAAATCCAGCCGGTCGGCACTGCCTTGGCGCACGGCAAGGTTGCCGAGACCGCGTCCGGCGGCGGCAGTCGCCACCACCTTCAGCATCTCTTCAGACAAGTCATAGGCAATCACCTTCTCCACCACCGGTGCCACGGCGAAACTGGCGTGGCCGCCGCCGCAGCCCAGGTCCAGCACGCGTGCGCCAGGGATAGTGGCAGCGATCTGCGCCAGCTCCTGCAGGTCGGCCCCTTGGGCGTGGACGCTGCTGGTGAGGTAGGCGGCGGCGGTACTGCCGAACTGTTCGGTGACGACTTGCTGATGGCTGCGCATGGCGGGGCTCCGGGGCGATATGAAGGAAAAGACAGCAGTGCTGTGAAGGAAACGCCAGTCTAGCGAATTCTTATCCTGTTACAAGTGAAGCATTTATACTATTACCCCGACCACCACCCTGCCCGTCTTCATGGAACCCGACCTCGCCCGCCGCGCCCTTGGCGACTTCCTCAAATCCCAGCGCGAACAGACCGCACCAGCCCAGGCCGGCCTGCCGCATCTGGCCCATGGACGGCGCCGCACCCCCGGCCTGCGGCGTGAGGAAGTGGCGCAACTGTGTGGCATCAGCGTGACCTGGTACACCTGGATCGAACAGGGGCGCACGGATTCGATCTCGCCCCAGGCGCTGGCGCGCATCGCCGATGCGCTGCACCTGCCGCGTGCCAAACGAGCCTACCTGTTTGAATTGGCGGGAAAGAAAGATCCGGTGTTGCCGGAGCAGCAGGCCGCCACCGTGGTGGCGCCGGAAATCCTGGAAGTGGTCAGCCAGTTCCGTGCCCCGGCCTATTTGCTGGATCGCTATTGGAATGCCGTGGCCTGGAATCCGGCCGCGCGCAAGCTCTTTGCAGGGTGGCTGGATGGCAAGGAAAAACCGCCCAACCTGCTGCGCTTCATGTTCAGCAGCGCGGCCGCGCAATCATTGACGGTGGAATGGGAACAACGGGCGCGGCGGCTGGTGGCCGAATTCCGCGCCGATAGCGCCAGCCTGCTGGATGATCCGGAACTGCTGGGACTGGTGGAGGAATTGTCGGCCGCCAGCCCGCTCTTCCAGCGGGCCTGGCACCTGCAGGATGTGATCGAACGTGAAGGTGGCGAGCGCCGCTTCCAGCATCCGCAGCTGGGGGAACTGCTGTACCGTCAGGTCAATTTCCGCGTGGCCAACCGCCCCGACCTGAAGCTGGTGACGCTGATGCCGGGCGCGATGACGCCCGGCTGAAGAAGGCAAGGCACCGGTTGGATTACTTGCGCACCACGAAGGCCACGCCGATCACACCCACCAGCATGCCCAGCGCACCGATGAGGCTGAACGCTTCACCAAACATCAGCCAGGCCATGACGGCCGTGGTCGGCGGCGTCAGGTACAGCAGACTGGTGACGCTGGTGGCGGCACTGCGGCGGATCAGCGCAAACAGCAGGAAGATCGCGCCGATCGACAGCGCCAGCACCGACCACAGCAGTGCGCCGATGAATTGCGGGGTCCAGTGCACGTTGCTCAAATGCCAGTCCAGTCCTTCGACGGCCACGGCAAAGGGCAAGACGACGACGATGGAAGCCATGAACTGGATCGCCGTGCCGGTGCGCAAATCGAAGTGAGCGCAATAGCGCTTCTGGTACAGCGTACCGGCCGTGATGCACAGCAAGGCAAAGACGCACAGCGCGATGCTGGCAGTGGACAGGCCAATCAGTGAAATCTTGTTGGCCACCACCAGCCCTACCCCGCACAGGCCCAACGCCAGGCCAATCCACTGCCGGCCCTTCACCGACTCGCCCAGCAAGGGGGCGGCGAAGGCAGTGAGGATGGGTTGCAGCCCGACGATCAGGGCCGACAAGCCGGCCGGCATGCCGATCTTGATGGCGCACCAGACCCCGGCCAGGTAACCCGCCTGCAGCAGCACACCGGCCACCGCGACATGGCGGATGCGGCCGTGCGGCCACGGGGCGCGGAACAACAGCACCAGCGGCAGCAGGACTACCAGCACCCCGGTGAAGCGCAGCAGCAGGAACGTCAACGGCGGCGCATACGGCAGGCCGAACTTGGCCACGATGAAGCCGGTACTCCAGATCAGCACGAACAACAAAGGCACCAGGCTCATCAGGAGCTGGCGAGGCCGGCGGGCACCGGCGGCGGATTGCATCATTTCTTTTCCATCAGCGGGCGCACGGGGGTGCTGCCCGGGTCATCTCATCGTGCGCTCCAGCGGGCAGCGTGGAGGCTGGCGAGTCTTATCGTTTGTATGTGTACGGCGACGGTCTGTTCGATATCTCGTCCGTAACCGCCCGCCATCGTAACCGCAACCGGGATTTTATGCTCGCGGGCATAGCCGAAGACCGTCTCGTCGCGGGCCGCCAGTCCGCCCAGGGTCAGCTTCATCTTGCCCAGGCGGTCGCCCTCATGCGGGTCGGCCCCGGCCAGGTAGATCAGCAACTGCGGGGCGAAACGCTGCTGCAGGCTGTGCAGGGCGTCGCGCAGGGCTTGCAGGTAATCGGCATCCCCCACGCCATCTGGCAAGGCCACGTCGAGGTCGCTCTGCTCTTTCTCGAAAGGATAATTGTTCTCTCCGTGCAGCGACAAGGTGAACACCGAATCATCACGCGCCAGGATGGACGCGGTGCCGTTGCCCTGATGCACATCCAGATCGACGATGGCCACCCGCGACGCGCGGCGTTCCGCCTGCATCAGCCGGGCCGCGATGGCGGCGTCGTTGAAAACGCAAAAACCTGCACCATGATCGGCGTAGGCGTGATGCGTGCCACCGGCCAGATTGACCGCAACTCCCTCGCTGAAGGCCGCGCGGCAGGCGGCGATGGTGGCCCCGGAGGAGCGGCGCGAGCGTTCCACCATCTGCGCCGACCAGGGGAAGCCGATCTCGCGCTGTTCGGCGGCGGTCAGCTGGCCGGCACTGGCGCGGGCAATGTAGTCCGGATGATGGGCCAGCGCCAGTTCTCCATCGCTGGCGGGCTGGGCTTCGTGAAAGTCCAGATCCGGCACGGCAGCCGCAGCCCCCTCCCGGATCATCCGGTACTTCACCATCGGGAAGCGGTGGCCCGGTGGCAGGGGTAAAACGAAGTGATCACTGTAGTACGCTTTCACATTGATTTTCCGTTACGTTGATGTGATTGCCGCATTGCAACAAAACGGTTTGCTGCGCAGCGCAAACGATTGCGCGCCCCGCAACGATAACCGCTTTTGATGCTGCGACGTAAAAGCTCATCCGGAATGGCATCTCTTTTCAGAAAATTCCTAAAACAGCGCTAAGTCCTTGATTAGACTTGGATCAATTTTGAAGCGCTTTTTATGATTCCCTTGCATTGAAACGTTTGACTTTATGCACGATTGAACTAGAATCCGCCTTGTGCATCGCATCATATTCAAAGAAGAAATTACATCGGGGATCCACCTGTCAACACTGATCGGTCCGTAAGCAATCACTGTCGCTGCCTTGTTCATCAACCCATCAACGAGAAGGATGTTTCAACATGACGACCTACACCGAGCAATTTTCCGCCGCTGCCAAAGCCAACGCTGAAGCGCAAATCGCCCTGTTCAACCAGCTGGCCAGCAAGACCTTTGAAGGCGTGGAAAAACTGGTGGACCTGAACCTGAAGGCTGCCAAGTCCTCGCTCGAAGAAACCCAGGCTGCTGCGCAAAAGCTGTTCTCGGCCAAGGACCCGCAGGAATTCTTCACCCTGACCAGCTCGCACGCCCAGCCGACGCTGGAAAAGTCGGTGGCCTACAGCCGTCACCTGAGCGGCATCTTCTCCAGCACCCAGGCTGAACTGACCAAGGCTGCCGAAGCCCAGATCGCCGAAGTCAACCGCAAGGTCGTGGCGATGATCGACGAAGTGGCCAAGAACGCCCCCGCCGGTTCCGAGCAGGCCATTTCGATGTTCAAGTCGGCCATCGGCAACATGAGCGCGGGCTACGAGCAGTTCACCAAGAACGCCAAGCAAGCCGCTGAAGTCCTGGAAGCCAACGTGACCAACGCCGTGGACCAGATGTCCCAGGCTGGTGCCAAGGTGACTCGCGCTGCCAAGAAGTAATCTCCGGGTTCTCCCGCAGAAACGAATGCCCCGGTCTTGCCGGGGCATTTTTTTTGACCTGCGCCAACGCCAGCGCCAGCCTCAGTTGCTGATCTGATACTCGGCGTGCAGCGCGCGCAGACCTTCCTGCATCTTCTCGAAGGCCGGCTCCACCTGGGCCGGATCACCCTTGACGCCCAGATCGATGTGGCGTCGGGTTTTGTCGTCGCCCACGTGCGGCAGGCTGAACACCTTCACCAGCGGGAATTGCGCTTCGATGGCTTCCATCAGCGGGGTCAGGGTCGATTCCATCGCTTCGAACACCAGCATGGAGCGCTCGGCCCAGGCCTGGCGGTGGAACTGGTCGGCGTAATGGGTCTCCAGCACCCACTCGAACATCGGCCAGGCCATCACCGGGAAGCCCGGCGCAAAGTAATGCGCACCGGTGCCGCTGGTGTTCCTGAGCCAGAAACCGGGGATCTTGTTGTAGGGGTTGGGGATGATGGAGGCGCCCTGCGGGAATTCACCCATCTTGAGGCGGTGCAGGTTGTCCGCGGCATTGAAGTCGGGCGTGGTGCCGGCTTCGCGGGCCATGTCGGCGATGCGCTCCTGGATCTTATCCTTGGCTTCGGGATGCAGCACCAGCGGCACGCCCAGTGCGGCAGCCGCGCACTGGCGGGTGTGGTCGTCCGGGGTGGCACCGATGCCGCCGGTGCAGAACACCACGTCGCCAGTGGCAAGAGTGCGCTTGAGGGTGGCGGTGATGCGTTCGGGGTCGTCGCCGACGTACTCGGCCCAGGACAGTTGCAGTCCGCGCTGGCTGAGCAGCTCCAAGACCTTGGGGAAATGCTTGTCGATGCGGCGGCCCGAGAGGATCTCGTCGCCGATGATGATGAGTCCGAATGCCATGAGTCTGTCTGCCCGATAGGTTGATGAAACACTGCGGCGATTATGCCCGATTCGGGCCGGGGACGGATTGCCCTGCCCCGGGTTCGTCTCGGGCAGGGACCATCAATCCGGCGTCAACGTGAGGTCACGTCGACGATGTTGGTGTCGGCCGGCCCATCGGGGGCCTGGCCGCTGCGATGGCGCAGCAGCGCTTCCAGGCAATAGAACTGGAACCACAAGCCGGTGAAGACGAATACGACTACATACAGCCAGATCGCCACCGCCGCCAGCGCCGGCAGCAGGATTACCGACAGCACCCCGCCCAGCCACAGCAGCGTCGGTGCCGCACCGAGCGCACCGGCGATGGTGCCCACGGCCAGCAGCGGCCAGCGATGCAGGTGCAGGACGGCACGCCGTTCTTCGGTGCTGGCGTAGTCGGCCAGGGTGTCATAGGCCATCACGCGACAGGTCAGCCAGCCCCACAGCAGCGAGTGAATGACGAAGGCCAGCGGCGGGATCAGGAATACCCAGATCGTGGCCAGCCACAGCACCGTGAAGACGGCGAAGCACCACAGCGAGGTCCACAGGCTGCCGGCCACGCTGCCGCCGTGACGTTTGTCCAGCATGGGATAGTGGCGGGTGCCGATATGGCGGGCGATGGCCGGGATGGTGAACAGGCCCACGAATACCAGCGCGGTCAGAATCATCAGCGGCAGCAGCGTCCACATGGCCAGCAAGGGCACCAGTACCGTCTTGAGCGCACCCATGCCAAACCAGGCCAGCATGCCGCCGATCTCGCCGAACATGCCGTGCGAGACGAAGTAGCCCTGCAGCCAGTCGATGATGGGTTGCAGCCCCAGCCACAGGCAAACCGCCCACAAGCCCAGCGACACGACGAAGGGCAGCACTGTCAGCCACAACATGCGGATATGCAATTGCGCCAGCAGGGCACGCCCGAAGGAAGCGATGAACAGGCGCATCAGCGGGGCTTCCTGCGGGTGAATTCGACCAGGCGTTTCAAACCCAGCCATTGCTGCGCCCAGAAGCCGCGTCCGTAGTCGCGTCCCTTGCCGGCCGGCGGCGGCAGCTGGTCGCGCACGCCGGTCATGGCGAAGCCCTGGCTGAAGTGGGCGGTGCGGAAGAGCACATCCCAGATCGGGAACAGCACCGCGAAGTTGTGTCCGCCCAGCGAATTGCGGCCCCGGCTTTCATGGCCCAGCCCGATGGCGTGATGCGTCCGGTGAAAGCGCGGCGACACCAGCAGGTATTCGCCCAGGCGGCCGAAGTGGATACGCACGTTGGCATGCTGCAGGCTTTGCAGCATGCGCGAGAGCGACACCAGCAGGATGTATTGCGAGGGTTCCACGCCGATCAGGACGGCAATCAGGCCGAAGATGATGTCGTGCACCAGGTTGTCCAGCATGTGGTTGCGGTCGTCGCTCCACAGGTTCATGTTCTGCTGGCTGTGGTGCAGGCTGTGCAGCGCCCACATCCAGCGCACGTTGTGCTGGGCCCAGTGGTAGATGTATTCACACAGGTCCAGCACCACCATGTAGAGCAGGAAGCTCACCAGCGCGCGGTCGGTCACGCCGGGCCAGACCTGGTCGAGGTTGAAGGTGCCCCAGCCTTCCAGGTGCAGGGCTTCGGAAAGATACGAAAGCGCCGGATCGAGCAGCAGGAAGGCGATGATCGGGATGATGCCCAGGCGCTGCAGCACGGTGTAGATGAAATCGTTCCAGCGGGCGCGCGGGTCGGTGATGGGATGCACCGGGATGGCAGACTCCAGCGGACGCAGGATCAGGAACAGGATCACCAGTTCACAGATCCCCACCAGGACGAATTCGGTGCCGGTAAAGGCTTCCTCGACGAATTCCCCCATGCCGATGAAGAACACCAGTGGTTGCACCAGGGTTTCGAAGAGCCAGCCCTGGACGGTGGCAAAGATGTCGGAAATGGTCTGGATCATGGATAGCGTTGATTCGGTGTGACGGTGGCGGCGGCAGCTCCCCTCCCCTGGGCCGGCGCCGGTTTGGACTGGTGTCCGGGGTCAGTGTTCCTTCCCGGCGGCAAACAGGTGGCGGTAGGACGGATGCTCGCGCAGCGTGGCAAAGCAGAACCCCTTCTGCTCCAGCCCGCTGATGAGCGGCTCCAGCACGGCTGGCGCCCACGGATCCTGGCGCGACCAGATACCCATATGGGCCAGGAAGATATCACCATCCTTGAGTCCGTCCAGCGCTTTCTTCAACAGCATCTCGTTGGGGAATTTGTCGCTGGGCAGTTCATCGCCCGAGAAACCGGCGGGGGCCCAGGCCACATGGGCATAGCCACAGGCTTCGCCGGCCTTGAGCAGGTTGTGGGTCAGTCGGCCACCGGGCGCACGCCAGAGCGGATCAAGCTTGTGGCCGGTCAGTTGCTGGAAGCGTTGATCGACACGCTTCATTTCCTCGCAATACTGGGCCGGCGTCCATTGCAGCTTCTTGCCGGCTTGCGCCCCGAACTGCGGACGTACCTCGATCTTGCCCTCGGGCAGGTCGCGCACCACGTAGACGTGGTCGAAGGTATGGGTGCCGAAGGCGTGCCCCTCGGCCACCAGCCGCTTCCACAGCGGCGCCCAGGCAGGATCGAGGGAATAGTCGCCGTGGATGGTCTTCTCGTTGGCGAGGAAGAAAGTAGCCTTGATGTGGTGGCGCTGCAGGGTCTGTTCGATGAGTTCGGCCTGGGACTGGCTGCCGGTATCGAAGGTGAGGTAGATCTTTCCCTTGCAGGCGGATGCTTCCGGCGCCGCCGGTTGCGCAACGGCCTGGCCGGCCGCCAGGATGGCGAACAGGCACAGGCCGCGCAGGGAGGGTTTCAAAGGACGCAACGTCATCGGCAGGTCCTCCACGATGCGTCCGTCATTACAGATCCGGCGCGCGGTTGTACAGGTAGATGCCGTGAGGCGAGCGGCCTACCGGAATCACCTTGGTCACCGAGCGGGTTTCCAGGTCGATCACGGCGACCTTCTTGCTCCAGCGCAGGGTGGCCCACATGGTCTTGCCATCGGCGGTCACTTCCATGCAGTCCGGGCCGCCGGGGACCTTGATGGTGCCGACATTCTCCAAAGTGGTCATGTCGACCACGCTGATGGTGTTGGCCACGCGGTTGGAGACGTAGACGTAGCGCTTGTCGCCCTGGCCACGGAAGTTGTGGGCACCGATGCCGGTCTTGATCTTCTTGACCATCTTCTGGGTGCGCCAGTCGATCACTTCGACGTAGTCGCTGCCCATGATGCCGACCATCAGGTACTTGTTGTCGGGGGTCATGATGATGCCGGCCGGCAGCTTGCCTACCGGCATGGTCCACTTGACCTGCTGGGTGGCCAGGTCGATGGCGCTGATCTGGTCGCTGCCCTGCTGGGTGATGAAGGCGGTGGTGCTGGCGTTGTCGAAGGCAATGTGGCTGGGGGTCTTGGCCAGCGGGATGCGCTTGGACAGCTTCAGGTCCTGGCCGTCATAGCTGTAGACATCGACCCGGTCCAGGCGCAGGCCGGTGGCAACGAACCACTTCTGGTCGGGCGTGAAGCCGATCTGGTAGGGATCGATGATGTCGCGCAGCTTGCGCTGCACGGCACCGGTCTTGGGATCGAGGAAGAGCAGCTGGTTGCCGGTGGCACTGGCCACGATCAAGGACTTGTTGTCCGGCGTGGCCATCAGGTGGTGCGGCTCCTTGCCCACCGAGAAGGTCGACAACTCCTTCTCGCCGGTTTCGTCCAGCAGCGATACCGAAGCGTCACCGGAGTTGAGTACCACGACGACGTTGGCATGGGCCGGGGCGGCCATACAGGCCAGCACGGCCGAGACACAGGCGGCGCGCAGGGAAAGGGATAAAAGTTGGCTGAATCGACGCAACATGAAGAACTTTACTCAAAAATGCCTGATCTATCGTGCCAGAGCAGCCCCTGGAGCACGTCCTCGGCTCTTAACGCTCGCTGCAACGATCCCGCTGACAGCCCACTGAAGCAATATGAAAAATTTCTAGATTTTTGGTTTACACTGCCTGCCGATCCGGTCGCATGACGCCACCGGGGCGGCCTGAACACCAGTCGCAGCGCACCTGCGACGCCTGATGCACGGTCTGGCACACGCAATGTTTCCATGAAGCATTTTGCATGGTCAGCAGTCGTCAGGAATCTGGCCATGCGGCCGCCAACCGATCCCCTCACCGAAAGGAAACCGATGTCCATCATCACCACAGCTTCCGGGCTGCAATATGAAGAAATCAACGTTGGCGCTGGCGATGAAGCCAAGGCCGGCAGCCACGTCACCGTGCATTACACCGGCTGGCTGCAGAACACGGACGGCACCGCCGGCAGCAAGTTCGATTCCAGCAAGGACCGCAATGACCCGTTCGCCTTCCCGCTGGGCGCCGGCCACGTCATCAAGGGTTGGGATGAAGGCGTGCAAGGCATGAAGGTCGGCGGCACCCGCAAGCTGATCATCCCGGCAGGCCTGGGCTACGGTGCACGTGGCGCGGGCGGCGTGATCCCCCCGAATGCCACCCTGATCTTCGAAGTCGAACTGCTGGCCGTCTGAGCCCGAGGGAGGAGAGACATGAGTACCCTGCAAGAACAGTTCGAAGCCGCGGTCGCAGAATCCAAGAGCCTGCCCGAGCGTCCCGACAACATGACCCTGCTGAAGATGTATGGCCTCTACAAGCAGGGCAGCAACGGCGACGTGCAGGGCGAGCGCCCCGGCATGACCGACTTCGTGGCCCGCGCCAAGTTCGACGCCTGGGCCGCCCTCAAGGGCAAGCCGCAAGCCGAAGCGCAGCAGGAATACATCGACATCTTCAATGAATTGAAGGGTTGATGCAGGCATGACGGCGGCATCCCCGGATGCCTGCCGCCTGCCGATGAAGAAACGGGCGCACCTGGCCTCAGGTGCGCCCGTTTTGTTTGATGCTCCGGCAGGAGCGGCCGATCAGCGTGCCGCCACGTCCGGGTTGAGCAGGTTGGGCGGACGCTGGCCCGACAGCGCCGCGATCAGGTTGTCAGCTGCACAGTTGGCCATGGCCAGGCGCGTGGGCGTGGAGGCGCTGGCGATATGCGGGGTCAGCACGACGTTGCTCAGGTCGAGGAATTCCGGCTTGAACGACGGTTCATTCTCGAACACATCCACCCCGGCGGCCGCGATACGGCCTTCACGCAAGGCGGCGATCAGCGCTGCATCATCGACGATGCCGCCGCGCGCGATGTTGGTGAGCGTGGCGGTCGGCTTCATCAGCGCCAGCTCCGGGGCGGCAATGGTGTGGTGCGTGTCCTTTGAGTAAGGCAATACCAGCACGACGTGGTCGGCCTGTTGCAGCAGCTCTTCCTTGCTGACGTAGCGGGCGTTGTTGGCGCGCGCTTCCAGCTCGGGTGCCAGGCGCGAACGGTTGTGGTACAGCACCTGCATGTCGAAGCCCAGCGAACGGCGGGCGATCGCCTGGCCGATGCGGCCCATGCCGATGATGCCCAGCGTGGCCCCATGGATGTCCGGGCCGACGAAGCTGTCATAGCTCCACTTCTTCCACTTGCCGGCGCGCAGGAAGTGCTCGGATTCGGTGATGCGGCGCGCAGCCGCCATCATCAGGGCCCAGCCGAAGTCGGCGGTGGTTTCATTGAGCACGTCGGGCGTGTTGGTGGCCATGACGCCGGCTTTTGTAGCGGCAGCAACATCGATGTTGTTGTAGCCCACGGCCATGTTGCAGACCGCCTTCAGTTGCGGATTGGCGGCGAAGAGCGCGGCCGTCACCGGCTCGCTCGGGGTGGTGAAGAGGCCATCCTTGCCACTGGCCTTGGCCAGCAGCTCATCCGCGCTGTAGATGCGGTCATCCTGGTTGGATTCGACCTCGAAATGCTGCTCCAGGCGCGCCAGGACTTCAGGGAAGACGGCGCGGGCGACGAAGATCTTGGGTTTCATGCGGGTCTCGTGGTCTCGGTTTCGTTATCGGAAGAAAGCGGGGGTAGCACTCAGAAGAACAGGAAGCTCATGACGATGAACAGCGGCACCAGGATGCCCACCGACCACGCCATGTAGCCGAAGAAGCTGGGCATGCGGATGCCGCGCTCCTCGGCGATGGCCTTGACCATCATGTTGGGCGCATTGCCGATATAGCTGTTGGCCCCCATGAAGACGGCACCGGCGGAGATGGCCGCCAGCGTCGAGGCCAGCGGCCCCATCAGTTCCCGCGCATCGCCGGAGGCGGTGTTGAAAAACACCAGATAGGTCGGCGCATTGTCGAGGAAGGAAGAAAGCACGCCCGTCATCCAGAAATACATCACGTCGTCCGGTTTGCCGTCCGGGCCGGTCACGGCGTGCACCACGGCGGCAAACGCGCCCTGCTCACCCGCCCGCAGCATGGCGATCACCGGGGCGATGGTCAGGAAGATGGCGGCAAAGAGCTTGCCCACTTCCAGCATGGGCCCCCAGCCGAAATCATTGCCAGCGCGGGCAGCTCTCGGCGTCAGCCACAGCGACAGCAGGATCACGCCCAGCAGCGCGCCATCGCGCAGCAGGTTCTGCCATTCCAGCGGCGTGCCCAGCACCTCGGTCGCCACACCTGGCTTCCACAAGCCGCTCATCAGTACCAGACCGACCACTGCGCCCAGCAGCAGGAAATTGAACTTGCCTTCCAGCCGCAGCGCCGAGTCCGGCGTGGGATCGAGCGGGCGGCGCTCTTCGCGGTTGAGATAGAAATGGCGATCCAGCAGATAGAAGATCAGCAGCAACGCACCGCACAGGAAGGCCATCGGCCCCAGCAGATGGCGCGCGGTCCAGAAGAAATCCACGCCCTTGAGGAAGCCCAGGAACAACGGCGGATCGCCCAGCGGCGTCAGTGAGCCGCCTGCATTGGCAACGAGGAAGATGAAGAACACCACCACGTGGACCGTGTGCTTGCGGTCATCATTGGCGCGGATGAGCGGGCGGATCAGCAGCATGGCCGCGCCGGTCGTGCCCATGACGCTGGCCAGCAAGGTGCCCAGTGCCAGCAGTCCGGTATTGAGTGCGGGCGTGCCATGCAGGTTGCCGCGTACGCAGATGCCACCGGCCACGGTGAAGAGCGCGGTCAGCAGGATGATGAAGGGAAGGTATTCCGCCACCAGCGCATGCACGCTGATGGCCAGAGCCGCATGCGCACCATGCAGGGCCGCAAACGGCAGCAGGAAGGCCAGCGCCCAGGCGCCGGCGATCTTGCCGAAATGGTGATGCCACATGGCCGGGGCCAGCAGCGGCAGCACGGCAATGGACAGCAGAACGCCCGCGAACGGCAAGGCCCAGGCCAGGGACAGCCCGGCACCGTCCAGATCGGCGGCTTGGGAAACGGCGGGCAGCATCGATGCCAGGATTGCGGAGAGACGAATTGTGAGAGCTCTGATCTGCAAATGAAGGTCCTGATGGCAAATAGAGGTGGTGGCCGTCACGCGAGAATCTGCGGCCAGAGGGAGCCACACTATACCAGCCACGCGAGCGCGCCCGAAGCGAAAGCCGGGCATGCGAAAAAATTTCAAGTATGCATGCCCCTGCGTCAACTGCGCAGCTGGCTCCACACCTCACCAAGCGTGACTGCATCGGGCCATACCAAGGACAGCAGCAGTCCGCTCGCGCTCACCAGCAGCAGCACCGCGAGGAAGGGTCGCCAGGTGCGCTGCACGGCCGTCTCCAGCCAGTGGCGATCGGTACGGTAGCCGAAGCGCCGATACAGCCCGGCCGCCAGCAATGCGTCGAAGATCAGTTCGGAAAACAGCACGGGGGCCATGCCCAGCATGGTGACGACGGAATACAGCGCGGCAGCGATGAGCGAGACCACCGACACTGCGAAGATCAACAAGCCCAGTGCTTCGCCCAGGTCGATGCCGTCCGCCAGGCCCGCCGCATCGCCCCCGTCAGCAAGACTGAAATCCACATTGGCGCTGGCCCCGCCGCCGTCGAAGCTGCCACCACCGCCCTGCCACTGATGCGCAGACTTGGGCAGGGAAATATTGAGGGGTATATCGCCGAGGAAACCGGCGTCGATTCCGGAGCCGTCATTGCGGCGGTTGCGCCCGTCCTGCTCCGGCTGCACGCCTGACGCGAACTGCGCGCCCGCGCTGGCCGCCATCCCGGTCCCGGCCAGCGCCCTGCGCCGGTCGCCGCGGCGCAGCAGCCATAGCCATATCGACAGCATCAACAGGAAACCCGGATACGCCACCAGGCAGGCCAGCCCATAGCGCAGTCCCATGTTGTGCCAGCCATGCCGCAGCATCCATGCCGAGGCGAGCAATCCGAGACTGGCGGCGAGCGTGATGAGCAGCAGCATGAACAGGCGCGGGAAGCCCCGATGGCTGATCTTGCGGCTCAACCGCAGCGTCCGTACCCGACGGAACAACATCGGCTTCTTCAAGCCCCGCCTCCCCGATGCCGCATCAGTCCGTCCCCGGTCAGGCCTTGATCTGGAACACCTGGCGCAGATAATTCACATAGGCCGGGTCATCGCACATGTTCTTGGAAGGCGTATCGGACAGCTTGGCCACCGGCTGGCCATTGCAGCGGACCATCTTCATGACCACCTGCAGGGGCGTGTAGCCCAGGTCATTGGTGAGATTGGTACCGACGCCAAAGGCCACCTTGGCGCGATCCTTGAAGCGCAGGTAGAGCGCACGCACCTTGTCGAAGTCCAGGCTGTCGGAGAACACCAGCACCTTGCTGGACGGATCGACACGGTTGTCACGGTAATGCTGGATCAGGCGCTCGCCCCACTCAAACGGATCGCCCGAATCATGGCGCGCGCCGTCGAAGAGCTTGCAGAAATACATGTCGTAGTCGCGCAGGAAGGCATCCATGCCATAAACGTCCGAGAGCGTGATGCCCAGGTCGCCGCGATACTCGCGCGCCCACATTTCGAAGGCGAACGTCTGCGAATCACGCAGGCGCGGACCGAGCGCCTGACAGGCCTGCAAGTATTCATGCGCCATGGTGCCCAGCGGGGTCAGGTCATGCTGCATGGCGTACATCACGTTGGAGGTACCGGCGAAGTGGTCCCCCATATGCTGCTTCATCTCGTCGATGACCTCGGCATGCCAGCTGCGCGAGAAGCGGCGGCGGGTGCCGTAATCGGCGATCTTGCAGCCGGCCAGTTCGGCATCATCGGTGATGACCGACATCTTCTTGCGCAGGCGCGCCCTGCCCTCTTCCAGATCGGGCGAGCGCTGGGTCGCGCGGAAATACACTTCATTGACAATGGCCAGCACCGGCACTTCGAACATGATGGTGTGCAGCCACGGCCCCTTCACCTGGATCTCGATCTCGCCATTGCCGGCCGGATCAGGCTGGACCGTGATGTATTTTTCGTTCAGGTGGAACAGGTCGAGGAAGTCGACGAAGTCGCTCTTGATGAAACGCAGGCCGCGCAGGTAATTCAGTTCATCTTCCTTGAAACGCAGGCGGCACAGTGCGGCAATCTCGGCGCGGATCTCGTCGACATAGGGTGTCAGGTCGATGTGCTCGTTGCGGCATTTGAACTTGTATTCGACCTGCGCGCCGGGGAAGTGATGCAGGACCACCTGCATCATCGTGAATTTGTACAGGTCGGTGTCGAGTAAGGATGTGATGATCATGAAGTCCGGATGCGGACATGCCGCATGCTGCCATGTTGATGGTCCACGTGCATGAGGGCTGCCCCGGAGCGCGCCGCGTCATGCGTTGGCCACGCCCTGAAGCGTCGCGACCGCTATCTTAACCGAGATCGCACAAAGCAAAGCCCCCTGCCATGAGGGGGGCTTTGACAAGGCCGAGGGCGGCGAAAGACCGGATCACTTGCCCGCTGAAGCCGGACGGCGTCCACGCACATAGGTCGGCGGCGGCAGGTAGGCCGTACCATCGAGGTAGCGCCATTCGCGCATGGTGCTGCGTCCGTCCTTCTGGGAGACCAGGCCGATGAAAGCACCCATCGTGGATTGCTGGTCCAGCGCGCGGAAGCTCAACTCACCCAGCGGCGAGGACCAGTGCAGGCCACGCAGGGATTCCAGCAGCACTTCGCCATCCCCGCCTTCGCTCTTCTTCAGGCCGCCGGCAATGGCCATCATGGTGCTGTAACCCAGCACCGCCGACAGTTGCGGACGTTCGCTGAATTTCTTCAGATAGGCTTCCAGGAAGCGCTGGTGCTCCGGCGTATTGATCTGGTCCCACGGGTAACCTACGGCCACCCAGTCGCGAATGGCTTCACTCTGGCTGGGATCGAGGCTCTGCGCACCGGCCGAGCTCATCGACACCACCCGCACGCCGGCAAACAACTGCTGGCGATTGCCGGCCTGCACGAACTTCTGCAGGTCCTCGCCGAAGGTGGCATTGAAGATGGCGTCCGGACGCGACTGGCGGATCGCCCGCGCCACATCGTCGGCCTTGATCTTGCCCATGGCCGGCCACTGGTCGCTGACGAACTCCACATCCGGACGCGCCTGTTTCAACAGCATCTTGAAACTGGCCACGGCGCTCTGGCCGTATTCATAGTTGGGGGCCACCATGGCCCAGCGCCGCCCGGGCATGCGTGCAGCCTGCTCGGCCAGCATCGCGGCCAGCATGTAGGTCGAGGGACGCACGCGGAAGGTGTAGCGATTGCCCTTGTCCAGCGTGACCGCATCGGACAGGGCATCACCCACCACCAGCACGGTCTTGCTGCGCGCGGCTTCGCGCGCCACGGCCAAGGCCACGTCGGAAAGCATGGTGCCGGTCAGCACCTCCACATGCTCCTTGCTGACCAGTTCGCGGGCATTGCGGGCGGCCTGGTCGGCATCGCCCTGGTCGTCGCGGCTGATGAGCTGCAAGGGACGGCCATGGATGCCGCCGGACTCGTTGATCTGTTCCAGTGCCAGCGACAGTCCGTTGCGATAGGCCTGTCCGGCGGTGGACGCTCGCCCCTGGCTGTTGATCTCACCGATACGGATCGGCTCGACAGCACCGACACTCAAGGGCAGCACAAGGGAAACGGCGACGGCCAGCGCGCCGAGCAGGGTCGGCAGCAGCGAAAGACGGAATCGGGGGGAGGACTGGGGACCTGCAGCGTTCACGCCGGGACTTCCTTCTGGTGATGTGCGACAAGCGGCACCATGCCGGCGGACCTGGCTCCATGGGCTGGAACCGCAGGCCACAAGACCCTGGCGGCGGCTGGGCTTATCGCGAGCTTGTTTATTTACTTATACGTAATCTGTATAAGCCTCATTTGTGGGAAAAATCGAATTACCTTAAAATACAAGGCTTTGCGGCGGGTTGCGCAGCAGCATCATGAGAGGCTTCCTGAGTCCTCCACGACAGCGTCCACAAGACGCCGGATGCCAGCCCAAGCACCTCAACCACAGGTTGACCAGCCGCAACATGATTTTAACCGTGCCATATTGCCATCAATTGCGGCGCAGTTAGCCATCGGTTTGAAGAAATTTTACAGATAGGACAGTTATGACCCACGTTGTCACCGATTCCTGCGTCCGTTGCCGCTATACGGATTGCGTGGATGTTTGCCCGGTGGATTGTTTCCGCGAAGGCCCCAATTTCCTCGCGATTGACCCGGATGAATGCATCGACTGCGCCGTCTGCGTGGCCGAGTGCCCGGTCAATGCGATCTACGCGGAAGAAGACGTGCCGGCCGACCAGCAGCAATACATTGCCCTGAACGCCGATCTGTCCCGCAGCTGGCCCTCCATCACCAAGACCAAGGCACCGCTGCCGGAGGCCGAGGAATGGAAGGACAAGACCGACAAGCTGCAATACCTGCAGCGCTGATTCCTGCGGAGAATCAAGTGGACCGGGCCTGTCCCGGTCGACAATGGCGGTTGCGCATCCAGCCCGGCAGTTTCATCGCCACGACAGATGCGCAGCCGTTTGCATTTGGCCGCCAGCAATACCCCTGAGAGCCTAATGGCCGGGCTGAACTGCCCGCTGCTTCGCCGTCCTGTTGCGCTCTCGGCAAGCATTTCGCATCTCTTTTACCTGGCCTCTCCCCCGCCAGCGGCCCCGCCGCCAGCCAGCGCCCAGCGCAAGAGGGAAAAGCCGCTCTACTGATCTGATCTACTGAAACAGGAATATCAAGAAAATCATGGAAAACAATGTCCAGACTGCGGCAGTCAACGGTGTCATCGATGCCGACGCCGTCATCATCGGCGCCGGCCCGGTCGGCCTGTTCCAGGTGTTCGAACTCGGCCTGCTGGAAATCAAGGCGCACGTGATCGATTCGCTGCCGGTGGTCGGCGGCCAGTGCGTGGAGCTGTATCCGGACAAGCCCATCTATGACATCCCGGCCGTGCCCGTGTGCACCGGCCAGGAACTGACCGACAACCTGTTGAAGCAGATCGAGCCCTTCTCGCCCACCTTCCACCTGGGCCAGGAAGTGACCCTGGTGAACAAGCGTGAAGATGGCCGTTTCGATGTCGAAACCTCCACCGGCACCAAGTTCATCACCAAGACCATCTTCATCGCGGCCGGCGTGGGCTCGTTCCAGCCGCGCACCCTGAAGGTCGAAGGCATCGAGCAGTTCGAAGGTTCGCAGGTGTTCTACCGCGTCAAGGACCCGGCCCTGTTCGAAGGCAAGAACATCGTCATCTGCGGCGGCGGCGACTCCGCCCTGGACTGGGCCCTGAACTTCGTGGGCAAGGCTGAATCGGTGATCCTGCTGCACCGCCGTGAAGAATTCCGCGCCGCGCCCGCGTCCGTGGCCAAGATGAAGGAACTGTGCGAACAGTATGAGATGCAGCTGGTCATCGGCCAGGTCACCGGCACCGAGATCAAGGATGGCAAGCTGTCCGAAGTGAAGGTCACGGGCGCTGACGGCGTCACCCGCCGCCTGCCGCTGGACATGCTGCTGGTGTTCTTCGGCCTGTCGCCCAAGCTGGGCCCGATCGCCGAGTGGGGCCTGGAGATCGAGCGCAAGCAACTGAAGGTGATGGATACCGAGAAGTTCGAGACCAACGTCCCGGGCATCTTCGCCGTGGGCGACATCAACACCTATCCGGGCAAAAAGAAGCTGATCCTGTCGGGCTTCCACGAAGCCGCGCTGGCCGCCTTCGGCGCTGCGCCCTACATCTTCCCGGAAAAGAAGATCCACATGCAGTACACCACCACCTCGCCCAAGCTGCACAAGATCCTGGGCGTGGAAAGCCCGGTCTTCGACTGATTTTCCGTCGCCAGACCACCCGTGCCGCTGCAAGCGGCCTGCAGAGCCCCCGTCCGGTACGGGGGCTTTTTGTTTATGAAGGTTTTTGCAGAAACCTGTGGGGCCCGCACCACTGGCCTGACCAGCAAGCGGGGCGTAAGGCAAAGCGTGCTATGCTACCGCGTCGCAACAAGGAAAAAGTTGACAGAGTAGACATAATATGAAGTCTGTCAGCCGATGATCGTCGCCAAACGTTTGTGGCACATGCTTGCTGCGCACCCGGTCCGGGTTATCCATCCGGACGGGGAAGCCAGCCGGTGCTTGTATAAAGGTCAGCTATGCTTTATCAACTGCATGAACTCAATCGCGCGTTCCTGAACCCCATGATGCAATGGGCCGAAACCTCGGCCAAACTGTTCTCGGACCCGGTTTCCCCGCTCGCCCACACGCCTTTCTCGCAACGTATCGCCGCCGGCTATGAGTTGCTGTATCGCCTCTCCAAGGAATACGAGAAGCCCCTCTTCAACATCGGTGAAGTGCCCGTTGACGGCAAGCCGGTCGGCATCACCGAGGAAGTGGTCGAAGAGAAGCCCTTCTGTCGCCTGATCCATTTCAAGAAGGACCTGTCGGCCCGCCAGAGCGCCGCCTTGAAGCAGCCTACCGTGCTGGTGGTGGCGCCCCTGTCCGGCCACCACTCCACCCTGCTGCGCGAGACCGTGCGCGCGCTGCTGCAGGAACATGACGTTTTCATCACCGACTGGACCGACGCCCGCATGGTGCCGGTCGAGGCGGGCGAATTCCACCTGCACGATTATGTTTATTACGTGCAGGACTTCATCCGCACCCTCGGCCCGGACGTGCACGTCATTTCCGTGTGCCAGCCCACCGTGCCGGTGCTGGCGGCCATTTCGCTCATGGCCAGCGCCAACGATCCCAAGCTGCCCAAGAGCATGACCATGATGGGCGGCCCCATCGATGCCCGCAAGTCGCCCACCGCCGTCAACGACCTGGCGACCGAAAAGCCCTTCTCCTGGTTCGAAAACACGGTGATCTACAGCGTGCCGGCCAATTACCCCGGCTTCGGCCGCAAGGTCTACCCCGGCTTCCTGCAGCATGCCGGCTTCGTGGCCATGAACCCGCGCCGCCATGCCCAGAGCCACTGGGATTTCTACATGCACCTGCGCGATGGCGACGATGCCTCCGCCGAAGAGCACCGCAAGTTCTACGACGAGTACAACGCCGTGCTGGACATGCCGGCCGAGTTCTACCTGGAGACCATCAAGGTGGTGTTCCAGGACTTCAACCTGGCCCGTGGTACCTGGGAGATCGAAGGCAAGCTGGTGCGTCCGCAGGACATCAAGTCGGTCGCCCTGTTCACCATCGAAGGCGAGCTCGATGACATCTCCGGTTCCGGCCAGACCCAGGCGGCGCAGGAACTGTGCAGCAGCATCCCCAAGGCGCGCAAGCAGCATTTCACGGTGCCCAAGGCCGGTCACTACGGCATTTTCTCGGGCCGCCGCTGGCGCGAGATCGTCTGCCCGAAGATTGGCGAATTCATCCGCGCCAACGCGTAACGCAGCGCGTTGAGGCAAAACGGCACCCCGTCTCCACGGTGGTGCCGTTTTGCTTTGTGGCTGCGGCATGACTTGGCGCCGGTTTGGCCGGATAATAGCGCCCTTGTCCCGTTGAATTGCCTGACCGCCGTGCCGCCATCCGCCACCACCGCCTCTGCCACCCTGGCCGACCGCCTCGAAGACCTGCTGCCGCAAACCCAATGCACCAAATGTGGCTACCCGGCCTGCCGTCCCTATGCCGAGGCCATGGCCGAGGGGCTTGCTTCCTATAACCAGTGCCCGCCCGGTGGCCAGGAAGGCGTGGCGCGGCTGGCGCAACTGCTGGGCAAACCGGTGATCCCGCTCAATCCCGCCAACGGCAGCGAACAGCCACGCCGCCTGGCGCTGATCGATGAAGCCGTCTGCATCGGCTGCACGCTCTGCATCCAGGCCTGCCCGGTCGACGCCATTGCGGGTGCGGCCAAGCAGATGCATACGGTGATCGAATCGCTTTGTACCGGCTGCGACCTGTGCGTGGCCCCCTGCCCGGTCGATTGCATCAGCATGGTCGAGGCCACGCCGGGGCGCACCGGCTGGCAGGCCTGGAGCCAGGAACAAGCCGATGCCGCCCGCGCGCGCCATGACTGGCGCACCCTGCGCCTGCAGCGCGAGAAGGAAGAGAACGATGCCCGTCTGGCCGCCAAGGCCGCGGCCAAGCTCAAGGAAGTGGAAGCAGCGGCAGCCGGCACGCCCGAGGAACAAGCCGAATTGGCCCGCAAGAAAGCCATCATCCAGGCCGCCATGGAACGCGCGCGCCTGAAGAAACTGCAAGCCGAACAAGCCAGCCCCCAGCCCGACAGCCCACAACCATGAATCCGACCAAACGCCGCGAGATCTTCGAGCGCCTTCGCCAGGCCAACCCCACGCCCACCACCGAGCTGGAATACACCACGCCGTTCGAGCTGCTGATCGCCGTGCTGCTGTCAGCCCAGGCGACCGATGTGTCGGTGAACAAGGCCACCCGCAAGCTCTATCCTGTGGCCAACACCCCCGAGGCCATCTACCGCATGGGCGTGGACCAGCTCATGCCCTATATCCAGACCATCGGGCTGTATCGCACCAAGGCCAAGAACGTGATCGAGACCTGCCGCATCCTGATCGAGGAACACGGCGGCGAGGTACCGGAGTCGCGGGAAGCGCTGGAAGCCTTGCCGGGGGTCGGCCGCAAGACCGCCAACGTGGTCCTCAACACGGCCTTCGGCCATCCCACCATCGCGGTGGATACGCACATCTTCCGCGTCTCCAACCGCACCGGCATTGCACCGGGCAAGGATGTGGACGAAGTCGAGCGCAAGCTCATCAAGTTCGTGGCCCCGGAATTCCGCCAGGATGCGCATCACTGGCTGATCCTGCATGGCCGCTACACCTGCATCGCGCGCAAGCCGCAATGCTGGAACTGCCTGATTGCCGACCTCTGCGAATTCAAGCAGAAAACGCCACTTCCGGCCAAGGGCGTCTGAGAACGCGCTAGCGCGGAAGCCCGTACAGACGCGTGACCGGCACCCAGCGCTGGTCCTGAACTTCATACAGGGTAAAAGTCGGGTTGAGCAGATCCCCTTCCTCGTTGAAGGCCACCGGTCCGCTCACGCCCTCGAAGCGCAGCCGGTGCATGGCCCGGGCAACCGCATCCGGATCGATGCTGCCGGCCTGGCGCAGTCCCAGCAGGATGGACTGCGCCGCTTCATAGGCGAAGACCGCATAGAGGTCGATGTCGGAATCGAAAGCTTCGCTGTAGCGCTGGCGGAACTGCCGCCAGCCGGGCATCTTGTCCTGTGGCGGCCCGGGTTCGAGGACCAGCGCGCCATTGGCATCGGGTCCGGCGCGCATGAGGAAGGGCAAACCCAAGGTACCGGCCGAGGCCATCAGGCGCGCTTCCAGCTTCAACCGGCGGATGGACTTGGCCAGCACGCCGGCCTGCCAGTCCAGTCCACCGAAGAAGATCAGGTCCGGCTTGAGGCTGCGCGCCTGCATCAGCGGAGCGTTGAAGTCGGAGGTCTTGTCGCTGACGTTGTAGCGCGCCAGCACCTTGCCACCCTGCGCCTCCACCTCGCGGGCGAACTGCTCGGCCAGCCCCTGCCCGAAGGGCGTGCGGTCGTCAATGGTGACCACGGAGCGCACGCCCAGCTTGTCGACGGCGTAACGCGCGGACCAGCGGCCGATGCTCTCGTTGTTGGGAATGGTGCGGAAGATGCGCGGATAAGACAGGGCCGTCAGCTTGCGGCTCATCGCCGAGGGCGTCACCTGGATCACGCCAGCGGCATGGTAGACCGGGGCCGCTGCCAGACTGGTGCCGCTGGTCCAGTGCCCGACCACACCGATGACACGCTGGCCGACCAGATAGCGCGCCACGTATTCGGCCGTGCCCGGATCGGCGCGATCATCCTGGGCCACCAGCTTGATCCGGTAATGCTTGCCGGCGATGACCACACCGCGCCGGTTGGCCTCATCCAGCGCCAGTTGCACGCCATTGCGCATGCTGCGGCCCACCCCCATGGAGGGGCCGCTCAAGGGGCCGGCAAAGCCGATGGCCAGGGTGGATTCGTCGGCCGGCTGCTCGTCACTGGCCATGCTCGCCTTGGCCGCCGCCGAGGGGGCCGCCAGCGCGGCCTGCGCGCAGCAGCCCAGCAGGGCCAGCGCGATACAGAGCAAGGGCCGCGTCCATGTCCGTGGACGGCGCACAGGCCGGATCAGGCTTCCGCCAAAAAGCATGCATGCTTCCTTCTCGCTGCCCGGCCTTGCGTTTCCCCCCATCGCGCCAAGGCGATGCGGCCGGGTACTGCATTGGATGGATTATTCAGATGCTTGTCGTAGGGAAAGAATATTACTTCATCTGGACCTGTCGTGCCGCAGGCCTTGGCCGGCCTCCTGAAGCGGGCGGCAGACCAGCGTAGAATAGCGCTTTATCCCCGATTGATGCACCGCCATGTTCACGCCGTCCCAGCACGATGTCCGCCGCTTTTTCTGCGAAGCCTACCGCAAGCACCAGGGCAACCAGGTCCTGACGCCCCTGGAAGCCATCGCCCGCGACTGGATCCTGCCGCATCCGGAATCCCACGATGCCCTGCGCGACGTGGACGAGGCACTCGCGGCCGACTATTCGATCGAACGCGGCCAGAGCAATCCCTTCCTGCATCTGTCGATGCACCTGTCGATCACGGAACAGATCTCCATCGACCAGCCCCCCGGCATCCGTGGCGCCTTCCAGCTGCTGGCCCAGCGCCGCGGCTCGGAACACGATGCCCATCATGAAATCATGGAAGCCCTGGGCGAGATGATCTGGAACGCCCAGCGCAATGGCTTGCCGCCGGATGGGGCGGCTTATATCGAGAATATCAAGCGGCGGGCGCAAGGCTGATCAGCGAAGCCCCCCTCGGGTTCAAACAGCGGTTTTACCCGAACGTGCGCTATGCAAGAGATCAGGAATGCGCACGGCCAGCGCCGGATCCATATGCATCTTTTGCAGGCAAGCTGCAAGATAGGCAGGATCTGCAATCAACCCCAATGCCTTGTCATACGCGATATCGATGCTCTGGCCATAGGCAAGACGCGCCTTATCCCAGGCTGCTGCCGGAATGCTGCCCCAATGCAGGATCATCAATGCCAAGTCGATCACGTCACGGCTCAAGGCGGATTTATCGCCCCAGCGATCAGCGTTGGCCAACAGCTTTTCGGCATACATGTCCACGCGTGAAAGAACAGGAACCCCCAGTCGCGCATCCACGCCGCCGGCGACGGCAATACGCCCCTCGCTGACCACCTCGAACTTGACCGCCACGCCATCGACCTTGACGAAGGTCCGAATGCCATAGCGATCCGCCCTCACCTCTCTGGCCAGCTCCACAGGCGCTCGCAGCATGGCACCCAGCGATACATTGGTAATGGTGTTGCGCAAGGCACGGTATCCGTCTTGCGAACTGCAGAGAAAATCCACATCCACGGATTCCCTGTATTCATCCAGCATCAGGACAATGGCCGTGCCGCCCCCGAAATAACAGCCGCAGGCCAGCAGGAAATCAGCATCCAGGGAAGAAAGTAACTGCGCGATGCGGCGATGATGAGGCCGCTCAAACATGCAGGATGCCATGACCATATTGGTGCACCAGGCGGTCCAGCACAGCACGTTCGCGCGGATCAAGCGCGTCCTGGTCGACGAAGCGCCAGTTGCGCTCATAAAGCTCGAACGCCTCCTCGCCCGTTATCGCATCGTGGGGATCACGGTTCCATGCGATCAGGCGAAGCTGGGGGAGGTCCCCGATCAGAAGGAGATCAGCTGTGGCGTTCATGAAACGATTATGCATCATGAACAAATCATTATCAAACCACCGTAGCCGCTCTCCCCGCCCCAAGAAAGGACAACAAAAAGCCACGCCGCAACTCTCTGCCGGCGTGGCTTTCTTTCATACGCAACAGGCGCAGCTTACTTGCGCACCACCAGGCTCCCCGGCAGGCTGTGCAGATAAGCCGCGATATCGTTGATGTCGCGATCCGTGAGCGGCTTGGCCTGGCCGGACATGATGGCGTTGTTGCGGCCATTCATGGCGGTGTCGCCCCGGCGGTAGGCCGTCAGGGCATGCTTGAGGTAGTCCGCATGCTGGCCGGCCAGCTTCGGGTAGCCCGGATCGATGGGCGAGTTGTAGTCCTTGCCGTGGCAGGAGGCGCAGTTGTACTTCTCCACCAGCGCACGGCCATTGGCTACATCGGCGGCACTGGCCGCTTGCGACAACAGGGCTGTGGCGCCCAGCAGCGACAGGGCAATCAGGTTCTTCTTCATCTCGTGGCTCCCCTTACTTCTGCTGCGAATAGTAGGCGGCCAGGTCGGCGATGTCCTGGTCCGACAGGCTGGCGGCCACGCCCATCATCGAAGGATGCTTGCGCTCCCCCTTCTGGTAGGCGCGCAGCGCGTTCTCGATGTACTTGGCGGACTGCCCGCCCAGCATCGGCACCTGGTAGACCTCGGGATAGCTGGCTTTGTAGCCGGGGATGCCATGGCAACCAATGCACATGGAGACTTTGTTTTCAGCGGCCTTGGCATTGCCGACGATGTCGGCCGCGGACGCGCTGCCGAGCACGCCAGCCAGGGCAAGAAACACGAGGTGTTTTTTCATGTGAGCAGGGTAAGTGATTGGACTTCCCATCCGCCCCGCCTCAACCTCGGCGCGGCGGACACCCGACGAAACGCATCTTTTGCTGCCAGCGGCAAACTTTATCGTGCTTGTTCGATTGCCCTGGTATTGCAGGTTTGGCTCTTCTGCTATGGCTCAACCGGTGTTTCGGCTCAAGCTTGTCTCTCCACTCCCCCTGCCTTGCGCAAAAAACGCTTTCGATTCTAACCAATAAAACCGGCAGCGTCATCCCTGCCCGCAAACCCTCCCTCACAGACGCAATCGCCCGCCAGGCAAGGCCGGGCGGGTGATTGAAGCATTATATGCGCTGCAATATTAACGCTATGGCATCTGGCTGATGCCAACGCTAGGCGACATGCCGCGTAGCCTGGACGTGCATATCTTGCCCACGCTCAAGTGAAGCCAGGCGCGGTTGCCGGTTGTCCTGCCGCGCGCCCCCCTCCCCTTCGTCATCGTCGTCCTCGTCTTCTCCGGCGTCATCCTGCACTGCCGCATCCGTTTTTTGCGGAAGAATGAAGAACAAGGGCCGGACGACGAAACGGCGCAACACCGCCCGCATGGCGATATTGCGGGCGCGGCGCGGCAAGTCGCGCGAGCGCAGCGCCAGCGCCAGTGCGCAGGCGAAGGCCACCGCCACCGACAACAGGGCCGTCGCAGCCACACCGCCGGCAGCCAGCCAGAAGGCGGGCGTCATCAGGATTTCCCAGCCGAGGCTGAAGACCGCTGCCGTGAGCGTGCCAGCAGCCAAGGTCACATGGCGGATATCCAGCGGCAGGCTGAAGAAGGCCGCCACCACCGGTGCCAGCCCCAGCAGCACGGCCAGCGACAGGCTACCGGCGATGGTGGCCACGTTGCGCTCCAGCCAGGCGGCGCAGCGCTGGGCGCGCATGGCGCCGAGACCGTGCACCAGGCGGCGATGGTTGGACACCACTTCCCGGACCCGGCGCAGAGCAAACCAGTTGTCGGCAAAGCCGGCCGCGAGACTGGCCAGCCACAGCAACACCCCGGTCAGCGCGGCATACAGGGGCGTGGGGCCCACTAGCGAGAGCGCACCGATGGCCTGGCGCGCCTCGTTGGCCGGCATCGGCTGGCTGCCCAGCGCGAACCAGCCCAGGGCACACAGCGCGGCGGTGACCGGAATCACCGCCAGCAGATTGCCAAAGATGCCCGCCGACTGCGAACGCAGCAACTGGCCGGATTCGGCGATCAGGTCACGCATGCCCTCCGCATCCAGGTCTCCCATGCGCGAGGCCAGGGCCGGTGCGGTCACGGCCGGCTGGCGCGTGGCCAGCACGCCGCCCAGCGCGGCAATGAGCAGGAAACTGGCGGCGTAATTCAATGAAGCCAGCGCGCCATCGACGAAGTGCACCACGCCCAGCGTCGACAGGCTCTGCTTGACCAGCGCCGTGGCGGCGATGACCGCACCGCCCACCAGACCGGCCCGCATCACCCGGCGATAACCGGCACCGTCGCGGGCGATGGCCTGCTCCCGGTGATCGGCATTGCGCTCGACCATCTTGCGCGCCAGCAGGGCAAAACTGCGCCGCATCAGGCCGCGTACCGAGTCGCGGTGATGGTGGGCGGAGATCAGGTCGCACAGCAGCAACTGCATGCGCCCGGCCCCGGCCAGCGCCGCCGGCCGCGCCACCATGCCGGGCACGGCCGGGCTGATGACCGGACCAGGCACACCGGAACGCACATCGATGAGCCGCCCGATGCGCTGCAAGTGCGCGCGCATGCGTTCGACGCGATACACCAGGCTCACCGAGACGCCGTATTCATCCAGGTGCGCGTAGATGCGGTCGGTCTGCGCATGGCACACCGCGACCAGCATGCGCACGCTGCGCAAGGCGCCGAGGTCGCCCGGCTGGGCGCGCAGCCAGGCTTCCATCTCGCGCCGCAGCGCCAGGAAGGGCGTGGCGCGCATGGGCATCTTCGGTTCCAGCCGCTGGCGGAAGGCCGGGCTGATGCCATCGGCCACCACCGTGGTGGTCAGATAGGTGATGGCTTCCTCGATCTGCTGCCAGTACATGTGGGAGATGCCGTCATCGGCCATCAGCTTCCACAGCCGCTGCAGCAGTTCATTGTCCAGCTCCAGCAGCCAGGCGGCATCGTCCGGATCGGGGAACATGGCCGTAAACAGCGAAGAGAGGTCAGTGGGCGAAAGGTGGCGCGGCAGGATCAGCCGGGCCAGGCGTTCGCTCAGTTCGCCGAAGAAGCCGGGTTCGTGCGGCAGGCCAGTGGTGGAGAAAAGTTCGGGGCCGTTGGCTTCGCGCAAGGTCTTCTGCAGCGCGTTCTGGACCGCGCGCCGCACGTCGCGGTGCTGGTCCAGCCAGTCCAGCATGATGGCCAGCCGCTGGCGACGCACCTGGTGCCAGGCCTGGCGGTCCAGCAGCGACACGGCCGGGCGATGGCGCAGCCATTCAGCCACGTCGATCATCCAGTTGGCCCGCTCGTGCCAGCTGGCCGCCGGGTCGATGCGGCGCATCAGGACTTCCAGCTGCCGGCCGACATCATGCCGGTCCATGTAACGCGCCTGCATGCCGTGACGCATTCGTCTCCACACCACCAGCATCTTGAAGAAAAGAAATTTCATGGGCAGTGAGCGCCTGGGGCGCTGTCAGTTTGTTGCATGCGTAGCCCTTGATATAGGAACGATTGAGCAGAATTCAAGCCGTCGCAGGTGCGCCGGATTTGGCCGGCTTTTCCCTTATACTCGAAGAAATGTCCGGCGCGGCTGCTGCAATGCCGCATCTTTCCGGCAATCCAACCACAGCAACCTGACAAGGACAGCATCCATGCCAGATCATTCCGCCGCTTCATCCCATCCAGGCAAATTCACCGGCAGCGACAACTACGTTGCCACCGACGACCTCAAGCTGGCGGTCAATGCCGCCCTCACCCTACAGCGTCCGCTGCTGATCAAGGGCGAGCCCGGCACCGGCAAGACCATGCTGGCCGAGGAAGTGGCCGCGGCCCTGGGCCGCCCGCTGCTGCAGTGGCACATCAAGTCCACCACCAAGGCCCAGCAGGGCCTCTACGAATACGATGCGGTCTCGCGCCTGCGCGATTCGCAGCTGGGCGACGAACGCGTCAAGGACATCCACAACTACATCGTCAAGGGCGTGCTGTGGCAGGCCTTCACGGCCGAGGAGCCGGTGGTGCTGCTGATCGACGAGATCGACAAGGCCGATATCGAATTCCCCAACGACCTGCTGCGCGAAATCGACCGCATGGAGTTCTACGTCTATGAGACGCGCGAACTGGTGCGCGCCAAACACCGGCCGCTGGTGGTCATCACCTCCAACAACGAGAAGGAATTGCCGGACGCCTTCCTGCGCCGCTGCTTCTTCCACTACATCAAGTTCCCCGACAAGGAGACCATGCAGCAGATCGTTGACGTGCACTTCCCGCACATCAAGCGCGACCTGCTGGCGCGCGCGCTGGACGCTTTCTACCAGGTGCGCGAGGTACCGGGCATCAAGAAGAAGCCCTCGACCTCGGAACTGATCGACTGGCTCAAGCTGCTCATGGCCGAAGACATCCCGCCAGAAGCCCTGCACAGCCAGGACAACAAGGCCGTGGTCCCGCCCCTGCATGGCGCGCTGCTCAAGAACGAGCAGGATGTGCACCTGTTCGAGCGCCTGGTCTTCATGTCGCGCAACAACCGCTGAACCTGCCGCCATCCACCGGAGCCGCCATGCAATTCCTCTCGCCGATCACCTTGAAGGGCCAGTTCGCCACGATCGAGCCGCTGCATCCCGAGCACCACGATGCGCTCATTGCCGCCGTGTCGGATGGCAAGCTATGGAAGCTCTGGTACACCGCCATCCCCAAGCCGGAAAACATGCGCGCCGAGATCGAACGCCGCCTGCACCTGCAGCAGCAGGGCAGCATGCTGCCCTTCGTGATCCGCCGCAATGACACCGGCGCGCTGTGCGGCATGACCACCTACATGAATGCCGATGTGGCCAACCGGCGCGTGGAGATCGGCTCCACCTGGTATGCCGCCAGTGCCCAGCGCACCGGCATCAATACCGAATGCAAGCTGATGCTGCTCACGCACGCCTTCGAGGACATGCACTGCATCGCCGTGGAGTTCCGGACCCACTGGATGAACCAGCAGTCGCGTGCCGCCATCGCGCGGCTGGGGGCCAAGCAGGACGGCATCCTGCGCAATCACCAGCGCATGCCGGATGGCTCCTATCGCGATACGGTGGTGTTTTCCATCATCGAATCGGAATGGCCGACGGTGCGCCGCCATCTCCAGTTCAAGCTGGGCCGCTGAGGCGGCTGCGGGATTGCATTCATGCTCATCGATTTCTTCTACACCGTGAAGCAGGCTGGCGTGCCGGCCTCGATCAAGGAATTCCTGACCCTCCTGGAGGCGATGGACAAGCAGGTCATTTCACCCTCGCTGGATGAGTTCTACTTTCTCTCGCGCCTCACGCTGGTGAAGGACGAGGCGCACTTCGACAAGTTCGACCGTGCCTTCGGGGCTTACTTCAAGGGGATAGAAACGATCTTCGAGAAGCGGCCGGAGATTCCGCTGGAATGGCTGGTCAAGCAATTGCAGCGCGACCTCACGCCCGAGCAGAAAGCCGCCATCGAGAAGTTCGGTTACGACAAGCTGATGGATCGGCTCAAGCAACTGCTGGAAGAGCAGAAGGAACGCCACGAAGGCGGCAGCAAGTGGATCGGTACCGGCGGGGTTTCTCCCTTCGGCCACGGCGGCTTCAACCCGGAGGGCATCCGCATCGGCGGCAAGGGTGGCCAGCGCAGCGCGGTGAAGGTGTGGGAAGAACGCGAATACAAGGACTACGACGGAGAACGCGAACTGGGCACGCGCAACATCAAGGTGGCACTGCGCCGCCTGCGCCGCTTTGCGCGTGAAGGACTGGACGAAGAACTGGCGCTGAACGACACCATCCGCGCCACCGCCAGCAATGCCGGCTACCTTGACATCCGGATGCAGCCCGAGCGCAAGAACAAGATCAAGGTGCTGATGCTCTTCGATGTGGGCGGATCGATGGATGACCACATCGCCCGCACCGAGGAACTGTTCTCGGCCGCACGGACCGAGTTCAAGAACATGGAATTCTTCTACTTCCACAACTGCGTGTATGACTACCTGTGGAAGAACAACCGCCGCCGCCACGCCGAGCGTTTCCCGACCTGGGATGTGCTGCGCAAGTACACGCCGGACACCAAGCTCATCTTCGTGGGCGATGCCACCATGAGTCCTTACGAAATCGTGCAGCCGGGCGGTTCGGTGGAATACAACAATGCGGAGGCGGGTGCAGAGTGGCTGCAGCGTTTCACTGGCACCTTCCCGCATTTCGTCTGGCTCAATCCCGAGCCGGAAGGCCTGTGGCAATACCGGCAATCAATCGCACTGATCCGCCAGCTCATGAACAACCGCATGTTCCCGCTGACCATGGATGGGCTGGAAGGCGCGATGCGCTTGCTCAGCAAGTAGCGGCTCAGGCTGCGACCGGGGTATAGCCCGCTTCCTCGATGGCCTCGGCAAACTGTTGCGCCGGCAGGCTGCTGTCGATGACCACGCGCTTGTCGGCCACTGCAATGTCGACCTTGGCATTGGCGTCCACGTCCTTGACAGCCTTGGTGATGACGCCTGCACAGTGGTTGCAGGTCATGTCGTTGACGGTGAAGATGGTGCTCATGGCGTTTCCTTTCATGAAGTGAAGTCAATGACGGAAGCTTAAACCTTCCCACCACGGCAAGGTCAAGCGCAGCTTTGTGCATCCATGCGACAATCGGGCTTGACCTTGCCATCATGGGAAGGATGATGATGCAGGCCTTGATCCATCCTTCCGGAGTCGTTGCCATGCCCTCTTCCTCCCCTGCTGCCGCCGAGATCAACCTCGATATCGAAGGCATGAGCTGTGCCTCCTGCGTGATGCGCGTGGAGAAGGCGCTCAAGAAAATCCCCGGTGTAACCGAAGTCAGCGTCAACCTTGCCACCGAACGCGCCAGCATCGCCACCGCCGAACCCGTGGCCCCGGCGGCCCTGATTGCCGCCATCGAGAAGGCCGGCTACCAGGCCCACCAGCACATCCCTGAAGAAACCGCCGCGCCGGCCAGCACCAAGAAACAGCTGCCAAGCTGGTGGCCGGTGGCCGTCTCGGCCGCGCTGTCGCTGCCGCTCTTGCTGCCCATGCTGCTGGCCCCGCTGGGCATCGGCTGGAGCCTGCCCCCGCTGTGGCAATGGCTGCTGGCCACGCCCGTGCAGTTCTGGCTGGGCTGGCGTTTCTATCACGCCGGATGGGGCGCGCTGCGCGCCCGTTCCGGCAACATGGATCTGCTGGTGGCGTTGGGGACCAGTGCGGCTTACGGGCTATCGGTCTGGCAATGGCTTAGCATGCCGGCCATGGGCGAGCACGCCATGGCCATGCCGCATCTCTACTTTGAAAGCTCGGCCGTGGTCATCACCCTGGTGCTATTGGGCAAATGGCTGGAAGGCCGCGCCAAGCGCCAGACGGCCGACGCCATCGCCGCCCTCAATGCGCTGCGTCCCGACCGTGCCCGCGTGCGCCGTGACGGACAAGATATCGACGTGCCGCTGGCCCAGGTGCGCGTGGGCGACCTGGTGGTGCTGCGTCCGGGCGAACGCGTGCCGGTCGATGGCATCGTCAAGGAGGGCCGCAGCCATCTGGATGAAGCCCTGCTGACCGGCGAGAGCCGCCCGCAACCCAAGCAAGCCGGCGACCAACTGGCCGCCGGTGCCATCAATGCGGAAGGCGTGCTGCTTTTCGAAACCACCGCCATCGGTGCCGAAACCATGCTGGCGCGCATCGTGCGCATGGTGGAACAGGCGCAGGCGGCCAAGGCGCCGATCCAGCGCCTGGTGGACAAGGTCAGCGCGGTCTTCGTGCCTGCGGTGCTGCTGCTGTCGGCCCTGACCTTCCTCAGCTGGGGCCTGGCGGCAGGCGACTGGCAACAGGCCCTGCTCAATGCGGTGGCGGTGATGGTGATCGCCTGCCCTTGCGCACTGGGCCTGGCCACGCCCACGGCCATCATGGCCGGCACCGGCGTGGCGGCACGCCACGGCATCCTCATCAAGGATGCGCAGGCGCTGGAGATCGCGCATCGGGTCGACGTGATCGCCTTCGACAAGACCGGCACGCTCACCTTGGGCCGTCCGCGCCTGACTGAACTGCAAGCCGCTGATGCCGCCGGAAAGGATCAGGAGCATGCCTTGCTGGCCCTGGCCGCCGCCCTGCAAGCCCGCAGCGAACACCCGCTGGCGCGGGCCGTGCTGGAGGCGGCTGCCGCACGCCCGGGCCTGGCGATCCCGCAAGCTGCCCAGGTGCGCGGCGTGGCCGGGCTGGGCATCGAAGGCCATGTCGATGGCCGCGCTCTCTGCCTGGGCAGCAGCCGCTGGATGCAGCAATTGCAGGCCAGCGCCCCGGCCCTGCAAGCGCGTGCGGACCAGTTGCAGGCACAGGGCCGTACCCTGTCGTGGCTGGCCGAACGTGAGGCAGGCCATGTGCGCATCCTGGGCCTGCTGGCCTTCGGCGACGAGATCAAGCCCGGCGCGCAGCAAGCCATCGCCACCCTGCATGCGCTGGGTATCCGCACCGCCATGCTCAGCGGCGACAACCGGGGGGCCGCACAACAAGTGGCCGCCACACTGGGCATTCAGGATGTGCGCGCCGAAGTGCTGCCCGGCGACAAGGCCGAAGCGGTCGCTGCCCTGCGCGAAAACGGCGCGCATGTCGTGGCCATGGTCGGCGATGGCGTCAACGATGCCCCGGCGCTGGCTGCCGCCGATGTGGGCATCGCCATGTCCACCGGCACCGACGTGGCCATGCAGGCCGCCGGCATCACACTGATGCATGGCGATCCCGGCCTGGCGGCAGACGCCATCGACATCTCGCGCCGCACCTACGGCAAGATTCGCCAGAACCTGTTCTGGGCGTTCATCTACAACCTGGTCGGGATTCCGCTGGCGGCGCTGGGCCTGCTCAACCCGATGCTGGCCGGGGCAGCGATGGCGTTTTCCAGCGTGAGCGTGGTCAGCAATGCCCTGCTGCTGCGCCGCTGGCGTCCGCATGGCCCCGCAAAAATGGAGAAGTGAACATGAATATCGGAGAAGCCGCTACTGCCTCGGGTGTCTCGGCCAAGATGATTCGCCATTATGAAGAAACGGGCCTGATCCCCAAGGCCGGCCGCACCGATGCCGGCTACCGCGTCTATGCCGAGCGCGACGTGCACCTGCTGCGCTTCATCCGCCAGGCGCGGCAACTGGGGTTTTCCATGCCGCAGGTGAGCGACCTGATCGGGCTGTGGCTGGACCAGTCGCGCTCCAGCCGCAAGGTCAAGCAGCTGGCCCAGACCCACATCGGCGAACTGGAGCAGCGCATCCGCGAACTGCAGACCATGAAGGGCACGCTGGAACGGCTGGTTCATGACTGCCATGGCGACCATCGCCCCGACTGCCCCATCCTCGATGCCCTCGGCGCGCAGCCGGACTGCTGCGCCCACGCGGAGTCGCAGGCATGAGCGTGCTGCGCTGGGGCATCATCGGCTGCGGGGCCGTCACCGAAAAGAAAAGCGGCCCGGCCTATCGCAGCACGCCCGGTTTCGAACTGGCCGCCGTCATGCGCCGCGACGCCGCCCTGGCCGCCGACTACGCGCAGCGCCACGGCGTGCCGCGCTGGTTCGACGATGCCGATGCGCTCATCGGCGATCCCGGCATCGATGCCGTCTACATCGCCACCCCGCCCGATACGCACCTGCACTATGCCTTGAAGGTCGCCGCCGCCGGCAAACCCTGCTGCGTTGAAAAGCCGATGGCCCCCAGCCATGCCGAATGCCTGCAGATGCTCGATGCCTTCGCAACAGCGCAACAACCGTTGTTCGTGGCCTATTACCGGCGCTCGCTGCCGCGTTTCGAGCAGCTGCGCCAATGGCTGAAAGAAGGCCGCATCGGCACGCCCCGCCACGTGCACTGGCAACTGGCACGCACCCCGCATCCGGATGACCTGCAAGGGCGCTACCGCTGGCGCACCGATGCCCGCATCGCACCGGGCGGCTACTTCGATGATCTTGCCAGCCATGGCTTGAACCTGTTCTCGCACTTCTTCGGCGATGTGGCGCAGGTGACCGGGGCCAGCGCCAACCAGCAAGGGATCTACAGCGCCAAGGATGCGGTGGCGGCCAGCTGGCGCTATCACAGTGGCATCACCGGCAGCGGCAGCTGGAACTTCGGCAGCTTTGAACGGGCGGACCGGGTGGAGATTACGGGCAGTGCGGGCAAGCTGGAATTTTCCATCTTCGAGGAACGGCCGCTGGTGCTGACTACGCCGGCCGAACGCATCGAGCTGGCCATCCCAAATCCGGAACACATCCAGCAATACCACGTGGCCAACCTGCAACGGCACTTGAGCGGAGGTGCGCCTCACCCATCCTGTGGCGACAGCGCTGCGCAGACGGCGTGGATGATGGAAGCGATCCTGGAAAAACGGTGAAATCCTTCACCTGCATGAAAAATGCATGGCTCGCAGCACGCATCCCGACTTGCGATGATAATTACCCTTCATAAATCACTAAAAATTACGTTATCCAGCTAGTACCAACAACAGCAAATCACGGGGGGGCCGTCCGACATGCCACAGAGCAATCACCTGACTTTCATCGAGACCGACACACTGCGCATCGGCTTTGAAACCAGCGGCCCCCCAGAGGCCCCCGCCGTGATCTTGCTGCATGGCTGGCCGGACGACGTGCGCACCTGGGACGCCTTCCTGCGTCCGCTGCGGGCGGCCGGCTACCGCGTGATCCGGCCCTACCTGCGCGGCTACGGCCCGACCCGTTTCCTCTCGGAATCGACACCCCGCAGCGGCCAGCTGGCTGCGCTGGGCAGCGACCTGATGGCCTTTGCCGATGCCCTGGGCCTGGCGCGCTACTCCGTCATCGGCCACGACTGGGGTGCACGGGCCGCCTATATCGCCGCCTCGCAGACACCCGAACGCATCGCTCATTGCATCGCCCTCTCGGTGGGCTGGGGCACCAATACGCCGGGGCAGCGGCTGTCGCTGCAGCAATCGCGCAATTACTGGTACCACTGGCTCTTCGCCACCCCGCGCGGCGAAACCGAGCTGCGCGAGGACCGCCGTGGTTTCGCGCGCTTCATGTGGAATACCTGGTCACCTTCCTGGAAATTTGCCGAGAGCGAATTCACCAATACCGCCGCCTCCTTCGATAATCCCGACTGGGCCGATATCTGCGTACATTCCTACCGGCATCGCTGGGGCTTTGCCGAGGGCGATCCCGCCTATGCGGCGCTCGAAGCCAAATTGCAGGACACACCGCGCATCATGGTGCCCACGCTGGTGCTGCATGGCACCGAGGATGGCGCCAATCATCCGTCGACCTCGGAAGACCGCGAGCCCTACTTCGGGGCCGCCTACCGCCGCGTGCTCATCCCGGGGGCCGGGCATTTCCCCCAGCGCGAAAAGCCGGAAGAAGTCGTCGAGGAAGTGCTGGCCTGGCTGGCGCGCCCGGCCTGAACGTGGACTTCAGTGGCAGCCGCCCCCATGGCTGCCGAGATTGGCCGGCTTCATGTCGTCGGGCAAGCTGGCCAATCCTTGCAGGATGCCGCAGTCGCGCGCCGGCTGTTCCACCTCGCACTGGGCGCGCAGCTGGTGCAATTGCTCCTGCAGGGCCTGCAACTGCAGGATGCGCTGGGCCACGTGGCCGATGTGCTTGTCCAGCAGCGCGTTGACTTCGCCGCAATTCTGCTCGGGCGCGTCGCGCAGGCGCAGCAGTTCGCGCACTTCGTCGAGCGTCATGTCCAGCGAACGGCAATGGCGGATGAATTGCAGCCGCTCCACGTGGCGCGCGCCATAGAGCCGGTAATTCGACTGTGACCGTGTGGGCTCCGGCAGCAACTCTTCCTTTTCGTAATAACGAATGGTTTCTACCGGGCAATCTGCCTGGGCGGCCAGTTCGCCGATCTTCAACGTATCCATGGGATCCTCGCTTGACCTTGTAGTTACTTCAGGGTTTTTAATATACCCCTGAAACCTGTTGGCTGCACAAGGAGCCCCAAATGGCTGGACATTCCCACAAGCACGATCACGACCATTCGCATGACCACGCGCATGAGCACGCGCACGAGCACGAGCATGGTCATTCTCACGCACAGCAAGCACAGGGCTGCTGCTCCGGCCATGCCTGCGCCAGCAATGAAGCGGCCCCTGCCCCGATCCCCGCAGCGCACCTGGAGGGCAAGACCGAGGAAGCCGTCTTCTTCATCCAGAAGATGGATTGCCCGACCGAAGAAAAGCTGATCCGCGAACGGCTCTCGCAGATGTCCGGCGTAGGCTCGCTGGAATTCAACCTGATCCAGCGCGAGCTGACGGTGCAGCACCAGTTGCCCTCCATCGCCCCGCTGGTGGACACTTTGAAGGCGCTGGACATGCTGCCGGCCGTGAAATCCGATTCACTGGACGCCGAGGCCGGCCGCGATGCCCCCGACCAGGCCGCCGCCTACCGCATCCCGGCGCGCCGCTGGGCGCTGCTGGGCTTGGCCGGCGTAGCCGCGCTGGGGGCCGAGGTGCTGGCCTGGACCAGCGGCAATGACCACTCGCTGCCGGTGATCGCGCTGGCGCTTGCCGCCATCCTGCTGGGCGGCCTGGGCACGCTCAAGAAGGGCTGGATCGCGCTGCGCAACTTCTCGCTGAACATGAACTTCCTGATGTCGCTGGCCGTGATCGGCGCGGCGGTCATCGGCCAGTGGCCGGAGGCGGCAGTGGTGATCGTGCTGTTCACCCTGGCCGAGATGATCGAAGCGCTGTCGCTGGACCGCGCCCGCAACGCCATTGCCGGCCTGATGGCCATGACGCCCGACATGGCGACCCGGCGCGGCGCGGACGGTGTCTGGTCAACTGTACCGGCCCGTACCGTGACAGTGGATGAAACTGTACGGGTAGCCCCCGGGGAACGTGTACCGCTGGATGGCCTGGTACTGTCAGGCAGCACCAGCATCAACCAGGCCCCCATCACCGGGGAAAGCATACCGGTACAGAAGCAGCCCGGTGACCCGGTCTTTGCCGGCACCATCAATGAACAGGGCGCTTTCGAGATGCGCGTGACGGCGGTGCAAGGCGACTCGACCCTGGCGCGCATCGTCAAGAGCGTGCAGCAGGCGCAGGGCCAGCGCGCCCCGACCCAGCGCTTCGTGGACAACTTCGCGCGCTACTACATCCCGGCGGTGGTGCTGATGGCTTTACTGGTGGCCGTGCTGCCGCCGCTGCTGATGGGTGCGCCCTTCCAGCCGTGGCTGTACAAGGCGCTGGTCCTGCTGGTGATCGCCTGCCCTTGCGCGCTGGTGATCTCCACGCCGGTGACCATCGTCAGCGGACTGGCCTCGGCGGCCCGGCATGGCATCCTCGTCAAGGGCGGCGTCTATCTGGAGCAAGGCCGCCAATTGCGCGCGCTGGCATTGGACAAGACCGGCACGCTGACC
>Ga0105238_10000320_pt1 | contig 52357 bp, 41 predicted proteins | sample KBSC34metaG_FD_81526 | JGI IMG/M metagenome (GOLD analysis project Ga0105238, IMG submission 81526) | Corn rhizosphere microbial communities from Kellogg Biological Station, Michigan, USA - KBS C3-4 metaG | ecosystem: Host-associated > Plants > Roots > Rhizosphere > Soil | place: Michigan, USA...
ATCCAGACAGCGCCGTCGTCCGTGAATACGAACAGGTCGGCAAATCGATTGACCATCCACAGCGTGAACTCTTTTGGCAGCAGCCAACCCCACGGCTTCAAAACCGTTCCCCAGTCGATGCCGCTCTGTTCGATCAAGTAATCGTAGATGTGATTTGACATTGTGCCGCATTCATACCTGATCGAATCGATGCGCTCAGGATGAAGAGTGTAAATCCTCCGTTTATCAATTCCACAAACGATTGCCAGAGGACGCTCTACAGTTTCGGGCACGGGCTTGACCCAACCGCGACAACAATCTTGTGTATTCTCACCAGTTTCGTCTAATAGATCGTCACCCGCAACCACTCTCGATCGCTCGCGGGTTGCCGCACTTCGATGGATCTGAGGTCAGAAATAGCATGCGACAAATCTCTTGCATCATACAGTGTGTGGTCGTATTCCTGGTCGCGGCGACAGGTGCCGCAGCCGCCGATCCCGTCGCTGAATCAAATCCGTTACCCAGCCTGCGCTGGAGCGGCGGTGAGATCAATGTCGAATCGCTGGCCAGTCTGGCCGGCCACGATTGGGACACCATCGCCTTAGGAGACGCGAAGCTGGACGGAAGCGTCATCGAACCCTTGCGTCACGCTCGTTCGATCCAAACCTTGCGTCTATTCGGGATAGGACTCAGCGGTCAGTGTGGGCGGCTCAAGAACGTCAAGGGGCTGAAGGGACTGGAAATCGCCGGAACGAATTTGACTGCCCTGGATCTGGAACAGATCGGTGAACTGACGGACCTGGAATACCTATCACTGTGGGGCGAGTTAACGATCAATGTCTCTGGAGCACGCGAGATCGCCAAGCTGACGAAACTGAAAACGCTGCGCCTGTATCTGGTGAATCTCGACGACGCATCTTTCACGGAATTCAAGCCACTCGTTCTGCTTGAAGAACTGGATCTGTCACATACTCGGGTGACAGACGAAGGACTACGCGTCGTCGAAGGAATGTCGCGGTTGAAGGTACTGAATCTGACCAGGCATCCAGACTGGCTGATCAAGCCACAACTGACCAACGCCTGCGTTCCGACACTGATGCGATTGAAAGAGCTACGTTCGCTGACGCTCTCCGGTAAGATCACGGACAAGGGACTTACTTTTCTTGCTCGACTACCTCACTTGAAAAATTTGAGTGTCCACGGAACCGAGATTACATCAGCAGGATTGTCGGCTTTGCAACACTCCACAATCGAATCGGTGACTGTTTCGAGCAGTCAGATGGGCATCGGCGCACAAAACGGCGGAGCCGTCCACCTCAAGAACTGCCGAACTCTGAAATCCGTGACCATCATCGGCAAATTCCTGTCTGAGCAGGTGATCACAGAGCTGCAAATGCTTCTGCCCGAAATCGGTCTTAGCTTCACTGGATGACGACCGTCTGCGCGGCTACCGCGGCGGGAACCACAAGCGGATTGGACCAATTCGGATTTTGAATCGCAGTTGTAAGGTTCGCCAACGTTGAAGGTATCCTCAACCAGATGGATTTGCGAATACACGTTCTTGGACTCGAAAGGAAAGAACATGTCTCAACTTCAAAAGGTGTTGTACACGGCAAAAACTCATGCGACGGGCGGACGGGATGGCGCGGCGAACAGTTCGGATGGCCGGTTGGATGTGAAGCTGTCTTCGCCGGGGACGTCTGGGACCGGAACCAATCCTGAGCAACTCTTCGCGGCCGGATGGTCGGCTTGTTTTCTGGGTGCATTGGGCGTCGCAGCGGCTCAGATGAAGGTCACTTTGCCGGCAGATCGAGCGATCGACGCCGAGGTGGATCTCGGCACAAACGAAGGTGGTTACCTGCTGCAAGCTCGGCTGAACGTCAGCCTGCCTGGATTGGAACGCGACGTGGCACAAGCGCTCGTCGAATCAGCTCACCAGATCTGCCCATACTCAAAAGCAACTCGAGGCAATATCAACGTTCAACTCAACGTTGTCTAAGCGTTGAGTCGACCGGTCAGATGATTTAGTGAAACGAGTTTACAACGGGACAGGCAATCTCAACATTGCCTGTCCCGTGTTCGTTGCCACCTAGATTCTGGTTGTTCCAACGCCGGTCACTCCTGAGATGGAGAAATCTAAATGACGCCGGTATCTTAACTTTTCGTCAGGATCGTGGCTCCGTCATTCAACGAGACTCGACACGAAGTTTGGGTTCTCGAGTCTCTGTCATTTCGCGACGACCCGACATTAACGACTGATTGACCTTCGGCTCCATTGAAGACTCGTCACAGGAAATGCCATGGCCAAGAAAGATGCCATCTCGACAACGCAAGAGTACGAGTGCACGAAAGAAGTCGATTGCCAGTGGTGCAAGACGACGTTTCAGTTTCCGATCAAAACGTCGGTGACGGGGTCTGGCCCGAAAATGTCAGCGGCCTTGGACGACGCTGAAGAAAAGGCCGTCAAGGAACTCAAGGAGGAACCGGGCCAGCAACGGTGCCCGACGTGCGGAGCCCTCCAGGTCTGTATGGGAGCCAGCTCGCACGCGCTCGGGCATGGCTGTGCGATGTGGTTCGCAGGTGTCTTTCTGTTGCTGTCGGTCGGAGCCGGATTTCTGATCCGCGAAAAGCTGATCTCGTTCATGACGATGCCGATGATCACCTGGTTGCTGCTGGTGATTTCGTTGCTTGCCGTGGCCTACAACGTATTCGTCGTGCTGACCAATCCCAACCAGGACCTGGCGAAAGGCCGCGAAGAAGTTCAGGAGAATCTTGAGAAAAAACCGGTCACGACTATTTCCAAGGGGAATGGTTCGGTCCCCGATTCGCTTCCCAAATCAATGTCGGTCTTGCAGATTGTCGCCATCGGACTTTCTGTCTTCGGCATCGCAATGATCCCTGCCGCGGAATGGTTACGGATCGCATCGGGCTGGCCCGTGAACAGTTCATGCGTGCCGCCCGTGGCCGGACCAGGCGACGAAGTCACCGTCTACTGGCCCAAAACGATTGAATGCATGAAGGGACATTGGCGAGGGACCGTGAAGGTCGAACAACTGGACGCCGGTCCCAATGGTCAGCGGGCGGCCATCGGCGCAACCTGTTCGACCGACAGTTGGGGCCAATTCATTGGCGGCAAAGGTGCCAAGAAACGAGACACCGCCATCTGGACAAAGATCGCTCTGCCCAATGATCCATCATTGTCGGGAAAAACAATTCAATTGGATGCCAAAATCTCCGTTGAATATCCCCGTTCAACGGGCCTGTTCGGATTCGAAGATGCGAAAGAAGATTTCGCCAACGTGTTCACATTGAAACTGGCACAGCCTGCGGCGGCGGGTAAGTACGAAAGCGCCTGGTGGTTCGGCCTGATCGGTGGCGGCGCGCTCGTGACGCTCGCGTCGTTCCTGCTTCGACGCAGCCAGTTGAGCATTTACGCGGCCAGTGTGCAGCCGCGAACGCGAAACATTCGAAATCTGGAAGAAAGACCCAAGGCAAAAAAGAAGCCCGCCGAAACCGACGACGATGAACTCGAATTCGTCGATGACCCGTGAACGCAATCGTAATTGACCTGATCAGGCAGAGCCAGAGTCTGCCACTTTGATGGCATGTCCTGTCGGGCACGTAGACATATGCCGAAACACACGCTGTGCTTTCTGCCATCCGCTCTGGTTTTGGGATACCACCAAATCGAATGAAGGACTCAATTCAAGAGCCTTGATTCCCTTCTTATTCAACTGGACCTTGATCCCCGTCCGATCAACTTTAATGAGTTGTGCGCCGTCGTAGCAGGCCGCAGCCTGATCGTCACGCTCGAGGTATACATGGTCAATTTTGGCGTGGCTGCCGCCAATGGCCACATTCGAGCAGACGACGTGCAAGACTTGCAGGTTTCGGCCTTCGCCGCGAAACCAAAGAGTGACCCAAGCGTAGGTTTCTTCAACACTTGAGCGGATTCGTCGAACGTCAAAAGCCTGCATTGAGAGATTCTCCAACGGTCGTCAGCGGACTGCAAAGACTTCGATTGGTAGTGGTCCTCGACATTTGACCCACTTCAGAGAGTTTCTGCGACCGATCGTCCCTGTGTTGGCAATGGGTCGAATCGTAGTTGACGCACCTCCATTGATCGACAATCATTGATGGATGACGTCTCGCAATGTTGTTGCGTTTCTCTGGGAACTCGAGTTTCATCGGTCTCGGAGTGATATTCCGAGGGATTCCTTGTGTTTCGAATCGTCGACGAAATTCGAACCAACCATCGACCAATCTCGCGTCGTGAGTGGCTACAGGTCGGTGGAATTGGCCTTTCTGGACTGACGATGCCGCAACTGCTGCGGGCTGCCGACACGGCTCAGGAAGTGAACTCGACAGATTCCAGCGCGTCGTTTGGTCGAGCCAAATCAGTCATTGTCATCTTTCTTGGCGGCGGGCCACCTCAGCACGAGACGTTCGATCCCAAGCCCGAAGCGCCGGTCGAAGTACGCGGTGGATTCGGAACGATTCAGACAGCGACACCGGGACTGCACGTCGGTGAACTGATGCCGATGACGGCCCAACTGACAGACCGCATCGCCGTCCTTCGCGCGATGGTCACCAACGACAACGCTCATTCGACCAGTGGTTATCAGATGATGACCGGTGTGCCGCACATTCCGTTGAATGTCGAGAATTCGGTCAGTGCCGCTCCCAATCTGGCACCTCACTGGGGTTCACTTCTCAACTGTTTGAAGCAAGGCAATCGAGCTTCGTTTCCTCGCGCGATGACTCTGCCAAACCGGATTGCCAATACGGGCGAAATCGTCTGGCCCGGTCAGACCGGTGGCATCCTGGGATCGAAATATGATCCGTGGCTGCTGACCTGTGACCCTGCCGCCGCGAGTTTTCGCATCCCCGATCTGACATTGCCCGCCGAAATCGGGTCATCGCGTTTCGATCATCGCCTGTCATTGTTGGGACACCTCAACAGGCATCTGGACCAATTCGGCGAATCAACATCGAGACTCAGCTTCGATCGTCGATCACGGCAGGCCGTCGATTTGTTGACGGGCGCTCAAGCTAGAAACGCGTTCGACCTGACTCAGGAGACTGACGCCACGCGCGATCGATATGGTCGAACTCGCTGGGCGCAGAGTGTGCTCTTAGCGCGACGCCTTGTCGAAGCCGGAGTCTCTCTCGTCCAGATCAACTGGTGCAACATCGACGGCGAACCCAACGCGGGAAGCTGGGACACTCACAATAATCACAACGATCTGCTGAAGCGTCTGTTGATGCCGCGCATGGATCAAGCTTACTCAGCGCTGCTGACCGATCTGGCCGATCGCGGAATGCTCGACGAAACGCTGGTGCTGTGGGTGGGCGAGTTCGGTCACACACCCAAGTTCAACGGCAATGCCGGTCGTGATCACTGGGGTTACTGTTTCTCAGTCGCTCTGGCAGGCGGCGGTGTCCGAGGTGGCGTCGTGCATGGCAAATCCGATATTCAGGCGGCTTTCCCAGTCTCAGGTCAAGTCGAACCGCGCGACCTGCACGCCACGATGTTTCATCTGCTCGGATACTCGGCCGAAACGCAACTGGTCGACACCGAAGGACGCCCTCATCCACTCAGCCGCGGCCACGTGATCCGTGAGATTGTTTGACACACAAGCTCACTTCGTGTCCTCTTGCAATTCGTTAGTCGGCGGACTCTCATTCTCGATTTCTTTGAGAAGTGCCTGAAGCCACAGTCGCTGCGGCCAATTCAGTGACGCCGATTCGTCGCTCCATTGGTTGCGACATTCCGCGAGTTGTTTCTTCGCTAACACAGCTTGGTTCGATCGCAACAGGATCAAGGTGCGAACCAGTCGCGAGGTCAGATCAAAACGGGGCGCGTCGGGAAGGACGCCGTCTGCTTTCTGAATCTCACCGATCCGCACGTACTGCAGGGCCAGCGCCGCCGCAAGATGATTTCGGGTTTCTTCGACGGTGAACAACGATTTCAGGTGGTTCCTGACCTGTTCGTCCCCATCGCTATTTTTGTCGAATGCCGTGCGCGTCAACGACACCGCAACCAGCCGTTGCGAGAAACCCGCGAATTCGGCCTCGCGCGAAAGAAGTGCGATGCACGTCGTCTGGTACGCGTCACGATCTCCCGCAGCCCATTGCGCACACGCCAGAGCGATTCCGTGCTCGATTTTCCGACCCGTGAGCCAGGCGCGTTCGAACATGCCAATGGCATCGGTAAGCTTGTGCTGTGCGACGAGCACTTCGCCGAATTGAAACAAGGTTGTCGGGTTCTGTTCCAGTCGCAACAGCTCGCGGAAAGCAGACTCGGCTTCATCCCAACGCGACAAATGCTTGGCAGCGAGCGCCTTCTGGTGCCACAACCACGCCTCATGCGGACTTTGGGTCAAGAGTGTATCGGCAACTCGCCGCGTCGCGTCCCATTGTTTGGCTTTCGCGACTCGCCGGAGAGTGCGTTCACGACAGTCGCGCAAATTCGCATCGAGTGGTTGTCGCCCTGCGGGGTGATTCGTGGCCCAGTTGCGCCACGCTTCAGTTGCTGATTTTTGCGAAATAGGCTGCGGACCTCCCGTGGCATCGATTTCATATCCAGCCAGGACTTTCGCCAGATGTTCCAAATCCGCGGCGGGGCAATCATCGATCTCGATCTGCACGATTTCGACCATCTCGTCCGAGGGAATCAGCAAGCGGGTTCCATGGTCGGTGACTCGAATCTGTTCGTACGATTGAACCAAATCGAATGCCGACCACGAGGTCGAAATGGGAATCGGCGGACTGATCGCCAGGCCCGTTGCGATTTCCCACAATCGTACCTCCCAACCCCGCTGGTCTGACGCGCTCGCGGTCACAAGCACCTTTCGATCCGGCGAAAACGACGCATTTCGCACCCAATTTGAGTGCCTCAACAACGGAGTTAAAGGCCGTCCCGATTCGAAATCCCAGACTCGCGCTTCGCCCGTCGAGGTATAGTTCGTGCCTGTGGCGGTCACAATCTGCTTTCCATCCGTACTGAAACTGGCGGCACCGATGGTTTCGCTCTGACCGAGGTGAGTGCTGAGATGCTTGAAGGAAGCGCCGATCGGCGTCCCCTTCGCCGCATCCCAGACTTGTGCGATTCCCTTCTCACTGACCGTCAGCACCTGATCGTGACCCGGTCGAAACTCGGCCCTGGCGATCCAATCCTCGTCAGTGCCAAGTAACGGGCCGACAGGCTGCAGAGTCGCGCTGTCCCAAACCTGGGCAGCACGATGCTGACCGTCGTGTCGATCTTTCAGAACTAAGAGACGAGATCCGTCATTGGTGAACGCAACAATATCGACCCGGCCGGGAATCTGCCGAACGGGCATCTTCAGTTGTCCGTTTGGCAGGTCCACCATGGACAATTCGAAGCGACGTTTTCCTTCGTGAAATGCCCCCGCAGGAATGTTGCTGTAATCGAAATAGGACCCAACAACGTACAACGACTTTCCGTCGGGATGAAAATGAATCGCGTACACGGATCTGTACGGCAGCGGCCCAGAAACGGCCTGACCCGTCATCGTGTCCCACACTTGTAACGTTCGAGGCGACTCCCAGAGATAGCTTCCGCTGCCGCCGCTGCACATTCGTCCGTCAAGTTCCTCTTGCGTCGGTATCGTCGACTCGCCTTCAGACCAACCGATTGTCACAGCGTAACGTCCGTCTCGACTGATCCCGATTGCGCGCCAATCGCCGGGAAGTGGGGTTGGCGGAACTTCGAGAGCCCCAGTGAGGGCGTTGCGAATCTGCATCCGCCCCTGTGCATCCAGGCAAGCGACACGCCGACCTTCCGGGTCCAGCCTTTGGCTGCGCATCTCGTCCGCAGCCGGTTCGCCAAGCGAATGGGATTTAGGCCTTCTTCCAGCCAGGTCCCAGACGCGCACTCCATTCCCTGCCGTGATCAAGAATCGTCCATCTCGACTGAATGACGGATCGACCATGCCGCCATGCGGAAGAGTACATTCGGCGACTCCCCCTTCCCGTCGCCACAGTCGAACTTCGCTGTATCCGGCCGTCGCAGCGTGAACGCCCTCGGTATCGAATGCGATCGTCCGGAAAGAATCGCGAGCATTGTCTGAAATGCTCAATTGCGATTCCCCGGTCTTCACGTCGATCAGTGCCTGGCCAAACGAACCACGTGCGAAAAGCGAATCACCCTCGGGAGTGAACTCCAGTCGGTACCAGCCCTCACCTTCTCGCTGACCGCTCACCGATATGGACTCTGCACCTGTCGACGCGTCGAAAACGTGAAGATTGTTATCCGCCCCCATTGAGGCGATCAGTGAACCGTCGGGATGAAAGACCACGTTGGTGGCACCACCGTCGTGCGGGATCTCAAGCAAGTTGTCCCCGCTGCGGGCGTCGTGAACTGTCACCGGCACTCCGGATCCTGCCAGCGCGATTCTTTGACCTGATGGATCGAAACAGCCATCGCTGATACCCGCCGGCAGGCGAATCGGATCAAACAGCGCCATTCCGGTCCTCAAGTCCCACACCTGCGCCTCATTGAGGAACTCGAGAGAATTCGGAGGCGTATTGCGCGTCAGCGTCAAAGCACGCAGATTCTTCAGGTCAATTCGAACTCGATCGAAATCCTCTTCGTGTCCATGCACAAACGCAGACCCAACCTGTTTCATGGTCGCCAAGTGGTAAATAGACACTTCCGTGTTGACGTTGTGCCGGTTGAGATGTCCCTGCCAGATCGCAATCAGGTGTGAACCATCGGGACTGATCTTCGTCTCCGTGGCGCCGCGTTCGTGATTTCCAATCGGCACTTCCGCCGTGAGTGGCTGGCCGTTTGTTGCGTCCCAGATCCGCGCGGATGCTGGATTGCCCATGCCACCATTAGTGCGATTGCAGACGACGACCAATCGATCTCCGAAGGGCGTGAAATGGATTTGCGATACTGGACTTGTGTGCGCAAGGGACGGGATCAATGGTTGATCGGATCCAATTCGCAGCAGGTTTACTGACGTACCCTGAGCAATCCCAATCTTCTGGCCATCAGGATGCAGACGTGCATGGACTGCATCAGGCCAGAAATTCACGAGTCTCGGCAGTGACTGTAACAACGATCCAATGCGCATCCGCTGCATGCGGTTTTGATCGGACTGAGATTCGTTCAGCTTCAGAGCTTCAACCAGCCACGGCATCCCTCCAACAGGGTTACCGGTATTCGCGAGCTCGACTGCTTTCTCGACATACTGACGCGAAAGTCGTTCACGGGCTCGATCGCGTTGTGTCTCGGCTTCCACTCGGTTCTGTTCAGCGGACAGCAGTGCCTGGGAGGTCTTCTCTTGTTCCTTCGTGACACGGCCAAACGCCTGACCCAGATCGAATTCCGCTTTTCTCGCGCGAACCAAACCGACCAGAGTTCCCACCATCCCCAGCACGCAGACGATCAGCAGCAGTGCGGCAGTGATGACACGTCCGCGATGACGTTTCGCAAACTTCCTCAATCGATACAGCACTGTGGGCGGCCCCGCCGAGACCGGCTCGTCACACAGGAAATGCCCAACATCCTCGGCAAACGCACTGGCGGTCGCGTAGCGGCGGTCCCGCTCTTTCGCCAAAGCTCGCATGACGATCCAGTCCAGATCGCCGCGAATCAGTCGGGCCAGCCGCGACGGTTCGATCTGTCGTCGGGCTGCAACGCTCGGAAGTGCTTCGAGTGAACTCAGTCGAGTGCTCGGCCGTTGCGGCTCTTCTTCCCGGATGACGCGACGGACTTCGTCCCAGGCCGCCCGAGCAACCCTGTTGCGTTCCAGTGGCGTGCCTCCCGTCAACAGTTCATACAGAATGACACCTAGAGCATAGATGTCAGAACGAGTATCGACGTCGAGCGCCGACAGCTCTGCCTGCTCGGGCGACATATAAAGAGGTGTCCCCAACACCTCGCCAAATCCGGTAAACAACGTTTGCTGAGTCAGTGAGACATGATGCAATGCTTTCGCCAGCCCAAAGTCGATGATTTTCGGAACAGGCTTTCCATCGTGTGATTCGATCAGAATATTCGACGGCTTCAGATCGCGATGAATGATCCCTTTCTGATGCGCATGCTGAATCGCGTGACACACCTCGACGAACAGTTTCAGACGCTCGACAACTGTGAGCTGATGGTTGTCACAGAACTCGGTAATCGGCTGGCCCTTCACCAGTTCCATAACGAAAAACGGACGCCCGGTTGCGGTCGTTCCGGCATCCAGGATGCGGGCGATATGAGGGTGATCCATCAAAGCCAACGCCTGGCGCTCCGCTTCGAATCGAGCGAGAACCCGACGTGAATCCAAACCCTCTCGAATGACCTTGAGAGCCACGAACCGCTTGACGGGCGTCACTTGTTCCGCCATCCAAACCGCGCCCATGCCGCCCGTGCCGATTTCTTGCAGCAGCTTGTATCGCTCTGCGATCATCACTCCAGCAACCAGGGTGCTGGGCCCGATCCAAGTTTGGTCGACCACTGCAGAACGGTCACTCGGTGCGAGCCGCGGTTCGGCAGGAGAATGATCGATCGCCGCTGGCACATTCAGAAAGTTGCCGACCTGTTCGTAGTGCGCAAACAGACGTTCGATTCGCCCTTCCATGGCCAGGTCGCCACCGCACGCGAACCGAATAAAGCGTTGACGCCCATCCGGATCGGTGTGCTGTAATGCCGCAATGAAGATCTCACGTTCGGTCACAGGTTACTCTCCCGTGCGAGCGCCTCAAGTGTCAGTGTCCGTCCCGCGAGCATGGTTCCATCGAATCTGATCCTTGTTCAAACGCGACGCGGCGGTGCGACACGCACCCTTCCGAATCAATATGCGCATTCGACGGAGAAATCGCGCAGAAAGATTACACTTTTTGCTGCCCGGTGAACGCAACTTCGATAGCACAACTCCGAACCGGATCGATATCAAAACGAATAAACACAATCGTCGTCAGCAGTTGAAGTCACGCCTTGGTAGTGCTGAAGAATCAGACCGAGACCAAACCCAACGGATAGAGTCAATCTTCGGACTTGAGTTCAGTAAGCAGCCAGGCGCGGCCATAGGCCCACCACGAGTCGACGGTGCGCGGTGACACCCCGAGAACTTCCGCTGCTTCGGGAATGGTCAGTCCTGCGAAGTATCTCAGCTTGACCAGCTCGGCCACCTCTGGATCGGAGGCAGCCAGTTTGTCGATCGCATCGCCAACCGCCAGTAGTTCCTCATCGCGTTCCAGAATCGGGATCTGATTCAGATCAATTTGTTGCCTGGGTAACCCTGATGAGCGCTTGACTGCCTGTCGGCGCCGGGCGGCATCGATCAGAATCCGACGCATCGATTCGGCCGCCGCCCCGAAGAAATGAGCCCGGTTCTGCCAACAAGGCTCGGCAGATGATCCCGCCATTCTCAAATAGACTTCGTGAACGAGTGCCGTCGCATCGAGAGAGTGATTCAGGAACTCATTGTCCAACCGCGCGGCCGCCAATCGCTTCAATTCGTCGTAGACGCGAACAAACAACGAATCCGTCGTTCTCCATTCCTCACCGGTCTCAGATTGCGCAAGTTCGTCGCTCATGGATCGGAATATAGCCGGGCAACAAGTGTTCGATCCACTCGGATTGATTTCCGACCACAACTCGGCCGCGCCAATGTGACCCGGCCGTGGGTCGGCGGGATTCGCGATTGCGTCGGGTTCAGAACAGCGATATCGCGCGCGCGTTGCGGGTGATCCGCGAGATTGGCCTAATACAGTTCTAGAACGCGCCGGCCAACTGTATATCCCTGATCGATCGGCTCGTCAGGATCATGCCTGCACGAGTGTTCTTCGAAATAGGCCGTGGCCAATGTCATCCACCCAATAAAGAATCCGGCTCCACCGCAAATGGTGCTGCCACCATCGCCACCTCGAGTAACGCCAATTTCTCTCACCAATTCTGATTTGTACGGATCGGCGGCGATCAACAATCCGAAGGCGTTGGGTGCGCGGTGGTAATTCCAATCGGAAACAAATTCCGCTGCGGGCCTTTGCAGTGTCCCTCCCGACAAGGCCCATTGTCTATTCCACTCTGCTTCCGCTGGGCTGATGTCTGTGGGATACCGATCACACGGAACATGATCTCCCCATCGAAACAGCGTCCCTGATCCGCCTCCACATGCGTATTCCCACTCATCCGACGTCGGAAGGCGAAAGCCTGCTGCGGCGATCATCGCGGCGAGATCGGCATGAGTGCGTGATATCGACCGGCTCGCGACAATTGTCCCGTCCGGCTGCATCAGCACTCGCGTCGTGGTCCCGTTTCGGCTCACGTCAATGTGCTTTTGGCGTGGGTACTCACGAACGATTGACTTGACTTCACCATCATCACAATCAATCGATTGCCACCCGAGTTCCCCTGGTGCAGATTCTATCAGCATGGGTGCAAATTCAATTGAACGAACTCGCAACGTCGCTTGAATGATGTACTCCTGGAGACTTAAGTCGATTCCGTATTCTTCGGCGGTCTCGCGCCAACTATCCAATTCATTCGCATCAGGGGCAAATTGACGACGTTCGTCGTATCCCAGGCTCACTTGACCGCCCGGAATCAAAACGAAATGTGACCCTTCTTTTTCGAACGACGCCACATTTCGTTTTTGCCCGCAGTATTCATGCAGTCTGACGCCACCGAACGAAAACCCGGACGGTAACTGCCTGACAAGGCGTTCGGCAAACTGAGTGCGATCGGTTGCCGTCATTCTTTCCCAACGCTCGGCGGACAGTTCCATCTCGTTCTCCTGAGGCTTCGGAATCTGTTGGATACTTGGGATGTGATTCGATCAAGCCTGCGTATGGTAGAGCAATCCAGTTGGCCGCGCAAACAGCATCAGCGTGCGACTTGTCGGTCGCCGTGATAGGCGATCGACTTGTGCCGTTCAATCACAAAATCCCAATCGATTCGATGCGGCGGATTAAGATAGTGCCGGTAGGCCGCAGCCATCTGGCGTGCGGCTTCCACGAAGGGGACGCCTCCGAATCCCGTTCCCATCGCCGGAAAGGCCACGGTTTCGATCTTTTGATCTGCGACCGTGTTGTGATGATGGACGGCAACCAGCGAAGCCCACGTGGCGCAGTAGACTTTATCGGTTCCATCAATCGAACCGGGAACGCGCATGGTCGGGGCGTGGACCAGAAACGGGATCCGCGCATCTCCTATGGAATGGACAAACGCCGTGCCAATAGGCTGTTCACCGAGATATTGATCCATGATTTTGTGCTGGATTTGCAGCATCAGATCGGGACCAAAATACCGAACGACGGCGGCATCAATTCCGGCGGTCATCATCCCGAACGCATTGCCAGCGGTCACAAAGCAATCGTGTGGTTCAAGGTCTTCGAATCGCCCGTTGATGACGCGGACGCTGCCGAGATTGGCAAATTGCGATTCGAACGCCTGACACATTTCGTCTGACGGATGGACAAGCCACAGTTTTCGTATCATTGGAGAGAAATGATATCACAGCGCACAGTCGAATACTGCTGACAATCTGAGGGCTTGTTTCGTTTCAACGGACACACCCAAATCGACAGGACATCATTTCGAACTGCCAAATTTCTGCGAGCAGACGTCATTATACGATCACGACCTGCGCTCTGTATCATGTGCAGTAGCCCATGACACAGGCGTTCGGAGACCAATCGTGACAACAAACACCGTCTCATTGCACTATTCCCACACCCAATATGCGCCGCTGTGCCTGATTCTGTATGCGGTCGCAGTCGGTTGTTTCACTCTGGTCATTTTGACCGGTGGTCCGATGGGCATCTCAATCGGTGGTACCGTCAGCCTGGTGCTCGCGTTTCTGGCGGCATCATTTCATCACCTGAGCGTGGAAGATCTGGGTGACGATCTGGAAATTCGGTTCGGCCCGATTCAACTGTTCCGCCGCACGGTCAAATACTGCGACATCTCGTCCGCCGCAGTCGGCCGGACAATGCTGGTCGACGGACTGGGTATCCACCTGAGCCCTCGAGGCGGCTGGGTCTGGAACATCGGGGGCCGCGACTGCGTGGTGGTCCACTTCAAGGCCGGCGGCACACTACGAATCGGCACCGATGATCCTGAAAACCTTGCTAACTTTTTGCTAGGCAAGGTGCAGGCATGAAGATCAAAACGCACCGAATTTGTACTGAGATCCCAGATTGGTGATTGGCCTCAGTCCGGTCAGGGACGCCCGACAATCGCCCACCTTTTAAGAGGTGGGAAGCTCTTCTCTTTTGAATTGCCCACTAGACTAAGTCTTCGGCCAAAGTGTCGAGTACTTCTTCCTGTACTTCAGATCGTCCTCAAGTTCGATCAGCGTCTTGGCTCGCGTCTTGATGGTCTCGTCATGTACGGCATCGAACAGGTTCCGCAGGCACTGGATGATGTCGTATCGGATCAGCGTGCAGTTTTTGTGACTGACCGAGTCACTGAATCGTTTCTCAAGACTCACAATCAGCATCTCTCGATGCGACTTGCTGACGCAGCCGACCTTCCACATTGCTTGAAGTGCATGACGTGCGGTCACGAATCGTTCGTCGTTCACAACATCGAACAATGCGGGAAAATCACGCATCATCCGCCGTGACGGATCACTTTGAGCAAGGTTGCATAGGATCTGAGCCGCAATTGACCGGCTGCGATTGTTCTTGTCCTTCAGTTGTTGAATGACATCATCCCAAACCTCGTACGCCCAGTCGACAGGTCGCGATGTCGTTGCCAGTATTTCTTCATAGGCAGTTCCCTGACGCACGCGGTCGTCACACCAAAGGTCGCGGAAATTGTCGGGAGCCGAAGTCGTTTTCCCTTGAGAACCGAACGAGAGACCCATCTCTTTCAAGGCGTCTCGCAAGATCCCGAGCGCCTTCGGACCGAAGCCGTGCAGGCCGTTTAACGATGCTTCTGGAACGCCGTGCAGCTGCTCAAGGTACTGGTAGCCTGCTCCATTCAACGCGCGCAAAGCGGGTTGACCGATCTTGGGAAATGGCGTTTGAGTTGTGACTGGTTTCTGCTTAACAGAGTTGTCTGTTTTCTTCGATCGAGCCATAGGACCCTCGTTGACATGCTAATTGCGTTTTCGCAGTTCGGGAGGGCGAAGCTCCTGCTGAGCCGTTGAAGTAGGTGCATCAATTGAACTCGTGGCCTCGAAGGAACTGACGGCATTTACCAACTCCGAAGACGCGACTTTGTCGAGGACTCCAAAGTCGTGCCACCATTGCCTCATAGGTCATGGAGAGTGGGCTGTCGTGTGCGGTGCGCGGCTCAGCAGGAGCTTCGCCCTCCCGAAGACCTCGGTCGGCATTCAGCATTCAATGCTTCTGCGCGATTTGAATCAAGTTCCCACACGTGTCATCGAGTACGGCCGTCGTCACCGGGCCCATCGCGACCGGTGGCTGAGTGAACGTGACTCCCGCCTGCTTCAGTCGTTCGTATTCCGACTGCACGTTTTCGACACCAAATGATGTGAATGGGATCCCGTCCTCAACGAGGGCTCGTTTGAATGGTCCCGCCGCCGGATGTTCGTCTGGTTCCAAGAGCAACTCGACTCCATCCGGGTCGCTGTTCGAAACGACGGTCAGCCAGCGGTGCTGACCCATTGGAATATCGACTTTCTTTCTGAAGCCCAACGTGCCGGTATAAAACCGCAGGGCCTTTTCCTGGTCATCCACCAGCACGCTCGTCACGACGATTTTCATTGGGTGTCTGCCTTTCGCTTCTTGGTGAGCCAACGTTTCACGATCTCATCCAGTGGCGCGGTATCGACGTAGTGGTACTTGTACCGCCCCTCACGCTGTGTTCTAAGCAACCCCGCACCTTCGAGCACATCCAGATGCTGCGAGATCGCCTGACGTGTCAGCGTCAGGTCGTGGTGCATCGCCAGCCGCGCGCAAATCTCAAACAGTGTCTGTCCGTCCCGTTCGCAAAGGACGTCCAGGATCGCCCGCCGCGCCGGTGCCGCCAGAGCCTCAAACAGATCGCTCATGATGAATAATAGGCAAGCCTTGACTTGCCTGTCAATGATATTCTATTGGATTCAAACGCCATTCGGGCTTCCAAAGCCGATCTAACGGCTCGACGGCCAGCGAGCAAAACCGGTCGCGGCATTCTCTTTTTTCTCAGAATTCGCGCTCATTTTTCCTCCGACTTGCACACTAATAGGATGCCATCAATGAATGGCTTTGTGGAGCGGGAAAGGAAGGATCAAGGTGCAGCAATCCGATGCGGAGCTCGTCGACGCCGCAAGTCGGGGTGACCTGAACAGCTTTGGCCTGCTTTACGAGCGCCATTATCGGATGGCCGTCGCGATCGCGCGATCGAGACTGGCCGACTGGCATCTGGCAGAAGATGTCGCTCAAGAGGCCTTCGCCATCGCGTGCCGATCGTTGTCCACCTTGCAGAATCGACGCCGTTTTCCGCAATGGCTGGCGACGATTTGCCGCCGGACTGCCTCGCGTCTGCAGGCAGAACGGCCCAAGCATCAAACGCTCGATGAGGAACCCGCCAGTGTCGCCACGTCCGAAGCGTCGGCACTTCACAATCAGGTTCAAGACGCCTTGCAACTGCTGAAAGCAACGCCACGAGAGATCGTTGTGCTGCACTACTTTGGGCAGTTGTCTTACGAAGAGATCAGCGAGGCCCTGTGTGGCTCCATTCCAAGTATTCACGGCCATTTGCAACGGGCCCGAGCCAAGCTGGCCTCGGCTCTCGGCCCGCAAACAACTCTTAAGGAATGACCCGATGAGCAATTCACCTCGCCCTGAGGGTTGGGAATCACGGCTCCGTGAAGGGCTTGGACAGGTACCCCAACCAGACTTCGCGAGTTGGTGTGATGCACACCCGACTGCGGTGTCAGCACTCAACGAATTACCAAAACACAATACACTTCCATTGCGGAGAACAGTAATGACGTCCATGAAATTGATCGCAGCCACTGCGTTGATCGCAGCGGCCGTTCTACTGATCCAACCACCAGGTAGCACGAGTCGCAGTGCATTTGCGGCCGCGATTCCCGGTGTGGATGAGCCGAAGACACTCAGTTGGACCACGACGTACTACAGTCGAGTCACCAGTGCCGACGGAAAGCGAACGTGGATCAAACCCGAACGACGGCTGCACTCATATCGACACTCTGGTCACTATCGTGAAACGATGCTGGACGCCGCCGGACAACCTTATGCCGTCGAAATCACCGATGTCCACGCCGCTCGAACGTTGGTGCTGAACGTCAAAGAAAAGAAGGCGGTTCTGAAGGCCCCCACTCAACACTACGATGCCCGAGGTCCATTTGCCTGGGTCGGCGAGGCCATTCGAGACCGCATGGTCGCGAAGACATTGCCGGTGAAGTCGGTGTCGATGCAGGGCAAGAAAGAGATCGACAAGATTCAGGCCAATGTTGTTCGAGCGATGATCGATGAAGGGAACGCTCAAGGCTTGATGCGACGCGATTTCCTGTTCGACGAATCAACCAGGCGATTGGTCGGAATTTGGTTACCCAACTCGAAGTCGTTCGACATCGAAACGGCGGTGGACCGTAACACTCCCGCCGAAGAGAAGTGGTCCAGCGAAATGCCCGTGGGATACTGGGAACACGAAATCGTTCTCGACCCGTCACTCGACGCCAAAGAGTTCAGTCTGGATACCCCGGCAGGTTATGTCTTGGAGCAAGGTGTAAAAGCGACTGTCACCGAAGCGGAAATGGTGACCTATCTGAGTGCCGCGGTTCGGTTCAACGACAGGATCTTTCCTGATTCGCCCTATACCGCGTTCGATTCGGCGAAATTCAACACGGCCTGCCAGAGACCCGAAGCAGATCAGTCACCGGCCGAGAAAGAGATGATTGTGCAGCACGATAAATTCCTCTCACGCGAAATCTACCGTTCGCCAGTTCAGCAATTTGTCGACGATCACACCTTGCCAGGGTCATTCCACTACGTTGGAGCTGGTGTGAAAAGCGGTGATGCTAAACAGATTGTCTGCTGGTTCATTCCGAAGAACGCCGCAAAACCACGTGCCGTATTCGCAGACTTGTCGATTCGTGACGTGGCCGCCTCGGAACTGCCGTTCGATCTGCCAAACTGAGCGACGACGGCAAAAAAACGCCGGCCAAGTTCGACTTGGCCGGCGTTCGCGATTTCTGATCCCGCATCAATTGCATTGACGGTCTGATCGATGCGTTTTGTTTGCTTCGGCGTGTCGATTGTCTGCGGAGACTCGACGTGAATCGATTTCGTCCTGCAAGGCGGCGATCGAATAGATGCGCCGTCGAGATGAAGGCAACCTGAATTCGAGGATTAGAGATTCACTGTACCGAATCCAGACTGGCATATAAGATCTTTTGACTGCGAGACTTCAGACCTATCGAGCTCACCTCAGTCGAGGATCGGCGCCTTTGCCGAACGACTTTCAAATCACAACGCGTATCTACGCTCAAAAACGTAAAACGCAAACATCCTGTACCACGGATTACAACGCGCAATCGCAATTGATCTGTTAAAGCGATATCGTTTTGGCTCGCCCTTATCTTCACAAGGTCTGGTCGTCAAATCCGCTTCAACGTTCGTTCCCAGCGTTTGAGCAACATGCTATCAAGCAGCGACAAGCTTCGAGCCATCAACTTGTCATCGCGCAACGTCGCGTTTGGTGTGTTCATTGGCTTATTTCTGGCTGGGAAGTCGGCTCCGGTGAATGCGGAGTTCATGCTAGTTGCTCAGTCAGTTTCTGCTCGACAGCTGGCCGCCTCAGATTTGTCATGGACTCATTTTGGTGGCGACTTTGTGTTGTCCCGGTCCGACGCATTCGAATGTAGCACGAATTTGGTGACGCACAGTCCAGCCGATAAAGCGGCAACTGTTGAACAATTCGTGTCTGAAAGATTTTTTGCTGCAGTCCGGATACTTGACGCTTGCGATGGGACGGGGGCGTCAACCGGTGCGACAGGTACTGGCGCGATGTCCTCGCCGGCACCTGCGACTCTATTGGAGACTCCCAGGCTGATCTCGCCCGGGATTGTGGGGCGCGTTTATGCGAATTCGCTTCGTGCAGTTCCTCCGGCTCCTCCGTTTGAATTGAGACGGCCACCCAAGATCGCCACACGTTTTGCGTGAATGGAGCGGGAATGCACCGCAGAACCATCAATGTGGTTTGCAGGTGTGACCTTGGGTGCAATTGTGAAAATCTCAATCTCCGAAACGAGGAATCAATTCAATGAAAAGAATCAGCAATCTCTGTGCAAAATTGGTTTTGACGGGCCTGTTAGCAGTGGCCTTTTCCAGCGCTGCAAACGCAGACACGGTGTCGTGGACGGAATGGACCAGTGCTGGCGCGGGTGTCGTCGATGGCACGATGTCGGTAGGTATGACTTCAATCGGCGTCACCTACAGTGGTCCGTATGACTTCGCGCAGCTGAATGGGGCGGGAACAAATTACTGGACGAATCCGACGATCTATACAGGCGGGCCGGTCAGCAACCCGCCACCGAATCCCGACATCATCGCATTGGGGACTGGCGGTTTGAAGACGATTACCTTCTCTCAGGCAGTCGAAAATCCGATCATCGCCCTGGTGAGCTGGAATGGAAACGATGTTGACTTCGGCACGCCGATCACAATCCTGAATTTCGGGGCGGGGTACTGGGGATCCGGGACACCAGTATTGCATGGCGACGGAAACGGCTTTTTTGGTAGCGGGGAAGTCCACGGCATCATCGAATTGATCGGAACCTTCAATTCGATTTCCTTTACCGATACTTCCGAAGGCTGGCATGGATTTACGGTCGGGGTCACTGGTGCTGCCGGTACCGTTCCGGAACCATCTTCCTTAGCTCTGTTGGGACTCGGTGGGATGGGTTTGGCATTCGGGGCTTATCGCCGACGTCGAATTGCATCAGCCGCTTGACATCTCTGAGTGACACTTTCGCCTGATCGAAGCCGCCCTTCCTGGGGCGGCTTCTTTCATTGATCTGCCAAACGACGTCCCTCATTCCTTCGCCAACAACGAAATCGCTGCCTGATTTCCCTTTGAGCGCGCCAGGTCCAATGGTGTTTCACCACTGGCGTTCTTGATGTTCTTGTCCGCGCCGTGCTTCAGCAACGTCTGCACAACCTCCACGCTCAGTTCGGAAGTTGCTTTGCCATCCAGCGCCAGATGCAGCGCCGTATTTCCCAGCGTATCCTGAAAATCAATTTTGACTTTTGGATGGTTCGTCAACAGATGCTCGATCAGGACCGGTGCACCCCAATCGGCACAAACGAGCAACGGCGACCGTCCCTCAAGATTCTTCAAGTTGACGTCACTGATTTTCGCGGACAACAGGTCGATCGTTTTACAGGCCTCTTCTCGTCTGGCCGGTGATGTTTTGCTGTAGACGCAGTTCCGGCAGGCGAAGTGCAGTGCTGAGTCCTTTACTGGCGGAAACCCCTTCAAACGCTGCGTTTCCGGATATTCAATCGGCACCTTCGCGGCGAGCAACTTCTCGACGAGAAATGCAAAACCGCGATAGCTCGCCACATCAATCGGAGTGTCTCCGTCTTCTGGATGCTGTGATTCGGCAGGTAGTTTCTCCAACCCAGGGACCTTCTTATGAACACGCAGGTCTGCTCCCCCGCGCAACAGAGATGTACAGATGGCGACAGATCGAGTGTTCGCGGCTTCGTGCAACGGAGTGCATCCCGCGCGATTAAAGGCATTCACTGCGGCACCCGCTTCGATTAACGCGTCCGCGATCTCGGCATGTCCTTCAGTTCGTCTAATGGAATAGACGGCGACCAGATGTAGCAACGTATCGCCATGCGCACTGGTCTCCGTGACAACCTTGGGATGTTCATGGATCAGTTTCTTGAGCGCTTCGACATCCCCGGCTACGACCGCTTCTCGGCAGTCCTTGTAGGCCTTCGACTCGGTTGGCTCATCTTCGCCGCGCGAGACATTGAATCCGATCCCGATCACAGCTAACGACAAAAGAATGATTCTCTTCCAAGCCACCATCGCGTCCCTTTCGCTGCCTCAATGACCACCTCAATGCCAGTGTAACTGGACCGGTTGATTCCGTGTTGAATTCGAAGCAAGGTAACGGAATTACAAGATTCGCTGTTTCGGCAGTACCGCTGCGGGTTGACCTTCGATCACGAACGGTTCGGCCTTCCCGTCGAACAGCCAGCGTCACCTGTCGCTGAGGTTCCTCCATTCTTGATGTAGAACCATGACGGTGGGGGATCGGCACGACGGGTGTGATGGGACGGATTGCCATCCAATGAGTGATTCGCCTGCCAATGCTCCATCCAGAATCTATCGAAGAGTCCCCAGATCGAGGCTTGATCCTGCCACGACTGCAAGCCCACCTGTCAGTGACAAGAGTCTTAGCCGATTCCGCCAAACTGATTGGAGAACAGCACCCAGTTTGAGACACTGCGGTTTTCTCCCGGAATTGATTCTCCGCAACGTTTCTTTACAGACGAAGGGCGGCCGACGAATGCTCAACGTAAATGCGGTTGGTCGACTGTTGGTTGCGGTGTCGTCGTTCATATCGACAGATTCGTCCAACAGCGACTCCGTAACGATTCGAACTGTCAACCGCCGAGAGTTGCATGCTATTCTATTGATGCGTATTTGATGTCCTTCGGGGCTTGACCGATTAATTGGGAGTACGGAATCGATGGGCGGTGATCGCGGCGCATTCAATCGCAGGACAGTTTCCTGCCCGTGCTGGGACGTCGTGCGTCTGCTGATTTGCATCTGTTCCGTCGGATTCTGTTCCCTTCAGGCCTCGGCGGAAGAAACGCCCAAGTTCAGCGACGAGCAAATTCAGTTTTTTGAATCACACGTTCGTCCCCTGCTGGTTGAGCACTGCTACGAGTGTCACAGCTCAAAGTCGAAAACCGTCAAAGGCGGGCTGAAACTCGATTCACGTGAAGCGGCGATCAAAGGCGGTGATTCGGGGGCCGGCATCGTTCCTGGAGATTCCGACAAAAGCCTGATCATTGACGCGGTGCGCTGGAAGACGTTCGAAATGCCGCCGCGTGGCAAGCTGGCACCGAATCAGGTTGAGACTCTCGCGCGATGGGTCTCGGCGGGAGCTCCGTGGCCCGAACAATCTTCGGCTCCCGTTGAGACTCCGACCACCTACGACTGGCCGAAACTGCGCGGTGAGCACTGGGCTTGGCAACCGATCACATTGCCGACGCCGCCCGGTGTTCAGACAGCCGGCTGGGCATCGAACGAGATTGACGCGTTTGTCCTGGCGGAACTTGAAAGATGCAGCCTGATTCCGGCACCTCGAGCCGATGCCGCCACGCTGGTTCGCCGAGTGTATCTCGATCTGGTCGGACTTCCTCCACCGCCTGAGCGCGTGGCAGAGTTCGTTGCAACACCATCCGCGGACCGTGATCGCGCGTGGTCGGCGTTGATCGACGAATTGCTGGCATCACCGGACTATGGCGAACGATGGGCGCGACACTGGCTGGATGTCGCTCGGTACAGCGATGGATTTGGTGGGTTCCTCGATGGCGCCGCCCTGCCCAACGCGTGGCGGTATCGTGACTGGGTGATCGAATCGTTCAATCGCGATCGATCCATCGATCAGTTTCTGCGTCTGCAGGTGGCCGGTGATCTGCTGGATCAGCCGGAGGCCGTCGCCACCGGATTCTTCGCCCTCGGTCCAACCTATATCTCTGACGGAGGTGATCCCGAAGCGACGGCTCAAGCGATGTCAGAAACGCTGGACGATCGCGTCGACACCTTGTCGCGCGGACTACTGGGGCTGACGGTGTCGTGTGCGCGGTGCCACGATCATAAGTTTGATCCGATTCCACAGCTCGACTACTACTCGCTGGCCGGTGTCTTTCGTAATTCTTCGTTCAAAGACTTTCCGCTGGTCCCTGCCGAGACAGTTCAGACGTACAACGACCACCAGAAGTCGATGCGCGATCTGGACGAGCAAACCCGCAAAACTCGCGAACTGGCGCAGCAGGAAAAGCGTGACCTGACCGATACCGAGAAACAGTTGGTCGCGGCAAATACCTCGAAGCTCGATGAACTGAAAAAGACAGCACCACTCATGTATCCGGTGGCTCATGCCCTCGCCGAGACAGGCAGTGGCGATATGCATCTGGCGATTCGCGGAAACCTGCGAAATGCTGGACCAGTTGCTCCCCGGCGGTTTTTGCGAATCCTGACGGCGAGTGACGAGATTACACTGGTGAACGGCAGCGGTCGGCGTGACTTGGCGGAAGCGCTGGTCAGTCCCCAAAACCCGCTGACAGCGCGTGTCTTCGTGAATCGAATCTGGATGCAGCATTTCGGCCATGGACTAGTGCGAACACCCAGCAACTTCGGCCTGCTGGGGGAACGCCCCACTCATCCAGAATTGCTTGACTGGCTGGCAGCGACTTTTATGTCCCGTGGCTGGTCGCTCAAAGAACTGCATCGGACGATTCTCCTTTCCTCAACCTGGCAGATGAGTAGCGTCGCGAATGCCCAAGGGTTGGCGGTTGATGCCGACAATCGGAAACTGTGGCGTATGCACCCACGACGTCTGGACGTTGAAGCCTGGCGTGATGGCCTGCTGACTGTGACGGGAGAACTGGATCGGACTGTGGGTGGCCCGCCTGTGGAAAACCTGTCCGACAGCACGCGGCGCACCTTGTACGGCGCCGTCAGCCGCAACGGAGATCGCTTTGCGTCGGAATCGTTTATGCGGCTGTTCGATTTTCCGCTGCCGCGAGCGACGAATGAAGGACGAAAATCCAGCGTCGTCCCTCAGCAATCACTGTTCATGTTGAACAGCCCCTTCATGATCGCACGCGCGCGTGCCTTGGCCGCTCGACTGCAGCGTGAAAGCCCTGATGATGCGTCGCGCATCGAGCGAGTTCATCAGTTGTTATATGGTCGCAGGCCACTTCCAGAAGAGCGCCAATTGGGGCTCGAGTTTCTCACGGCCGGAACGGACCCCACCGTAGAACAGAAGCTAACGCCGTGGGAGCAGTACGCTCAAGTTTTGCTGGGTGCGAACGAATTCATCCACCTTCCCTGACGCTGTCATCGAGAGACCCATGTTCCATCGAAATCCTGGATTGCCGCTCACTCGTCGCGAATCTTTGCAACGGCTGGGAAGTGGTTTCGGCACATTGGGACTGGCAACGGTGCTGGCACAGGAAACGACAGTTCAGACAGCCGCAGCAGCCGACGGACTTGGGCCATTGGATCGACGCATCGCGCAATTCGCACCACGCGCGAAGCATGTGATCCAACTGTTCATGCCCGGTGGCCCGTCACAGGTCGATACGTTCGACTACAAACCGGCGATCGCGCAGTACGCCGGTCAACGGCCGGCCGAAGTCGACCGCAAGACGCTGAGAAATACCAAGAACGGTTTGATGCCGTCTCCATTCGGCTTTCGCCAGTACGGCGAATGCGGGCACTGGGTCAGCGATCTGTTTCCGCACGTCGGCGAGTGCGTCGACGACATCTGCTTCATTCATTCCATGCACACCGACATTCCAGAACATGCCGGCGCCATCATGATGATGAACGTCGGACATCTGCAGCCCAATCGGCCCAGCCTGGGTTCGTGGCTGGTCTACGGACTGGGAACAGACAACCAGAATTTGCCTGGCTTCGTCGCGCTGTCACCGCGTGCCCAACCGCGTGGCGGAATGGCAAACTGGGGCAACAGTTTTCTTCCCGGCGCATACGGTGGCTGTTACGTCAACGTGGCCGAAATGCGTCCAGAATCGGTGTTGCAAGACTTGCGCAACACGTTCGTTTCGACACGTGATCAACGACGTCAGGTCGAACTGATGACGCGGCTCAATCGCTTGCATGCCGACCGTGAACAGAATGACGCCAATCTCGAATCGCGCATCTCGACGATGGAAATGGCGTTCCGCATGCAATTCTCGGTTCCAGAAGCATTCGATGTCTCAGGCGAAACCAAAGCGACGCTCGACCTGTACGGCGACAGTGAATATGCCAAAGGCTGTTTGTTGGCACGTCGGTTGATCGAACGCGGCGTGCGCGCTGTGCAGTTGTCTCTGTCGATTGATGGATACGACATCGCCTGGGATACGGGCCACGAAGACATCGCAGGCGGCCACACCAAACTGGCCAAAGCGTGCGACCAGGGCATCGCCGCACTGATCAAAGACCTCAAACAACGAGGTCTGTTTGACGAGACGCTGATTGTCTGGGGTGGCGAGTTCGGTCGTGCGCCCACTTCCGAAGGTCAGAAGGGTCGGGATCACGACCACTATGGCTACACAGTCTGGCTGGCAGGCGGTGGGGTCAAAGGCGGCATCAGTTATGGTGCGACAGATCAGTTCGGCTGTTCCGCTGTCGAGAATCGAGTCCACGTGCACGACCTGCACGCCACCATCCTGCATCTGATGGGACTCGATCATGAAAAACTGACGTATCGTTATTCTGGCCGAGACTATCGTCTGACCGACGTCCATGGTTCCGTCGTGCGCGATGTGATCAGTTAAGACCACAGCCGGTCAGAAGTACAACTGGCAACGGACCCAGAATAGATCGTTCGACTTTGACCTCAAGTCCTTTTGCTCATTGAGCAACACTGGCGACGTGTACATGGAGTGCTGCCAATCGAGAGTCACACGAACAAACCGCGTGAGGTACCAGTTGCAGCCGATGTCCGTGATTCCCGCGGATTTTGACCAATCATTCGGATTGGCCAGTCCTGCTGAAAATACCTGGTTACCAAGTTGCAGGTTGGAATATCGACCAAACAGTTCAAAGGCGCCCATTCCCGTTCCGTTCTTTGTCACGGGACGAAGCGGCGCGATGGTCGTTCGGTCTTGAACGGTCTCACCGGTGAGGAAACTGGCGACTGTCACGTCGTAACCGAAAATGGGTAATCCGATCGAGTTCGCACCTGGGCTGGGGGCAACGCCGAATCGAGCGGCATAGGTTTCGGCTTCGACTGAAAACGGTCCGGAATAAAGAGCCGCGTGAAGTGCTCCTTGCAGCCGTTCTCCTTTGGCCACGGCGCCATTGGCAAACTCGAGAAAGATCGACGATGCCGCTTGAGCCGCTTCGTCGTTTTCTGAAGTCTGAATCGAAGTTCTCAATGGCAAAGGCGCCGACTCGAACGCCTGTTGTCCAATCGCCAGCGAACCTCCCACATTCAGAAAGCGCAACCAGGATTGCTCGGAATGCAAAAACGGCATCGCGTTCAGATAGCCGATGGCATCGCGCGTCGTGTTGGTATCTGCCAAACCAGAGAGTTGACCGAACGTACCACCGATCGCGTATTGCAAGCGTTTGTCGAGCACCCGTCCATGAGCGAACAGTCCCGCCTGACGAGCCAGCCCGAAATTCAGTGCGAACAGTCCTCGCTCGGGCGTGATGTAATACTGCTCAAGGTGGTCATACCAGGCATAGCTGTAGGGGACGAGTGCTCGTCCGACGCGAACCTGGAATTTCTCGGAACGGACGAAATTGACGTTGGCGTCAAGCACGTCAAACGCCCCCTCGACACTGCGCTGCAACGACAATTCGTACTCAAACACATCCGTCAATTGCCCTTCGAAATAGATTCGAAAGCGAGGGATATACAGTCCGCTGCGCGCCGGGTCCTGATCGGACGGCGAGAAGATCTTGCCATCGATCTGCGTCAACGTGCGAATGCGAAGCTGATACTGCTCATCTTCGGATTTCAAAGCGAACCCGTCATCGAAAACCGCTCGCAGCGGGATCGATTCGCTCGACCGCCTTTCATTCGATTCGCGGCACAACCCTTCAGCGGACTGACCCTGATCGCCCCCCGCTAACGGTGCGATCGAGTTGCAGGAATAAGCGGCAGGCTCAACGTTCGAGATCGGTCGCAACGCCGCAAATGTCGGCGGGGTCGTGGTCTCGTCACCAGCGAGCATTCTTTGGGACAAACCCCAAATGAGAACTGTCACAGTGAGACAAGACGCGGCGCGAAGAGTGGCCTGGAAATGCACGTGAATTCTCTTCTGCCGAAGTCTCCTCGTCGGCGGACTCAATCGGAAGATTCGGGCCAACAAAGTGGCGATCCGCCCTCTATCGGATCGACAGTCGGCAAGGCAATGTTTAACGAATTTTCCGATTTTGCGAATCAGCGTGAGTTTTACGAACAACGGGCAATCGGCCCGTTGATCCGTGGAGCATCTTGAACACCAAGATTTTGTAGGGTGAGGCGCCAGCGAGTGTCTTGCTTCAATTTGGCCGGTCGAGTTCAGGCCGGAGAGCCCCCTGAATGGCGAATATTGAATTGAACAAAAGTCAACGAAGGTAACGAAGGGGATCAGAAGCGAGAGACGGATCACACCAACAGTTGTGTCTTGCGGAGGGGCCTTGCTTGTACGCTGATGATGCCAGGAGCGAGCCAGCAGTGAACAACCAGACTTCCGGCTCCCCCTTCGTTGCCTTCGTTACCTTCTGTTCAAGATCCTGTCCGAATCCGACGACATGGCAACGAACAGTGCTCGTCGATGGCACGCAAAGCCCCCGATCTTCGTCGACCTCATCGACGGGCGGATTTTGAATTTGCAGGGGCTTCAAGCGGTGGAATTAACGGAAGTTGTCAGTGGGCGCCCAAACGATACCAGTGAAGGGCGCTTCAAAAGGTACCAGTTGAAGACAAAGGGGCTTTTGTTGTCAGGTGGCGTGTTTTCTTCACGGGAAACACGTTCACAGGGACGCAATGGCTTATCAACTGGGCATGGACAAGATTTTATCTATCAAGCAGTTACACGCCAGCGGGATGTCTGAGCGTGGCATTGTTAGAGCATTGGGTGTGTCTCGGAATGCCGTTCGGCGTCATTTGGCGGAAACCGGGGCAAACGATACCACAGCGCCCACCGGCAAAGCGCCCACCGGGTCGGAGGGTTCAAACGATACCACGGCGCCCACCGGGTCCGAAGAGCCTGCGATGAGAGTTGTGGCGGGGCATTCCCGAAGTTGTTGCGAGCCCTTTCGAGAGGTCATTCTGTCGAAGCTGGAACAAGGTCTGGATGCCCAGCGAGAACTGCAAAGGTGTCAGGAACCAAAATGATTACCTGGGCCTTTCAGGTCAAAATACATATTGAAAAACCGAACGTTTGCCAGGCGTGGCCGGTGTGAAATCTGTCGTCGCGCGAAGGATGACAAGAGTGGAATCCGCTCAACGGGACCTGCAATCAACGATTCGTCCACGCGGAGAACCCAAACCAACGAATAACAGGTCCTGATGGTCTGTGAAAAAGGCGACAGACCCTCTCCGGGCGGCTTTGCGAGTGACTGCCCGACCTGCCCCTTTTGTCATTCTGTGAGGAGAGAATTCAATGAAAGGCGGCAGCGCCATAGACGAGTACATGGAACGTGAAGACCACTGACAATCCGTAGTAGCCGATGGTTAAAAACCAATTGCGCAGGTAGGGTTTCGCATCGAATACGATCAGGCCAATCAGCAGTCGACAGGCCCAGAAGAAGGCGACGAAGCCGCAGAAGGCTCGTGCCAGCAATGTGTGCCCCGATGCCAATTCGTGAGCACAGAGCAACGAGATGACGCCGAACGCGATCAGGTCGAGCACGACGTAACCACCCGCGACCAGAATCCATTGTTGCAGCAACGGGGCCAGTTTCGGCAGTTCCGAACGAAACTTCAATTCGCGTGGAACTTGAGCACTCCCAAGCAGCGTTCCCAGGTGCAGGATGCCACCTACAAAAATCAGGCGTTCGAGTGTCAGCATGATGTCACCTCGGGAATGCCGACGAGCGGCAAAACGACTTTGGTCAGGAATGGAGGATGAAACAGAAACGCGGCAGGAGGTCCGACGATCAAAAAGGCAAACAGCCACCCTCGCCACCCTGCTCCCAGCCCGATACGACGACTCAGTGCACTCCGTTCGATGCAAACTCCCACTCCTTGCAGCAGGAAGTAACTGAACGGCAGGCCGAAGCCCGCACGAGCGGGTACTGAGATCGCCAGTTCATGAACCAGGCCAGAAAAGACGAAGCAACCCCACAAGCCCGCACTGGTCGACCACCGTCGAGCCAGCGGTCGCATGATGAATTGAGTGGCAAAGTCACGAAATGCCAGATTCCACCGGCGGCTCCAGAAGTCATTCACCGATGTGGCGAGCAACGGTCTATTCATAATCGGTTGTACCGATCGGCCGTTCACTCGCCAGATTAATGCAAGCAGATGGAAGCCGCCAAAGTGGAACAGCATCAGCAGGCCAAACATGGCCACCCAACCCGCCACCCATCGATTCCATGCTGCGATCAAAGGAACAAACTCGACCAGGCACAACGCACCGAGCAAACACTTCGCGATCGCGAACGACCATTCACTGAACGCGGGCCTTCGCAGAACGGCGGATTCAGATTGAAAGAATCCAGGCGCATTCAGGCCGGGCCATGCCAGATACCAGCCTGCAACGTCCCGCGCACCGATCTTGACCGTGGTATGACCAACGTAATGCAACAGTGCAATCGACTTCAAAACGACCAGCATCGTCAGCGAAATGAGCAGCATGACAAGCCAATTCGGCAACAAATCTGGCGAGCACATTTCGATCGTCATCAGCGGATGGATGCAGCAGTTCATGATCATCTGGTTCCCGTGCTTGCCGAGTGCCGAATCACTCAACCCTTCTGGAAACCGTCGTGCCTGCAGGAAATTAACCAGAACAGTGCGAACCTGATTCGGAAACGGCACATTGACCACGGCACGGTCACTTCTTTTTGAAAAACTTGACGAATTAAGACAATTAGACTTGATACGCGACGCGCCGTAGTGTTACATTACGTAGCGTTACACGAGATAACGGAGGTGACATGTTTGGCAAGAAGAAATCGACGCCCTCACTAGGGCCGCTGGAAAATGCCGTGATGCAGGTTTTGTGGGACCGCGGAACGGCGACGGCGGACGATGTGCGCATCGCCCTGGAACGAACGAACCCGCTGAAGGAATCGACCGTTCGAACGTTGCTGCGACGGTTGGAAGAAAAAGGGTTTCTGGTCCACGATGTCGATGGTCGCACCTTCATCTATCGCCCCAAGGTGGCGGCGCAAAACGTCGCAACTCAGGCCGTTCGTGGAATCGTCGATCGATTCTGTGCCGGCTCGGTTGAGGCGCTGCTGGCTGGGATGGTGGATGGCGAAATGATCACGCCCGACAAGCTGCGTGAACTGGCAGACAAGATCTCTGACGCTGAACGGATTCAAAAATCAGACAAGCCCGAGAAGTCCAAGAAAACGAATCGCTGACCTTCTGATTATTCGACCCGCAGACAGGACGATCATCATGCAAGAATTGTTGTTGCGCTGGTCCGTGTTGATGCTGGATGTCTCGTTGAAAACCCTCTTACTGGCGACTGTCGCCGGTGTCGTGCTCGCGGTATTGCGAGTTCGCAATAGCAGCCTGAAGCATGCCGCCTGGCTGGGCGTGCTCAGTTCGCTGGTTGTGTTACCCGTGTTGTCGATGGTGGTGCCGGCCATCTCCATTCCGTTTCCGGTCCAATGGCTGACATCCGAAGTATCTGCATCGTCACCTGGTGACTTGGGCCAGGCAGATATCCTTATGACTCAGTCAGCAACGGCTGATCAACGAGCCAACGGATTGAGGCTGTCACCTTCACTGCACAGCGACACGAACAAAGGCGGACTTCACGCCGAGCCAAACGGCGAACTACCTGCGACAGTCGCGGCTGCCGTGACTGTTAACCAAACGCCACAACAATCCACCAACAATTCAGTGTCCCCGGCGACACTCACCGGCCGATTTGCTCTCACGCGTTGGCTGCCCGTTGTCGCCTCCCTTTGGTTGGCCGGCGCTGTGCTGTTGTTGTTAAGAGTGTTGTTATCCGTCCACGTCACTCGACGATTGGTGCAACAGTCCACACCGTTACCGTCGAGCGACTTGCCGCAGATTGCAACCGATTCAACGCACCGGTCGCAATCTCAGCTCGCAACCTTCCGCGAATCATCGGTCGTTTTTGTTCCGCTGACGACGGGCTGGCGGCGACCCAGTATCTTGTTGCCGACCGCCTGGCGCAATTGGACCGACGACAAACTTGAGCATGTGATGGCTCATGAGTTGTCACACATCCGTCGAGGCGACTGCTGGACAGCTCTGCTGACCGAACTTGTCGTTTGTGTGTACTGGTTCCATCCACTCGTGTGGTGGCTGAAGCAGCGACTGGCGTCACTGGCTGAAGAGTGCTGCGACGATGCCGCGATCCATGCCGCGGGCAATCGACTCACGTATGCTCGACATCTGCTGGAGATTGCCAGCACCCTGTGCGAACGTCCGCACCGCTTGAATTATGCCGGCCTGGCGATGACGCGTCAGTTGCGAGTGGAACGTCGCATCCTGGCCATCCTGGATCAGCAGCGTCCTTTGTCACAACGCCTGACACGGCTCTCGGCCTTCCTGTTACTGGCCGCATCGATTCCATTGATCTCTGTCGCCGCCGCATTGCAGCCGTCGAAGGCCGTCCTTCAACTGGATGACAAGGCCGATGCTAACAATCGCGATGGAACGGCAAACAAGGATGCGACATCGACAACTTCGTCAGGGACAAACGCCGACAAGGCTCAAACGTCGCCAGCAACGGACTCTGGGTCGCAGGTCAAACGCGTCCGGATCCATGGTCGAATCACTCGACCTTCCGCACAGCCACTGGACGGTGCGTTTGTGGCGTTGACGGTCTATCGACTGACGGCTGGCAAGGGTCATACCGAAGCCCTGGCAGAAACGATCACGGATCGCGACGGTCATTACGAACTGAATGTCCCCATCGACGACCCGAAGTTACTCGAACGACCTCAATTGATTGTGCGGGCCGATGGGTGTGCGCTCGGTTGGAAGGACATTGATCTGAGTCAACCAGAGACGTTCTTTGGCACGGTCTTGGCTAACGAACAACCGGTCCGGCTGAAATTGATCGACATTCAGGGCAATCCGGCCTCGGGGATTTCACTCGAAAACATTTCCATCATCGATCGTCTTGAGCAGGGTGATCGTCAGAACCATTTCTTCTGGCCCTTCGACAAAAAGACCAGCACGAAAGCGGGTCTTCCGGAATTAGTTTCTGACCGCGACGGATCGCTGACGATTCCACACCTGAGTGCTGATCATGGAGCCTACATCTATTTCGCCGCCACAGACAAAACGGCTCCGCAGTCTCTGCAGTTGAATACAGGCGCACCGGAAGAACGTCCCGAACGTGACGCGACGTATCGTGGCTTGGTCAGAAACTTCAAGCCCGGCGAAGTCGGAACGATCACGCTGGCACCCGCACGAATGTTTGAAGGTGTCGTCTTGCTGGGCGACACCAGCCAACCTGCGGCAAACGCCAAAATCACGATCTGGTCCAGCGAGCAACAACCGTTCGGATCGATGACAGCTCTCGAAAGTCAGACGGATGCGAACGGCCGATTCCGCTTGAATCCCTACCCAGGTATTCGCTTCGGCATCCACGCCCATCCACCCGCTGGCGCACCCTACCTAGTCAAGAACCTGGATGATCTGAAATGGGAATCGGGTGATGCCGTTCGAAAGATCGAGATTCGACTGCCCAGCGGCCTGGTTGCTCGTGGTCAACTGATTGATGGACAAACTGGAAAACCGCTGCCAAAAGGAACGGTGCAGTACCTTCCCAATCAGGCAAAGAACCCCAACCTGCCACCGAATACGATCACGGGCTGGCAAGGGATTCAATACACCGATCAGCAGGGACGCTTCGAGATTTCGATTCCTCCCGGAGCCGGCACGCTCTTGTTCCATGCGGCTCCTGGCACACATTATGTCCTGCAGGAAAAAGGCCAGCAGGAGATCGATCGCGGAACTCAGGGTGGTTGGCGCTACTATGCTCATGCCTACCGAACAATCGATCCCGATTCACCGAGCGACAATCCGGCTCAGACGTTGACAGACCTCACCATCAAGTTGCAACCGGGCGCCACTGTCAAAGCGAAGTTGGTCGACGAGAAAGGCCAGCCGATCAAGGACGCCATCTTCACCTCTCGCTTGAATATCTCGTCATTCAGTCCGTTCTGGCGCGCTTTTTCAGAGCCTGCCAAAGGCGGTTTCGCAGAGATTCGCGGCCTTGAGCCGGGCGTCAAATATCCGGTCTATTTTCTGGACGTCCGACGCCAACTGGGTGCTGTTGCCGAGGTATCGGTCGACGAGGCTCAACCGACAGTCGTGCTGAAACCGTGTGCTACGGCGAAGGCTCGGTTTGTCGATGCAGCAAAGAAGCCCGTTAAGAAAGGACTCAGTTTTGGTTTGAATATGGTCGTCACACCGGGCGTCACAAGGTATTCGCTCGATCCTTCGAAACGGAACGAACTGCGAGCGGACGAAGACTTTTCCAGTAACTTCGACCAGGTTCGAGGCTTCTCGGGAACGGATGCCAATGGCGTCGAAATCTTCCGCTACCTGGTTCCCGGTGTCACCTACCGGATTTCGAATCCAGGTCAGGATCGGCCCGACATCGAATTTGTCGCCGAATCGGGCAAGACCCACGACTTGGGGGACATCATCGTCAACCTGAACTGACCCGGCCGCGGGTCGGTGGGATTCGCGATTGACTTGGGTTCAGAATAGGTAGGTCGCTCGCGCGTTGGAAACGGACCCGGCCGCGGGTCGGCGGGATGCGCGATTGAGTTGGGTTCAGAATAGCTGAGTCGCTCGCGCGTTGTTGTCGCGCGGGTAGGCTCGTCGAAGATTTTTTTGTCCCTGACGTGTCAGGGCAAGGAAAATTACCATGTCTCGATGGATTCCGTACTCACCCACACCTGACCGGCCCTGGAATCTCGCCCGGGTTGTTCATCTGCATCGACGTGCCGGTCTGGGAGCGACTTGGGCAGAATTGCAGCGTGATCTGTCGGACGGTCCCGATATCGCCGTCAAACGATTACTCAAAGGAATTTCTCGCAGCGAGGGCGTTCCCGACGAATTCGAAACGCTCTCGGCGACAATTGCCAAATCGGCGATTGATGCGGAAGACGAACATCGTCTGAAAGCCTGGTGGGTTTATCGGCTGCTGATGACGCCCGATCCACTCGGTGAACGCCTCACGCTGATGTGGCACAATCATTTCGCGACCAGTCTGATCAAGGTCACCAGGTTGAAGTGGATGCACCGGCAGAATCTGACATTTCGACAGCATGCGCGAGGTGCGTTCGGCGCGCTGCTGGACGCGATGCTGAATGACCCCGCGCTGCTCAGTTGGCTCGACGCGCCGCAAAATCGCGCGGGCCATCCCAACGAAAACCTGGCGCGGGAACTGCTGGAACTGTTCACCCTGGGCATCGGAAACTACACCGAATCAGACGTTCGCGAATCCGCTCGAGTTCTGACCGGAATCACGATCGATGATCTGGGCTCCGTCCAGTTCGACTCGTCAAAACACGACGGTGATTCCAAAACGATCCTGGGCAAGTCGGGAGACCTCCAACTTGGCGATTTGCATGAACTGTTGACGTCACACCCCGCAACAGCGCGTCATATCGCCTGGCGACTGTGTCGTGAATTCTGCGGCGAGAATGTTGTCGATGACGACGCATTGAACGAATTGGCAGCGGGCCTGCGAACCAATCAATTGCGAATTGACTGGGCCATCGAAACGATCCTGCGATCGAGCTTGTTTTTCAGCGAAGGCAACCTGCGTAGCCGTATTGCCGATCCTGTCAGTTCGTTGATCTGTCCGCTGCGGGCGTTCGAGTGTCACCGCAATCCTCCGAACACTCTCGCCGTAGCCGATGGAATACGACGGATGGGACTGAATCTGTTCACGCCACCCAATGTCGGCGGGTGGACCGGCGGCCGGTCGTGGATGTCGACGATGACCGTCATCGCACGCACCAATGTGATCGCGGAATTGCTGCAAGGATCAATGCAGCTTCCGACAGAACCGATCGATCTGATCGCACTGCTGGATCGTTATCACATTGGCGACACGTTGTCCGATGCGATTCGCTTTTTAGGCAGCCTGCTGCATGGCGACATCACCAATGAATCCGTGGAACAACTCGCTCGCAGCGTGCGTGAAGAGACGGATCGCTCTCACCAACTGCGCACGATTGCCGAAATGTTGCTGACCAGCACCGCAGGCCATCTTCATTAACGAAGGGACTTCCGATCATGTTCAATCGACGCAGCTTTTTGACTCGTTCGGCGTTGCTGTCGTTATCACCACTCGTTCCGGGATTCTTATCAAGGTCATTGGCGAATGAGTCCGCCACGCGCGACGAGCGAATTCTGGTCGTTCTTCAATTGGATGGAGGCAACGATGGACTGAATACAGTGATTCCGTTTGCCGACGAGAACTATGCTCGACTTCGTCCTCAGTTGCGGATCCCCACCGCAGACGTCCTGAAGTTGAATGGTGACGTGGGACTGCACCCTGCCATGCGATCCGCTCACGCGATGGCCCGCGAGGGTCGATTCACGATTCTGCAAGGGGTTGGCTATCCAAATCCCGATCGATCCCACTTCCGCAGTATGGCGATCTGGCATCAAGGCCGGCTCGATGCCGAGTCGAATTCGGGTTTCGGCTGGCTGGGTCATGCACTGGATCACTCGCAAGCGAATTCCACCACGTCCGCTCAAGCGGTTTTCGTCGGCGATCAAACACCGCCGTTGGCGCTTCTGGGACGGCGAACGCAAGTGGTGTCGCTCAGCCGCGAAAATGATCTGGTGTTGCCCGCGGGATTCAAGCCGTTCGCGGCTGCTGAACCGGCGGATTCGGACCTGGCCAGTTACATTCAGCACGTCCTTGATCATTCGTATCAGACGGCGAGACAATTGCGGACATCAGCCGAAGCCAACGCGAAGTCAGTGATTTCCAGCTATCCGGCAACGGATCTGGCGCGGCAATTGTCTCTGGTTTCGTTGCTGATCAAGACCGAGTCCGCGGCGCGAGTCTACTATGTTTCGCAGCCGGGCTACGACACGCATGTGGGACAGGCCGGCGATCATGCCCGACTACTGCAAACCTTCTCCGACGCAGTCAAAGCATTCTTCGACGACCTGGCCGCGTCCAAATTGCAAGACCGCGTCACATTGCTCGCATTCAGCGAATTTGGTCGTCGCGTTGAAGAAAACGACGGGGTCGGAACGGACCATGGAGCCGCCGGACCTGTCTTCCTCGCCGGTCCCGCGATCGTTGGTGGAGTTGTTGGCGGGCATCCGTCATTGACCGATCTCGACGACGGGGACCTCAAAATGTCGCTCGACTTTCGAGCGATCTATGCCCGCCTGCTGAAGGATTGGTTGCAGATTTCCGATGGTTCAAGTGGATCAAACGACCTTCACTGCCCTCATCTGTTTCGTACCTGACATGGTAGGGCACCACCGAAGACGACGTCGTGGAATCGAGTCTTTCGAACTCAAAGGTCATCAGATCGTCTCAACTTCAGACGCCCCGGTATCATCCGACTCCTCATTGATAGGATCCAATGCTTCTTTCAATCGGCAATGTTTCAGCGGCGGCTTGCCGGCTCGGTAGCGGTCGAGAAGCTCGTGAGACTTGCGGGCCAGCTTTCGGCGGACTTCGCGTCGTTCGCCTTTCAGTCTGACGATCAACATGTTGTCGTAGCCGGTCGTCTGATGACGCATCCAGGCGATCACAGCGGCTTCGGCCCGGTCTTCGATCGGGATCCGTTCGGTGCGAGCGACGGTGCCGCTGCCCACGGGAGTAGCATGTTTGGCGACAGCCATCGCCATCTTGTCTGCGGCTGCCGCGTGAACTGCATCAAACCGCAGGAAGTTCAGGATCGCCTGTTTGAAGTCTTCCACGTAGCTGGCCTGAACCGCGTCACGACGTCGAGCGGCCGACGCCTGTTTTTTCGCATAGCCTGCTGTCGACCGTTCGACTTCCAACTCAGCTCGAATTCGTTCGATTGTCGCCGCGTCGGCCCAGACGCCGCGCGAGAACACTTTGCGACCTTTACGTTCGGCCACCGCATAATGGTCACCCGCCAGTTTGACTCGCCGAGTCAATCCAGGATCGCCTGGCAACAACAGGTCCCAACCGTCTGGAACTTTCAGAACCGCTCCCCCTGGCGCGATGACCGTGCGCGATTCAAAACCCCGGCTGTATGTGATGCCTTCGCTTTTCTGTGCCATGAACTGCCACTCTGAACTGTCTCACGACTTCTGTCGGATAGACCCTTTGAGCACCGGAAACGGATGGTCGCCGCGACGGCCTGTCTGGCCTTTCGGCAAAATCTTTCTCGAGAGTGAACCTTTTTCCGATCGCCGCGTCTATCATGTCAGATGATAAAAGTAATTGATTTCCCGGCTGAGCCTTCTTTCGAATATGTCTTTCTTAACGCCGGTCGTGGTCCCGGCCAGTTCTACGAAGACAAGCTGCCGGTCCATGTGGCCCAAGTCGATCTTCTGCCCGATGGCATCGACGCGCTGATCCTGACCGCCGACCTGCAAGGTCGTGAGCGATTCAAAGATCCGCCCGGTCGCCCTCTGCGACTTCTCGGCGAAGTCCTGCCTCAACTGCTGGCGAACGAGACATTACCGAAAATCGATCTGCCGAATCCCACTCGCGTGGGTGTCCTGCTCGCAGGCGATTTCTACACGGTCCCTTTACTCGACAAACGCGGTGGAAGCGGGGACGTCACTTCAGTCTGGCGCGCTTTCGCCGAGCAATTCCAATGGGTCGCCGGCGTGCCCGGAAATCACGATCTGTTTGGTGAGAAAGCCAACGCTCGTCCTCGCTTACCAGGGAACGCTCACTACCTCGATGGAACGTCGAAACAGGTTGCGGGACTGAAGATTGCCGGACTGGGTGGGATCATCGGCAACATCACACGGCCTCATCGTCGCGGCCACGACGACTACTTCGCCGAACTGCAGTCACTCGTCGACACTCGTCCTGACATCCTGATCATGCACGATGGACCAGACGGAATGATCAACGGCAAACCGGGTCTGACAATGGCCCGCGAGATCCTGACCGGTTCCGGCGTGCCATTAACCGTCCGCGGTCACAGCCACTGGAACCACCCCTTCGCCCAACTCGGAACCGGGGAACAAATCATCAACGTCGACTGCCGAGTAGTCATCCTCAAGGGCGCGCCCTTGACCCGGTTCGAGCTGCCGCTGGGTTCTGAATTCGACGCTCCCGTTGGTCGCTGACGGATTGTACTAGCCGCTCAGAGATGTCTGCGATATCTTAGAGTCGCGTCGCATTGGCCACGACACGCCGCTTGCGACAGGGTTTGCAAGTGAAACTCGGCTTACAACGAGAATCGCCTTTCTTTCACCGTGACGGCTTTGAGCGCCGGCTCATCAATGTTGATTCCCAGGCCGGGCCCTTTCAATGCTGGAGCGTATCCGCCCCAGCCGAATGTGAGGTCTTCGCGCGTCAGGCGGTCTCGTACCAGGAAGCGATCGTAGCTTCCTTCGACGTAGCGGATTTTTCCGACGGAACTGGCGAAGTGTCGTCCAGCGGCCGACAGAATGCCGGTTTCTCCGACCTGGCAGCCCAACTGATAGCCCAAGCCTGCGTCGTGAGCTCTTGCCGCCAAGCGTAGCGAGTTCAAATAGCCACCGCACTTGGACAGTCGGATGTTGAACAGATCACACGTGCCCTGCTCGATCGCTCGTTCAGCATCGATCAGACTGCAGAGTGATTCGTCGAGCATCAATGGCACGCCAATCCGGCCTCGTAATGACGCCAGGCCAGCAACCTCTTCGTGCCGGACGGGTTGTTCGACGGATGTGATTCCCACTGGGATCAAAGGTGCGAGTTTCGCTTCCAGATTCTGGCGAGTCCAAGCTTCGTTCGCGTCGATTCGCAAGTCGAAATTGCGACCCAACCACCAGCGGATCCGCTTCAGCAACGCCGCGTCGTCGACTCCTTCGACACCGGTCTTCACTTTGGCCTGATGCAAGCCGAACAATCGCAACTTCAGCGCACGACTGATCTGCTTGGAACAGCTCATCGCGGTAAACGCCGCGCTGTAGCGGACTCGATCCTGACGCGACCGAATGGCGACCGTTTCTGGCACTCGGTCAGTGATGGACGAAAGCGGCAAGTGTTCAGTTCGACAGACTGCGTCCAGGATGCTGATCTCGACGGCACACCGCACCGAGTTTCCAAAACAGTCGCGATCATCATCGCGGACCAGCGGCAGCCGGAACATGGTCAGTCGGTGGATCGCCTCGCCAATTCCTTGCAGTTGACCGCCAAGTTGCCGAGCGAGCTCCGCGTTCGCGAACAAGTCCCAGGCGGAATCAATCGTTTCGCCCGTGACATAGTCGCGTGGCAGCCCTTCGCCCCACCCTACTGTTCCGTCGTTCAGTTGGCAGCGAACCACAATCGAATCGGTATCGACTCGCGAATGGGATGCGTGCCGGATCGGCTTGCGCAGCCTGATCCGCACATGAAACGCGGCCAGCTCTGTGATTCTCATCACGCATCCCTGCACCGAATCGCTCACGATGATTCGGTCGCTTGTTCATGATCCGTTCACGTTCGGCGATTTACGCCGACTGAGTTCAATCGGTCTATTCCGTCTAGTCCGGTCCTAAAGATGATCGGCAGGCCGCTGCTGCGATCGTCATAAGTTCGCCAGAACGGCCATGCGAGTCGTTCGGCCAATCCTGAAACCAATCCAGAGGAAATAGGCAGAATCGGTCCAGGATTGTGTCGATAGAAACGGAGGACTTTCGGGAATCTCGGGTTCCGCGAGGCAGTTCCATTCCGGCAGTTCCTGCGGGATCCGCGAATTGGAACCACGGCTGACTGCGCGACACGCTCTCACGTGACTGTTACCAGGATCAGTGGGCCATGCTTCGACAGCTTCGATACTACGGCGGTTACTTCATCCGCCAGAGAATGCGAGAGCGAGTTCGAAGCTTTCTGAAATCGGTCGAATCGTGCCGCGAGACGCAAACGACCGTCTTGCAACGAATCCTGCGGCTGAATGCCGACAGCCACTTCAGCCGTCAGCGCGGTTTGACCGAAACACTCTCGCCCGCAGAATTCCGCCGACGCGTCGTGATCTCGGACTTCGAGACGGTCCGGCCCGAAGTCGAACGGCTGAAGACCGGTCAGTTCGAAAGTCTGCTCGGCAAGAAAAATCCGCTGCTCATGTTCGCACTGAGCAGCGGCACCACCGGTGATTCCAAATACATTCCGATCACCAGTGAATTCCTGAAAGATTACCGCCGCGGCTGGAATCTGTGGGGCATTTCGGCCTTTGACGCGCATCCGAAGCTGCATCAAATGGACATCGTCCAATTGAGCAGCGACTTCGACCTGTTCCGCACTCCCGCCGGTATCCCCTGCGGCAACATCAGCGGACTGGTCAGCAAGATGCAAAACCCCGTTGTCCGCTCGATGTATTCGGTGCCATTCTCGGTCGCCAAGATCAAGGACGCCGAATCAAAGCTGTATACGGCGCTGCGGTTGTCGGTGGAAAATCCACATGTCGGGCTGGTCATGACGGCCAATCCCAGCACACTGGTTCAACTCGCCAAATTGGCCAATCGCGAACAGCACGCATTGATTCGCGATATCGCGGATGGAACACTATCGAGCCGGTTCATTATTCCCGCGGAAACACGTGCCGCGCTGCACCGTCGCATCCGCCGACCGAATCGAGTTCGCGCGCAGCAGCTGGAACAAATCCTGAACGAGCACCAGGGACAGCTTCAGCCGAAACACTTCTGGCCAAACCTGCAATTGGCCGCCGTCTGGACAGGCGGAAGTGCCTCGGCCTATCTCGACACGATGCGACGCTATTACGGTGATGTCGCCGTGCGCGATCACGGACTGTCGGCCAGCGAAGGTCGAATGACAATCCCCTTCGCCGACAGTCGATCGACCGGGCTGCTCGACATTGAATCGCACTATTTCGAGTTCATTCCCGAAGCCGAATACGATTCGCCATCGCCGACGGTACTGGAAGCACACGAACTTCGGGAAGGCGGCAATTACTACATTCTGCTGACCACCGTGTCTGGCCTGTACCGCTACAACATTCGCGACGTTGTTCGTTGCTGCGGCTTCGAAGGAACGACTCCGCTGCTGGAATTCCTGCACAAAGGAGCCAGCATTTCGAACATCACAGGCGAGAAACTGACGGAATCGCAAGTGGTTTCAGTGGTCCGTGAAGCGAGTCGGCAATCGGGCATTGAGTTCGATTTCTTCACGCTGTCGCCGGTCTGGGGTGATCCCCCGTGTTATCGACTGCATGTCGAAGAAGGCTCTGTCCCTCATACGAGCTTGCTGGCCAGGTTGGCCCGCACGGTCGATGGGTTGCTGAAAGAAGTCAATTGCGAGTACCAGGACAAGCGCTCGTCAGATCGACTCGCACCGGTCGAATGCCTGCAACTTCCGTCGGGAACCTGGCAGCGGTTCACCCGTCACCGTCAATCACGTTCAGGCGGCAGCATGGAGCAATACAAGCACCCCTGCTTAATCCCCGCCCTGGCCTTCAGCGAAATGCTATGCCGCGATTTCGCGCTGGTCGAATCGGCGAAGGTCGTCAAGGCCGCGTGACCCGGCCGCGGGTCGGCGGGGTGCGCGATTGAGTTGGGTTCAGAATAGCGATGCGTCTCGCGCGTTGCGCGTGACCCGGCCGCGGGTCGGCGGGATTCGCGATTGAGATGGGTTCAGAATAGCAATGCGTCTCGCGCGTTGCGGGCGGACCCTGCCGCAGGTCGGCGGGGTTCGCGATTGCGTCGGGTTCAGAATAGGGATGCGTCTCGCGCGTTGGAAATGGGATGCCAGCACCCGGACGGCGGGCGAGCCATAACAGCGGTCGTTCTGACCATAGAAAGGAAATTCGCGTTAGTTGAATTCCGGCTGAGCGCCTCGATCGAATTCGATTTCGTAACACCCGCGCGCACGTCGAATTTTCAACTCACCAGGAGGTTTGCACAAAAAACAGGTCTGACCCCCTCTCCGTTGTTGTTGTGAGTTGAGCTGGGCTCATGTGGCAAGGGGGTCTGACCCATTTTTTGTGGAAAACCGGTTCGCCCTCCCGAAATGGGTATCGCACCGATTCGATGTCATTTCACCACGGAATTCGTCATCGCCGAATCAGCGCCGGATGCGGTTTTCGTGACGTCCGTCGAATCGGACTTCAGCTTGTCCTTGAGCAAGACCAGGCTGAGTGCCGGGCGCTCGCGGAAGGCCGCTTCGCGGCCCATAGGCAGCGTGTAATACGTGGCCGGCGCTGTCTTGCTCAGCCGACTGCGCCACGTCAGCGGATAGGGCACTTGGTATTCCTGCTGTTCTCCTGCGGCGAGCGTGTACCGCTTTCCCCAATAGGTCAACGGGCCGCGAACTTCGTACGTCATCGGCTGGCTGGTGCTGTTCGTGACCAGGATGCCGGGCAGTTGTTGACGCACAATGGTGGCTCCCTCTGCGCGGGCGATCTGTTCCAGTCGCAGGGGGATTCCCATCACGTCGACGTCATTGACGGGAAAGACCATTCCGCCCATGCGCTGCTTGGCCTGCTGTTCGGCCACAATCAATTGAGCCGTAAAACCATCGAGGTCAATCTGATCGAGTTCCGGTTTGTATCCGTCGGCGAATCGAGCGACACCGCTGACTCGGACCGGTGATGCTTCCGCGATCTTCACTCCGCGTGCCGAGTAGTTGCCGCGTAACAAGGTCAGGTCATATTGATGGCTCGATTGATAGTCGATTTCGACACAACGCTTCCATTTGCGTTCGCCAGGTGATCGAATCGAAACGATCAGTTGCAAGCGCGGCGTCACGAGTGACACTCCTTCAACCGCGTCGCTCATCGAATCTGTTGACGACGTTTTTCCGGTCAGAACCAACGGTTTCACGAGGACGAATTCGGAATTGCAATCCAGGTTTTCACCGAACCGTTGCAAATCAGGGATTCGGTCTTGAAGGAATTCGCGATCGTTCAGTCGCGCGAATTCACTTAAACCGAAGTCGGTTGCATGAGCTCCGTTGACGCCGCCCACGGCGATCAGTTCTGTCCATGCCGGCAGGAAATGGTCCGAGATCTTAATCTCCATCCCGTTCTTGACCTTGTTCGTCGCGACAGAATCCGGCGTCTTGTATTTGCGTAGTTTGAACTCGCCTTCCGGACGACCCAGTTGAGCGATCGTCGAACCTAGCGAGATCGTCATTCCACTTTCATCGATCGCGATCTTTTCGGGCCACAGCTTTAGTCGCGGCTGCACAACAGGCACGGCGACAGAACCAATCGGAATCATCTTGGCAAAGTACGAGTTCGCCGTCGATTCGATCTGGGGCATGATCCCCGCCACACTTTGACGAACCTTCTGCTCAATCTCGCCCTTGCGAGAATAGATGCCTTCAACGAGTCCGTCCGAGATGCGTCCGCTGAGGAATTGCATGCCGCGCATCTGCACGCCATTGGGTTCGGTGACATACCAGTTGTCATCCGGGATCTGGAAATCAACCGCGGCCAGATCCAGTTTCCATTGGCGGTCTTCGATGCGCGGGCGAATGGCCAGACTCAGCCACACGGGGGCGCGATGACCAATCACGATCTGCATCGGACCGGCCTTGGCCGAAATGATCAGGCGGCCATTCACCTGCAGGTTCGACAGAGTCATCGTGACGTTGCGCAAACCGAGCTGAACCAACAGTCGGTCAGGCGCCTGCGTCGTGATCTTGGCTTGCTCAAGTTTTCCTTGGTATTGCACGTTCGAGTATGAGACATCGAAGGGCAGGATTCCGACTTTCGTTGTCTGGTGCATTCCCGCCAGGTTGCCGGCCATCGGTTGGGCAGCGGCCTTGTCGGGCACGGCATACGACAACGATTCCAGGACGTCATTGCAGATCCGCAAGACGATGGCGTTTGAGATCTCAGCACCCGGAACAAATGGAACTTCGTCTTCCAATCCTTCGGCGTAACCTTCGGGCATCTTCCACACGAGATCGAGTTTTGGTTCCTTGCGTGGATCGAGCAGCCACTCGTAGAGCGCCGCCTGCGTCAAAGTCACATTGGCATTGGCATGGCCCTGAGTAGTGACTTCGCTCAGATAGGCACGGCCACCTTTGGCTTTCAGAGCCGCCACCATTTCGCGAGCACGTTCAATCGGCAGGATTTCGTCGCCGGTCGAATGGAACGACCAGACGGGCACTTTCACTAATTTGTCGATTTGGTCTGGACGTCCCAATGCGTCCGTCGGAACCAGCACCTGCCAGCGATCCGCGGTACGAGATCCGACTTCCCAGACCCCACAACCGCCCATCGACGTGCCCATCAGGATTTCGCGGCGACGATCGACACTGTATTCGCGTTCAACCTTGTCCATGATCTTGAGAGCACGGTCAGCGTCTTCCGGTTCATCGGTCCAGCCACCCAGCATGTGTCCTTTGACATTTTCGCACTGGGGGAAAACGGCCACAAACGGAAAGGTCGCCATCCGCAACTTGATGGCCGGAGCCAGTCCGTTGACCAACTGTGCCCGACCATCTTTCCCTCGGCTATGAGCCCCATGCAAATAGAGAATCACGGGCCACTTCTTGGCCGTGGAATAACCGGCGGGGACGAAGACGACATATTTGTGGTCACCAGTCTCGTCGCGGAAAACCTTGTCGACGAACTGACCGGTCGACGTGTCGACAGCGGGAGCGGTAACGGGGTTCAGACCCATGAACAAGCAAACGGATGCGACGCAAAACAGTCGCACAGATGTTCGGTGAAGAGCGCAAAGGACTGTTGGAGTCGATTGCGGAGCCCGGTCAGAAATTTGGGACTCGGCGCGACGAATCATCGTCAAAGAACAAGACATCTCTGCCATCGCGTCTCCTTTCAGCGATTGGCGGATGTCGAACGCAAGCGACACCCTTCGCTCGGCTGCTGTGGCTACTCAATAGATCCTTCTGCTAGTTGTTTTATCGGTACCGCTCGGAAACGAACGAATCGACAGTCTCTGATTTACCTGTTTTCTTGCCGATCGGGGCTCGCAATCCGTTGTGGATGTCACAACCGCGTGCTGAGCCAAAAGCGGTTACTGACGCACCGTCGTCAAAACCGGCTTAAACGGTCGTCCCCAGAAATCGCGGCTACCGTAGGGAGGAAGAAACAGCCTTGGGCGCAGTCCCACCATCTTGAATTGACCGTCCCAAATCAAATGCGAGTGCCACGACCTTTGGAGTCCTCGACAAAGTCGTGTCTTCATTTCCCCGAAGGCCACTCGCTCAGTACGTTTAATCTGGTCGTTCCGAAACGGACACTGCGCAGCATCGAACGCTCACGCCTCCACACGAACGCCAAACGACTCGGCGATCCGCAGCAGAGCCGCGAAAAAGGGCTACCTGGCAACAGAGAGTGCGTGCAATAACCTGTCAGTTAGGCGATTGCCACAGCGGCCAGCGCAGGCGATTCAGGTAGGGCACTAGGCATTCGACTCGATCATCGTCAGAACGAGATTCCAGAGTCAGCAGGCCACACAGGTCCATGTCCGCGTCGCCGTACATGCCGATCAACCGGCTGACGGCATCGTTGACATCCATTCCACCGCACGAGTCGGCTGGCGAATTCACAAATCGCGCGGACCAGAAATCGGACCGTTTTTCCGCGATAATATGGGCAAAAGCACGCATAAAAAGCTCAAAGACCTATAAACTCAACTTTGACATGCCTGAGGCCAAATCCACTGGCATACTACTGAACATAGCTCGCAAATTGCAGCAAGGAATGTTCCTTTTGAGAATTTGGTAAAGATTTACGGTTAGGAAAGATATCTGACCGCCTGTGCACCATAAATGACACGAAACGGCGCAAAACGGGAAGAACAGCAGCCAACTTGGCTGCAAATCGAACAGTTTTCGGACCATGGACGACCAAACCCGGACCGGCTACGAACGCTCAAACCGAAAACAGTGAATTTAAGCAGAATTTAAGGGGACGTACCGTGGTGAACACCAACTACACAATTCGCCGAGCCACCAATGACTTACGGACCGCGGAGGGACTCACCGACATCCTGCTCGACGTGGTCGACGGCGGGGCGTCCGTGGGGTTCATGCTTCCTCTCGAACGAGCCAAGGCATTCGCGTTTTGGCAGGCGGCTCTCGCCAGCGCTGATCGAGGTGAACGCGTCCTGCTGATCGCCGTGGATGCCGAGTCTGGTAAACTTCTCGGGACTGTGCAAGTCATTCTGGCCCTGCCCGAAAACCAGCCTCATCGGGGCGACGTTGCCAAAATGCAGGTTCATCGAAGTGCGCGTCGGCAAGGACTCGGCGAAGCACTGATGCGCGCCGCCGAGCACGAAGCCAGACAACTTGGCAAGACACTATTGGTGCTGGACACCGTCACCAATAGCGACGCCGAGCGCCTGTACGCCCGCTTGGGATGGGAACGCTGTGGCGTCATTCCGGACTATGCTCTCTGGCCAAACGGCGGCCTGTGCAGTACGACCGTGTTTTATCGAAGACTCTGACAATTGCGGCATCCAGTTTTGGCGAGAGTGGCGGAGCAGCAACTGCGCCCCCGCGTTTCGCCGAGTCTTCTGGTTGTTCAATTTGATCAACCGCGATTCAGCGGCTTCCCAAGGACGAGAGCGCCGCTTGCGACCCAACGCGATAAAGAGCGACCGGGCTGGCAATCAACGGACGCTGATGTGAGAATCAGTTACGGGAAAGGTGGCCTGGATGCAGAAGCTCGCTGGAATCGGCAATCGTCTCGACGCTGGCATGAGTCGACGTGACTTACTTCACGCCGGTGGCGTCGGGGCGTTGGGATTCGGTTTGGGCAGCACCGCCCCTTGCTGCGCGGCGTCCGTTCCCAAATTGACGGCCAGATCGCCGCAGGCCAAGTCGTGCATCTTTATTTTCTTGTTTGGATCTCCTCCACAGCACGAAACCTTTGACCCGAAGCCGCTGGCAGCAGCTGAAATTCAAGGCGAGATGAAGGCGATCGACACGGCGGTCCCTGGACTGCAGATCGGCGAGGGGCTATCAAAAATCGCGCGTATGACGGATCGGCTGACCGTAGTCCGGTCGATGACGCATGATTTCCCCATTCATTGCTGTGCCTATGTCATGACAGGGATGCCGAATTACAGCATTCCCCTCGAAACCAATCCGCGGGCCCCCGAACATTGGCCGTACCTGGGTTCGGTGGTCGACTATCTGGATGGCCAGCGAACAGGCGAGCGATCCCCGGCACTGCCGCGAAACGTCGGGTTACCCTGGCGATTTTGCTCTAAAGGAAGTTCGTCTGAACAGGCTGGTCCGTACGCCGCGTTCCTGGGGAATGGTTACGACCCGTTTTGGTCGGATTTTACCGGCCCGGGAACGGTCATCGTTCCGAAGCTGGCACATGAACAAACCGAACAGGTCCGGGACCCTCATGCCGGGATCGAACCCACAGCACGCTTTCAATTGTCTCAAGGTTGCCAGTTGCCAGTGGAATTGTCCGAGCAACGGTTCGACTCTCGTCGGCAACTTCTCCGGCAGATTGACGGGCCACTGCCGTCGTCGAATCCCCCCAGACAAGTGGGGAACTACGCCGATCATCAGCAGCGAGCGATGTCGTTGATCGGATCGAATCGAATTCGGGAGGCCCTCGATGTGGGCCGAGAATCGGTTGCCATGCGCGAATGTTATGGGATGACCCTGTTCGGCCAGTCGTGTTTAGCCGCCAGACGCCTTGTGGAAGCGGGAACCCGCTTCATCTCGGTCTTCTGGGATCCCTTCGGACCGCACGGTGCATCCGTTTGGGATACGCACTCGAATCACTTTCCGCGGTTGAAGAATTATTTGTTGCCCGTATTCGATCAAAGTTACTCGGCTTTGATCACGGACTTGGAAGACCACGGCCTGCTGGACGAAACGCTGGTCGTCTGCACCAGCGAACATGGGCGTACTCCGCAGATCGATTCGAAACCAGTCGGCGGCGCACGCCACCATTGGTCGCGCGCGTATTCGTCGGTGTTCGCAGGAGGTGGCATCGCGCGCGGAAAGGTTGTGGGCCAGACCGACGCCGTCGCAGGCGATGTCGTTGATACACCGGTCTCACCCAAAGACATGCAGGCGACGACCTACCACCTGCTCGGTTACGACGAATCGACGACGATTCCTGATCAACAGGGGCGACCGCATCCCATTGCAGGTGATGGTCGCGTTCGTCAGGAATTCATGTCGTAAGACCATCGACGTTCGGCTGACATCCAATTGATCGTCGACAAATCGACCCAGTTGATTCAACTGCCGCTCGATTATGCCCTGCACTTCTTCGATGGCACTCTCGTCGTCAGCTAGCAAGGGCATACGTTTCAATTCAGTTTGATTTCAACATGAACTTCAAATCCAGGCAGTATCGCATTCCTGAATGGAGCACTGAACCAGTGTCGCCAACCCCGCCGACCAGCGGCCGGGTCCACCCGCAACGCGCGAGACGCATCCCTATTCTGAACCCAACTCAATCGCGAATCCCGCCGACCCGCGGCCGGGTCCACCCGCAACGCGCGAGACGCATCCCTATTCTGAACCCAACTCAGTCGCGAACCCCGCCGACCCGCGGCCGGGTCCACCCGCAACGCGCGAGACGCATCCCTATTCTGAACCCAACTCAATCGCGAACCCCGCCGACCCGCGGCCGGGTCACGATTCCACGGATTGGGGAATTATTGGCGGATTTGCCGTTACTTGCCGCGCAAAACAGTGTTCGAAGAGGTGCATGCCGGCCGTTTGTGGCTCCAAACGGCCATTCGATGAACAACTTTGATCGGTTCAGTGGAAATGTCGCACAACAGCATTCGGCTTCGTCATCTACTCTTTGGCGGCTACGCTGTTGAAGTCTGTCGGGAAGGACGTTGGTCATTGGCCGATCATGCTTCTCATCGGATCGGTTTGAACGAGGCCGAGACCAAGATTCGCCAGATGATGGATACAGACCCCATGCTCTGCCGCCTGCCAGACGAAACCATCGGCACTCTCCGTCGAGGATGACATTCAACGTCTGGGGCCTTTCGATCACGCTGATTGACTTCGAGCCAACTCGTTCATTTGTGCGGCCATTGAGTCGCCGCGACTGTTGCGTTTGTCACCAACGACATCACTCGTGATGCCAAACGGCATCATGACGCCATGGCTCCCTCAAAAATTATTGTTGTGACGTAACCGATTCGGCGGCTGAAGTTTCAAGTTCTCTGATCGATGCGTTCTGGGAACTCTGTGCCTGCGAATTCTTGTGAGGCAGTGCTGATTGCGCCTTCTGAGCTACGTTCAAGCTGCCTGATCGCAATGCAGTTGTCCAGGGTGCCGAGGGCCTCCGTACACGACGTTGCAACTGCTTGCGTTTTGCACCAGCCAGACTGCCGATAAATCCCACCATAGGCCCGCTTAGCAAATGGTAGTACAACCGCTACTTTCCATCTTTCCCGCACTCGATGCGGTACTGCAACAACGTGTCAACGGCACCTCGAGTAGTGCTTCGTCGACCGGATCTGGCGTCACACAGCAGTGGCCGTCCCAGAACACACTCGTCGGTGTCAGCGGCACGAATTCAACATCATCCGGTTTCGCTTACGGTGCTGACACTGGGCAGGTCAACCAGGTTTCGGTCGGATCGATGGGCGGAACCGGGACAGACGTCATCAACGGCCAGATTCTGAACTCGGCTTCTGCAGCCAGGTTGACTCTGGTTGGCGCCAGCGGTGGCATGGTCGCCTCGGACGGACAATACATCCTGACAGGTACTCAGGGACAAGCCAGCCTGAGTCTGAATGCGGGTGAATCGCTGGCTGCGGTCGCTGATGCGATCAATCAGGCCTCGTCGCAAATTGGCGTCTCGGCAGTGGTGGATGGCAACAACCTGGTGATCAGCAGCAACGATGTCGGCAGCAGTGCCTGGCTTTCTCTCTCACCGGTCAATTGGGCCTCGCAATCGGTTCAGGGACTGAATTCCTCGCAGGTCAATTCGCTGAATACGGTGTCACAGACGCCGGGTACTACGGACACGATCAGCGGTACGGTCACGTCTTCTGCTCAGGGCGCTCAACTGGTCTACGAAGGTACGACAGGCTCAACAGTCGCAGGCTCGGCATCATTCGTGTTAACGGGTGCACGGGGGTCGACAAACGTTTCGCTGACACAAGGCGAATCGCTGAGTGCTGTTGCTCGGCGAATCAATCAGGCCGCGTCATCGACCGGAGTCATCGCGTCGGTCAGCAACAACAACCTGTTGCTGACGAGTGACTCGATTGGAGCCAGTGCGCTCGTCCAGATCGACTCCGTCCAGCAAAGCACCGGCATCACAACGACGGGAGTAAATAGCTCGCAAGTCAGCAGCGTCAGTGTGTCGTCACTGAACGGCGGCGCGACAGAAGTGATCAGCGGCAACGTCGTGCATTCGGCCACGTCGGCTGACGTCACGTTGCAAGGTTCGGCGAACAGCACGGTCATTGACAGCGCGACATTCAATCTGACCGGTTCGTCGGGAACCGCACAGTTCTCGATTGCGCAGGGCGAATCTCTGTCGGCCGTGGCTGCGCGGATCAATGCCCAGGCGGACAACACAGGCGTCGTCGCGCAGGTGAATGCCAATCAACTGGTCTTTCAAAGCGTCGGAGTGGGCAGCGCCGCCAACGTGAATGTTCAGTTGACCGACATCATGCATACCAACGTCGTGACCGGCGTCGACTCTCAACAAGTGTCGGGGTTCACGGTCAACAGCTTGACGACCGGAGCGTCCGATACCCTGACCGGAACGGTTGATCAAACAGCGACGCAGGCGTCTCTCACACTGCAGGGGTCGGCGCAGGGAACTGTGATCGACACGGCCACATTTCAGCTCACCGGTGCGCTTGGTTCGGCCAACCTGTCGATCACTCAAGGTCAGGCGCTGTCATCGGTCGCGGCCCAGGTCAACGCATTGACCTCCTCAACCGGGGTCGTGGCGAATGTTGTTGGGACTAATTTGCAGTTCCAGTCGTCCGACGTTGGCAGCGCAGCGAGTGTCGCGGTGCAGCTCCAAAGCATTACGTACACCAATAGCGTATCGGGTGTGAACACGCAGCAGTTGTCAGACTTCACCATCAACAGCCTGACCCAAGGTGCTTCTGAAACGTTCAATGGTCAGGTCACCCGCGCAGCGGCGACGGCGGAAGTCAGCCTGCAGGGCGCCGCCAATGGCACGGTCGTCGATACGAACACATTTAACGTCACCGGTGCGTCTGGGACAGCGCAGCTTTCGATCCAAAAGGGACAGTCGCTGTCGAGCGTCGTCACGCAGGTCAACGCCCTGACGAATAGCACAGGCGTTGTCGCGCATCTGAATGGAACTCAGGTTGTCTTCGACAGCGTCAACGTCGGCAGTTCGCAGAGTGTCGGGCTGTCACTGGCGAACGTCACGCATGCGACGACCGTCTCGGGTGTCAACTCGCAGCAGTTGGCGTCATTCGCTGTCGACTCCTTTACCACCGGTGCTTCGCAGACGCTCAGCGGATCAATCACCAAGACGGCAACTGCCGCGTCACTGACGTACTTGGGTGGAAACGGTAAGGTCAACCAGAACTCCACGTTTACCCTGTCAGGATCATCGGGAAGCGCAGCCTTTTCGCTGACATCGGGCCAGACACTGACGAGTGCTGCGGCTCAAATCAACGCCGTTTCATCGACAACGGGTGTCCAGGCGACTGTCTCCGGCAATACGCTGACATTTCAAAGCACCGGACTGGGCAGTAACGCGACAATTGGCGTGAACACGACATCAGGTGTGTTCAGCGTCAACGGAGGTAACGCGAATGGAACCGCCAACGGAACCAACGCTCAAGCTGTGATCAATGGGCAGACCATCAACGGCATCGGTAATTCGTTCGAATTCTCCGACTCTCTGGGAACGTACTCACTCACCACCGCCGCTGGCTACACGGGAAGCCTGAGTTCGATCAACATCAACCAGGTCGATCAACTGACCGGCTCGACCTACATCACGACCGTCTCCGGCGTGAACTCGCAACAACTGACGAATGTGCAGGCCAGTACCAGCGCGCTGGACAATACCCAGACACTGACCGGATCTATCACGCAGACGGCAACCAACGCACAGCTCACCTATACCGGCACACTCGGGCTGATTAACAACAACTCCAATTTCACGCTGACTGGCTCGTTAGGCAGTGCGTCGTTCTCCACCTCGGCGCTTGGATCGATGTCGGCATTGGCCTCGCAGATCAATGCGGTCACATCCACTACCGGCGTGCAGGCCGTGCTGTCGGGAAGCACGTTGAATCTGGTCAGTACGGGAGTGGGCAGTCAGGCCTCGGTCGCAGTGAAAGTGACATCGGGTACGTTCACCGTCACGGGCGGTTCTGGAAATGGAACGGCGACAGGCACAAATGCTCAAGCCGTCATCAACGGTCAAACCTTGACCGGGAATGGCAACGCGTTTCAATTCTCCGACTCGAAGGGTACG
>Ga0105238_10000323_pt1 | contig 52117 bp, 41 predicted proteins | sample KBSC34metaG_FD_81526 | JGI IMG/M metagenome (GOLD analysis project Ga0105238, IMG submission 81526) | Corn rhizosphere microbial communities from Kellogg Biological Station, Michigan, USA - KBS C3-4 metaG | ecosystem: Host-associated > Plants > Roots > Rhizosphere > Soil | place: Michigan, USA...
CGGTTGTGAGTTGCGAGCGATCAGTGCGATCGATGTCGCCCTGTGGGACATCCTGGGCCAGATCACTCAACAACCGGTCTGGAAGCTGCTCGGTGGTCCGGTGCGCGACACAATACCGGTCTACAACAGCAGTGGCGGCCCCACCTATGGACGTCGACCGTATTCCAACGACGGAACAGTTGGTACGAGTGAACCGCCCACATCCGGCTGGCCAGGTCACGGTGATCTCGGACGACCGGGACCACTCGAAGACAACTATAACAGCATTTACAATCCAGGCGATCTGGCCGAAGAACTGCTGGCCCAAGGCTATACCGCGATGAAACTGTGGTCGCTGGATGCCGTCTACAAGAAAAGCGGTGGACATCGAGTGAGTTGGGCCGATCTGGAAGCAGGACTGAAACCATTTCGCGAAATCCGCGAACGGGTCGGCATGAAAATGGAAGTCATGCTGGACGGACATGGATTCTTCACCTTGCCAGCCGCGTTGCGCATCGCCGAGGCCATGCGCGAACTGAAACCGCTGTGGCTGGAAGATGTGATTCGCCCCGATTGCGTCGACACGATCGCCGACTTTCGCGATCGCGCGGGCGTGCCGATCGCCGTCAGCGAAATGCTGGTCAGCCGAGAAGAGTATCGATTGATCCTACAGAAGCGCGCGGCCGATTACGTGATGATCGACCCCACGTGGGTCGGCGGCATCAGTGAAACTCGGCGCGCCGCAGAACTGGCACAGGTCTTTAACGTCCCGGCATTAATGCATGATTGCACCGGCCCGTTGACGCTGTTTTCGGGACTGCATGTTTCGGCGGCGTGTGCCAACATCACCTATCAGGAAACGGTGCGCGCCCACATTCGTACCCTGTACCCGTTGTTGATCGACGAACCGCCCCAGGTCCAACAGGGTCAAATCGCGTTACCCACGCGGCCGGGGCTGGGCGTTCGGCTGCTGGACGAATTGTTTGATCCCGCCCATCCCGGTTATCGGATCACTCGACTTTGATCAGGGACAGGCCAATGATGTTTTGAGGCCGATCGTTCGATCGGCACCTCGTTGCATTCAGTTGTATTCAAAGTTCCATGAGCATCTCGACCAACCCGACTCATCGTCGTGAGGCGATGAACACGACGAAATCGGAAGCCGCCGCCGCCAAGGCAGCCTGGCACGCAGACCTCGCCGAACACCGGCGGAAGATCTGGGTGTTCAGCCGCTGGTGTTTCCGGCGTGAAGCGTTCTCGTTCTGGACATACGTCATGTTGCTGACTCCGGTGTTGTTGGCCGGATTCAGTGCCGCCTTCACTCTGCGCTACCCGTGGTACACACGACAGGGCGTCATGTTGTTCCGTACGTTCCTGTGGCTGGCGGCTCTGGCCGTGTTCGCCGGTGGTGTCCGTCACGCGTCACGAGCCGTCTGCTGGGAGGTGTCGCGCGAGTTGCGGGATCTGGTTCGCATGACAGGGCTGGCGCCGGCGACATTGCTGTGGTGCCGCATGGCCAGCCGCTGGTGGACGATCGGTCTTTCGGTCCTATTGATCTACCCCCTCGCTCTATTTGCCAGAACGATTGGAACGGTTTCTTCTGACCAATGGATCGCTGGTGAGCAGTGGTTGATCTTGATCGCCGTGCTGACAGCCGGCTTTGCGGCATTTGGGAGCATCGCATCCAGCCGCGCAAACAATGCTGAAACGTCAGCGGCGCTGGCAACACTGATGCTGATGTTCCTGTATCACATGCTGTTCTGGGGTACTTGTATCCTGGTTGGGTTCTTTTCATTTGGGATTTATGGTCGTTTCAATCCACCGCCAGGAACACTGCTGTCAGACTTGTTCTGGAATGCAATCGCCATGGCACCGATCACCGGCCTGTATCGAGCCATCGTTGCTCCGGGAACTCATTCAGCAGCGGAGCCGTCGTATTTGGTTCACGTCGTGACGGGAATCGGCTGTCTGGCCCTGGCCACGATGTACATGCGAATTCGTCTGGCAGTGACAACCGAGGGCGATGACGACCTCGTGGTGACGAAACGCGAAGAGGAATGGATTCCAACGATTTCAGGACGTCGTCCGCGTTGCACCAATCGACCCTTCTTCTGGAAAGACACGCACATCCTGGGGGGTGGCGAACTGGCAAAATCGCTCTGGTTTGTCATCAGTGTCCTGGCATTCATCGGCCTGTTCGGATCGCTCGCATTCGGGATTCCGCTGGTCGTCGGGATGATTGCCATCTGCATTGTGCCCTGCCTGGTGGCCGTCCGGTTTGATTCGCTAATGGCGGTCGAGTTTCGCGAAAAGATGTGGAACGGCTTGATGCTGCTGCCCGTCGACCCCCGGCAGATGCTGGTCGAGAAACTTCTGGCCGCGATGTGGGAGCGGATCGCGTTGATCTTGCCGATGGCAATCGGGACAATCATGGCGGCGGTGCAAAATCCCAACATGGTCGGCATGGCACTCGTTGTCTCGATTCTGGCGGGACTGCTGATGGTCGAAATCTCGATCCTGACTCATTTCTATTCGAAGTCGTGGATCGTCGGGCCGATCGTTGGTGCCTTGGCTATTCTGCTCATTGGCACGATCATGGTGGTCTGGGTCGCCTCCGGGCAGAATATCGGATTCTTCATCACGGTGACGCTGCTGACCACAGTCACCATCGGAACCTATTCGCACATCGCGTGGCGATTGCAGAACTGGGTCGAAGTCTAGTCGCACCGATATTATCCTGATTTCCGCGTCATCCAAATCTGGAGTGCGTTATTGTCCGTATCACCCAAAGTTTCGCCGAATTTGTCCTGCAATGAAACCTCACTGCGAACGTAACGGGAAACGATCGGTTGATCATCCACACGGCGCCCGCAGGTTGTTATCTTACTGGCCTTCGTTGATCGTCACGAGGAAATTGAGGAATCGGCATCATGGCAAATCGCGTCTGTCGTTGGGGAATTCTGTCGGCGGCACATATCGCTCGTAAGAACTGGCTCGCTATCTGGAATGCCGAAAACGCCACACTTGCCGCTGTCGCCAGCCGCAACTTGGAGAAGGCCCAACAGTACATCGATGAAAATCAGTCGCATACGCCGTTCGATCCGAAGCCCGTCGCCATCGGAAGTTATGAAGAACTGTTGAAGCGTCCCGATATTGATGCCGTCTACATTCCGATGCCGACTGGATTGCGGAAAGAATGGGTCATCCATGCCGCTGAAGCGGGCAAGCATGTGCTGGCAGAGAAGCCGATCGGTTGTACCGGCGCCGACGCCGCGGAAATGGTCGCCGCGTGCAAGAAACACAACGTTCAGTTCATGGACGGTGTGATGTTCATGCACAGCGCGCGACTGAACAAGCTGCGTGAAGCATTGAACGATGGGCAAAGTGTCGGACAGTTGCGCCGTATCGCGAGCCATTTCAGTTTCGCGCGAACGGACGAGTTCGCGACGAGTAACATTCGTCAGAGCAGCGAGTTGGAACCGCTCGGCTGCCTGGGCGATCTGGGCTGGTACAACATCCGCTTCACGTTGTGGGTGATGAACTATCAGATGCCACAGCGAGTGAGCGGCCGCATGCTGACCGCGGACAAGCGCCCAGACAGTAAGGCGACAGTGCCGGTCGAGTTTTCGGGTGAGATGTTCTTCGCGAACAACATCTCGGCCAGTTTCTATTGCTCATTCATTACAGAAACGCAGCAGTGGGCCAGCGTCGGCGGCAGCAAGGGTCACTTGCATGTGAATGATTTCGTCGTTCCGTACTACAACAACGAAATCTCGTTTACAGTGGCGAATGGCGGCCTGAACCAGAAGGGTTGCGATTTCAACATGGAAGAACGGCTGCGGAAAGTTTCTATCCCCGAATACAGCAACGGCTGGCCGAATTCGCAGGAAACAAACTTGTTCCGGAACTTCTCGCAACTGGCTCTATCCGGCAAGGTCGATCCCACCTGGGGCGAAATCGCCGTGAAGACGCAACACGTCATCGATGCCTGCCTGGCATCAGCGCGCGAAGACGGCAAGCTGGTCAGCCTGTAATCGATCAGAGGAATTTCAGTTCCAGGATCGAAAAGTCGTCCAGGAAGGGAGTGCCTCCCTGAACACGACGACCAATCGACTGGATTCGTTCCAAGATTGATTCGCCCATGGCGAGTGGTTCGCACATGGAATCAATGAATTCCTGAAACGGCCACATCGATTCGTCGACTCGATGCAGTTCGCAAACACCGTCGCTATACAGGTACAGTCGCGAACCTGGTGCGACGGTCGTCCGAACCCCGTCGTAGGGCATGTCCTCCATGACTCCATTCATGGGGCCCTGGCTCTCCAGTTGTTCGCAATGTGATTTCGCCGTGGGATCTCCCGACAACAGCAGCGCGGGTGGATGGCCGGCCCCGGAATAGTTCAACTCGCGAGTGGTCTTGTTGTAGACCCCGTACCAGATGGTGAAATACATCTGGTTATGCATGTCCATCAGGAAGGCGTTGTTCAATGCGGACAGCACCTGGCTGGCGTCGCGAAAGTCGCAGGCGGGCAAGCTTTGAGCGCGCAATACATTCATCGCTGATACCGACATCAAGGCCGACTTCACACCGTGGCCGCACACATCCAGCAGGTAACAGGCCAGATGGTCATCGTCGATCCAGTGATAACCGAACGAATCGCCTCCCAGTTTTGCCGACGGAATGAACTTCCAATCGGTGACGACGCTATCGGTGGCGATCTTTTCGGGTAGTAACGAAGTCACATATTTCTCGGCCTGAGCAACGTCTTCGGCCAGAGCCTGTTGGCTTTCACGTAGGGCCTGAAAGGCTTCATTTCGCTCCAGCAGGTGGATATAGCCGCGAGAATGATGCCGGACACGGGCAATCAGTTCGACACGATTCGGCAGCTTGACCAAGTAATCGCTGGCACCCAATTCAAAGGCTTTGGCCTTGGTGACCGGTTCTTCTTGTGACGACAGGACGATCACCGGAATGTCGCGCGTCGCTGCGTTGGCGCGATAGAACTTCAGTAACAAGAGACCATCAATGTCCGGCATGACCAGGTCTTGCAGGATGATGGTCGGCGACAATTCCCGGGCGATCGACAACGCTTGAGCGGGATCGGGACAATAGTGAAAATCGATATCCGTTTCGGACACCAGCATACGACGGATCGCTTCCGCGACGATCTGTTGATCGTCGACCAGAAGAACTTTAATCCGGTAATCGGCGCGTCCCGCTTCTGACATGGTAATTCCTTGTACCGTGCGAAATCCCTCGATATTAACGATTATGACAATTGTCGGGAACGAGATGGCCAGACGCTCGACACAGCTCTCATGCAATAGAATCCTTGAAATGATGCTTTGTCCACGGCTTTTCTGCTGCGTAGAAAGGAATACCCCCTAAACTCCTTACGTCAACTGAATAAACCTCCGATCGCGGAATTCCATTGCGTCCAATGCAGCAAAACTGCACTGTGATTAAGAATACACGTCTATTCTGTTCAGGCTCGTCTGGTCGACGAGTCCTCGGAAAAGGTGTCCGCGTGTTTTGCCGAGGCGAGCGATGAGTGGCGAAGTTTTCACCGATGCATCCATGCTGGAAATCTTCCGTGCGGAAGTGGAAACGCACGTCGAAGCACTGACCGCCGGACTGTTGGCACTAGAACGGAACCCCGGTGAAACGAGCCAGATCGACGAAATGATGCGCGGAGCGCACTCGATAAAAGGGGCAGCCCGTATTGTCGGCATTGATCCGGCCGTTCGAGTGGCCCACGTCATGGAGGACGGGTTTGTCGCCGCTCAGAATGGCAAACTGACGTTGCGACCGGACCATGTGGACGTGCTGCTGCGCGGCGTCGATATGCTCAATCGCATCGCCAACGCATCCAAGAATCCGTCGATCGATTGGACGGAGTTCGACAGCGAGGCGACGCCACTTGTCGCAGAAATCACGGCCGTGTTGGCGGATAAAGCAATTCCTGCCGCGTCCACGGCGAAGACATCCGTGGAAACTTCGTCGTCACCAATCTCCGCGGCCGCGACGCCCTCCGAATCGATGACACCGGCGGCATCAGCGAAGGCCAATGATTCGGTCACGATCACGATTCCACCATTCCTGGATGCAACCGCAGCAGAGAAGGCTCGAACAGAATTCGTCACGGCCCTCGATTCACAGGTAGCACGAATTCGCCTGGATCTGTCTGCAACCACTGACCTCGACGCGATTGGCTTGGCGTTCCTGGCTATGATTCCACAGCAAACGTTCTCTGTGGGTCAGACAATTCACCTCGAAGGTGCCTGTGCAGATCTCTGCACCGTGTTCAACGTGACGGGAATCGATCGCCTGTATCCGTCAGGAGGTGCATGAAACCTCATGACCGATCGAGTCGATGATTTTGTCGTCGAAGCACGCGAGCATCTGGCGACTGTCGAGGCCGCGCTGCTCGTACTGGAAAAGCAGGCTGATTCCGTTGAGACATCAGCGCTGCACGACCGCTGTTTTCGCTCGATCCATTCGATCAAAGGCGACGCGGGATTCCTGGGGCTGAGCCGCATCAACAAACTCGCTCACGCCATGGAATCGCTCCTGGGCGAGACGCGCCGGTTGTCATCGAAGACCGTCGAAATCCTGTTAGGCGCCCGTGATCGATTGGCAGTCCTCGTCGACAGTGCCAGCCAGAGCCATCAGATCGAGATCGACGACGTGTTGCAGCGACTGGCAGCGTGCGAGACTCCTCAGTCGACAGTCCCCATCGACATCGATCTGGCGGAGATCAGCCGCGGTCAGAAATCATGCCTTTGTTCCATCATTGGGCGCATGGCTCAGTCAGCCGCAATTCGTGACGGTCGGTTGACCATCGCCAAGTGCGATCTTCGTATCGGCTTACCAACCGGCCCGATCCGTTGGCAGACCTCGGCACAAACGGCGCTCACTGTCGAACAACTCCTCGGACAAGCCGGCTTGAGTTTGCCGGGGCAGCCGCACACTGAATCACTCACCGCGGATCTGACTCATTGGTCCCAAAAGGAGAGAAGACTGGCCGCACAGTTCGTTGAACTGGCAAAAGCCGTAAAACTGAGTTCGGGACGGCTCGTTGTCAATCAGTCAAACCTGCATCACGGATTACCTCAAGGGCCAATCACGTGGTCGGCCGAAGCGGAAACCGCACTGTCTCAAGCGGAGCTGGGCCGGCGATTCGGTTTTGTTTTTCCCGAGGAATCATCCAAGGTCGCATCCACTTCGGAAGCATCGTCAAGGATCACAGTTCCAGCCGCAATAGATGCATCCGACGCCTCACCACCTCATCCGCCGGCTGCGTCACGGCCCGTGACGGCGTTGACCGATTCCGACAAGTCATCAACTCTGCGCATTAACGTTGAGCTGCTCGACCGCCTGATGACGCTGGTCGGCGAATTGACGCTGGTCCGCAATCAATCTCTCCTGGCGTTCGCAGACGAGGATGGACCGCAACGGGCCATTATCCAGCGGCTGAATTCGGTGACTTCGGAACTGCAGGACGCGACGTTGCGGGCGCGAATGCAGCCTGTCGGCAACCTGTTCAATAAGTTCCCGCGGATGGTGCGTGATCTGGCTCGTCAACTTGGCAAACAGGTGGAACTCGAACTGCAGGGACGTGAGGTCGAACTCGACAAGACGATCCTCGAACAGCTCAGCGATCCGCTGATGCATTTGATCCGCAACAGCGTCGATCACGGTATCGAACTACCCGCCGAGCGAACTGCCAAGGGCAAACCTCCGATCGGTCGCATTGTCCTGTCGGCGACACACGAAGATGGGCAGGTCCACATTCAGATTCGTGATGACGGCAAGGGAATCGATCCCGCCGCCGTAAAAGCCAAGGCGCTCACCTCGCGACTGAGAACCGAGGCGGAGTTGGAGCGACTGACGCCGCGCGAGTTGTATTCGCTGATCTTGTTGCCAGGCTTTTCGACAGCCAAACAAGTGACTGAAGTGTCAGGTCGTGGCGTCGGCATGGATGTCGTGAAGACGAATATCGAACAACTTGAAGGCACGCTGAACATCGATTCCGCGCCGGGGCTTGGCTGTTCGATGATTCTCCGATTGCCGCTGACGCTGGCGATCATTCCGTGCCTGATCGTGACCGTGAAGGGACATCGCTTCGCGGTGCCGCAGCGCGAACTGGAAGAAGTCGTCTGTCTTCACCCGCGATCACCGGGTCGCATCGAGCAAGCGTTCGACACCGAGGTGTATCGGCTGCGTGAAAAGCTGCTGCCCATCGTTCGGCTGTCAGATGTACTCGATCGCAAGGAGCCATTCACCGTCGCGGCAAAAGCCGAAATCATGGCAGCGCATGCCAATGATCAAAACCGAGAGCAGATCCGGTACATCCTGGTACTGCGACTGTCGGGTCGACGGTTTGGACTGGTCGTCGACGAAGTACGCGGGACACAAGAAATCGTTGTGAAACCGATGCACTCGTCCATGAAGCGAGTCGGTATTTTTGCGGGTGCCACCATTATGGGCGATGGCCGTGTCGCCTTGATCACTGACGCCGATGGCATCATCGAACATGCTCGACTCAGTTTCGAATCGGCTCAAGATGTTAAGACGAAGATCAGTACCGCGCGGGATGCCGCACAGGCGCACCGTGTCCTGCTGTTCGAGTACGGTCCACAGGAGCAATTCGCCCTGCCACTATTGCAGATTCGCCGGATCGAGATGATTTCTCAGGATCGCATCGAGCGAGTCGGTGACCACGAATTCGTGACTATCGACGGTGTTTCGACACGAATTCTGCGGTTGGATAAGGTTCTGAATGCATCGTCGCTCGCGGTCGATCCGCCGACAATGTCGTTCATCCTGCCCAAGTTCGTGCAACAGCCGATGGGCATTCTGGTGTCTCGAATCGTCGACACCGAATCACTGGCGCTCGACCTGCAACATCACCCCGATCACGATCCGGGAATCCTTGGTTCGGCGATCGTCCGAGATCGGTTGACGCTGTTCCTCGAAATGCATCGTTTGTCGGAAAAGCTCTTCGGCATCGCGACGCCGGCAGCGTCAAGCCACGGACGATCGGCCGTACGCGCGAAGCGATTGCTGTTGATTGATGACACGGCATTCTTCCGGGAAGTCATTCGCCGCTACCTTTCGGCGGAAGGTTACGAAATCGTCACTGCTGTGCACGGCGAAGACGGACTGAAGCGGCTTGCGGACGAAGCCGAATTCGATCTGATTGTGTCAGACATCGAAATGCCGGTCATGGATGGCTGGGAATTCGCCCGCGAAGTCCGCCGACGCGGGATCAAGACACCGCTACTCGCCCTGACATCGCTCAGCGGCATGCAATACGAGTCAAAAGCCAAAGACTGCGGCTACGACAGTTATGAAGTCAAACTGGACCACGATCGACTGGTCCGCAAAGTTATCAACATGTTAGCCGCTCACGAGCTATCGGCCTGAAAGGAGCATTGATGGAAAGCCAACGCCTGTTTTGCACCTTTCGCGTAGACGGCCACCTGTTTGGCGTCGACATGCTGGATGTCAAAGAAGTCACCACCGAAACGACCCACACTCCGATTGCACACGCACCCGACGAGGTATTGGGCCTGGTCAACATTCGCGGTCACATCTACCTATCGCTCGACCTGCGTCGACTGCTGGGAATGCCGGAGTCGGACGTGACGATCAACAGCCGGCTGGTCCTGTTCAAGCCGTCGATCGGGAACGCATTCGGGGTCGTCGTCGACGAGATCTCCGAGATCCACCCTGCGGAGCCGGATCGGATCGAAGTGTTTGACTCCTCAACCCATGAAATAGTGGCAGCGGCAATTCGCCGAGTCGATCTGATTGCCGCGGTCTGCAAATTACCTGACGAGTTACTGGTCGTGCTGAACCCACGTCGGTTTCTCACGATTGTCGACCAAAACCTGGTGTCCTCGGCCTGAGCACTTTCCAAATAACTTCAGAACGAATTCACAGAGCTTTCTCCCTTGCAGGTGTCACCGTGAAGAACCTCAAACTCGCCACAAAAATGCTGTTGCTGACGACGATCCTGATGACATCGGTGCTGGTGGTGGCGTACGTCGCCGTGAACCGGCTCTCGACCGTCAACGCACAGATACGCCAGTTGGTCGATTCCACAATGACCAAAGCGGCCAGGTCGAATGAAGCGCACGTGAAATTCCTGGCCAGCGTCCGCGCCCAGAAAAACTCGGTACTGTCTCCCGAAGACGAAGGATCCAAAGCGTACGCAACCGCATCACGCACCGCGATGACGGAAGCGCGTGACCTTGTCGAAAAGCTGAAAGAAATGGCGGGCAAAGACCGGGTTGAAGGTCAGTTGAGCGCCGTCGAAGCGTTGAGCAAAGCTCTAGAAAATGCCGAGCGAATTCATAACACACTGCTCGACCTGGCGTCTCAAAACACAAACGTAAAAGCACGCCGCCTGTTGTCGAGTGACGTGCAACGACAAGTCGAGGTTCTGGCTGCACGCTTCCACACCTGGTTCGAAGACGTGATCACCAAGGGCACGAACGAGGCTCAGGTCTTGCCGCGACTGAAAACATTGTATGAGATTCATGAAAGCCTGCTGGCCATTCAGCCCAACGCCGTGAAACACATCGAATCGTCAAGCGACGATGAAATGACTGCGGTTGAGAAGAAGCTGAATGATCTGCAGGATCGAATTCAACAGGGCTTGAATACGGCATCAGGAGGGGATGTGTCGACCCAGGTCGAGGTCCGTTCGCTGTTATCCGATCTAAAAACGTCACTCGACAAAATGGAAAAGCTGTCACGACTCGACACGAACAATCGGTCGATTGCAATGTCGTTAGGCGAATCCAAAGTCGCTGGCGACGAATGCACCAAGCGTTTGACGGAAGTCGACAAATCGCTCGCAGAGGAAGCACGCGCGGGTCGCGACATGGGTGAAGCGGCCTACGCGAATGCGGTCAGATGGATCGTGGGAACGATGCTGATCGGTCTTATATTGGGATCACTCATCGCCATTCTGGTGACGCGATCAGTCACCAGGCCGGTCTTTGAAGTTCGTAATCTGGCTCAGTCGATGGCTGATGGCGACCTGCGGCAGCGAGTGGCTCTGCGCCAGTCGGACGAAGTCGGCGAACTGTCGGATGCCACCAATTCGTTGGCCGATTCGCTCACCAAAATCGTCAATCAGATCCAGAAAGTCTCTGAACACCTGGCTGGGTCCGCCACCGATTTGACAGGCGTCTCGAATCAATTGCTGTCACAGAGCCAGACGGCGTCTCTGAAAGCAGCGAGTGTCGCGAGTGCGTCGGAGCAGTTGTCGAGCAATATCAGCACAATGGCAGCGGCAGCGGAACAGATGAGCGTCAATGTGGCGTCTATCAGCTCTGCCAGCGAAGAGATGAGCATGAACGTCGGCACAATTTCTTCCGCGGCCGAACAAACCTCAACCAACGTTGCCGTCGTGTCGACCGCCGTCGGTGAGATCTCGAATTCGTTCACGGATGTCTTGAATGACGTGCGAGAAGGTTCACGTGTCGCCGGCGACGCCAGCCGCATGGCAGATTCGGCGACCCAATCCATTCAAATGCTCAGCCAGTCTGGCACCGAGATCAGCAAGGTTACAGAAACGATCAAGATGATCGCTTTGCAGACGAACCTGCTGGCGTTGAACGCCACGATCGAAGCGACATCAGCAGGCGAGGCCGGTAAGGGATTCGCCGTGGTTGCGCACGAAATTAAAGAATTGGCCAATCAAAGCGCCAAGGCCGCCGAAGATATCGCTCGTAAGATTGAAGGCGTGCAGGGAGATACTCGACAGGCCGTTCAGGTCATTCAAAATGTGTCACAGATCATCAAAGACATCAATTCCTCGGCAGGACGCATTTCGGCCTCGGTTGAAAAGCAGACGCGAGCCGCCACGATGATTTCGCAAAACGTCACTGAGGCCAACAAAGGTGTTGGTGACATCGCACGCTCGATCGCCGAAGTTCACAAGGCGGCTGGAGACATGTCGCGCAACGTCGCAGAAGCGGCACGCGGGGCGACTGACGTCTCGAGAAATGTGACCGAAGCGGCCAATGCCGCTCGCGGTATCTCATCGGACATCCATGGTGTGAAACAGGCTTCAACTTCCACCAATGATTCGGCTTCGAAAGTACACGAGTCCGCAGAATCGCTTGACCAGATCGGTAAAGAACTGCGAAAACTGGTACGGCGATTCAAGACGAACACGGATGAGACCTCGACCTGATGCCAGCCGAACCACTTCGAGTATTGATCGTTGATGACTCGCGTATCTTTCGCGCCAGCCTCGAACAAATCCTGTCCGAACGGAATGACGTGAAGGTCATCGGTTCGATGTGGAACGGTGAAAAGGCGTTGGAAGTCGCGAATCATATTCTGCCCGACTTCGTAACGCTGGACATCGAGATGCCCGGCATGGGCGGCATCGCGACTCTGAAGGCGCTGAGGAGCTTAGGTCTAAGCAAGAAGAAGGACATCGGCGTTCTGCTGGTCAGCTCGCACACGCGTCGAGGCGCAGCGGTCACCATCGAAGGACTGCAAGAGGGTGCATTCGACTTTATTACCAAGCCCGACAGCGACGATCCGACCGCGAATACGGAGCAACTGAAAGAACAGTTGTTCGCAAAGATCGACGCTTTTAAGAAGCGAATCCCGATCGACTTTGCGGTTCGACTGCCGTCGTCGAAATCGGTCATGTCGCAACGACGAACGACTCGATTCAAGGCGATTGTGATCGGATCATCGACTGGTGGGCCCGTCGCACTCAGTCGCGTGTTGCCATTGATCGCCCCCGTCAGTCCGGTCCCTATCTTTCTCGTTCAACACCTTCCCGTGGATTTTACGCTCTTCTTTGCCACCGATCTGGCCCGCCGTTGCAAGAGCCAGGTGATCGAAGCACGCGATGGTGTATCGGTCGAGCCCGGCATCACGTACGTCGCGCCGGGCGGAAAGCACCTGGTCCTGAATCGCGTGGACGGGCGCGTGATCACGATGCTCAGCGATTCGCCACCAGAAAACCGTTGTCGACCTGCCGCCGATGTCTTGTTTCGATCTGCCGCTGCGGCCTATGGCGGTGATGTCCTCGCTGTCGTGCTGACCGGTATGGACTGCGATGGAGCCAAAGGAGCCTTGGTCCTAAAACGTGCCGGGGCGCATGTGATCGTCCAGGATGAAGCGACGAGTGTCGTATGGGGTATGCCGGGAAACGTGGTGGCTGTCGGAGCAGCACACCAGGTATTGCCGATCGATGAGATCGGTCCGACAGTTCTTAAGCATCTGGGTTTTGAGGACTGATGACATGGAAGTCTCTGGCCAGGATTTCCGCGAAGTTCAAGCTCTTGTTCGCAGTCTGTGCGGTCTGGTGTTGTCCGACGACAAGACGTACCTCGTGCAGACACGATTGGAATCGGTTGTACGAACGCACGGATTTTCGACCTTCTCTCAGTATCTCGATCGTTTGCAAGAAGCCGATGCTCGCCAACTGCGCGACGAACTGGTCGAATCGCTGACGACAGGCGAAACGTCCTTCAATCGAGACGGCCATCCCTTCGATGAACTGCGGCGACGCATTCTGCCGGAACTGGGGGACATGATACGTCGCCGTCGCGTCGCCGGCTTTCCAATACCCATCGCAAGACTGTGGTCTGCGGGATGCTCGACAGGTCAAGAAGCCTACAGCCTGGCAATCGCCGTATGCGACTATCTGGCCACTCAAACGGCCAGCGATCTGCGACCCGATCGCTTTCCAATTTTGGCCACAGATGTCTCGGACGCATCATTGAAGATTGCCAAAGAAGGCGTCTACTCACAGCGCGACATTGACCGTGGCTTGACGCAAGACCAACGGAATCGATTCTTTCGACGACAGTCGAATCACTGGTGTGCAATCGATGAAATTCGCCGAATGATCGAGGTTCGACAATTAAATTTTGTCGACAGCAAGACCGATTGGGGACCCTGCGACGTCATCTTCTGTCGTAACGTCATGATCTATTTCGACGCCCCGACTCGCCAACGTCTTTGTGAACAATTCTATCGAGTCTTGTCTGCCGATGGATGGCTCATCCTCGGTGCCGCCGAAAGCCTCTACGGGCTCAAAACTGGCTTTGTGTCACAACAAGTCGGCAACACCACGGTCTACCGCAAATGCCCGCCAGGCGCGGGCGGCGGATGCGCGTCGTGAGATCGGTTTCGAATAGCGATATCGCTTGCGCGTTGTTGCCTGCCTGACGGTCGCTGGTTTCCAGCAAGGCGTACCACTGGTTGGTCGTCTTCGGCGACCAATGTTCTGAACCGATCATCAAGGCCCCGCCTTCTTCCGAATCATCTCGTGGAACTGTTTCCAGGTGATGACTTCAATTCCCAATGTCTTGATCTCTTTCATCACATCGGGATCGGTGAAGATGCGTCGGTCTCCGTCGCGATTCGCGGAACTATTCGTGATCCCTTGCAGTTCCGTGTTGTCGATGCCGCAGTGAATGATGATCTCGCTGACGCCCGGTTTCAGTTCGCGCAGCGTCTTCAGATAGATTTCCTTACGCGCATCCTGCGACGTTCCATTGTAAAACTGGAACAAAGCGTCCAGGATTGGCAATCGCTTGGCATCCAGTTCCAACGTCAATTCGGCCGCTTTCTGGGCGAGAGCGGGATAGGCCTGAGCGATCGTTGGATCTTTGTCGCCATTGCGAATAAACAGGACGGGAACGCCGTACTCGATGCCCAATCTGACATAGACTTCGACGAAATCAGGACGGCTGACGAGTGCCCCCATATGCGTGTCGAGGTGCGTGAAGGGGATGCCAAACTGCTTCGCGCGTTCGATCTGAGCTCGCAATTCGATTTCAACTTCCTTCGCGGTGGCACTCGCCGCGACAGCGGGAACACCTTGATGCAGGTATCCATCTTTGTCGAGAAGCCCCGGTACCTTTTCACGCGGCGCCACCGGTCCCCAGCGGTAATGTTTCCATTCTGAATTGAGCGTCAGGTGCAGTCCGAAATCTTTCTCGGGATGTGCCTTGGCGTATTCGGCAATTTCCACAAACCATGGGCACGGCACCATGATGGCAGCTGACGAGACCGCGCCCTTTTCCATCGCTTCGATCGTGGCAAGATTTACGGAATGCGACATTCCGGCATCGTCGCCATGAATGATCACATACCGCCGACCATCCTCGGCGTTGGCGACGCAGACAGCGAACAACAGCGCCAACGAGACCATCGTGCGAAGAATGACCTGAATCAACATCGGAAAAACTCCTGCAAGGCCGGATCAACTGCAACGCGCGAACAGCCTCGATATGATGAACCCAATCGCGCATCCCGCCGACCCGCGGCCGGGTCACCGCACCGCAGGTGCGCCATTCCATTTCCAACGCGCAAGCGACCTCACTATTCTGAACCCAACTCCATCGCGCATCCCGCCGACCCGCGGCCGGGTCATTTGGGAGCCATTAGGCTGACTCGCAGGTTCTTATCGTAGTGAGCTGTGGCGATTTGCATACCGTCCGGATGCAGCGCCATGTCACGGGCGGTGTTGCCGAGGTTGAGAGTGTGGAATTCGTCCTTCTGATCGAACTTCCAGAAGAACAGATGGCCGCCGCCCTGACCGCCGGTTCCGGCAAACAGAAATCCTTGCGGATGCACGGCCAATCCCCACGCCGTTCCCTGGATCCCACCTTTTGATAGATGGGTCACGACGTCTTTGCCGGCTTCCCAATCAATCTGAGACACGATGGGATTGCAGACACCCGCAAACGCGTTGGTCACATTGGTCAACCCGCCAGCAAACAGTCGTTTGCCATCCGCGGCGAATTCCAGGCAGTACGCACCGCCATAGTCGGCCATGAATCCCGGGTCGTATTTGCTGAGAGGCGTGATGGCAAAGTTGCGAACCTGATTGCCCGTGTCCAGATCCCAATCGAAAAACTTGGCCGTCAGATCACCCGAGACAAGGTGTTTTCCATCGGGATGGAAGGCAACCTGGTAAACATGCCGTTCGTGGCCACTGAGTTCTCGGAGCAGAGTTCCGTCGGCCAGTGACCACAGTTTGACTTTGCCATCGTTGCCGCACGAAGCCAGTTTTTGTTTATCAGGGCTGACGGCAAGCGCGCGAATCCAGCCTTTATGAGCGTCGATTGTCCGTTGCGGCGCGGGAGCATCGGCCGCGGCATTCCACCAGATCAGGCGACCATCATTCCCACCGGTAATCAGGATGTCGCCATTCGCCGAGAATGCCAGCGCGCGAACCCAACTATCATGCGCGGCCAGTTCGACCTTGGTGCCTGTCGCCAGTTCCCAGCGAACAACTTTATTGTCTTCGGCACCGGCAAAGACAAATCGTCCCGAGGGATCAAACCGGCAGGACAGTAAAGGGCCGGTATGAGCCCACGTTTTGGTAATATGAGTGAGCGCGGGATCAGCAGGCATCAAATATCCTTTTTGTCTTTCTCTTCCTCGGGAGGGCGAAGCTCCCGCTGCGCCGCGATGTCGAGGTGCATGGCAACGTCGCAACGCCAGGAAGAGACAATATTCAAATCAACAGTCGTCTCACGAAGGCTTTCGATTCATTTGATGCCTGCTTGTTTTGGGGGCGTCGATCGACCCAACGGCTCAGCAGGAGCTTCGCCCTCCCGGAAGATGCGACGAAGACGGTCAGGCCATCAATTCAGTAATCACGCGGCTTGTTTCGGGAACAAGTGGAATGGGCCGACCAGTTCGATCGGGCAGGAAGATGTGCGGGTCGATGCCCAGCAGGTGGTACATCGTGGCGAGCACATCTTTTGGTCCAACCGGGTTCGAAACAACTTCGCCCGCGTGCTTGTCGGTGGCACCGACCACGCGACCTCGCGCGATACCACCACCCGCGAATAAGGCGGAATAGGCTTGTGACCAGTGATCGCGTCCACCACCTGCGACACCGGCAATCTTTGGAGTGCGCCCATGTTCGCTGATGCAGACCACCAGAGTGTCGTCGAGTTGTCCGCGTCGATCCAGATCCAGAATCAGACCCGAGAAGGCCTTGTCGAACTGAGGCAGCAATTGATCGGTCATGCGAGGGAAATGGTTCCAGTGCGTGTCCCACGCATCACCGGCCAAACCGTATTCGTCCCAGAAGACACTGACCAGTCGGGTTCCGGCATCAAGCATCCGCCGCGCGGTCAGACACGACTGGCCGAACAAAGTCATTCCATAGAGCTCACGCGTTTCCGGCGACTCTTTCCGCACATCCAACGCTTCTGCGACGGATTGCGACTGAATCAGCGAATGTGCCATTTGCTGAAAACTGGAGAGCGATTTGCCGCTCGTGGTTTTGTCCAGATCGCGGCGTGCGTCATCGATCTGCTTGAGCAAGGACCGACGTCGATCCAGGCGATCCAGCGTCAATTGCTCTGGCAGGCTGGTCGATGCCAGGCGGAAGTGCGAATCGGGTTTACAGCCGACGTACGGATCGAAGATTTCAACATTCATCTCGCGCAGCGTTTTGTAGACCGATCGGTCGGCCACGCCTTCGAACTCCGTCCAGACCGGGTTGTAAGCCGACCCGAGATAGGCGGCGTAGGGTCCAGCGCGAAAGACTTCACCGGTGCGTTGCGAACTGAACGGAAACGGCAGTGCAACGTTCTGAGGAAACGCCGCCAACCCGCCGCGTCGTTGCCGATCAACGTATTCCACCGCGCTGCCGAAATAGGGATGGTGTTTTGGATCGTTGGGACTCAGTTCCATATTCACGTCGATGATGGGGGTACCCGTCATCGCGTGAGCCACACCGTGGATTGGGTATTCGTGATGAATCGACCGCAAGACGGTCACTCGGTCCATCATCCGCGACATCCGCGGCAGGTGCTCGCACACATCCAGCCCTGGCACAATCGATGGAATCGCTTGCATCGTCCCCCGGATTTCGGCCGGAGCTTCAGGCTTCATGTCGACCGTTTCCATCTGGCTGGGTGAGCCATACAGAAACAGGATGATGCACCGTTTGGCACTGCCAAATCCATCGGGCATCGCTCGCGTTGCCGATTCATCCGCGCGAGCCCGTTCCGCTTGCAGCAGTTGAGGCAGCGACAACCCAAGCAGTCCAGTGCCACCGACTTCGAGCAATTCTCGGCGCGTCAGCCCGTTGCACAGTCGTCGTGGTGAACTCAACAATCGCAGCATCGCCGTCCCCTGCTTCCGAAAAACGGATCAACAATATCCTATGCTATCGGCGTTTCAGGTCGCAAGCCGCACTCGTGAAAGTCGACGGTGGTTCGGCAAATTACGTGGAAATGCGAAGAATGTGCCACAAATGGACTTGCGATCGATACGGGACGTTATCGGCTCAATCGAATGAATCGAATAACCTGTGCCGATCGAATCAATCGTGCGGCCAACTGATCTGATCCGGCCACCCGCTACCAACGCGCGAGCGATCTGCCTATTCTGAATCCAACTTAATCGCGAACCCCGCCGACCCGCGGCCGGGTCTGCGGTGGGATGTCAGTCGTGGGCCGCCCGCCGATCCATCCTCCAATGACGATAAGGAGTCATCACATGCCCAAGGTTCTGGTCCTGTATTACAGTATGTACGGTCACATCGAGAAAATGTCGAACGCGGTCGCTGAGGGTGCTCGTAGTGTCGGTGGAGCTTCGGTCGAGATCAAACGGGTGCCTGAATTGATGTCAGACGAAGCGGCAAAGCGCGTCGGCGTTGTGCCACAGTCCGCTCCCATCGCTGAGGTCGATGATCTGTCGGGCTACGACGCGATCATCTTCGGCACTCCGACGCGATTCGGAAACATGTGCGCGCAAATGCGCAATTTTCTCGACCGTACCGGCAAGTTGTGGGCTCAGGGAGGGCTGATTGGAAAGGTGGGCAGCGTGTTTGCGTCGACGGGAACTCAGCACGGCGGCCAGGAAACAACGATCACCTCGTTCCACACGACACTGCTGCATCACGGGATGATCATTGTTGGTGTGCCGTATTCCTGCCAGGAAATTACCAACATGTCTGAAATTACCGGCGGCTCCCCCTACGGAGCAACGACATTGGCGGGTGCCGATGGCAGCCGGCAACCTTCAGAAAACGAACTGAAGATCGCTCGGTTTCAGGGCAAGCACGTCGCCGAAGTTGCGAAGAAGCTGTTCTCGTGAGATGTCGGGGCTATCGCCTCAGGCCCAAAGGGTCGGCAAATCAAATAGTCAGGGCCGCAGGGCTTCCGGAGGCCCTGGTTAACGACCAACAGACACCGAGAAGGCCTGAAGGGCCGGCCGGTCAAACTATTGCCGTTCCCACCGGGAATCGAGACACCGATCGGGAAACAACCGCTCCCATCAGCTCGGTGCTTGAGGTTCGGTCGCGATGACTCGTTCAGGCGACTACAATGAGCGGGTCCGTGCTGCCCCTGATTGACCGACTTTGACCTCGTTCCAAAGAACACTATGCCTCACGTTGGCCTGTTCATTCCGTGCTACGTCGATCAACTTTACCCGAACGTGGCGATGGCAACTCTAAAATTGCTCGAGCGATTCGGTTGTACGGTCGATTTTCCCGCGGCTCAAACCTGCTGCGGTCAACCGATGGCCAACACGGGCTGTGTCGATGACGCGATTCCATTGGCCAAAAAATTCGTCTCGATTTTTCAGGACTACGAATACGTTGTCTGTCCGTCGGGTAGTTGCACGGCGATGGTGCGTCAGCACTACGAAGAGTTGCTGCACGACGATCCCGGCTATGCCAAAATCAGACCACGCACCTTCGAACTGTGTGAGTTCTTGACGGACGTGTTGAAGATCACCGCGATCGAAGGCAAGTTCCCCTACAAGGTTGGTTTGCACAACAGTTGTCACGGCCTGCGAGAACTTCGGCTCGGCTCCAGCAGCGAAATGATGGTCAATCGCTTCAACAAGGCAGGACAATTGCTGTCTGGCCTGGAAGGAATCGAACTGGTCACACTGAAACGACCGGACGAATGTTGCGGCTTCGGTGGCACGTTCGCCGTCGCGGAAGAAGCCGTCTCGTGCATGATGGGACTTGACCGCATCCACGACCACGAACAGGCCGGCGCCGAAGTTCTGACTGCCGGTGACATGTCGTGCTTGATGCACATGTCAGGCCTGATCCACCGACAGAAATCTCCACTACGCGTCATGCACATCGCCGAGATCCTGATGGAGAGCCAGTCTCCGCAATAATCGCGAGTGTCGTCCCAGCTTTTGAGTTTTGTCTGGTGTGCCACTAGCTGTGCCAGTGTCTTCATATCAGTGAATCACCAACTGCTGAGTGCGATCAGCCAAAACCACGACCAGCTGTTCTTCATTTCCCTACTGATACAATCTCTCATGAATTCATTCGAAGAAATGGCAGCATCGCGACGAGACTGGATCGACAACGTCCTGACCCCGTGGTGTCGTCAGGCATCCCGAGTCGATCTGCTGAAAGCCGAACCAGAATGGAACGACATTGCCGGCAAGGTTGACCCTGTTAAAACGCTCTGGCTGTGGGCATGGTCGCGTTTTCCAGATCTCGTACACGAAAGCCTGGGAATCGAGGAAACATCAGAAGTCGAAGTCGAACTGGCCGATGGTCGCCGGATCACCGGTTTTCCCGATTCACGACTCAGCCAACGAGGACACCTCTATATTCTAGGTTCCGATTCAACGTCAGCCCGACTCACCGAACTGGGCCCCTTCTCAATCGACGACGTCGTGGCCGTCCACCGTAGACCCGGCCGCGGGTCGACGGGATGCGCGATTGAGTCGGGTTTAAAATAGGTAAGTTGCTCGCGCGTTGCAGGGGAGGTGACATGCGCATCTGGATTTGTCGATCTGTAATTCCACTGCTCGAACGTTCTCATGATGCTCTCTGCGGCCCTCGGCCCCTGGTTTCCGATTGAGATGGGTTAAAAACTGCCAAGACGCTCGCACGTTGGTGACGCACTCAACGGAATAGGTGCCCCCACAACGCGCGAGGGGTGTTGCTATTCTAAACCCGATTCAATCGCGCATCCCGCCGACCCGCGGCCAGGTCATCTTGACTCATCGGGGCTTTGCAGATACGGTCCCGCGAATCTTCGCAGATAAAGTACGGACATAAGGCAGGGACGCCGATGGCCGGGTTTCATACGCACATCACTGTCAGCACACTTGTCGGTGTCGGCTACGCCGTCGTCGGTGACCAGGTGTTGCATCTGCCCATGTCGACCTGCGCGATTGGCGGCGGATTGTGTGCGATTTCGGGCATCATGCCCGATCTGGACAGTGACAATGCAGTGCCCGCGCGCGAGACGCTTAGCTTCCTGGCCGCTGTGGCTCCTTTGCTGCTGTTCTATCGGTTCCATTTTGAGGGATTGGCGACCGAGAACATCCTGTTGTTCGGTGCCCCGCTGTATCTGCTGATTCGGTTCGGATTCGGCCAGATGCTGAAAGTGTCTGTCCATCGAGGTATGTTTCACAGCATTCCGGCCGCGATCATTTGCGGACTGATCGCCTATTCGATTTGCGATACAGGCGTAACGCTCGGCCGCAACTTCAAAGGGGTCGGGGCCACAATCGGTTATCTGACCCATCTGATCCTGGATGAAATCTGGGCGATCGAATGGAGCGGCGCTCATGTTCGACTCAAAAAGTCGTTCGGCACGGCGATGAAACTGTTTGGACAATCGGGCCCCGCCAATTCGTCAACCTGGGCTTTGCTGCTGGGCATGTCCGTCTTTGCGGCGAATGATCAGGGACATCCTGAAATCGTCGCACCGTTCCAGAAAGCGCGTCCCGGAATGCTGCAGCAAGCGACTCGATTGATACCGACTGAGACGGGCGGCAATTCCGTTCCACGGACGACGAGGCCCGTGTCGCCTGGATCGACGCAACGGCGTCAAACCGATCCACGTCTCGAGGATTGGCCCTGAACACGCTCGACTGCAGGCACGTTTTCATCTCGCCAGAATGGATAGGGCCAAATATGATTGCGACTGGAAGAACCGGTGACTGAGACTGGCAAAGGATTTCGGTAATGTCGATATACGGCAGCGTCACAGTCTACGACGGCATCATGGCCCTGATCGTCTTTTACACGACAATCCACGGGTTCTGGAAAGGCGCTACCTGGCAGATCGCCCCAATCATGTCGCTGGTCTTGGGCTACATGATCGCGATGCCCATGTCCGTGACGACCGCTCACTATTTCGGCGAGCCGCCCCAGAATCGATTGTTTGCCCTGGTCACGATCTACATCGGAGTGTCGCTGATCGTCTATCTGATGGTCCGCTCATTCCGTGCGGGGATCGAAAAAGCCAAATTAACCGAATTCGATCGGCACATTGGCGCGTTGCTGGGACTGCTCAAAGGCGTGTTGCTGACGCTGGCGATCACGATCACGCTGTTGATCTATTCAACCACCGCCCGCGATCTGATCCTGAAGTCCGAGAGTAGCACGATCGCGGCCAAAATTATCAATACGATCTACCCGATCCTGCCGCAAGCCATGCATCAGATCCTGAGCCCTTATCTACACCAATTGGACGGCGAGCTGCCATTGGATCTGCACGATTCAGACGGAACACTGAATCCGAACATGCTGCCCGATCAGAACCCAGCCGGTTTAACGCCCACCAACGCGCGAGCCGCCCGAGCGTACGACGACGAAGTCCCCGCCGCACCCCGCCGTCGGACTCGAACGGTGGTCGACGAAGACGACGAAGCCTATCCACCGGCTCGACCCCCGCGCCGCCGCACGCCTCAGTATGCGGATCCCAACGAACAAGACGATCGCCCGGTCAATTCTGCACGCCGTTCAAACCGCCGCTACGACGACGAAGAACGCGATTCGAACCTGCAGCAATCTCGTCCATCGCTGGTACCGACCCCGATTGGCGACGACGACCCATTCCGGACGAGCAACCCAGACCGATCGATGCAGCCGCGGCGGTAGGCGTCGATCAATCAGCCCTGCGATTCTGATCAGTCCAACGTTGTCCCATCCCAAGACCATGTCTTGAATGGCAGTTGCCCCGGCACGTCGTTGGCGGAATTCGGATATTCGGCCATGATTTCCAGTCCACGAGCGAAATAGGCTTTGAGCGCGTTGCACAACTCGGTGTTGTTGGAGAAGCCAACGTCATCGAGTGCGACGACAAAGCACTGCAAGGCTCGTTCGTCCATTTCGGGATGCACGCCGTTTCCCGCGTGCATCCGTACGACAAACGACTCGTCTCCCATCGAATCGGTGTATTCGGACGGACCTCCCAGTGCTTCGGCCCAATATGCCGCGAGGCGTTCGGTGTGGTCTGGATTGAAACCGTGCGAGAACGCGTGACTGACGATGGCATCGTCCATGCATCGGCGATGCCATGCGTGAGCCAAGTCAAGAATGCCCTGCTTTCCTCCGGCCGCTTCATAGATGGTTGGTCTCATGACGTCTGTCTCTGAATACTTGCTGATAGATCCGATTCTTCAAACACAAGGGGTCTTCGGTTCTGTCGCATGATCGCAAGATGGATTCGACAACCGAGGCAACAGCCAACAGGGATCAGCTTTCCAATCTCTTCTGTTAATTGAGTTTACGCCATCGTTCTTCGACTTCGTCCCAATTGGCATCGCTGTCACGGCGCTTGGCTACCAATTCCGGACCAAGTCGAAAATCACATCGCTCTGCTCTCAGTCCTGGCCAATTCGGCACTTCACGCTCAACTTCCATCCAGATAGTACGAAAGCGGTGGACATCTTCACCCAAGATGAGTGCAGCGCGATGGGCCGCCAAGTACCGATCTAACCAATAGTCGAGGCGAATGACTTCGTGGAAAAATTCTGGCGGAAATTCGTCAGACCAACGAAACCCGCCATCGAAAATATTGTATTTGCGAGTCGCCATTGGATCGAAAGATGTCTGGCGCAGACATGCCAAAAGCTCGAGTGGTATCGCCATTTTTCGCAACCGCTCTTCAAGGCAGACAAGGGCCGGTCGATTGTTGCCCGTGATCAACCAACGATTCTCACCGGTTTCCAATGCGGCAAGTGGGCCGGCGCTACTTCAAGCCACGCCGGATCAGCAGGGCGTCTACTGTCGGCTCCTTTCCTCGAAATGCTTTGTACGACGCCATCGGATCGCGGCTGGAACCGCGGCTGAGGATTTCCTTGCGGAAGGCGACGCCGTTCTCTCGCGTGCAGCCGCCCTTCTCGATCATGTGGGCGAAGGCGTCCGCCGCAAGCGTTTCGCTCCATAAATACGCGTAGTAGCTGGATGAGTATCCGCCGGACCAGATGTGCGCGAAGTACGTTGTCCGATAGCGGGGTGGAATGGCGGGATGATTCACGCCCACTTTTTTCAGCGTTTCCGTTTCAAATTTCTCGACGTCGGTCGGGATCTGATCACCGGTCAGCGAATGCCATTCGAGATCCAGTAGCGACGCTGCCAGATATTCGAGTGTTTCGAACCCCTTGTTGAATTTCTTCGCGCGAATGGCCTTGTCGAGCAACTCCTTGGGAATCGGTTTCCCCGTCTGATAGTGCACGGCATAGTTGGCGAGTATTTCGGGCTGAATCGCCCAGTCTTCTTCGAAAGTCGAAGGGAATTCCACGAAATCACGAGGTGTCGCCGTTCCCGCCACCGTGGGATAGGTCACGTCTGAAAACATGCCGTGCAAAGCGTGGCCCATTTCGTGGAAAAGGGTCGTTACATTGTCAAAACTGATCAGTGCCGGTTCGCCCTCCGCCGGACGCGGAATGTTCAGGCAATTCACGATCACCGGCTTGTCATAAAGCAATCGCGACTGATCCACGAACGAATTCATCCACGCGCCGCCACGCTTGGTGTCACGCTTGAAGTAGTCGGCATAGAACAGACCAATCTGCGATCCGTCTTGATCAAAGACATCGAAGGTTCGCACGTCTGGATGGTAGACCGGCAGGTCTTTTCGTTCGCGAAACGAGATCCCGTACAGCTTGTTCATCGTAAAGAACACGCCATTCTTCAGTACAGAATCCAGTTCGAAGTACGGCCGCAAGGCAGCCTCATCCAAGTCGAACCGCGCCTTGCGGACCTTCTCGGAATAGTATTCCCAATCCCACGGCGCCAATTCATGGCTCTCACCACATTCCTTGATCATCGCTTCCAGGTCGCGGGCTTCCTGATTGACGCGTTCCATCACTCCGGGGACTAGGTCCGTCAGCAGTTTTCGCGCGGCGGCAGGAGTTTTTGCCATCTGATTCTGCAGCTTGTAAGCGGCATGATTTTCATAACCCAGGATTTTCGCACGCTCGGCACGCAACTGAGCAATCTCCAGCACTAACCCGCGATTGTCGACTCCGCCGTCGCGTCCCAGACCTCGATTGGCGGAAGCGTCCCACACACGTTGACGCAGGGCTCGATTCTTGAGCGATACGATGACCGGCACGCGCGTGGTGTTCGAGATCTGCAGCAGATACTTTCCTTCCTGGCCACGCTCTTTGGCCGCTTGCGCCGCCGCGGCGATTTCAGCCGTCGACAGGCCGTCCAGTTCCTTCGCGGTGTCGACAACAACCGCTCGTTCTTTGGAGATCTGCAACAGGTTCTCTTCAAACTTGGTTTCCAGCTTCGACAACTGTTCGTTCAGTGATCGGATTCGCACCTGATCCTGATCACTGAGCCGTGCTCCGGCCCGCAGGAAACTCTCATAACGCTGCTTCAGCACTTCTGCCTGTTCTTCGGACAGCCCGAGCGACTGTTTCTGTTGCCAGAGTTTCTCAACACGCTGAAACAGCGGGCGGTTGATCAGGATGTTGTCCGAATGAGCGGCCCGCTGCGGCGCGAGTTCATTCTCGATGTTTTGCAGAGCCTTGGTTTTCTCGGCCGCAGTCAGATTGGAGAAGACATTGTCGACGCGCGTCAACAGGGCTCCGGATCGTTCCATGGACTCGATGGTGTTTTTGAAAGTGGCGGCTTCGGTTTGGTTGGCGATGGCCTTCATTTCAGCAAGCTGCTGCTTCATCGCGACCGCGAACGTCGGCAGAAAATGTTCACTGCGGATCTTGTCGAAGGCCGGAGTGTGAAACGGTAGGGGACTCGGAGCCGCGAACGGATTGTCGGCTGGCAGGGTGGCGGAATTGTCGGGGGTATCGACCGCGACTAAATTCGTTGAACCTACCGAGAAAAGGGTTAGGCCAACTGCAGCAACGGCGGCTGTGCCGAGCAGCCGAGGTGCTTGCCAATTGTTCGAAGTCAGGGGTAATCTCAAGATCACTTCTTTCTCGTCACAAGAGTAAATAGGTTTCATCACCGCATCGCGAACAGGAATCGTTGACGTTTCCGCCGTTGGTAAAACATCAGAGACGGGCAGTCGCGAATTCTAGCAGCACGAAATGAAATTGTCCGTCCTCTACAAAACCGCCCTCTCATTTGAGGAGTTGCTTGAGGCGGGTACCATGTTTGTGAAGATCTCGTTCATGAACTATGGCAAGCGATTCAATCATCCGGGAGAGCTGTGAATGACATTCAGTCAAGACCGTCGTCAATTCCTGAAGAACACCGCTGCGATTGGAGTGGGAGCGTGGATCGTAGGACCGAACCTCTTGTTGGCTGAGCGATCGGCGAATGAACGAATCAACGTGGCCTGTATCGGAGTCGGTGGGAAGGGTTCCAGCGATACCGATCATGCCGCCAACCACGGGAACCTGATCGCGATCTGTGACATCGATGACAATCATCTGGGGGCGAAAGCGCAAAAGTTCCCTCAGGCGCAGAAGTTCAACGACTTCCGCAAAATGCTCGAAACACTGGAACGCCAGATCGATGCCGTGACAGTCAGTACACCCGATCACACGCATGCCGCCGCATCAATGATGGCGATCAAGCTGAAGAAGCACGTCTACACTCAAAAGCCCCTGACGTTCAGTGTGCATGAAGCGAGGGCGTTGCGTGAGGCTGCGAAGAAGTATGGCGTCTGCACGCAGATGGGCACTCAGGGTGCCGCCCTGGATGGTTTCCGCACATCAATCGAAGTAATTCGATCGGGCGCGATCGGTGCTGTTCGCGAGGTCCACGTCTGGACCGACCGCTGCGGTCATTTCTGGAAGCAGGCGCCGGACATCATCGCGCGGCCCAGTGACATGCCCGCCGTTCCAGCGCACGTCCATTGGGATTTGTTCCTGGGCCCCGCGCCCGAACGTCCCTATCACCCGGCCTATCATCCGTTTGCCTGGCGCGGCTGGCGTGATTTCGGAACGGGGGCATTGGGTGACATGGCCTGTCATCTGGCCAACATGCCATTCATGGCTCTGAAACTCGGCCACCCCACCAGCATCGTCTCGGAAAACTCGGAACTGAATCCCGAAACCTTTCAACAGTGGGCCACAATCACGTATGAGTTTCCTGCTCGGGAAAGCATGCCACCCGTGAAACTGATCTGGTGGGAAGGGGTTCGCAACGGCGGCCGCAACCTGCCACCCAAAGAATTGTTCCACGGTGAAGGAAGACCCGACAACGGGCTGCTGTGTATCGGCGACAAAGGAACGCTGTTCACATCGCACGCTCAGGGTGGTGCGTTCCAATTGCTGCCGAAGGAAAAGTTTGAGGGCTATAAGACTCCCGAAAAAACGCTGGCCCGTCTGAGCGGTCATGCATCAGAGACGAAGCCTGTCGATGACAGCACCAGCGACGATAGCCAGAAGAAGGAATGGATCGCCGCCTGCAAAGCCGGCAACCCAGCGCTCGCCCTGTGTAACTATGAACATGCCGGACTACTGACCGAAGCCGTCCTACTCGGAAATGTCGCGATCCTGGCAGGCCAGAAAATCGAATGGGACGGGCCCAACCTGAAAATCACCAACGTACCCAAAGCCAACGAATACCTGCGGCGAGAATACCGCAATGGCTGGAGCTTGTAGGACCAACGTTGCCACGCCCGCAAACGCGACAGCATGCCATCTTCAAATGAATGGCGGCAACAACGCGCGAAACGCACTCTATTCAGATCCCATCAACGTCGCGAATCCCGCCGACCCGCGGCCGGGTCAGGTCAGGGTGATGTTTCGTGTGACTGTGGAACCTGTTGTCAGGCCGTCGTTCAGGATGAAGGTGAGTGTTCTGGTGAGTGTGCTCGCCCCAGCAGTGTTAGTTTTGTAGGTCACCGATTGCAGGATCGTCTGGTAATTCGCGAGCGACGATTGCCCCGACAACGTCAATGTGCCCGTTACCGCGTTGAAGGATGTGGTGACGCCCAACGCCGATGTCCCTGCCAGGACATCCTGGCCGTTCTGGTAGTTCCCAGTCACCTGGATTGTGGCGGAAGTTAAGTTGATGCTGTCGGAATCCAGGACGAGGGCATTCGGTGCGACCAGAACGGGTGCCGTTCCGCGGACATAGGCGAGGGCTGTGGTGGGCACTCCGGTGAGTGCGGGTGGCAGATTGGTGGTGCTGACCGTTACGGTTCGAGTGATCGCCAGGCTGATCGCGGTTCCCGTTCCAGAATCGTCCGTCCCGATGATGCTGAGTGTCCTGTTGGCCGTGCTGACATTCGTGCCAGACGAACTGAATGCGACTGATCGGATGGCCGTGCGATAATTGCTGACACTGGTGTTCCCCATCAGCGTCAATGTCGCTGTGGCGGCACTAAAGCTTCCAACGATGCCGAGTTGATTGGTGAACGAGAGCAGATCATGTCCGTTGACGTTGTTCTGATACCCGGCCGAAATCTGGATGGTCGCCTGAGTCAGATTGTTGCTGTCGGCATCGCCGATCAGCAGGGTTGAGGAGATCGATTGCGGTGGAAACGCCGGATCATTGGCCTTGTAGAATAAGGCATTCGATTCGATCGCCGAGAACAGCGGCGGATCGTTGATGGGGCCGGCGATCGTGTTACGCGTTACAGGATTACTGTTTGTCTGGCCATCGTTGACCTGGAATGTCGCCACGCGCGTGGTGGTATTCGGATTGTTGCTGACATCCCAATAGACGACCGACTGCAGCAGCGTCTGATAGTGATCGACGGTATCGACGCCGTTGATCGTAAACAGCGCCGTGTGTGCAACCAGATCCTGCGTGAACACGTGCGGCAGTGCGAAGATTTTGTTGAAGTCGGTCCGATCTTCGCTTTGCCAACCAACGAACGAGACCGTGGCGCTGGCGAGAGTCAGGCTGTCGGGATCGTTGATCGTCAGGTTCGGACCGAGTGCCAGCGGCGTGGCGTTTTCGAAGTAAGTGCCAGTCCCCGACACACCCGCGAGCACCGCGGGGGCACTTGCCGTGGCCACGGTCAGATCTCGCGTGACGACGTTGCTCAACAGAAAGCCGTCGTTGGCCTGGAATTCAATCGTACGAATGGCTGAGGTGTTCGGCGACCCGCTGGTGTTGTGGTACGTGACATTTCGCAACGCCGCACGGTAGTTCGAAATCGTATCGGTTCCCGACAGCGTCAAAGTGCCAGTGCTGGCATTCCAGGAACCGTTGATCGTGCCAATATTGGTAAACCCGAGCACATCCTGACCGCTTTGATAGTTGATCGAAATCTGAATCGTCGCGCCAGCCCAGGTATTGTTGTCTTGATCGAACGTGCTGAGTGTCGACGTCACCGGCGTCGTTTGCGATGCAATCGCATTCAGGGAGTTTGCTTCCACCTGTGAAAGGACCGGGGCGACATCGACTTGATAATGCTGTGCGAAAATGCCGTAGAAATCGCCATTCTGAAGATTGCTTTCCCAGGCAATCACGAAATCACCAACACCGTCAATCGCCGCAGTCGGACTAAACCGAGCATCGGTTGTGTACGTGTTCACGTGGAATTCGTTGCTTTGTCTGGAGCCTCCCCCGTCGTAGCGTTGCGCATAAACACCAAGGCTGTTGCCGTCCTGTAAGTCACTGGTCCAGGTGATGACGAAATCACCTGCACGATCTATCGCAACGCTCGGCATGAACTGATCGTTCGTGGTATAGCTGTTGACTTGAAACTCGCCGCTGTGAGTAACACCGGTGGCGTCGAATCGTTGGGCAAAGATGCCCGTATCAGATCCGTCATTGCCTATGCTGTCCGTGGGATCTGCTCTCACAACGCATCATCGGCAACGATGAAACGCACGATTTGCGTTGTCACTGGTAAGCTTTGGATGAAACAAACCGCTCGAACCGCGACTGCGGCCCTGCTTTGAACTCAAACGCAGCCAGATCTCGTTTGGCTCAAATGCGAAATGTTACTGTCACACAGTCCACTCGGGGGTACGTATTTTGTGTTTCTAAACATCCTCTTATGCGGGCGCGTGTGCTGGGCAAAGCTGGAAAAATTTGCTTGCCACCGGATTTCGAGATCGTGAGACGGCGCCGCATGCGGCGCCAAAAAAGTCTGTGCTCGTGCGTGGCAGGCGGGATCAACCTGGCTTGTTCGCAATTCATCTTCGGTTCACTCGCCACCTGATCTCTGAACGATCATCGTGCGTTTCGAGCGCCCTGCCGCGATTCAAAGGTGACAACGACGTTGGTGTCTGAGACGGATTGGACCTAATCCGAACGTCGACGAATTTCCCACGAATCCACGAAATCGACGAGTTCATTGCTGAACAACTCACTCGTTCGCATCGAATCGACACCTTGGTACGTGAAGTGCGTCCAATTGAGTCGCAAGTGACGCGCGTCCGCTTCCTGATCATCGCGAATGCTTGTGGTGCGCGTTGCGACCTTCCATGGCGGAATGTCCGCACGATGTCAAAAGTCATTTTCTGGAGATGAATACGATGCCCCGTCCTACCGCCGCCATCCGTCGATCCTCATTGCGGAGTGCGTCCCTCTGTCTGGCAACTTTGGGCGTACTCGGAGTCAGTACCGTATTTGCCGACGACGTGAAGTCTGACTCCAAGGACAAAGCGGTCCAAAAGCATGTCGCGGCGAAAACGATCGAACTTCCGGAATGCTTGGACAAACTGAAGTTGTCGGCGAAACAGCAAGACGAAGTCAAAGAGATCGTTGGCAAGTATGACGCCTCGATCGATAAGGTCTGGAACCAGTTCAGTGATCGCTACATGAAAACGATCATGTTGGAAACATCCATGCTGGCGGCGATTGAGGATCATTTCACCGACGCGCAGCGTCAGCAAATCCGAGATCAACGACGCAAGACCGCTCAACACGAAAAAGCGAGCGAAGGGACCGATAGCCGTCCAAATCAGGCCGCGCCAAAATCCAACGATGTCGTCAAGGAAGAACTGTCGACCGGTGGCGTGCAATTGAACTCGGAACAGCAGTCGATGGCCGAACAGATTCAGGACAAATATCGAACTCGTTTGCGTTCGATGAACCGTGATATCCAGGGCTTGCACACTCGACTGCTGTCACTCGAAGCAGACAAGCTGGCCGCTATTGAAGCGGTGCTCACCAAAGAACAATTGACTCAGTTGCGGACCGAGCGTCAGCAGGCACCCGCGACGTCACATCTTTCATCAACCAAGACGACGATCAAGGCTGACTGATGTGTTGTACAGTTCGGTCGAAAACGCAAAGGAAAAGATCATGCGGCGAAGCTGCTGTTGTTTGATACTACTCGGTTTGGCTGCCATTACCCACAACGATTGTGATGCGCAAGGCCCGATCTACGGGGCTCAATATGGCAACTACAACGGGTACGGGACCGGCTATTACGGTGGCTACGGCCAGGGCTATGGCGGTTACGGGAGCGGGCTGTCGGTGAACGTCCCCGGATTCAGTGCTCAATTCGGAGCCGGCAACAACGGGTACTATTCCGGCTATGGAATCGGCAACTATGGAACGGGCAACTACGGTTACGGACCCGGCGTCGGATATCAGGCGCCGGTCTACAATGGGTATGGCTATGGGTACGGCGCGCCTGTTTATGGTAACTACGCACCAGGCTATGGTTTTGGATATTCGAACAACGGATTCGGGAATTCAAACCGTGCATACTACGCGCCAGGCGGCCCGTATAGCCGATTCTGACCATATTTGTGGCGGGTCCTGTGTCTGAAGTTTGGTCGAACGGCCTCACAATTGGATGACTGGGCCCGTCACGGACTTTTGCAATAGCACATCCCCGATCGCCTGATTTGTAGATCGGTAGGGTGAGTTCCCGGATGAACTAAAGGACTTGATCGTGAAGCCAAGAGATTTCCTTCTCATCTTATTGGGCCTGATTGGGATCGCTCAGAACACCTGCGAGGCTCAAGTTCCTGTACTCGGCGGACGAGTTGGCAGCGGTGGCTACTCGGGATACGGTGCCGGTTACTACGGCGGGTATGGGCTGGGATATGGATACGGTTACGACGACAGCGTTACAGCGGATGTTCCTGGCATCAGCGCACGAATCGGAGTTGCCCCAAACCGCTCCTACTACGGTTTCGGAAACGGCAATTATGGCCATGTGCCCCGTCACGTTCATCGGAGTTCGATCTACGATGGGTATGGGTATGGTAAGTACGAGCCGAATTACGATTCGGGCTATTCCACGTATGGCTATTCACAACCGGGTCGCCCATATTACGCGCCCTGAGTGGACGCCGGGTGCGTGATTGTGCTTGAACTGCTGAAGGGGTCAGATCGGTCTTACCGGTCTGGCCCCTTTTTCTCAAAGCTGAACAAGCATCCGAACCCGAGCACAATCGCGCATGACATTTTACACCCGATCCAATTCGTTTGCCGTCGTCAAACTCGGCATCAGGTGCTGCCAGCACCAGCCTGTCGCGGGAGCATCAATCGCGGCGAATTTCGCGAGCGTCGTGCAAGACGACAAATGTCGGCAGCTTGATTTGCCCGTTGGATTCGAGTGTACTTGCGCAAAGAGGACTCTGCTGACCTCTTCAAGGATCTCTAATCACATCTCGGGAGGCTGTCATGCGACGTGTTCCTTTGGTTCTGTTTATCGCCGTCGCCGCTGCCGCTTGTCAGATCGGTTGTTCCCCAAAACAGGGGGCAAATCCCACCACTTCCAGCTCGAGTCCAAGCGGCTCAAGTCAGGGGGCTGCGGGAACGATGATGACGCCGGACGAGACACTGCAACTGATCCGAAATCTGTCTAACTTCTATCGAGAAAAGCACAGCTTTCAGGTGCAGTTCGAACAGCAGTTCGCGATGGAAGCGGCGGGCATGAAGAACGCGATGGAATCGCGAGCGGTCATCACGCTCGAAAGGCCCAATCGGTTTTCGTTGCGACAAGCCGACGCGGCGATGGGAGCTGAGGTCATTTCGGACGGCAAACAGCTCAGCATCAGCGTCCCGATGATCAAGCAATACAGCCAGTCGACCGCACCAGAAACGATTGAAGAACTGCTAGTGAATCCGCTGATCAATTCCAGTGGCGGTGGCCGTGGTCCGCTGTTGGATATCTTTGCCAGTGATCCTTACAAAACACTGATGGACGGCGTCACAAGTGTGAACTACGTCGGTCGGGAAAAAATCGGCGATGTCGACACGCATCATCTCAAGCTGGTTCAAGCGCAGTTCGATTGGGAGATGTGGATCAAAGCAGATAAGCAGCCCAGTCTGGTCCAGGCCAGGTTCGACATGTCCAAGGCGATGGCCGCCGCTGGTCCAATGTTTCAGAACGGCAAAATGATCGTCACTCAGACGTACAAAGACTGGCAGTTCGACACGAAACTGCCAGACGACGCATTTGCGTTCGTACCGCCTGAAGGCTCGAAAAAGATTGACGACCTGCTCGCCGGCGACGACGAACCGGACGAACCTTCTTCGCCACTCGTCGGCAAGCCCGCGCCTGATATCGAACAAGAACTGCTCGACGGCAGTCACTTCAGCCTCAAGGGACTGAAGGACCAGAAAGTCGTGATCCTCGATTTCTGGGCAACCTGGTGTGGTCCATGCGTGCAGGAAATGCCCATCATCGCCAAGGTCGCCGATGAGTATCGTGACAAAGACGTCGCCCTGTACTGCGTCAACCAACGAGAAGACGCAGGGAAGATTCGTAAGTTCCTCGATCAAAAATCACTGAACGTCACGGTGAGTCTCGATGCAACAGGGGATGCGGGAGATTCCTACGAAGTCAGTGGTATTCCGACGCTCGTCCTGATTGATAAGGCGGGCGTCGTCCAATCAATCCATGTCGGATTCAGTCCGAGTATTGGCGATCAGCTGAAGCGTGAACTGGACGTACTGCTTGCGGGGGGGACTCTGGCCACCAGGACCAGTCCGTCGAAAGAAGACGAAGACGCCGGTGAACCCGCAGGAGGATTGGAACAGGTCTGGCAGAAACAAGGCCGGTACACCAGCGTTGCCTCGGCCGGTGACGGCAAATCTGTTGTCGCGTTGAACGAGAATGTCGCCGAGTTTTATGACGCCGCCGGCGATCAAAGTCGAGTCGTCAAACTCGCCGGCAAGGGAAACCTCTTGCGCAGCGCACGATTGAGCGGTAACGAGCCCGGTGAACTGCTGCGATACGATTCGTGGACGACTCCCTTAACGGCCGTCGGCCCTGAAGGCGAATCGCTGTGGACTCAGGGCATGGGCATCGACGACGTGTGGGTCGCAGACCTTGATCGCGATGGCAAGGACGAAGTCATCGTGGGCTACAACGGACGCGACGGCGTGCACGTCTTTAACGGCGATGGCGAACGACGGTGGCAATCGAACTCAATCGGCAACGTCTGGCACGTGACTGCGGGCGATCTCGACGGAGATGGCAAGTTGGAAGTCATCACCACCTCGGCCGCCGGTAAAGTGCATCAATTCGATGGCCAAGGGACGGCACGACAGACGCTCGATCCCGGCATCTATGGCAACATGGTCCGCGTCGTCCGGTTGCCTGATGCCACTGCCGACATCGCACTGGTCATCGGCAGTCACGCCGGCAAACATGCCCAGATGGTTGCCCTGAATGGTGACGGAGAGAAACTGTGGCAGCTTGATTTTCAAGACGGAGCCAAGCACTGCGATTCTCTGGCGATCGCACCAGGCTCAACATGGGCGGCTGCGGTTTTCCGTGATGGCTATGTGTGTGTGATCGATTTGAAAGCGGGAAAGATCCTGGCCGTCGGCCCGAAACAGGGCAAGACAGCAGAAGTCGCCTGGACTGCAACGGACGCAAGCCCGCTGCTAGTGATCGCATCCAACGACAGCCTGACGGCCTGGCAAGTCAAACTGGACGCCGGCGAGACTCCGTGACCCACGCATAACAGTCGATCCCAGTGTGACACGCCGCATCTGACTCGACTGCGAGCCACGAACTTCGCGTGCCACGACTTTTCTTGTGCGATGTCTTGTCCGAGTGCCACGACTTTGGAGTCCTCGACAAAGTCGTGTCTTCTGGTCTTGTCGTGTCTTCAAGCGCCAGTTGATCCGCGGCCTTTCCATGATGGACATTCGACATGCCCATCAATCGTCTTGAATTTGTCGACGATGGTCCCCCGACCAATCAGCCACCATATTAGTTGGACGACGCGCGACTGCCGACGAAGCACAATCAGTACCTGGTCGCGTCACCGAGTCACTCCTACGGTCTTTCAACCCTTTCGGCGTCTCAGCCTTTCAGCCTGAAAGGCCCCAACAACAGAGCCCACGGGCAGAGCGTCGTGGCGAAAGCCATAGAGCGCCGCCTTAGGTACAGCCGATTAAATCGATCAAGTCCTGAACTGAGGGGTCAAATTCTCTGGAACGGTGTTATCAAAGTGGCGCCCTTGAGTGCATGAACGAATCCATGATCTTCAGCGTCAAGAATGTCAGGTTACATCCGGTGGCCGATTTCGGTTTCGTGCAGGGACCAGCAGCAGGCCGGCTGAGAGCAGGGTTAATGCGACCATGATGGGAAGATAGGGGACGTCATGCTGATGGCGAATTGGATCGTCCAGTGGCAATTCGTGTGTGATCAAGAAGGGCAACGGGCTGAGCGGTAACTGGACGCGGGAGAGGTAAGCGCCTCCCGACCATGACACAATGACCAGACCGTTCCCGACTTCATCACGACGCAGCACGATCTGATCGTGCATCCGGAAGCTTCTCACCCAGAGTGCTGTCATGGCACAAGACACTGTCAGCACGAGCAGCCCCACCCGCCTGCGCCATGGCTTGAAGAACTCACGCATGATCGACTCGCTTTGGCGATCGCGGTTTTGTGAGCATCAGGCACGCGGAAATTGCCATCAGCGGCAGGACGATAGACCAGTAGGGAAAAGTGAATACAACGACCCTGATGTTACTACTCGCGCCCGCTCCAAAATCGAAGCCTGCCCCGTTCCAGCGCCAGTCGATACGATAACCTCTCCAATAATTCGGCTTGGTTGGCTCGATTCCTTCTGAAGTCCAGTCAAAACCTCTGCCTGCCGCGGGAACACAGTAGATGAGTCGGAAATCGCCGTACATGGAGCCGATGCGATACGTCGAGTTGTCGAGATCGACTTCGATGAAGTCGCGTTTGACCAGACTTTTGATCCACCCCGCCATGAAGAGACACGCGACCAGCAGCGTCACCGCGCCGAACTGACGTCGAAATGGCTGGAAGAACTCACGCATCCCTCGCACCTTCAATGTCTTGCCGTGTGCGTTGCGTGTCGATCACGATCGTCTCCGCCAGCAGGTCACCCAGGCGTTGGCGGTTCTTGGTGAAGACGATGAACAGCAGGCCGGGAACCCAACTCAAGAGGGCGGCGCAGTCGAAGTAGAAGAGAAGCTCTCTCAACAGACTGCGCGCGATTCCCACTGGACGCAACGTCGTGCGTACGGTTCGTAGTCCCGTCAGCCATTTGCCGGGTGTGATACCGTAAATGCCCTGAAGCATAATCGTGACTAGGATTGTCAGGCCAAACCAGATCGCGCTGGCGATCTGGATCCGGGTGACAAGGACAACACTCGGATGATCGAATAACCTGGCTTGCATCGCTTCCAAAAACACCAGCCAATCTGGCTTCAAATAGACCGTCAATATCCATAATAGTCCGACGGTTGAGCCACCAATGACGACCATGTCGATCGCCCTCGCGAGGGCACGTCGAAAGAGGGGGGCCGTCAACACCATCTGTGAGCCGAACTCGAACTGGCGCGAATCTCGACGCATCACGAACATGGCGACTAGAGTCAGGATCAGGGCACAGATCACGCCCCACACCGCCAGAATCGGGAACAGGAAATGTCCCGAAATGCTTTGGGGATGATAAGTGACATGATGGAACTGAGTTGGACGAAAGCCACTCGGTTCGAGTGCCAAGACGTACGAGCGGCCGATTCCGGACTTGACGCCAAGATAGGCCATTGAGCCATCCATGCGGCTGCCGGCCTGCACGGGGATGGTCAGAAAAGGCAACGTTGTCGAAGCGAACGCGGTCCAGCGCCCGTCCTCGATTCTCAAGGCGGTAACCGGCATCGACGATTGATGCGATGCGGGTGACATGATCACCGCAGGTTCGCCTCCGACTGCGACCGGCCACCAGATTCCGTCGTCAAGTTCGGGTAATTCCGAGACGACAACCGACCAACCATGAGCTATCCCAGTTGCATTCTCTGCCTCCAGAGCGGAAACAGGGAATGAAGACTCGGCGGACGTCTCACTCTGAGATTGTGGGATGAGGGGAATCATGTCGATTCCACGACGGTATAGGATCCGATTGTCAACCTGCCAGAACAGATGCATTTCGGGACCGATGGAAACGATGCGCATCGAACCGGCCGAAGAGTGTCCAAATTGACGTGTATTGCGGACGGCGGCCAGCGCGGCCGATTTCGCTTTCCAATACCTCGACAGCAATGGACTGGGGCTCGCTTCGACCAATGCATCGCCGCTTTCGCTCGTCCAATTTCGATCGGTATCGAGCAGTTCAATTTCACCGAGCGATTTCCAGTGGCCGTCGACAAGTTGATACAGCTCTCGCTGACCGAAGGCCGCCTCGACGACACAGGTGAGTTGACCGTTGAAGACAAACACGGGCTGGATGCGACGATTGAGATCGAGTGGGAGCGAGCTGCGTTCGATGAACTTCGAACCATTGAATTCAAACACTTGCGATGGAGCACCGTCGTTGATCAGCCATTGATGGTCTGCATCGCCAATGATACGGCAGCGGCCACCCAACGCACTGTTTGACAACAAGTCGACGGAATATTCGCGCTGCGGGTGTGACCAGACGTCGGCGCCAGTTCCGTCTTCAGGATCGACGCTCCACATCAAGATCCGACCGTGTGCACCAGTGCCTGGCACAAAAATATGAGCAAGTTGAAACTTGTCCTGGGCCAGCACATTCGTATCCATGATGCTGTAGACTCGGGTCCGGTCGAGACCGACGTATTCAAAATAGAATCGTTGTCCCCCTGTCCGATAAAATGTCCAGGCTTGAGCCACAAAGATAAACGACGCGGGGATCACGGACGCGATCGACAAGACGATCAGTAACCACGACGAGGACCAACCGCGTTTCAAAGTGGCGCCCCAGAGAGACAAGTTGTCAGTTGGAGAGTGTAACGCGCGCGCGACGCGGGGCAACGCCCGGTGGAGGGCTCAATTTGCGCGAGACCATGTCGCATTCTGCTGATTGCGACCGGGCGAGTTGTTATCCTAGGTTCTCTCGGCGAAAATGCCGGCATTGAAGCCGAGAGAATACTCGCAGTTGGACTGATCGCGAATCTGTTGTCGTTGCCTTAGGCGAATTGAGGTCGATGTGAATCCTGCTTACTTTGCTCCCCCATCAAACGCCTTCGCGTCGCGACGAGACTTTCTGCGCCGAGCGGGCAATGGGTTTGGCGGTCTGGCGTTAGCGGGCCTGTTGGCTCAGGAAGGCCGATTGGCGGCGACTCCTGGTGCGGCACTCAATCCGCTGGCGCCGCATGCGGGACATTTTCCCGGTCAGGCGAAGGCCGTCATCTGGTTGTTCATGAACGGTGGACCCTCGCAGGTCGACACGTGGGACTACAAACCAGAGCTCGAAAAACGAGACGGAAAAGAGTTGGCTGGGTTCGACCAGACAACGGGTTTCTTTGCCGGGCAGGGCGGCCCACTGATGAAGTCGCCGTTCAAGTTCACTCAACACGGCCAATGCGGAGCCTGGGTCAGCGAGATCTTTCCCAAGCTGTCCGAACACGTCGATCGGATGGCGTTCGTCTATTCCTGCTGGACCGATTCGAACAATCATTCGCCCGCTCTGTTCCGGATCAATACCGGGATGGCTCGACAGGGATTTCCGTGTGTCGGGGCGTGGGTTACCTACGGACTGGGAAGTGAAAGTCAGAACCTGCCGGCATTCGTGGTGATGTACGACACGCTGGGCCGGGGCATCCCTAAAGGGCATGCTCAAAACTGGGGCGCTGGTTTTCTGCCGAGTATCTTTCAGGGAACAGCTCTGAAACCGCAGGGCGATCCAATCGAAAACCTGAAGCGCGCGGGCGAAATGACCGACGTGCAACAACGCTCACAACTCGACCTGCTCAGCACGCTCAACAAACAGCACTTGAACCGGCATTCGGCCGAAACGGAACTGGCGGCCCGCATTGAATCGTTCGAACTGGCCTATCGCATGCAAATGGCGGCCCCGGAAGCACTCGACCTGTCTCGTGAATCAGAACCGACTCAAAAGCTGTACGGTCTCGACAATCCCAAGTGTGCCCATTTCGCCAAGCAATGCCTGACCGCTCGCCGTTTGGTTGAACGAGGCGTCCGGTTCGTGCAGATCTACTCGGGTGGCATGGAAAACGAACGCAGTTGGGACGGCCACGCCAATATCGGTCAGAATCATAATGGCTTCGCAGCCGAGACCGATCAACCCGTGGCCGCTTTGCTGACCGACCTTGCCGAACGAGGGATGCTCGACGAAACCCTGGTCATCTGGGGCGGAGAATTTGGCCGGCTGCCACTGGTCCAGAAAGGCGGTACAGGTCGCGACCACAACCCGCACGCGTTCACCACCTGGTTTGCCGGTGGAGGTGCCAAAGGAGGAACGCTGTACGGCGAGACTGACGAAATCGGACATCGCGCATTGATCGATCGAGTGAGCGTCAATGATCTGCACGCCACAGTCCTGCATCAGATGGGCCTGCAGCACGAGAAGTTGACATACCGTTACAACGGTCGAGACTTCCGACTGACAGACGTCAGTGGTCGAGTGGTCAAGGAGATACTCAAAACATAGTTTGAGTGGTCCGGGCAGGGGGAGCATGCCCTGATGTGCATCGCGCTTCGGGTGCGATCAGGCAAGATTCAGGCCAGCAGGCCGACTCTTGTGTGCCACTGGCTATGCCAGTGTCTTCTCTTCTTCTGAATACCAATATAACAAATGGCATAAAGATACCTGTCGTTATGAAATGAAATAAGACACTGGCATAGCCAGTGGCACACCGAGAAATTCAAGACAAGAATGCGATAAAGACGTGTGCTCTGCGGTGGCTCGTCTTGCGACAACAAGCCCCCGGCAACCAAGCGACTGAGAATGACATCCGTGTCCACGGCACGGGCGTCCATAATTGATGGCGTTCGTCAGTTCTTGATTTCATTTCCGTCGGCAGTAAAGCCTGGGATTTCGGCCGGTGCGTCGGATGCCGTGTAGGGTGACATCGCACCATAGGTGAGAGGACCGCCTTGCCAGGCGGATTTTCCATCGATCGTCAGCGCGACCTTCTCGGCGCCGGTCAATCTTCCCGCGGCATACGTCCATTGTTTGCCGTCCGATTCGATGAGTAACGCGACCTCGGGATTGGTTCCAAATGTCAGCAGAAATAACGCTCCATCCGCTCGTTCGGCGGTACCAGGCGTATAGCGGTCGATCGGTTGAGGCAACAATCGCAGTTCGCATTGCTCATTGCCCGCGACTTCGCTGCCTCCAAACCGGCGAGCAATCGTTTTGATCTGCAGCAATCGGCGAGGCGCGGAGGAATCCGGCGCAGGTGCATCAGGAACCGGTTCGAACTTCAATGACGATGCATTGGGAGACCACGAAAAGTCTTTGTTGCGCAGCGTGAACCGATCGGGTGTCAGCGAAAGGTATTCATAAACGATGGCGGGTCCGTTGCGAAATCGCTTATGAAGTTCGGTGGTGATCAACGCCTTGGGTCGACCTACATCCCCCAACTTCCACACGGCCGCACTGACGTAGCCTCGAGCGGGATCGTTGTATCGGAAGACGGGCTTTTCCGTGAATTTCTCTGGAAATTTTGCTTCTGTCGAAGTCATTTGAGCGGCCATAATTCGCTTTTGCATGAGCTCAAGCCGTTCCGCGGCAAGTTTGTCGTCCTTGGTCTCGGGTTCTTGAGACCAGACTTGAACGCAGGGATGCAACAGGATGAGTGCCAAGAAAACGATCGTCAGATCTCGCATACAACCCCTTCCCGACTTGCTTGTCACGTGAAGATGCAGCCAAGACGGCGACAACTGAGACAGAATGTCACGATATCGGATCGTCGCCTGCAAGGCCAGTCCACATGCGATGTCATTCGACAAGAGAGCGCCGTCGTCAATTGTCTTGAAACATCGAGGCGTCATCCACTGCGTTACGGCGTACCACGAAATTGGACAAGCTCTCTGGCGGCTTTGAAGTCCTTTTCAAGTATCGCCTGCCATTCTCCCTGATAGAGATTGGCGTTTTGTGAGTTCACAGGCCGCGCCGGCAACCAGAGATCAGGTCGGATCGTGGACAAGCTGCGGATCACGCCGATGAATTCTGGTAGAGTGACGCTCGCCTTTCCGGGTGGTGATACGAGTTCTTCAATGGTTCTTTGGTTTCCACCGGTCGGGATATTACCAGAGATGAGAATTTTCTTGTGTGACAAATCGAGGGCATAGGCTAAAAGTGTCGTCCCTGGCATCCCCAGTTCGATAGGTGTGACAGAGAACTGTTTCAGTTTGTCTGGCTCATTCGTCGCAACGATCGTCGTTCCCGAAGGACATCGTGCACGGATCAGTTCCATGCCCGCCTCGGCAACGAACACCTGAGCGTGAGTCTGTTCAATGAGATCACTCAGCCCCGCAGTTTCGCGCGCGCTGCAGGCGGTCAGCAGCACGGCCGTCGGCTTCACGGCTTGCAGGCCCAGTTCTTTTCCTGTTCGTTGCAGGTATTCATACAACCCGGTCCCGCCGTGTGCATCGATCAGGATGAATTCTGACCCAACGGCCAACCCGTAGACGGCGGTCTCCATGAAATCGCCGAAATAGTAAAGGCCAGGCAGCAATTGCTTCGGTTCACCATCGAGGAAGTCGGCTCCGTCGGAATCAAATCGCGCGACCAACCGTTCCATCTCGTGAATGCCACTGTCCAGCATTTCGTCCCATTCCGGAGGGCTCAATTTCGGGGAATGGGCGGGGCGACTGGCAGCAGGGTGGCCCGGCAGCACGAGATCGGGGACTCGCAAGTGTCGCAGGGTTTTCAGAGTCGATAGATATTCTCTGGCGTCGCCACGGTAGCGTGGAGCCATGTAGGCCGAGTAGGTTCCCAACGGCTTGTTTCCCAGTCGAAAGATGACGTCTCCTGAAAACAGGACGCGGCGCCCGTTTTTTTCCAGCAGATAACAGACGCTTCCCGACGTGTGCCCCGGAGTATCGAGAATCTTGAACGTCGCGTTGCCGATGGAAATCACTTCTCCGCCTTCAAGATTCAGATCAACACGAGTGGGATGCGGGGAATGATTCGGCATTTGAAACGTGCTGAAGAATGCGTCGCGCGGCCCGCCCGCGGCAATGATTGAAGCGTCTCTTTGGCCCGCATAAACGGTGGCGCCAGTCTCGGCGCGTAATCGTTCTGCACCGCCACAATGATCTCCATGAACGTGCGTCAGAAAGATCGCGCGCAGGCGTTTCCAATCCAAACCCAGTTTTTCCATTTCGGACTTGATCGCACCGGCGTCGTCGTCCAGACCGCTATCGATCAATGCGAGTCCATCGGAGGTCTCGACGACATAGGCGGCGGCTGGCCCGATGCTGCCGATCAAGTGGACGCCGGGGATGACCGTTGTGGTTGACCCATCCAGCACAGGCACATCAAGAGGTAACTCGGTGAGCGAGTTACTGATATACACGCACGCCGCCAAAAACAGAATGGTGGCCGTCGCAATCCAGATCTTTCGTCCTGGCCGGTAAGACATCTGATTGTTCCCGCCGCATAACGGGTTCTGATTGTTAGAGCGCATCCAAGTGACGTTTGACGTTCCACGAGCCAAAACTCGAGGCGTCAAACCCATGTCTTGACGCGACGCGTCCGTGCGACAAGCACTAATGAGGTGTGACGATCATGACCTTCTTTTGGGGAAGCGGAGAAAAGGAATCGACCCCCTCGGTAATCTCGATCGCTTGATTGCAGGCGATATCGCGGAAGGTTTGCGTTGTGCCGGATGTCGGCCAGATGATCTGCAGTTCCTTTACCGACGTCGCGTCCTGCAGTCCGATCGACTCAACGAGTGAATTCCCGCCGAAGCTACCATTGTTGCCAATCGTGCGATAGATGCTCCGTTCGGTTCCATCAGCAGCGGCAATCGTCGCCTTGATTCGCGCTCCAATGGCGGCACGATTTGTCTTCGCCCCAGTCAGCTTCACTTTTAACCAGTTGTTGCCGTGATCGGGGTTCTGGAACAAGAGGTTGTAAGCTCTGTCACCGGGCACGGCACCACCCGCTTCCACGAACAGATCGACATTGCCATCACAGTTCCAGTCCGCGAACGAGATCCCGTGGCCTTTCTGCAGGTGTCCCGTACCGGATGTTGTCGTGATGTCCACAAACTTTTGACCAGCGTCATTCTTAAACATCAGATTGGGTACCAGGACTTCGAGCGCCATTCGGCCTGTGCCCATGTAGACGTCGAGGAACCCGTCGTTGTCGACATCAGCGAAGTTACATCCCATCGGCATCATGTCGCGATCAAGTCCCGATTCGGCGGTGACATCACGAAATGCACCGTTCCCAAGATTGCGATAGAGGCATGGTCGGCTGGGCTGTTCCAGCGGCGTGCCGAGCGAGACGGCCACGAATTCGGCCAGAGTGCTAGTATAATCGTTGACGTAAATGTCGAGCTGGCCGTCGTTGTCATAGTCCCAGAACCAGCAGGCAAAACCGTGTGCGGGACCGGTGATACCCAGTTTCGGCCCGACGTCCCGAAAGGTGCCATCCGCTTCCTGGTGATAGAGCCTGGCTGGGGCATTCATGTTCGAAACGAAGAGATCAAGCCGACCATCGCCGTCGTAGTCGCCCCACGCGACGCCCTTCGTGCATTGCTCGTTTTCCACACCCAGTTTTGCAGCCACATCCACAAACCTGTTGTTGCCTTCGTTGTGATAGAGCCGACACCGATTTCGAGCTTCTGGTTGCGAGTTCCCGCCACCAGGGAACGGAGGCAGATACTCACCGCCAACGTACAGATCGATCAGACCGTCGTTATCGTAATCGCCCCACGCTGCCGTCTCGGAAGCAATCGGTTCGTTCAGCCCGCTGGCGATCGTCAGATCCTCAAAACGACCATTACCCAGGTTTCTTAACAGCGACATCCGCATCGCTTTCTCCCAGCCACCTCGCAGCAGCAGCACATCCAGATTCCCGTCGTTGTCGAAGTCGGCGCGGACAGCATTCAGGGCGTAGATCTGGTCAGCGAGTCCGGCTGCGTCGGATTGATCCAGGAATTTCCCCTGGCCGTTGTTGATGAACAGTGACGCCCCTCGATCGAGATCGAGCGAAGTGACAAACAGGTCAGGCAAACCATCGCCATCGAAATCGTCAAACACACTTCCCCCGGCCTGATTCGGTCCTCTTGAAGTCAGTCCAACCTCAGGGGCAACGTTGTCGAAGCGACCGATGTCGACTGATGACGCGAATCTGTCTGTGGGAATCAGGTACTGAGGAGGCACTTTTTCGGGGTACTCGCCGAGAGTCATATACGCCAAATTCAGCAGCCAGCGCACACGCAAATCACCCGGTGCAATCTCAAGGTATTCCGTAAAGAGCTTGACCGCGTGGCGAGACCCGGACGGCTGCTTGTGAATCGCGGCTTCGGAGATGGGCAGAATGCAACTGGATGGGCCAACGCATCCAATACAGTTGTCGACTTCTCCCCGACGAAATGCCATGACTCCCAGAATGGCCTTGAGGTTTGCCTGCACTGGACCGGGCATTCCCGCCGTTTGACCAATTGATGCCGATTTCTCGATGGCTTCGACGGCCTCTTCCAACTGGCCTTCATAGGTCAGCATCAATCCGATTTGAAAGTAGAGACGGGATTTTTCCAGATTTTGCGGTCGTCCCGATTTCTCGAAACTCGCCTCGGCGGACTTCAGTTCGGCCAGCCCGTCAGTTCCACGTTTGGCCAGTGCCTTTCGCAGATCTGCCAGAGAATTCGAGTCCTGGACTTCGCCGGTGTAACGATTGGCCATCGCAATACCGGCATCCGCCAATTGAGTCTTGTCGAGATAGACTTTGCCGCCGTGAATCAACTCGGTCGTGACCGGCGTACGATCATGCTCAGCATCGGCATGTGGAGCAGGCTTCTTCGCCAGATCTTGCCTGACGAAGCGATCTCGGAAGACGAGGATTGCCGTGATCGCGCAAACCACGGCCAGGACAACTGCAAATCTCGATCGGTTCATAACAGCCTTTGACATTGGATGAGTGGGCCCGAAGATTCCAAAAGCATGATGCGATTAAGGAGATTTGCTCAATTGAACTCTCCTGCCGAGTTCCCTGTAGATCTGTTCCTGCTGCGGATCTCCGCGCCGTCCGTACAACTGAGACAGGTGATGGTAGGTCTTGGGATTCGATGGATCGAGTTCGATCGATTTTCGAGCGGCCTCGATTGCTTTGTCCAGCTCGTTAAACTTCGACAGCAGGCCCGAATACCTTCCCCACGCGCCCCCGTAGTTGGGTTGAACTTCCAGATACTTTTCCAGCCGTTGAAAGCCAGCCTCCGTTTTGCCTTGATTGAGCAACAGAGTTGCGGTGGTGGAAAGTGTCAATTCCCGATTCGGTTCCAGGGCCAGCACCTTGTTCCAATAGGTCAACGATTCGTCAAAACGGCCGTTCACGGCAGACGCGGTTCCAAGTGCGTTAAGAACCTCGGCGTCGTTTGGCCGTTGCCGGAGCACTCCTTCAAGGATGCGTGACGCTTGCGACGCGAGAGAACGATCCGTCAGCCGCTCGGCTCGTTCAGCCAGCCACAGTCCCTTGGCGCGATCGACAATGATCCGCGGCAATCTGTGCTCGGCACCATCATACAACTCGGGCATCTCGTTCGTTTGATCGCTTTGGGAGGGTGACCCCTGCGGCGTGCGCATGATTCGGTGATCTGACTGCGTCGTGTGTGGGACATCTGACGCATTCAGTCTGGGCATATGACAGGCGATGCATGAATCGTCCGCCTGTCGGGCGCGCCGGTCTGATTCCGCAACAGCACATCCCTGTTCTCGATGACAGTTCAAACAGCGGTCACGATAAAAAGCAGTCTGGGAGTCCGTCGGAACCTGCGAATGAGGATCATGGCAGGAAGTACAGCCCATTTTTCCACCACTGTGCAGATAGCAACGACTGGATCGCATCTGCTCAACTTGACTGACGGCGCGGGTCTTCTTCCCGTTTTCGGTCGTCCGGTTACCCCGGACGAAGATCAAATAGGTCTCTTCCAAACGAGTTCCCGGCTGGAATCCACCGAACTGGCATCCGTCGCGCAAATAGCGCCCCTCGCCTGAAAGATGGCATTGCGAACAAACATCTTCTCGTCGATCGGGATCGAGTTTGGCGGGATTGACGATCGGATCTGATTCGCCGGAGGACGACCGTTGGCGGTGATATCGAACATGATCCGCCCCGGCACCGTGGCATCGCTCACATCCGATGGCCACTTCGTGGAAAGGTGGATCTCTAAAAAGATCGGTGCCTTCGGCCAGGTTCAACTGGCCTGCATGACATTCGAGGCAGGCGGATGGAAGGCGACGGTCGAATCGTCGATGAGATGGAAGTTTATACCCCGGAGAAAGATCCCACCTTTCGGCGCGGGTGTACCAGCCGATCGGGGACATGAACATCATCCCATCGCGTCGAAACAAGTACGATCGCCCTTGATGGCCCGATCCAACGACGAATTCGATTTTGACTGCCTGGTCGTAGATTGTTTCACCTTGATCGTCGACAAGTCGCTCGTGGTGAAAGACGCCGTCTGCCGTACGGACGACGTCGTAGTGATGGCGACCATCGGGTGAAAACGAATTGACCTTTTCGTAGTCCTCAAGCGGTGTTTCGCTGCCGATCTCCCACAGCGACTTCCCCATGCCACTCGCATGGTATTTCGCGGCAATTTCCGCATGGCATTCGGCACAACTGCCGCTTCCAGTAAGCTTTTCAAAGCGAAGGGGTTGCGTCGACGAGGCAGTGATTCCGTTCAAGTCAGCGTGCGTTGCTTGCAAGACTTGGCTACCCGGCGCGGTTTCCCGTCGGTGATCCAGTCTGGATGGACGCTCCATTCTTGCGACGCCGATCCAGACAACGAACCCAATCCCGAGTGTGACCAACAGGTAATTGACTTTACGACTCGGGAATCGACTCAGGCGGATCACGTTTTGCCACGCCGCGCACCAGAGGAAAACGACCACACGCCCCAGCTTCGAGGGCTCGAACACTTGCCGAATCAATACGCTTATTTGGCTTCTGGTGACAAGGAAAAACCCAGGATTCTCAAGAGAGATGCCTGAATTGAGAAGGCACGAATGTGGGTGGGTATGAAAACCAGAACTTTGTATACAAAAATCCGATGACCTCCTTGACATACGGAAAGTTAAGAAATAGCATCAATTTAACATCGATTCCCGTCGATTCATCCAATCTGATCTTTCTCTCATCTATGTCTCACTTCATCGAAGGCGGGTTGCCCATGGGCAAGGCGTTCACGCTTGGTTTGCTGGTTATTTTTGGCGTCGTTGGCTGCGGTTCTGGAACGCCACAAGCGAAATTATTTCCTGTCAAGGGACGCGTGACCCTGAAGGGTGCTCCTCTTACCGGTTGCACTCTGGTCCTCATCCCGGTGAAAGCCGATCCCGGCGCAGACGACGGTTATTCTGGTGTGCTGAATGAGAAGGGCGAGTTCGAACTCTCCTCCATGAAGGGCAAAGCGGGGGCCGCGGCGGGAAGCTACAGAGTCACATTCTCAATGGCGACTGCCGACCCGAATTCTGAACAGGCTCGTCAAGCTGCGATGCAGGCGATGATGTCGGGAGGAGGCAAGCCGCCTGTACCGAAGACTCCTCCGTACCCGTCAGAATACGCGACGTATAACACATCCCCAAAAACGGTTGAAATCTCGCGCGAAGCGAATGAATTGTTAATTGCACTGTGATCATTTCGTTCAAGATCGTTTGATTCCATTTTATTCAATTGCCATATCGGTTTGACCGAATTGGCCTGACTTTTTGACTTTTGTTTTCGTTTTTCTCGTACCGAAAGAAGGTGGTTTATGCAAAGAAATCGTGAGGGGAAACGTTGGCAGTGGGTCCGCGGATTCACTCTGATCGAACTGCTGGTCGTCATTGCGATCATCGCAGTCTTGATCGCACTGTTGTTGCCTGCCGTTCAGCAGGCTCGTGAAGCTGCTCGTCGTACGCAGTGCAAAAACAATCTGAAGCAAATTGGTTTGTCATTGCACAACTACCATGACACCTTCAAGGTGTTTCCGGTCAATATGATGGGCAACCGGAATATTGGTACAAATTTCATGACTACCAGATGGGGTCACGTCGGATGGTTGGCGATGCTGTTGCCCTACATCGATCAGGCTCCGCTGTACAACACCATCAATTTCAGTGATCCTAACCGCATTATGACCAACTCGTCCGTGGCAAGTAATATCGCCGCACGTCGAACGGTCATCACGGCATTCCTGTGTCCGAGTAATCCACAGACGCCCATTCAGACGAACGGCACACCTGGTGGGGACGATTGGGGTTCAGGTTTGGACGGTGGTCGGACAGACTACGTCGGTAACATGGGTTGGATGAATGCTGGACACCGCGACTGCCCTCAAGGCATCTACTCCGGAAACTTCAATGGCGCCGCGTGGGCCGATGCCAGCGACAACGTCCAAATGGCCGGTTGCAACGGCGTGATTGGCTGGCAATTCTGTGTGAACATCGCACAAATCACGGACGGAACGTCGGGCACGATGGCGGTTCTCGAAGACCATCACTGGGTGGTCAAGTCCAATCTCGCCCAAGCCCAGACAGACAACCTGTGGATGGGTTCCTATGCGATTCACAGTACCAAGATGCCCATTAACTGGGATCCGCAAGGCGATTTCCGTTGCGACCAGTGGAGCAGCACGCACGTTGGTGGTGCTCATGGTTTGTTGGCTGATGGCTCCGTGCGATTCGTAAGTGAAAACTGTGCTTGGCAAGTTCGTCAGGCCTTGGGAACCCGCGGTAATGCCGAAGTCATTGGTGAGTTCTAACCACTTGGCGTGATTGCCTCGTAAACGATCGATATGCAACAAGCCCTTGGAGATCCAAGGGCTTGTTCTTTGTTAGGTTCGGTTCGAAGCCGCGTCGCACAAGCCGATTTCAAGAGCGGTCGCTCCATGGACGAGTCCGACAATCCCGATTCAATCGGAGTTCAGAAACCAACAGCTGCACCGCAGCAGTCATCAGCTGGTGCGGGGCGAATCGAGCAGAACGCGAAATCCACGCGAGCGAGAACGACCGCGTTATTTCGCTGGTTGATGATCGTGCTGACGATTGGGTTGTTGTCGCCAGGAGCCGTCTTCGCCTATCGCCATTGGAGAGCAGCGCAGGAAGGCTGGTACTTGAGTCAGTGCCGGGAAGCACGGAGTGCCGATAAGTGGCCTGAATTGCGCCGGGTCAGCGAGCAGTGGTCGGTTTGGGATCCCTCGTCGGTTGATGCGAAATTGTTTGAAGCCGATGCGGACACCCACTTGCAAGACTTCGCTTCGGCGGCGCGATGCCTGTCAGCAATTCCGGATTCTCACTCCAAGGTGTTACCTTCGCTCGTCGCTTTGTCGGCGATGCAGTTTGGTCCATTGAACAAACCTCTCGATGGTGTCGCAACTTGCGAGCGGATTCTTGATGTTGATCGACGTGCGACTGCCGCTCACCACCAATTGATCGAGTTCTATGCGGTGACGCTGCAGCGAGGAAAACTTGAGCGACAGATCAGATACGCCATCGAGTGTTCCCGCGAGCCGCCCAAGGCGTATGTCTATCTGTTCTTGATAGACACGATGCGGATCTCGGGGGCCAGTGAGTCGAATTCTCGCTGGCTGGAACAATCTCCGGACACGGAGTTGTTTCAGGTGGCACGAGTACTTCATTTGCCAGAACCCGATAACGGCGTGAAGAAGCCCTCGGGAGATGACAAGTTCTCGCTCGCTGATCGCCTCTTCAAACGGTTCCCAAACAACTTGGAAGTGCTCGCTTACAAAATCGATGTGAGTCTGCGGAGCGGGGACATTCAGGAGGTCATGGCGTTGTTGTCATCTCTGCCTGTCGAAGCGGATGACGACAACCGATTCTGGCGTGCCAAGGGATGGTTGCACTTAAATCGGAATGAACTGGCGAAAGCCCAAGAAGCTTTGAACGAGTCAATCCGCCTGTTTCCGATGGACTGGAACGCACGCAACCTGCTGGGGGACGTTCTGCGCAAGGAGGGGCGGTTACCCGAGGCCGAGGATCTGCATGAACTTGGTCAGACGGCGCGACAATTACGAATTCGAATCAACTCAGTCGGGCAAGATGCGGAGATCCCCACCGAAATCCTGACCGAACTGGCTCGATTGGCGCAGCGATGTGGCGACACGCAGGTGGCTGACGCGTTGAATCGACGATTGGGTATAAACCAAACCAGCCCCGCCAGGCCGCTTGAAGAGTTGAACATGGCAAATTAGCGTCGTCAAACGCACCTCCATCTTGTTCTCTCCCTTGTAGATAACTTCCATGTTTGGTCGCAACAAACTCCGCGCAGTAAGACGTGTCCATGTGGCACGAAGGGCTCGCGTTCGCGTCGATTTGACATCACAGCAAGAGAATGTTGCCGGACTACAGATCGAAAACATGTCACGTGTCTGGCGACGGCTTCAATCGCTGGTCTGGCTGATGTTGTTGACCGTTGCAGGATGCAGTTCATCGGAGTCACCGGACTTAAAAACGGCTCCCTTGCAGACAACTGGCCTTTCTACTGTTCGAAAGCCTATTGTCTTAAGTAAGGTGTTTGATCTCAGATCGCCTTCCGCGTCCGATAAACCATCTGCCGCTGTGGAATCACCTGTTTTTGAAGAGGTCGCGCCATCCGCAGGATTGGATCACACGTATGTGACGGGTGAGAAGGGCTTACTGTTAATGGTTCAGCCCACGGGCGGAGGATGTGGCTGGATCGACTACGATGGAGACGGACTTTGGGACCTGTATTTGAATCAGGGGGGCGATCCGTCGCAGCCTGCCTCATCCTCTCAACCTACTGATCAATTATTTCGCAATCTTGGTGACGGCCAATTTCGAGCTGTCACTGGTTTCGCAAATATCGACGAACGCGACTATGGCCAGGGAGTTGCTGTGGGCGACTTCGACAATGATGGATTCAGCGACATCCTGATCACGAATGTGGGACTGTGCACCCTGTACAGGAATCAGGGCGATGGAACTTTCCAAGACATTTCTCAGTCATTAGAGCAGGCCGCCGGCTGGCACAGCAGCGCTGCCTGGGGAGACATCGATCGCGATGGCGACCTCGATCTGTATCTTTGCCGTTATGTCGACTTTGATCGCTTTCATCCACAGATCTGCCGAACTGCCAATGGCACACAGCGAATGTGCCAACCGAATGAGATCGACCCCAGAGCTGACGAACTGTATCTGAATGAAGGAGATGGAACATTCAAAGCGGTCGCGCGAGAACGGGGTGTTTTCGGTCCCCTCAACAAGGCGTTGGGGGTTGCCATCGCAGATTTTAATAACGATGACTGGCCCGATATCTATGTTGCCAACGACGCGACTCCCAACTTCCTGTTCTTGAATCAGAAGGATGGCCAGTTTGCGAACGTGGCTTACGAGCTGGGCTGCGCTGTTGGCTCTGACGGTCGCGCCCAGGCGAGCATGGGAGTCGCAGTGGGAGACTATGACCACAATGGATTTTTGGATTTATATCTGACGCACTACGAGGGCGAATGGAACACCCTCTATCGAAACCTGGGACAGCAGGGGTTCTCCGATGTCACTGCAGCTGCGGGAGGCGTTTCAATCACTCTTCCGATGGTGGGGTTCGGCACGGTGATGGAAGACTTTAACCTGGATGGGAACGAAGATCTGGTCATCACCAACG